>Ga0326597_10004861_pt1 | contig 18783 bp, 20 predicted proteins | sample RVTome_12_FD_203789 | JGI IMG/M metagenome (GOLD analysis project Ga0326597, IMG submission 203789) | Soil microbial communities from uranium-contaminated site in the Upper Colorado River Basin, Wyoming, United States - RVT100D185 | ecosystem: Environmental > Terrestrial > Soil > Contaminated >... | reverse complement strand
CGCCACTCGAAGACATCGTTATCGATGGCGCCCAGGGAAGGGAGTGTGCTTCGTCAGGCGCGGCTGTCTCGACTGGCGATCGGGGGTACCTGATCCTGCTGTATGTCTCAGGCGATGATCCGGCGGTCGGCGTCACCTACGACCGCGCGTGGTTCGAGGAGGTCCTTGCGACCGTCCAGCTTCGACCCGAGGATGCCGTCGATGTGACGCCATCCGCGGCGCCCTAGCCGATCGTCCGCCCACATGCGCACACCGCGGAGAGGATGCGCGGCGGAACCTGGATATCGGTCGAGGTCATCGACGAGGCCCGGGCCGCCTGAGACTCAGTCAGAGCCCGTGTCACCGAGGGGTCGCGATGACCTCGACATCCACCCCGAGGCCCTTGTAGACGGGCTGAGCGCGGGCATCCAACGTCACGAGCCGCCGGGCGTGTTGGCGCGCCGCCGCCCCCACGAGAGCGTCGTAGACGGCGCCACCCGAGAAGCCGATGCGGGCGATCTCAGCGCCGAGGTCGGCGGACTGGGCTTCACCGAGAAACGCAGACGCAGGGAAGTTGTGGACCAGGAGTCGCAGGGCATCGGCAGGCGAACGACGCTGCGCGCCAGGCAGCCGGGTCAGGACCGAGTACGTCTCGAACCAGGCATGACCGGCGAGGCCCAGGAGGCGGCCCTGGGCGCCTTCGAGCGTGACTGCGTGGGCTTCATGATCCTCGACGAGCAGGGCGACCGCGGCACTCGTGTCGAGGAGCACCACGTCGAACTCAGCGGACGTGCCTGTCGGCATCGATCAACTCGCGCACCGCCGTTCGCGTGAGCGGCGTGCCGCTCGCCGGGATGACCAGCCGGTCGCCCACCTCCTTGAGCTCGCTCCCGGAGACGGGCTCGATGCGGACCGCCGCGCCATCGAGCTCGAGCTCCACCTCGCCACCATGGCCCAGCCCGATGCGATCTCTCAGCGCGCGAGGAATGACCAAGCGTCCGGCCTTGTCTATGGTTGTTCTCATGGCACACATGATACCATGACGTTGGGATCGAGCCAGCCAAGGGGCAGCTTCGATCTCCTCTCGGTGCTTCGGTCCTTCGACAGCGGAGCGCCCATCGCCGCGACGTGCGCGTTCGCGCGTCATCCGCGGACGGCGGCATCGCGCTCTCGCAGATTCCGACCGCCGGGTGGGCTCGGCCGTCAGCTGACGATCCGCTCGGTGCCGGACTGGACTCGGCTCGCGGCCGCGGCCCGGCTGCCGACGCCGAGCTTCAGGTAGACGTTCTCGAGATGCTTCTTCACCGTTCCCGGCGTCACCCATAGCTCCGCCGCGATCTGGGCGTTGGTCCTGCCGGCCGCGACCAGGGCGACGATCTCGCGCTCCCGGATCGTCAGCTGCGCGTGCCGCGCCCGTGGAGCGTCCTCGACATCGGGCGCACTCGCCGCGGCCAGCGTCACGAGCTCCGCTCGCGCCTCGCGTGCCCGAAAGTGGGGCCGCAGCGTCTCGAGGACGATGCGATCGCGCTCGGAGAAGTCGGGAACATCGCCGCCCCGAGTGAGGATCAGCGAACGGTAGCGTCGGGGCTGCGCCGACATCGCGATCTCGAGGAGATGATCGAGCCCAACGGGCTGGTACCACTCGCGATAGATGGGCAGCTCGTGATATCGAGCGCGGCCGATGACGTCGGACATCCGGACAGCCGTAGCATCACCGGTGCGAGCACGGTACTCCGTGATCGGGCAGGGACCGACCATCCAGTAGAGCGCGTCTTCATCCGCAGTAACGGGTGTGGAATCCATGAAACGCCGTGCCTCGAGATCCGCCTCCTCGTAGTTGAGGACATCGCACGGGATCAGGGCTTGCAGGGCGCTCAGCGCCTCGCGCGGGTACGGCTCGTCGGAGTCGATCGAATCGACGCGGGACAGGAAGTCCAGGATCGCCTCGAAGTCCGCCCGCTCGAGCTGCATGAGGCCGCGACTACGCCCGTGTGACAGAGCAGTAAATATGCCGATCGGCGAATGGGCAAGGCGCCGCGCTCGATCGATGCTCGCCCAATACGAAGCGACGCGCCGATTGCGTGTCGGAACGTGGAGGGCACGCGTGATGCGCGTCATCGGCAAGGTCATCTGCGCTGTCGCGGTGACGGGTCTCATGCTGGCGTCTGCGGCGGTTGCTGGGGCGATGTCGTTCGGCCCGTGGTCCGCGGCGACCAGCGTGGAATCGATTTCCGGCACGAGCGGGAACCTGAATACGGCCGCGCTCGAGGGCTGCCCATTCGTCGCGCAGCGGGGGGACGTCCTGTACTTCGCCTCCAACCGGGCCGGCGGGATGGGTGGGCTCGACATCTGGTACGCGGCACGGACCGAGAGCGGCGGCTGGGGTGAGCCGGTGAACTTCGATGCGGTCAACAGCCCGGCCAACGAACTGTGCCCGATGGCGCACCGGAACGGCAGGACATTCATGTTCGTCAGCTCGCGCCCCGGTGGCTGCGGCGGCGACGACCTGTACATGACGCGGCGGCACCAAACGCGGGGCTGGGCCGCCCCGGCAAACCTCGGCTGCACGGTCAACAGCACGGCCAACGAGGCCAGCCCGTCGCTGCTCGAGACGGAGCTCTACTTCTCGAGCACCCGGGCCGGCGGCCTCGGTGACATCTACGTCAGCCCGTTCAGCGGCGACGTGTTCGGGGCACCGGTGCCTGGGCCCGGCCTCAACAGCGCCCAGGACGACTTTCGGCCGAACCTGCGCCGCGACGGCCTCGAGATCATCTTCGACTCGAACCGTCCGGGCGGCATAGGCGGCCTCGATCTCTGGACCGCGACGCGTGTGAGCACGGCGGACTCGTGGTCGACGCCGACGAACCTGGGGGCCGACGTGAACAGCGCCGCCAACGACCTGCGCGCCTCGCTGTCCTGGGACGGCACGGCGCTCTACTTCGGCTCGCTGCGCGGCGGTGGAGAGGGGTCGCAGGACCTGTACGTCACGACCCGCTGACACGCCGGCCGAGATCCGGATCAGACGAAGGAGGAACGGACATACAACGACGGCAGAGCATCGGTGCCATGACAGGCGCTTCGCTCCTCATGGCCATCATGGCGTCTCCGGTCGCGGCTGACCACACCAACGGAGTGCTCGACTGCGGCTCGGCCGGAACGTATGAGGTCGAGGCGGCGAGCATCGAGCCGCTCCCGAAGTTCGAGACTCCCGTCCCGTGGTCCGGGTTGTTCCTGCTGGAAGGCACGAACCGGGTCTACCGGGCCCTGTCGATCGAGACGCCCCGCTGGTCAATCGTCCTCGAGGCCGTGAACCGGAATCCGCTGGCCACGGTCGAGTGCACGCTGACGTCGAGCGGCTTCAACTTCGAGGAGCCCTGGGTCCTCGAGGGCTTCCTCGCCCCCTGAGCAGGCTGCCGGGCGAAGCCCGATGCGGTTCGAACCGGATGCCCAGCCCGTCCGAACCCGCCGTCTCGAACTCCTCGTGCCCAGCGCCTCGTTCGTGGACGCCGTCGTCGCTGGCCGTCCGGACGCCGCGGGACGGGAGATCGGAGCGTCGGTGGGTCGCTGGCTGGTGACCGACCCGAGCCACCTCGTCCAGCTTCGGCTCGCCGGGCAGGCCGCGGCCGACGACGGGTTCCCGGGTTTGACTCGCGTGATCGTTCTCTCGGGACGGCGGCGTCGAGCAATCGGGTCGATCGGGTTTCACGGCCCACCAGACGCCGCGGGCCGCTTGGAGGTCGCGTGCAGGATCCACCCCGCACACCGCGGCCGGGGCTACGGCGCGGAGGCGATGGCCGCTCTCCTCGACTGGGCCACGGAGCGCTTCGGCATCACACGGTTTCTCCTCGCGGTCCCGTCGTCTCGCGAGGCCCCCGTTCTCGTGCCGATCGACGTCGGGGGAGGGCGGACAGATCGGCCAGACCAGGCGATCCGCGGGCTGGCGGACCTGCTGGAGGGTGAGCCGAGGCGACCGTAACAAGGACCGACAGTCGAGGCGAACGGCGGATCGATCCCTGGCACTGCTCAGGGGGCTGGGCAGATCTCCGGGGAAACGCAGGAGACGATGACGCCGTTCACGATGGACGCGGTGACCTTCATGGCCCGAATCTCATCGGGCGTGGCGGAGGTGACGTCGCCGCTCAGGATGGTGACGTCGCCCCGCGTCCCCGGCGCGAGGTGGCCACGCCGCACCTCGTCGCCCAGCGCATAGGCCGCATCCACGGTCACGGCCCGCAACCCCTGCTCGGCGGTCACGAGCTGGTCGAGCAACCACGGCGGCGTCTCCGGGGCCGTGCGCACCCGCCCGTCCATCCCGGCGGCGATCTGGTCGAACGGCCGGCCGATGTCGTCGACCAGCTCGAGCTCCGGAAAGGTCCACGGGGCGTCGGACGCCGAAGCCACATGCAGCCCGGCGTCCACGAAGTCGCGCCAGCGGGCAATCCAGCCCATCTCCTCACCGGGGCTGTCGCGGTCGAACTGCTCAAGGAGTCCTTCGCTCAGCACCCAGTCGGTGGCGCCATCGAGATGGATCACCAAAGGGATCTCCATGGCGACCAGGCGGGCAACCTGCTCGTCCGTCACCTGGACGGCGTGGTCGATCCGGTGGCGGAGCGGGTTCGGCCCGGTCGGGCCGAGCGCCGCCTCGAAGGCGTCGAGGACCAGTTCCATGGCCGAGGAGCTGATGGTGTGGACCGACACCTGCCAGCCGGCCTCGTCGGCCCGGGCGATGGTCTCGGTGAGGTCCGCGCGCTCCCAGAGCACGACATTGCCCCCGCCATCGTCGAGGTGGATCTTCAGTCCCTGGACGCGGAGGTGGTCGTCGACGGGGCCGGGTTCGCGTGACACGTACCAGTCCCCGAGGAAGTCGTTGCCGAAGTTCAGGGCGAGGTACGCATCGACGCGAAGCGGCAGGGCGTGGTCGGCGGCGAGGGTCCTGAGCTCGTCGAGCCGCTCCGGGTTGACCCACTGCTCGCTGATCGACGTCCAGCCGCGAGCGAGGGCCTCGCCCATGGCTTCCGCCGGCGATCCGATGCCGTAATAGTCGCGGTCCCCGATCCAGTGAGCGTGGGCGTCGATGAATCCCGGGTAGGCGACGTTCTGAGCGATGTCGATGATCGGCACCTGGTCACCGGCGAGCGCCAGCACCTCGTTCCGGGTGCCGACCGCGGCCACTGTTCCGTCCTGGATGAGCAGGGCCTCCGCGACCGGCGGCTCGTCCATGGTCACGATCCGGCCGACGATGACGAGGCTCCCCGTCCGAATCGCGGACGCGGTGCCGCTCGCCGACGGTGATGGGGGTGCGGTGGTGCTCGGAGCGCAACCGGCGACGATGGTCAGGCCGACCAGGGCGACGAGGAGCCTCACCCGCGTCGTGATCACGTCGTGAAGCCTCCGCGGCCGCTCCATCTAGTTCAGCACCTCGAGGAGCATGTCTTCGGCGGCGACACGATCCGCTGCGCTGAGGTACTCGACGTTCGGCGTCCCCTCGACCGGCCGCGTGAATCCGACCTCGGGGCCCTCCGCCTCTTCGACGTCCACTCGGGCGGCGCTGAACGAACCAAGCGGGTAGCCGGCGGCCATGGCGGCAGCGAGCGGGTCCCACAGGAAGTAGGTGCCGTCGGTCATGAACGGGTGCCCCGCAAGAAGCTCCGCGAGCACCAGCGCGCCCGGACCGGTCGCAGCCTGTTGGATGCGCTTCGCGAACCCCTGGGTGACCGGTACCTGGCTGGTGCCGTCGAGGCTGATGAGGCGCACCGTGATCCCCGAGTCGATGACCACCTGGGCGGCAGTCGGATCGATGTAGATGTTCCACTCCGCGACCTCGTTGTCGGGTGGGCCGCCGATGCGTACGTTGCCGGGGACGAACAGGGCTCCGCCCATCGCGTACACGGACTCCAGCCGTTGGGCGAGGTACGGATGGCTGCTGAGGGCATCGGTCAGGTTGGTCAGCGGGCCAAGGGTCAGGATGCGCAGCCCGCCCACCCCGTCGGCGACATCGATGATGAGTTGCACCGCGTCGCCGGCAAACGGCTGCCGCGACGTCGATGGCAGGTCGAGCCCGGAGCCGTCATCGGCGCCCGCTCGCCAGGCGTCCGGGAAGGCATGGTCGCCGGCGATCGGGCTCTCGCGACCGCACGCAACATCGACCGGTGGAGCGTCGAGGCGCTCGAGCAGGCGCAGCACGACGTCCACACCAGCGCCGCAGTGCGCCTCACCGGTCCCCGATACGGTGATCGCCCTGATTTCGACCCTGGGCGACGCGAGGAGGAAGGCGATGGCCACGAGGTCGTCGGGCGCGACGTCGGTATCGATGAGCACGGAGAGTCGGTCGGCCGCCGAGTCCGTGGACCGTGCGGTGGGCGCCGCTGGATCCCCGGCACACGCGCCGACCACCAACAGGCCGAGCACGGCGACAAGGACCCTCGCGCCCTGGGCGGTCACGCGCATCGGATCTCTCTCCCGACAGGAGACTTGGGCGGCTATTAGAGTCGTCAGCCCGCACTATGAAGAGTGCCGCAGCCGCCCACGCGGTTCGATCTCCAGTGCGATGGAGCTCGAGTCGGCCTGGCGACGCTCGGAACGCCGCCAGGCGCTCATCCGTCTTCGCTCGCGCTCAGGGCGCCGGATCAGGCGGGGGCACCAGCGCCCCGGACTCCACGGGCTGGAAGTTCTCGAGACCGATCTCGGCGAGATCGATCGATGCGAGCCAGCCATCGCAGTCGCTTCCCTCCGACTTGGGGTCGGAGAGCCAGATACCGATCTGCTGGGGCGAGCCGTCCCTGACGATGACCGCCGACCAACCGCCGGCACGCTCGCCTGGGAGCGTGGTCTGCTCGATCGTGCCGCCGAAGGCCGAGGTATCGCCGTCCCGGGCGGCACACTCCAGCCGGATGGTGTGGGTGCCTGCGCTCAACGTCGTGACGGCCGTGCCGGACACGCTCGCGCCATCGGCGACGGCATCGACTGTTGTCGTGGCCGGGGCCCCGTCGAGCTGGTAGTCGACGGTGCCGCCGATCGGAGTCGGCGAGGGAGTCGCCGTCGGCGTAACCGAGGGAGCCCCGCCCACCCCGCCGGACGCGGGAGGACCGAGGAGCTGGATACCGATGAAGATGGCCACGACCACGGCGGCGGCGCCGAGGCCGATGGGCACGAGCTTGTTCATGTCGGGGAACCTCCACGGGCCGATGACGATCCGTTGACGTGTCGTTTCCATGCGATCGCGGACCGCGTCGAACGACGGGTCGGGCAGCTCGGTGGGCCCGTCCGTGAGGAAGGCCTGGAGCTGTCGGTCGAGGTCGTTCGGCGCGGTCATGCAGGTCGCTCCCGGGATGTGCCGGCCGCCCGGGCATCGGCCTCGAGACCGGCCCGGAGCGCCCGTTTCGCGTGATACATGCGGGACTTGACGGTCCCGAGGGGAATGCCGAGTCGCTCGGCAACGTCGGGCAGCGGTAACCCGAGGTAGTGGTGGAAGACCAGCACCGCGCGCTGTTCGACGGTCAGCCGCCGGAAGGCGCGCTCCAGCTGGTCGCGGATCTCGATGGCCAGGTAGTCGTCGGGTCCGTGCACGGGCTCGACCGGGAGCAGCCGGATTGATTCCGACCAGCGCCGGCGACGCCTGGCCTCGGCGTAGCAGGCATTGGTCAGGATCCGGTGGAGCCATGGTTCGAAGAGCTCGGGATCCCGCAGGGCGCGGATCTCCCGCCATGCAGTCACCAGCGCGGCCTGGACGGCGTCGTCGGCATGGTCGAAGTCGCGCAGGATCCTGAACGCGATCGCCATGCATCGGTCGCCGGTCAGACGAGCCAGGGCGTCGAAGGCCTCTCGATCGCCCTGCCTCGCCTGGTTGACCAGTGCTGCGTGCACCCGTCCCTCCGTGCCAAGGTGCTCAGTCGCGCCCCATCCGGACGCGATCGGACTGGAGAGTCCCGGAGGGAGGCTATCGGTTCACTATTGGTGACGTGAGCGGGCTCGAACGGAGCGTTCGGCTACTCGAACGTTATCGATTCGATGATGGCCCGCAGCTCGTCCACGTGCTCAGTCGGAGTCCCGGCGTAGTAGGCCCAATCGATCACGGTGAGCACTCCGTCCACGTCCACCGCCCAGACTTCGTCGATCTGGCCCGGGTCCTGGTGGTACCGGAAAGGAGTCAGGTCGGCGCCGGGCACCCCCCAGCTGCCGAACGTGTCCCGGTCGCACTCGCTGAACACGGCGTCATCCGGCACGTGGAGGGTGATCGACTTGCCGGCGTAGCCGCCCAGCGTGATGTCCACCGGTGCCGTGGCATCGCGCGACGCCTGGGCTGCCAGGGCGGACACGAGCTCATCAACCGTGGTAGCCGGCGCGTCCGGCCTGGTGGTGGACCACTCGCATGGATCCCCGTACACGTACAACTCGCCGAAGAAGACGATCATCCCTGCACCGTTCGGTGCGGCGGAGTTGTCGTTCTTGGTGAGGATTCTGTCACCTGGTTCGCCATACCAATCTGGGGCTGGGATGGTGACCGTGATTGGCAGCGTGGGCAGCCCGTCGATCGTCCCACCATCGCTCAGGACGTGCGACCCCTCGGGCAGGAGGCCCTCGGGCGCGCTCGACGGCGCGGCGACGGACGGCCCCGGCGTGGGTGACGGCGTCGCCGAGGGGGCCCCGCCGACTCCACCGGGCGCCGGAGGCCCGAGCAGCTGGATACCGATTGCGAGGGCCACGACCACGACGGCGGCGCCGAGGCCGATGGGCACGAGCTTGTTCATGATGGGCATCCTCCACGGGCCGATGGCGACCCGTTGACGTCTTCGTTCGATGCTGGCGCGCACGGCGTCGTAGACCTGGTCGTCCAGCTGCTCTGCGCCCTCGAGGAGGAAGGCGTGGATCATGCGGTCGGGATCTCGGCGCGAGTTCATGCCAGTCGCTCCTGGGAAGTCGGGATCGCCCGTGCGTCAGCCTCGATGCTGGCGTGGAGCGCCCGCGTGGCGTGGTGCAGGCGGGACTTCGCGGTCCCGATGGGAATACCGATGCGATCCGCCACCTCGGAGATCGAGAGCCCGAGGTAGTGGTGGAAGGCCAGGACGGCACGTTGTTCGACGGTGAGCCTCCGGAAGGCCCGTTCGAGCAGGTCGCGGTCGTCCACGGTGAGGTACTCGTCGGGGCCGTACGCGCCCGCGACGGGAAGGATCCGCAGGCCCTCGGACCACCGCCGGCGACGCCTGGCCTCGGCGTAGCACGCGTTGGTGAGGATGCGGTGGAGCCACGGCTCGAAGCGGGACGGGTCACGCAGGGTGCGGAGCTCGGTCCAGGCCGTGATCAAGGCGGTCTGGACGGCGTCCTCCGCCAGTTCGACGTCGCGGAGGATCCGCACCGCGATCGCCAAGCATCGGTCGCCCGTCATGCGCGCCAGGGAGTCGAACGCTTCCGCGTCCCCCCGTTGCGCCTGCTCGACCAGTCCGTCGTGCACCCGTCACTCCGATCCGTGTCGGCCCGCAGTGGACCGATCAGTAGAGAGAGCGATACGGTCAGCCTATCTGTTCAATCCTGACGGACGGGCTGTCGACGCCGGTCCGGATCCGGGCAGCTCCGTGGCCACAGTCCCGGCGAGAACGGCCGCGGACCGACGCGGCAGGGCGGTGCGCAGAAGCACCAACCATCTTCATCCGGATGTTGCCCCGGCGCCTCAACCGCGCGATGCTGGGCGCCCACGTCCATGACGTCTCGCGTTCGAGCATGGAGCGAGCAGGAGGAGTCACATGACCCGCTCGATCGGCCTGATCGCTGCTCTCACCTTGTTGCTGGGACTCTCGTCCGCCGGAGCAGTGGCCGCCCGCGCCGACCATCAGACCGCACCGCTCATGTGGCACCCGCAGACCCTGCTTTCGGGGTCGGTTGCTCCCGACGCGCAGGCCACCCTCGTGCGGCGGCCCGGCGGCGTCAGCTTCAGCATCCGGACGCAGCAGCTGCGTCCGCATCATGCCTACACCGTCTGGTTCGTCGTGGTCAACAACCCGTCGGCGTGTGCGGCGACGCCATGCTCCGGGCCCGACATCGTGCTGAACCTGACGACCGATTCGCAGGTGACCTATGGCGCGGGTCATATCAGTGGTGGCAGCGGCAGAGCCGGCTTCGCGGGGTCCTTCCAGGCCGGACCGATCGACGGCTGGCTACCCGGTGGGGGCCTATGGGATCCCATGACCGCTGAAATCCAGTTGGTCCTCAACGATCACGGCGCGATGCTGCCCGCCTACATGCCGGAGATGACGCACACGTACCGGGCCGGCTGCACGGACGCAAGCATTCCGGGGATCTTCCCCGACTCCGCGCGGGCGGACGGCACCCCCGGGCCGAACGCCTGTCAGCTGTACCAGGTCGCCGCCTTCGAGCCCTAAACCGCGTCGGCCTTGGCGATGCCTTCGACGCGGGCCATCCCGGAGCGCGCGCGCGTGCTTTCCGGGTTGTGCGTCAGTGCCTGACGGAAGCGCACCGCCGCGAGCGCTGTGTCGCCGAGGGCGGCGTACCGGTCGCCCAACTCGACGAGCAGGTCCTCGTGACGGGCCCGGAGGTAGGCGCGCCGTTCCTCGACGAAGACCGAGTCGCCGTAGAAGGGGCAGTCGTCGAAGAGATCCCCCCGATACAGGTCACGGGCCTCCTCCAGCACCGTGGTCCGGGCGCGCCCGTCGAGCCCGGTTGCTCCGTCGAGCAGCTCTTCGAAGGCCGCTACGTCGCTCCAATCCGTGAGCTCCGGGGCCAGCCGGTAACGACCGCCCTCGTACGAGATGACGTTCCCGCTCTGGCGACCTTCTTCCAGCACCGCGCGCAGGCCCCCGAGGGTCCGGTGGAAGGCAAGGTCCCCACGCTTGATCGGTAGGTCGGGCCACAGCAGCTCGACCGCCTCGTCCTTGCTGATGCCCGCCGGCCCACGGTCGAACAGGAACGCAAAGATGGCCTGCGCCTGCCGCGAACCCGCCTTGTCCCCGCCCCAGCGCTGGACGTTCCGACCGTCCCGCTCCACCTGCATCGGCCCGAGGGCCCGGACGCGCAGGCGGGTGACCGCCTGGGCCGACTCCTCGGCGAGGGCGTACGCCACCGCCTCGACCGTAGTCATCTCTTCACCCTCGCGGGTCAGGTTGTCGACTTCCTCGGGCGTCAGCGGCAGCTTCGCCCGGTCGAGCATCAGCGGCCGCGAACCCGCCGGCTGGCCCGCGTAAACCATCGTGATGATGGCGCTCTCGCTGATCCCTCGAATGCGGGCAGCGGCGGCCCCCAGCCGTACTGCACGGCGAGGATCGCCGTCCGCCGCGGCGAGACGGGCCAGGTGCTCCAGGACGGAGTCGATGCCGGACACGTCATCCACCTCCGCGAAGATGGGCAGGGCCTCGCGGAGATGCCGCCCGGCCAGCTCACGCTGTCCCGACAGCAACGCTGCGAGGCCACGCATGGCCAGCGCCCAGGCCAGCCCGAACGGTTCCCCCAGCTCCCTGAAGAGCTCGATCGCATCGCCCAGCTCGTTCACTGCCCGCCGGTTGTCACCGGCGAAATGCGCGTTGCAGCCGAGCGCCCAGACCAGCCATGCTTCGCCCATCCGGCTGCCCAGGGACCGATAGAGCTCGAGCGCCTCCTGCTCGAGGACCCTGCCGCGCGCGGGGTCCTTCACGGCGATGACGCAGCTGATCGCGTGCCCGAGGTCATACAGGCTGCTGGCCAGCTCTGCCGGGTCGCCGAGCGTCCGGCGCAGCTCGAGGGAGGCCTCGTAGAGCTGCTCGCATGCCACGCCGTCGTTCTGCCAGTAGGCGAGGCTCCCGGCCGCCGACAGGGCGCGAGCCCGGATGGCCGGTTCCACATCCTCGTCGGCCTCAAGCAGCTCGGCCAGGACCTGCCTGCCTTCGCTCATGTGCGCGCGGATCTGCCAGAACCTCCACAGCGCGGCCGCCAGGCGCATCCCGAACTCCACGCTGCGACGGTCGAGCGCCCAGCGCAGGGCGGTCCGAAGGTTGTCCAGCTCGAGTTCCAGCCGGTCGAGCCATTGCCCGCGATCGGTGCCGGTCAGCGCCGGTGCTGCGCGCTCGGCCAGCTCCAGGAACCAGGTCGCATGCCGCTCGATGGTCTGTTCGTCCTCGCCGGCCACACGGAGCGACTCGTGCGCGTACTCGCGGATGACCTCGAGCATCTCGTAGCGCGGCTCTGTCCGCGCGTCCGTGTGGCGCCGAATCAGACTCTTGTCGAGGAGGGACGTCGTGAGCTCGAGGGCACTTTCGCCGAGCTCATCCGCGGCGGTGACGGCATCCGCGGCATCGAGAGACCAGCCACCGCGGAACGCGGCGAGTCGACGGAAGAACGCCTGCTCGTGGGGTGTCAGCAGGTCGTGGCTCCACGAGATCGCGGCACGAAGCGAGTGGTGGCGCTCCGGGATGTCGCGAGCTCCGCGGGTGAGGAGCTCCATGCTCCGCTCGAGGCGTCCCAGAATCGACGCCACCGGGAGCGCCTTGGCTCGGGCCGCCGCGAGCTCCAGCGCCAGCGGCAACCCGTCGAGGCGGCGGCAGATCTGCACGACGTCGCCGAGGGTCGACCCATCGATCTCGAACGAGGCGTCCACCGCTCGGGCGCGTTCCGCAAAGAGCTGCACCGCCTCGGCCTCGGTCGCGCGCGGGTCGTTCGCGTCGCTTGGGACTCGCAGCGGCGGCACCTCGTACGCCCACTCACCGGACAGGTGGAGCGGCTCCCGGCTGGTGACGAGAACGTGCAGTTCGGGTGCTCCCGCGATCCATTCGGCGACCACGTCGGCACCGCCCAGCAGGTGCTCAAAGTTGTCGAAGATCAACAGGAGGCGGCGCGAGGCGAGGTGTTGTGCGACGACCTCCGTCATGGGCGAGCCCGGCTTCTCCGAGAGGTCGAGCGCGCGTGCCACGGCATGTGCCACCAGCCCCTCGTCCTGGATCGGAGCCAGCGGAACGAACCAGGCACCATCGGCAAAGGTGCCGAGCGCGCGGCGGCCAAGCTCGACCGCCAGACGGGTCTTGCCGCTGCCGGGCGGTCCGGCCAGCGTGATGAGGCGCTGCGCCGCGAGCAGGTCGCGAAGCTCGCCGAGTTCGGATGCCCGGCCGATGAGGCGAGTCGGGGGGACCGGAAGCGAGTGAGGCACCATTTCGGTCGCGCTTCGCAGGGCGAAGGCGGTCAGCACGCCGTCGTCCGTCGTGACCGGCTCCGCCCGGAGGGTCAGGCCGTCGGGCAATCGGTGGCCAATTGCCTCGACGGCCGAGGGGGTCAGCAGGATCGATCCGGACGGAGCGCGGGAGGCGAGCGCATCGGCCTCGGCACGGGCCTCCTCGGGTTCACCCACGGCGATGGCGATGGCGATCCTGGCTGGCCCGTCGCGATGCGGCACGGCGCTCATCAGCAGGAGCGCCGCGGCAACCGCCCCGTGCACGTCGTCGAACGAGGCGGCGCGGAAGGGGATGAGCCTCACCCCGGACGCGACGGGACCGCGCCTCCCAGCGTCGGCACCGGGCGGCGCCGCCCAGGCAGCCAGGACACCAACGTCGCCATGGCGTGTCATCGATCGAATTTCCACCCGCGCGCATTCTGCGTCAGCGTCGGACACGCGTCGAGGGTTCGCGAGCCGTTGAACCGGCACTTCGGCTGGTACTACGGCCGGTTTCCCCGGATCGGTTCCGTAGTGGCTGGGGCGGAAGATCGCCGTCGGGTACCCAAGCACCGAGCAACGCCAGCACATCGGAAGCTCCTGGAGGATGACATGCGCACGCGAACATTCGTCACACTCATCGCCGCGGCCAGCCTGGTGCTGACCTCCGCCGCTGTGGCGGCGGCCGGCAGCTGGGAGTCAGCCAACGTCTTCGGGCAGGGCCTCGCCGGGCCCGTGGTCGCGCCGGGCGGCGCGGCCATCATGCGGACTCCGAATGGCGTCGCCGCCAGCCTGAGGATGTCGACCCCCGTGCCGGGAAGCTACACGTATCCGACTGGCCCGACGGGGAGCGGCGTCGCGGGGCACCCCGAGGCCTTCAGCCTATGGGTGTTCGTGTTCTACAACCCCGAGGAGTGCGCCGGCGCGATCTGCGGGCCAGCGGACCTCATGAACGACCTCGACGTGATCGCCGGCGCATACAACGCGGGTGGCCACGTGGAAGGCGGTCCGACCCTGAACCTGAGCGGGTTCGTCAACAAGGACCGCTTCAGCTTCGGTGGACCGAACGCCGAGACGCTCGGCCAGGCCCTCTCGATGGGCTACGACCTGGCGGATGCCGAAATCCACCTTGCCGTGGCGCCGCACGGCGCGCTCGACCCGGCCCTGCTGCCCGGTTCGATCTCGACGCCCGTCGGCACCCCGGCGTCCTGGTGGCTCGCGATCTTCTCAGCCCTCAGTTGATGGAACGTGTTGGGGTGGGCCCGCGGGCCCACCCCGACGTACGATGGAGACGACCGATGACCTCCCCGTGGAATGAGCCCATAACCCGCCGGCGTCTCCTGACGAGCGCGGCCGCCGGCGCTGCCCTCCTCACACCACTGCGTTGGTTCGCCTCGCCGGAACTCGCGCTCGCCACGCGGTCGGCCCGGCCACTGCCGGCGGCCGAGTTCGACGCCGCCGTCCCAACGGCCTGGTTCGACCTCGTCCAGCGGCTGATCCGGAACACGCCCGGTTACTCGCCACCGGTTGCATCGCGAGCGCTCGGCTGCCTTGGCGTCGGGCTGTACGAGTCGCTCGTGCCCGGCATGCCCGACCACGTCAGCCTGGCCGGGACGCTGAACGCCCTCGAGACGCTGCCGCGGCTCAGCACGGGAGTCCCGTACCACTGGCCGTCGGTCGCCAACGCGACGCTGGCCGCGATGACGCGCAGCCTGTTCCCGACGGCCCCGCACGCCCTTCGCGCCGAGATCGACCTCCTGGAGGCGCGCCTGTACGGAGATGTGCCGCGTGGCATCCTGCACCGCTCGGTAGATCGCGGCCGGGAGGTGGCAACCGCCATCGACGCCTGGTCCCGGGGCGACGGCGGGCACGAGGGATACCTGCGCAACTTCCCGACGGACTACGCCCCTCCCGCCGGTACAGGCCTGTGGGCACCAACGCCGCCGGGCTTCCTACCCGCGCTGCAGCCCCATTGGGGGCGCAACCGGTGCATGGCGCTCGACAACTCGCTCGTGTGCGATCCTGGGCCTCCGCCGCCGTTCTCCACCGACGAGCACAGCGTGTTCTTCGCTGAAGCGATCGAGGTCTACGAGACGGTGAACGACCTCACGCCTGCGCAGCGCGAAATCGCCCTCTTCTGGTCCGACGATCCGGGGCAGACCGCCACGCCGCCGGGCCACTCGGTCTCGATCCTGAGCCAGGTCCTCCGCGTCCAGGATCGATCGCTCGCCGACGCGGCAGTCGCGTACGCACGGCTCGGCATCGCCGTGTGCGACGCGTTCATCGCGTGCTGGCGCGTCAAATACATCCACAACCTGGTCCGGCCGATCGGCTACATCCGGAGCTCGATCGATCCGACTTGGGGCGATCCCCTGCCGCTGACGACCCCTCCCTTCCCGGAGTACACCTCCGGTCACTCGGTCCAGTCCGCGGCGGCGGCTGAGGTACTGCGTGCGACCTTCGGTGAGGCGGCGTTCACCGACCACACCCACGATGCCCGCGGTCTCGCTCCGCGCTCCTTCGACTCCTTTGCGGCGTTCGCCCGTGAAGCGGCGATCTCTCGCCTGTACGGCGGCATCCACTTCCGATCCGCCATCGAGCTCGGGCTCGAGCAGGGTCGGTGCGTGGGAACCCTCGTGGCAGCCTTGCCCATGCGCAGATGAGCGTCTGGGAGCGGTGAGGATGTGAACGGCGGGGCGCCTTGTCTCCTCATCACGTCGTAGCCTCCAGGCGGTCGCTGTAGTCGCGGCCACGGGGATACGCGTGACAATGCAGTCGTCGAACCCCGCCTCGCTGACCTGGAGCGAGGCCACCGCCCGGCGGATGGCCCGCCACGCCCTGACGGAACCGGCAACGAATCTGGACGTCGCCGGCGTGGCGGGCGCGATCTGCGGAGCGCACGCGCAGATTCTCAGCGCCGCGGAGCTCTCCCTCGGACGGCGTGTGGCTGGGGCGACCCGATCCGACATCCAGCGCGCCCTCTGGGCGGACCGCACCCTGGTGAAGACCTTTGGTCCGCGCGGCACCGTCCACCTGCTGGCCACGGCCGATCTGACGATGTAGACCGTTGGCACTGTCGGCCCTTCGACCATCGGTGCCGCTGCATCCGGAGCCCGCCCGCTTCAGCACGGATCAGGCCGACGAGGTCATCGCGGCCATCGGCGACGCACTGGCGGACGCGGAGCTGACGGTCGACGAGCTGACCGAGGCGACCGGCGGGACCGAACCCTGAGCACGAATCAACCACGCAGGGGAAGTTCGGCGACGCGCTGGCCGATGCAGCGGCCCTGGCTGAGGCCGCGATCGATGGCAGATCGGAAGTGGATCCCGCCGTACAGCCGCGAAATGGCAGCCTCGGCGGCGGCGGCGTCGAACGACGCGAAGCTGCGCGGCACCAGACCACGTGAGTCGTGGGTGTGGTCGACGAACGCGATCTCCCCGAGCTGGGCGGTGAGGACCGCCGCGGCCGCTGCCGACTGTACCGAGTGGCTGGAGGTGTACTCCGGGAAGGGCGGAGTGACCAGCGGTAGCGGGTCGCCCCAGGCCGGGTCGATGGTGGCGCGAATGTAGGTGATCGGCCGCAGCAGATTGTGCGCGTACTTGACCCGCCAGCAGGCGACGAGGGCGTCGGACAGCGCGATCCCGAGCCGGGCATACGCCTCGCCGGCGTCGGCCAGGGAGGCGTCTCGCGCGCGGAGCATCTGGGTCAGGATCGAGACCGAGTGGCCGGGGGGCGTGGCGGTGGTCCCCGGATCGTCCGACCAGAATCGGGCGATCTCGAGCTGCTCATCGGTGAGCGCGTTGACCGTGGTGTACACCTCGAGCGCCTCGCCAAAGCACGCCGACGCTGGATCGGTCGAGTAGGCCGGCGGCGGCCCCGGATCGCAGGCACCTCCTGCCGGCAGGAAGGTGCGGTTGGTCCCCCAGGAAGGCTGGAGGGCAGGGAGGAAGCCGGGCGCCGTCGGCTCCCAGAGGCCCGGTCCAACGGGCGGAAGGTAGCCGCTCGGGAAATTGTGCAGGTAGCCTGCATGCCCGCCATCGGTCGCCGACCAGGCGTAGACGGCGCGAGCGATTGCGCGCCCATGGTCGATGGACCGATCGCGAGTGCCGCGCGGAGCGGTGGCGACGAGGCTCGCCTCAAGACGCTCTACGGCGAGCCGGCGGTCCGCCGGGGCGCCGGGGAACAGGGCACGCAGGATCTCCGCGAGCGCCGCGTTGGCGGCCGTTGGCCAATGGTAGGCGGCGCTGCGGCCGTGGCTTGGCAGGGCCGGCAGATCGGCCAGGAGACCAACCGTGCTGTGATGCTCGGGCATGCCAGCCACGATCGCCTCATAGAGCGTGACTCCGGCACGGCCGATGGCCCGCGCGGCGACCGGAGGGCTGTAGCCCGGCGTGGCCTGGATCAAGGCGAGGAGCTCGTCGAACCAGGCGGTGGCTACGCCGGCATCGAAGTCGATCGCGGGTGCCGGCCGGGCTGCCTGTGCCGAGGCGGCGCCCGCCTGGCGGGGAGCCAACCAGCCAACCGGTGTGAGCACCGCCGCGGCGAAGGCCGCTTGGGCAAGGAGCTGCCGCCGCGTGATGGTCGTGGGTTGACTCATCGCTCGACCTCCCGGGGGGTCGTGGCCGGGCGGGGCGCCCGGCCACTCATCTACGTCCTCCTTACGGCAGGTGGATCGAAGCCTGGAGCGTGGAGCACTCGCCGATCGCGTCCGGCACATCCTCCGGCCCATCGGCGAGGCCCGAGCCGGGGAGCTCCAGGTCGCCGAGGAAGACGGTGCAGCCACCGGTGAACGAGCTGAGCTGCGAGGCCAGCGTCGGTCCGGGGACCGTCGGTCCATGACTGTGCAGGAGCAACCCCACCTGGGCGCCCCACGGGTTCGTGAGCCCGACGCTGCGCTCCGGCATGCCGATCTCCGCGAGTCCGGATCCGCTCGTGTCACCCACCTTTAACGAGCCACCGAAACTCGTCATCCCGCCGCCACCGACCACGTGGCCGCCACCGACCAGGAAATCGCCGCCGGCGTCCGGATTGAACAGGATGTCGTCCAGCCCGCAGCCGGCGATGCAGGCCGTCGGGTTGTTGAAGACGACGAACCACAGGGTGACCGCCTGGCCGGCGGGCACGTTGGTGCTGTGGAAGGCCGCGCTGAGGCCGGCAGCGGTCCGCACCAGGGTGGAGGAGCCGACTGGCGTTCCGTCCCAGATTTGGACCACCGGCTGTGTAGATCGGGCGGCCGGGGACGCCAGCGTTGCGGCCGCCCCAAGCGTGGCGATCAGAAGGCCCGCGAGGGCCAGGGCAGTTGATGTGCGTCGCATCCGATGACTCCTTCTTGCGACAGAAGAACGCGCGCATTCCGGATGCGGGTGACGCTGCGGTCGAAAGGCTGTGGTGTCGAGACGACCTTCATCGTATTTTCGTCGTACGCTGCCTTGACCCGTCGGCGGAGGACCAACCAGATGGCGTCGACCAACAGGGCGGCGGAGCCTCTGTCCACCTCGCCAGCCGAAGCACTGCCGCGGCTCTCGTCGCTGACGCAGCGCGAGCACGAGGTCCTCGCCTCGTTCAGGTCGAGACCGACGGTCCGGCCCTCGCCGCGCAGTCGATCGGCCGCCTCGCGCGCCACCACACCGGTCCCGCAGGCGACGTCGAGCACGCGTTGGCCGGGTCGCACCCCGGCGGC
>Ga0326597_10004860_pt1 | contig 18784 bp, 16 predicted proteins | sample RVTome_12_FD_203789 | JGI IMG/M metagenome (GOLD analysis project Ga0326597, IMG submission 203789) | Soil microbial communities from uranium-contaminated site in the Upper Colorado River Basin, Wyoming, United States - RVT100D185 | ecosystem: Environmental > Terrestrial > Soil > Contaminated >... | reverse complement strand
CCTGGTCCCAGCCGTGGGCGACCATTTCATGGCCGCGGTTGTGGGCGTACTTGATGAGTTCCGGATAGTATTCGCAGGTCAGGCCGTTGATCGGCATGCTCACTTTCAGTTTGTACTTGTCGCAAATATCGAGCAGCCGCTTGACGCCGATTTTTCCGCCGAAGTCCCTGAACGTCTCGGTGGAATAATCATGTTTGCATAGCGCGTTGGCCGGCAGCGGCGATTGCAGCGCGCCGCCGCGCGACGGTTTGCTTCGATCCCAACACTCAAAAGCGATGCCGAGCACGAATGCGATACGGGCGTTGTTGGGCCAGTTGAAAGGCTGCTTTGCCATAGCTGAATCCTCCGGGGAGAAAAATGGTTGACTTCGATGGATGAAGCGACCTATAGCCTAAGTGTTTCGACTGAGCAAGGAGGTCCAGCGCCGATGAAATTATTTCGACCCTATCCCGATCTTATTTTAACCAACGGCAAGATTCGTACGTTGGCGGGGGAAAATTCTATCTGCGAAGCGCTTGCCTGCGCCGGCGGGCGCATCGTCGCCACCGGCGCTGCCGATGAAGTGCGCCGTCTCGCCGGCCCGGACACCCAGACCATCGATCTCAAGGGCCGAACGACCATTCCGGGTCTCACCGACACCCATGTTCATCTTTCTGAAAAAGGCACGGCGGAGATGGAACTCGTCGACTGCCGCGACTTCTACGTGGGCGTAAACTCCATCGCGGATATCTTGGAACGGCTCAGCAAGGCGGCCGGCGGCGCACCGAAGGGTTCGTGGATCGCCGCCCACGGCAGCCCGATGCAGGACTTCCGCATCAAGGACAAACGCTTCCCCGACAAGCATGACCTCGACCGCGCCTGCCCCGACAATCCAGTGTCGATTTCGTTCGGTGCCCACGTGACCATCGGCAACGGCAAGGCGCTGGCCGCCGGGAAAATCACCCGCGACATGGCGGACCCCGCAGGCGGCCATATCAAGCATGATCCGCAGACTGGCGAGCCCACCGGCGAACTGCACGAGCGCGCCCAGTTGATTCTCAAAAAGGTCGCGCCGGAGTTTAACTATTTGCAGCTTAAGGACGGCATCGTCTTCGCCTTGAACCAGTGTCTCCAACGCGGCGTAACCACGGTACACGATATCGTGCGCTCCGGCGAACCGGTGCGCGCCTATCAAGAGATTTTGCGCGAAGGCCGCATGCACGCGCGCGTGAGCATCTTGCCGCGAGTCATCGAATCGATGATCGAATCGAAAAGCCTGATCGAGCTGGGCCTCGTCACCGGCTTCGGCAACGAATGGTTACGGGTCGGCGGCGTCAAGATGAGCATCGACGGCGGCATCACCGGGCGCAACGCCTGCTTCTACGATCCCTACGAGGACGACGAGCATAACCACGGCATTATTCGCATCCAGCAGGACGAATTGAATGAAACCGTGCGCAAATGCCATAATGCCGGCCTGCGCTGCTGCGTGCACGCCATCGGCGACCGCGCCTTCGACATGGCGCTTGGCGCCTACGAGAACGCCATCGAGAAATCGCCGCGCAAGGACCACCGCCATCGCATCGAGCATATGGGCAACTGGCTTGCGACCCAGGAGCGCATGCAGCGCATGGTCCGAGCCGGCATTATCGCGATTCCCAACATCGCCATCGGCTACTACGTCGGCGACGCGATCCTCGACTGCGTCGGTGAAAAACGGCTCACCAAGGCGTTCCCGTTCAGAACGCTTTTGAAGAACGGTGTGATCATCGCCGGCGGTTCCGATTCGCCGGGCTATTGGCCCGTCGATCCGCTGAGAGATATCGCCGCCTGCGTCTCGCGCAAGATGCGCTGGGGCGAAGTGTGGGTGCCCGAAGAGCGCATCAGCGCCGCGGAAGCCTTCGCCATGCACACGACCACGGCCTCATGGGTAGGCTTCGAAGAAAAAGACAAAGGCACGTTGGAAGTCGGCAAGCTCGCCGATATCGCGATTCTCTCCGAAGACCCTTTCGTGATTGAACCGGAGCGGATCAAAGACCTCAAAGTCGAGATGACGATCGTCGGCGGTGAAGTGAAGTATCAGGCGTGATGCCGGCGGCGCGGCGTCAGCGGCGCTTGCTCGCTTCGACGGCCGGGCGCGGGCTGGTTTTCTCCGATGCCAGGGTGATTTTTTTTCGCTGCTTGTAGATGTGGATGCAGAGTTCTTCTATCGTCGTGGCATGACTGTCCGGTCCCTCGCCGCGTTCGACTGAAAACGGCTCATACTGAATCGTGATCGACTGGATTCGGTCCGATTGATCCTGCCACGATACCCTGACCAAGCGCCCGCGCAACAGATCGACGTAGTTCCCCGCCATGCGCAGTACCTGGGATAGGCTCAAGGGAGTGAACGGAGCTGAAAACGGTTTTCTTTTCGCCCGCCCTTCTTGTTCGAGCGTTTTTATGCCGTCCGGCGTGTAGTGTTTTTCATGATCCAGCGATGACGAGGTTCCCTTCTTCCATGCCTGGACGATGTAGTTTTCCCCGTGGGTTTTTACCTCCAATGCCTTGAGCCCGACCTGTTCCAGACTCTGCCCGATGCAACGCAACACTTTGGAATAGTGCGGTTTCAGGCTGGGCGCTGGATTGGAGATTACGGATTGTAAGGCCACGAGCGACTAATGCAGCAACCTTTGTGCCAGCGATAGCCTAAAAAGCGCGGGAATTTTGCCGAAAGACCTCCGTTCCCCCTTCGACGCTCTAAAGCCCGTCCCGAGACGAAGAAGGAGCGAACGGAGGCGAGGGTGATACTATTGGAGATATTCCGTTCGTGCTGAGACTGTCGCCACACCAAGTGCAAGTTTGCAGCAGACGGCGAAGATCCTACCGGGAGGCTGTGCATATTTGTCCGTCAGCGTCAAAAAGTGCAGTGCCCCGAGCAATCCCGTGGCACCTTCCAGCACGCCCGTGGAGTAGAATCCTGAGCTGAGCCCCTACGAGGGACGAAACTGGCGTGGCTTTCATGATCACGCAACATATGTTGTGTTTTTAATTCATTGGCCCGATCAGCATTCGTTGGCATGAGTGCTGCGTTTTACAGGGACGACCACCAGCGAGGACTAGCGAATTAGGAAAAATAACGAAGACCGCGGTGCTTGCGGCCGCTAAGCTTGGAAAGTAAGCGACACGGATAGCTCATCCCAGTGTTCATTTGTCAGCCTCCGTGGTCAGCGCGGTCTCCTTGCCGCGTCAATTCGCCCGAAACCGCTCGGCGCGCGACTAGGTTATGGTTCCAGGTCAAGATAATTACCCAAGCAGAAGCCTAGGTGCGGTCTTTGCTGATGAGAGATCAACGATGTGGCGAGCAGGACCGATAGCCGTTTGCCTAGGTTTGACCCAGTGAAACGCAAGTGCTAGCGTGCAACTGAAGTTGCCCCATTCGGAGACTCCGATGAAGCTCGAAAAAACTGGGCTATCTCGCCCTCTGGCAAACGCCAGCCTGACCACGCGTTTTGGCGTTTACAGTTTCGTTTGTATCGCTATCATGACGGCAGTGCTTTGGTATATCGTGTCTCGCAATCTCACCACGGACATGCTGGACCGAGAGTGGGAAACCACGGCGAAGTTTGTCAGGGCAGAGGTCGAGTGGCACATGAACCCGGAAGATTTCACAGCGCAGGATTTCGGCGCCGTGGCCCCCAAGTTCGAGCAGTTACATCGCCAAATCATAATGATGCCGGATCTTGTCAGGATCAAAGTCTATAATCGCCAGGGCATGATTATCTGGTCCGACGAAGATCGGTTGATCGGAACCTCATTCCCAGATAACGCCGAACTTCAAGAGGCTTTCGGCGGCAGGATCGTGGTTCATATGAGCCCGATTGCCAAAGGGGAGAATATATACGAGCGGGGTCCCTTGAACGGGTTGGTGGAGTTGTATGTGCCAATCTTCTCCGCCGACAAGAAAAAGATCATCGGTGTTATTGAAGCCTACAAATCGAGTGATAATTTCTTTAAGGATATCGAGAGGGCAAGGACCGCGGTTTTGATTGTCGCGCTGGGCGGCGGTCTGTTACTGTATGTCGCCCTGTTCGCCGTTGTTCGGCAGGCCTCAAGGAAGATCAGCGAGCAGCAGGCGAATCTTCTCAAGATGCAATCGGAGCTGGTTGCCTCGCAGCGTATGGCCGCAGTGGGAGAGACGGCCGCGGCGGTGGCGCATGGAATCGGCAACCCGCTTTCATCTATCCGCGCTACAGCTCAGCTCTCCATGCTCGACTGCGGCGATCAAAATGGCCGCGATTTAGCGGAGAAGATGCAATTCAACTTGCAGAACATCATTCACCAGGTGGACCGTGTGCAAGGACGCATGCATGAGCTGCTAAACTTCGTCAAACCATTAGAGCCTCATCCGAGCCCCGTGGATCTTAATTCTTTGCTACGCGAGCAGATCGAAACCTTGCGCTCCCGCTTCGGCGAGGCGGGGGTGAGTTGCCATCTGCGCCTCGATGAGAAAATCCCTAAAGTACGTGTTGACCCGAATCATTTAGAACAGGCTCTTGCGGGCCTTCTGTCCAACGCGCTTGAGGCCACACCGCGCGGAGGATCTGTAACGGTCGGCACCGGCGTGTCTTCGCCTTCCGGACGATCCCGTGGTGTTAATATCTCGATCGAAGACACCGGCGAGGGAATTCCGATAGAGAACCGGGCCCGGGTATTTGAGCCTTTTTTCACGACAAAACCACATGGAACGGGAGTCGGGTTATCTTTGACGAAAAAGTTTATCGAGCGAAATGGTGGGATGCTTTCAATCTCGGACGGATCTAACGGCGGCACCCGAATGGAAGTTGCTATTCCTCTGACTTAGGTAGCTAAATGACAAGAAGGATTCTGGTTGTAGATGACGAGCGGGTCTTCGCAACCGCGGTAGGAGAATATCTCAACCGTCACGGCTATTCCACGGTTATCAATTATTCCGGAGAACAGGCCCTTCGAACCATCGAAGAGGAACCGCCAGACCTCGTGGTCTTGGACTACTGCCTGCCGCAAATGGATGGGCTTTCGGTCCTGCGTAAGATCAAAGAGGGTCACCCCAAAATTCTAGTTATAATGATGACGGCCTACGGGACAGGCCAGGCGGAGGTTGAGGCGATGAAGCTCGGCGCCTTCGATTACATCTATAAACCTGTAGATCTTCACGCCCTCAGGCTTGTCGCGGAGAAAGCCGTGGATACCCTATATAAACCTCGGTAAAGCGTCAATGGTTTGTTTTTTGTCAAAAGCTACTCTTACCCAGCGTTTTGCTGTTTATAGCTTCATTTGTATCGGCCTCATGACGGCGGCGCTCTGGTTCATCGTGTCCAACTACTTGATCGGCCAGATGTTGGAACGAGAATGGGAGACGACTGCGCAGATGGTTCGGGCCGACATTAGACAGATCCTAGTCGACGAGGATTTCACTGCCCAGGACCCCCCAGCCGTTCGTTATCGGTTTGAGAACCTATTGAAGCATCTTACGCTAGTTCCGGACATCGTCCGGTTCAAAGTCTACAATCACGAAGGGGTGGTGATTTGGTCAGACGATCAGCGAGTGGTGCGGCAGAGAGATCCCGATAACAAAGAGCTTCAGGAGGCTCTGGCAGGTAAAGTTGTCGCGGAGATGAGTTCCTTGAGCAAGAAAGAAAATGTCTACGAACAGGACGCGACCCGGACCGCCGTTGAGGTCTATATCCCGATATTCTCGGAGTCGACGAAAAAACTGCTCGGGGTCATCGAAACCTATAAACGAGCGGATGTGATTTACCATGAGGTAACGAAGGCGAGAACGGTGGTGTTCTTCGGCGCGGTCGGCGGCGGCTTGCTTCTGTACCTTTCTTTATTTGCCATTGTGCGGCAAGCCGCTAGGAAAATCGATGAACAGCAGGAAAATCTGCTGAAGATGCAAACTGAGCTTATTGCCTCCCAACGCATGGCGGTGTTGGGTGAGATGGCGGCGGCCGTGGCGCACGGCATCGGCAATCCGTTGTCGTCAATCAGGGCAGCCGCGCAGGTGGCTAAGCTTCAATGTGAGGACAATGCAGTATGTCCATATCACTCCGGCACCGGGAGGGCGTTGGGAAACATCATGGGGCAAGTCGACCGGGTGCAGCAGCGTATGCAGGGGCTGCTTAATATCGCCAAACCGATGGAACCGCGGCTGGCACCGGTTGAACTTAATCCTCTCTTACGTGACATCGTTGGAGTTCTGCAAACGCGCTTCACCGAAGCAGGCGTAGACCCCAAGCTGGAATTGGACGAAACCCTTCCCAAAGTTCTATTGGACGCGAACCAGGTCGAGCAGATTTTCATGGGACTCATCACCAATGCTCTTGAAGCGACGCCAAAGGGCGGGAGCGTAAAAATTTGCTCGCGAATCGAACCCGGCAACGGCGCATCGCCGAAGGTCACCGTTTCAGTTGAAGACACCGGTGAAGGCATACCACTTGAGAACCGGGAAAGGGTTTTCGAGCCTTTTTTTACCACTAAGGCCCACGGCACTGGCATCGGACTGCCCTTGGCGAAAAAATTCGTCGAACGCAACGGAGGAACGATCAGGGTTCTAGACACGCCCGCAGGAGGAGCCAAGATCGACGTTACGTTTCCTGGGAACGGATTGAACTGAGAGATCCATGAATAATACTGTAATGGTCGTCGACGACGAAACCGTGCTCGCGGGCGCCATGGGGGACTACCTGGGACGGCATGGTTATGCGGTGCAAATAAAATCCACCGGCGAAGAGGCCCTCAAGTCGATCGACTTGGAGGCCCCCGATATCGTCGTCCTCGACTACCGTTTGCCGCGTATGGATGGACTGGAGGTATTGCGCAAAATCAAAGAAAGCCGTCCCGAAGTCGAAGTCATCATGTTGACTGCTCACGGATCGGTGGAAGGCGCCGTGAATGCGATGAAACAAGGCGCTTACGACTATCTGAGCAAGCCGCTCGATCTAGAGGAATTGCGGCTGGTCGTTGCCAAGGCGCTCCAATCTCTGAGACGAGGCAAGGAGCTGGATTACTTGCGCTCCCAGATGGATAAGGAGAATCCGTCGCGCGATATCGTCGGGGAATCGGAGCAGATTGTCAGAGTCAAGAAATTGATCGATCAGATCGCGACTATCGAAGCCACCTCGGGCCGGGAAGCTCCGGCGATCTTGGTGACCGGGGAAACCGGCAGCGGAAAGGAGCTCGTGGCCCGTTCGATTCATACCAAGAGCGCGCGGGCCAAGGCGCCGTTCGTCGAAATCAACTGCGTGGCGATTCCCGCCAATCTCCTGGAGGCCGAACTGTTCGGTTATGAGCGAGGGGCCTTCACCGATGCCAAGGCCGCCAAGATCGGTCTCTTTGAGGCGGCGGACAGCGGGACGCTGTTTCTGGACGAAATCGGCTCGATGGATTTAGGGCTACAGGCCAAGCTCTTGAAAGCCATCGAAGAAAAATCGTTGCGTCGTCTCGGCAGCATCCACAACCGGCGTTTCGATGTCATGTTGATCGCCGCGACCAATCAGCCCCTGGAGAGCGCCATTCGAGAACGCAATTTTCGCGAGGACCTGTACTATCGGCTTAAAGTCTTGGAAGTCCATTTGCCGCCGCTGCGAGAGCGGGGTGGCGATAGCTTGATATTGGCGGAGCATTTCGTCAAGCTCCATGCGCGGCGCTACAACCGTGGTGAAAAAGAGCTGGGGGAAGCGGCGAAGCGCGCCATCGCCGCGTACAACTGGCCGGGCAACGTGCGTGAGCTGAGCAACGTGATCGAACGCACGGTGCTGCTAAAAACCGGCAAGACAATCGAGCCCAACGACTTGGCCTTGGGCCCCACGAACCTGCCGGTTCAGTCGGATGGAGCGAGAATCGGCGATGGCGCTTTCGCCATCGATCTCTCTAAGGGCATCGTGTTGGAGGAGTTGGAGAAATCAATTATCGAGCGCATTCTCTCGCAAACCAGCTGGAACCGCACCAAGGCGGCTCAACTGCTCGGTCTCTCTCGTGAAACTTTGCGCTACCGGATTGAAAAGCACGATCTCAAGCCGCCGGCGGGGAACGTCGATTCCTAAAAATCCCGCTTGCCTGCAATTACGAGCTCAGGCTATCCATCCTCAATCGAAATCGGCTGCTCGAATTAGCTCTTAAACGCCGGCTAGGTCACCGGTATCATGATGTGCTTCTGGTATGCTGGCCGTTCGTGCAGCCTTTGGTACCAAGCATTCAGTCTGGCGAATTTCGGCCGTTCGATGGGTAGATTAAACCAGCGATAGGCCCATACGCCGATGGGGATATCCCCAAGGGAGAGATTCTCGCCTGCGATAAACGCGCCGTGCGCCAGGTGATTCTCGACCATTTGCCAGGCGGCGCTGGTTTTGTCCAATGCGGCTTGAACGACTTTGGGATCGCGTTTATCCGCCGGCGTGCGTATGAGGTTCCGAAACAGCGGCGCGATAGAGGGATTCAAAACCGACAATTGCCAATCCATCCAGCGATTGGCGTTGGCCCGGCCTTCGATAGTCGATGGCAGCAATTTACCGTGACCGTATTTCTCATTGAGATAGCGCATGATACTGTTCGATTCCCAAAGTATGAAGTCTCCGTCCTGAATCGTCGGCACGAGCCCGTTGGGGTTCATATTTAAGTAGGGTTTTTCCTTGTTGCCGCCGAATTTGCCGCCCAGGTCAGTCCGCTCGAATTCGATCCCTAGTTCGCCGCAACACCACAGTACCTTTTGTACGTTGGATGAATCTGTTCTGCCCCAGATCTTGATCATGCAGCCTCCCTGAATCGGTCGATTTTCCAGGATTAAATTCTTATCATTCTTTCTTTGTAATGGATACTGTGGTTAACATGGACTGTTTCCGGTTGCCTTCCCGTTTTCGTTTACCTTTCTAATCTGATATAGGGAAAGACTTCAGATAGAATGTGAACTGGTTATGACCCGGTGGGTCGTCTTGTCTCTCGGGTTTTTCGCGCTCTTCATGACCCGCCTCGGTACGGCGACAGCGCAGAACCAGGAAGCGGGTAGAAAACTCTGCGTAACCTATTGCGCCGCCTGCCACGGTGAAAAGGGCAATGGGATTGGCATGGCTGCCCAGTTGCTTCCAGTAAAACCGGCGGACCATACCAATGGGATGGTCATGAATCAGCTTACTGATAAGTTCTTGATCGAAGTCATATCGAAAGGCGGGAGCGCAGTGGGCAAGTCCAGCTTCATGCCGGCTTGGGGAAGCTCTTTTAATGAAAAGCAAATCCGCGATATCGTCGCCTATCTGAAGAACCATCGCCGATCATCCTCCCTATAGGCCCGACACAAGCAGAAAATAATGATTATTATTTTTTTCTGCCCTTCCCCCCCTTGACGATGGGCGCTACGAGATTAAATTCGCTGCATCCAACCAGTCTTTTGGAAGTTTAAATCTACGTTTTATTTGAGGAGGGTTTTATGGCGATAAAGTTTCGTCCCCTGCATGACAGGGTGATCGTTAAGCGCACAGAGGAGGGGGAGAAAACCAAGGGAGGTATCATCATCCCGGATACCGCCAAGGAGAAGCCGCAGGAAGGTAAAGTTGTGGCGGTCGGCCCTGGCCGGCATGAGGATGGTAAAGTCATCCCCCTGGGGGTCAAAGCTGGCGATATGATACTTTTTGGAAAATACTCGGGCACTGAAATCAAACTTGATGGCGAGGAGCATCTGATCATGAAAGAAGATGATATCCTCGGAGTGATCGAATAAGGAGGTAGGAGGGAACATGGCTGCAAAAGAGATTCGCTTTAGTGAAGAAGCGCGCGGCAGAGTTCTGCGCGGGGTTAACTTATTGGCTGACGCGGTTACCGTCACGCTGGGCCCGAAGGGCCGCAATGTCGTTCTTGAAAAGTCGTGGGGATCGCCGACGGTGACCAAAGACGGCGTGTCGGTCGCCAAAGAGATCCAGCTCGAAGATAAATTCGAAAACATGGGCGCCCAGATGGTCAAAGAGGTTGCGAGCAAGACCTCGGATATCGCCGGGGACGGGACCACGACCGCAACGGTTCTTTCCCGCGCGATTTTCAGCGAAGGGCTGAAGCTGGTTGCCGCCGGCCACGATCCGATGAGCATCAAGCGCGGCATCGATAAGGCGGTCGCTAAAGTGGTGGACGAGCTCAAATCCATGTCTAAACCCACCCGCGACAGAGACGAGATCGCCCAGGTCGGGACCATCTCGGCCAACAACGACAAGACCATCGGTGATATTCTGGCCGAGGCCATGGACAAAGTTGGGAAGGAGGGCGTCATTACGGTCGAGGAAGCCAAGGGGCTAGAAACGACCCTCGATTTGGTGGAAGGTATGCGCTTCGATCGGGGCTACCTCTCTCCTTACTTTGTAACGGATCCGGAACGGATGGAGTGCGTCTACGAAGACGTCTACCTCCTCATCCATGAGAAGAAGATCTCCAGTATGAAGGATCTTCTGCCCGTCCTTGAGAACGTTGCGAAAACCAGCAAGCCTTTGCTCATCATCGCTGAGGAACTCGAAGGGGAGGCGCTGGCGACCCTGGTGGTTAACAAGCTCCGCGGGACGCTCAAAGTCGTGTCCGTTAAAGCTCCGGGCTTCGGCGACCGGCGCAAGTCCATGTTGGAAGACATCGCGATCCTAACGGACGGGAAAATGATCGCCGAGGAGTTGGGCATCAAGCTAGAAAACGTGACCTTGAAAGATCTCGGCCGCGCGAAACGGGTGATCATCGATAAGGACAACACGACGGTGGTCGAAGGCGCCGGTAAGAAGTCCGCGATCGAGGGCCGGATCACTCAAATCCGCGCGCAGATCGAGGACACGACGTCTGATTACGACCGCGAGAAGCTTCAGGAGCGCCTGGCCAAGTTGGCGGGCGGCGTGGCCGTAGTAAAAGTTGGCGCGGCGACCGAAGTGGAGATGAAAGAGAAAAAGGCCCGCGTCGAGGATGCCTTGCACGCGACCCGCGCCGCTGTTGAAGAAGGCATTGTACCCGGTGGAGGAGTCGCACTGATTCGCGCCTCTGCCGGACTCGGCAATCTCCGCGTCTCCGATGACGAAAAGGTCGGGGTTCGCATTGTCCAAAAAGCTCTCGAGGAACCGCTCCGATGGATTGTCGGCAACGCCGGGGCAGAGGGCTCCGTGGTTTTAGACAAGGTCAAGAACGGCAAGGGCGCTTTCGGTTTCAATGCCGCGACCGAGGAATATGAGGATCTCGTCAAGGCTGGAATCGTGGACCCAACCAAAGTCGTCCGCATTGCGCTGCAGAATGCAGCGTCGGTTGCCGGATTGATGATTACGACCGAGGCGATGATCGCCGATAAGCCAGAGAAAAAGAAAGATATGCCGGCGATGCCGCACGATCACGACGACTACTAAACCGTATAGTCCATTTTGTGAATCAGAAAGGGCGCCTGAGTTATCAGGCGCCCTTTTTATTGCGTCAAAAGCTAATTTCGCGAAAAAGAGAAGGGGAAAGCAGCTCTGCTTTCCCCTTCTTTATGCCGCGGCGCCGCTCGCGACCGATCAGTTCACGCTGACGGTGATCTGCCGCGGCTTGGCTTCCTCGGCCTTAGGAACATGCACTTCGAGAATGCCGTCCCGGTAGGTGGCCTTGATGCCGTCTTGCTTCACGGTCTGGGGCAGGTAAAAGGAGCGCGAGAATTTTCCCGCCACCCGTTCTACCCGGTGAAGCTCGACGCCGCTCGCCGGTTCTTCAGACTTGCGTTCGCCGCTGAGCGTCAATGTCCCGTCGTTGACCTCCACGTTGAAATCTTCCTTTTTCATTCCCGGAAGCTCGGCGCGAATCAGATAGGCGTCTTTGCTTTCCAAGATGTCCACGGGGGGCAACCATACTCCGGCCGTGGAAGTTTGCTGCGCGCGAGACCGGCCGAACGTCTCGTCGAATAGATCGTTAATTCGGAACTGAATCTTGTTCAGCCCCTCAAACGGTTCCCATCTTACTAAGTCCATAAATGACCCTCCTTTTCAGGGTTATTACTAAGATGCTGAAAAGTTAAGTACGGTGATTCCGGCTGTCAACTCACTTGACAGGTGGCCCCGGCGTCCCTAACTTATTTCGGTGGTGTGTCAAGCCTGAGCGGTCTGGTCAAGGAGAATCCATGTCCCATCAATCACAGAATGAACCACGGCCTCGCTTGAGAACTATCGTTTGGTCAGTGTCGGCGCTTGCCATTCTCGCGATCTTGCTCGTCAAACAATCTTGGCTCGGCGGCGCGTCGTTGAATGATCCGCGCGCCACGCCGCGCGCTGTTGCACCGCGCGGCGAGCTTTCCGCCGGCGAGAAAGCGACCATCGCGCTGTTCCGGGAAGCGTCACCATCGGTTGTCCATATCACGGCAATCGCGGTGCAGCGCGATCTCTTCACGCTCAATCTCTACCAGATTCCCGAAGGCACCGGCTCTGGAATTACTTGGGACAACAGCGGCAACATCATCACCAATTTCCATGTGATTCAAAACGCCGATGCCGCGCAAGTCACGCTCGCCGATCAGTCCAACTGGAAAGCGCGCCGGGTCGGCGTGGCGCCGGATAAAGATCTTGCCGTCTTGCGGATCGACGCGCCGGCAAACAAGCTCCGCGCGATCCCCGTTGGAACATCGAAAAACTTGCAAGTCGGTCAAAGCGTCTTTGCCATTGGCAATCCTTTCGGCCTCGATCAGTCTCTGACCACGGGCGTGATCAGCGCGCTCGGCAGGGAAATTGAGTCCGTTACCCGTCGGCCTATTCAAGGCGTGATTCAAACGGACGCGGCCATCAATCCGGGCAATTCCGGTGGTCCTCTGCTCGACAGCGCGGGACGGCTGATCGGCGTCAATACCGCGATCTATAGTCCGTCGGGCGCGTCGGCGGGAATCGGCTTCGCGATCCCAGTCGATACGGTCAATCGGATCGTGCCGGAGCTCATTCGCAGCGGCAAAGTGACGCGGCCGGGAATGGGCATTCAGGTCGCCGAAGATCAAATTGCCGAACGGCTCGGAGTGACGGGCGTTTTGGTCGTCGAGGTAACACAAGGAAGCGCCGCCGCTAGAGCCGGACTGCGGCCGACCCGGCGCGAAGCTTCCGGGCGGGTGAGATTAGGGGACGTGATCACGGCGATCGACGGCAAGAAGGTCGAGTCATCGAACGAATTATTCCTGTCATTGGAAAAATTCAAAGTCGGGGATAGCATCAACGTTACGCTACTGCGCGAAGGAAAAGCCGTCCAGGTGAAAGTCACGCTCGAAGCAGTACAGTGAAAGGCTGCTAACGATCGCGTTGGCTTCGTCGTACTCAATCGCATCGTATGTCATCGTGCTCGTGACCCGTGATCGTGTTACGAACACGAACCACGGACACGAACAACGAAATGCGCGCCGAAGCTCACGCCTTTTCCAACATGTTCCGCGTTGCGGTCTGATTGTCGTCACGCTCGTAGGCGGCGATAATTTCCTGCACTAGGTGGTGGCGGGCAACGTCTTTCTCGGTAAAAGTGACGAAACGAATACCGGGGACGTCCTTCAAGATGCGCCAGGCTTCTTTCAAGCCCGAGGGTTTTCCCGCGGGAAGATCGATCTGCGTGGCGTCGCCGGTGATCACGGCCTTCGATCCATAGCCCAGGCGGGTGAGAAACATTTTCATCTGCTCCGGCGTCGTGTTCTGCGCTTCGTCGAGAATCACGAAAGAGTCGTTCAAAGTCCGGCCGCGCATGAACGCCAGCGGCGCAACTTCGATGGTACCCCGTTCCACCAGCTTGTGCGCGCGATCGAAATCGACCATGTCGTGTAGCGCGTCGTAAAGCGGGCGCAAGTAGGGATTGACCTTCTCGGCGAGATCGCCCGGGAGAAAACCGAGCTTCTCGCCGGCCTCCACGGCAGGCCGCGTGAGAATGATCCGCACATAATTATTCTTCATCAGCTCTGCCACGGCCATCGCCATGGCGAGGTAGGTCTTGCCGGTGCCCGCCGGGCCGATGCCGAAGACGATGTCGTAGCGGCGGATGGCGTCGATATAGGCCTTCTGGGCGATGCTCTTCGGCGTGATCGTCCGTTTGTGGGCGGAGATATAGATCGTGTCGAGAAAAATGTCTTGCAGCTTGGCGAGTCTGTCGCCGCTCAAGATACGGATCGCGTAGTCGACGTCGCTGGCATAAACCGGATAGCCTTTTTCCAGCAGGCCGTAGAGCTGCCGGACAACCTGGCTCGCCAGTTCCACCTGGATTGGGTCGCCGGCAATTTCCAGAGCGGACCCGCGCGCGCGAATGCTCACGTCGAGGGCGTGCTGGAGAATTTTTATATGCTGGTCATGCTGCCCCAGCAGATCGCGGAACAGGCGCGGGTCGTGGAAATCCAAGTGAGCGTTATGCTCCGCGGCAGCATCGCTGGCCGCTCGTTCTTTTTCGTCTTTCACTCGCTTTCTCCTATCAATTGGACGATGATTTCGCGCGTGCGCGGCCGATTGTCGAAATCCAGCAGGACCACCTGCTGCCAGGTGCCCAGCAGCGGGCGGCCATTCTCTATGGGGACGGCCAACGACGGCCCGAACAGCGAGGCGCGCAGGTGAGAAAAGCCGTTGTCATCGCCCCAGCGCGCGTCGTGATGATATCTTCTGTCCGAAGGGATGAGCTTCTCGACGAATTCCTTTAGGTCCTGCACCAGACCGGATTCGTTCTCGATGGTCGTTAGTGCGGCGGTGGAGCCGGAGACAAAGAGCGTCGCCTGCCCTCGCTGGATTTTTTCCTTCTTGACGAGGTCTTGAACCTTGGCGGTTATGTCGATGATGTCGCAGAAACCTTGGGTCTTTTGAGTGAGTTTAGCGGTGAAGATTTTCATCAATGAATAGCTGCTTTGACAAGTTCCCGAACGCGAGCCAGCGCGTCATCGGTCTTCGACGGATCTTTGCCTCCGGCTTGAGCGAAGTCGGGGCGTCCGCCGCCTCCTCCTCCGACGATCGGAGCGACTTCCTTGATGATATTGCCGGCGTGGAAGCGCCGGGTGAGGTCGGGACTGACGCTTCCGACCAGCGTCACGCTGTTTTCGAGGGCGCTCGCTAAAAAAATGAATCCACTTCCCATCTTTGCCTTGAGCTGATCGGAGATCTCACGCAACTGCTTGGCATCCAACCCATCGACCCGCGTGATCAGAAAGTCCGTGCCGTCGATCGGCTCCTTCTTGCTGAGTAGCTCAGGAATTTGATCCTTCTGCGCTTGCCCGCGCATTTTCTCGATCTCTCGTTCCAACTCCTTTTGTCGCTCCAACAGCTTCTTGATTTTTTCCACGGCATCGTCAGCACTGCCGCGAATCAGATCGCCGATTTCCCGGAGCCGCTGCTCGTAGCTGCGAATGAGATCCAGGGCGCCCTCGCCGGTGAAAGCTTCCACGCGGCGCACGCCGGCGGCAACACCCCCTTCGAAATGAAGCTTGAAAATTCCTATCTCGCCGGATCGATGGACATGGGTGCCGCCGCATAGCTCAGTGGAAAAATCACCAATTTTAACCACGCGCACGCGGTCGCCGTATTTGTCACCGAAGAACGCGAGCGCTCCCTGGCGGATCGCGTCGTCGTAGCTCAATTCTCGGGTCGATACGTCGGCGTCCTCGCGGATATGCTGGTTGACATGGGTCTCGATCAGCGCCAGCTTTTCGTCCGGTATGGCGCCGGTGTGACTAAAGTCGAAACGCAGCCGGTCCGGGGCCACCAACGAGCCCGCTTGCCGGACATGCTGGCCGAGATCCTTGCGCAGCACGGCATGTAAAATATGTGTCGCCGAATGGTTGAGCACCGTTCTCTGCCGGTGTTTCGAGTCGACCTTGAGCTGGACTTTGTCGCCGACTTGGATGCGGCCTTTTTTGACTTTGCCGCGATGAGCCGTGAGCTGTGGCGTCGGATGCTGGGTATCGGTTACTTCGATCAAGTCACCCCGCGCCGTCACGATCGTGCCGCGGTCGCCCACCTGCCCGCCGGATTCGCCGTAGAAAGGCGTCTCGGCCGTCAGCAGGTCGATTTCTTCACCTTCCACCGCTTCCTGTTTGCCGTTTCCGCTGGCGTAAATCGCCAGGACCGTCGATTCGCCGTCGAGGCGGTCGTAGCCTACGAAGCAAACCGGACGGTCGAGCTGAATCTTCGCTTCCATGTTTACCGTTTCACGCGCCTCACGGCCGCGGCTGCGCTGCGCTTCCATCAACTTTTCAAAGCCGGATTGATCGACGGTCATTCCTTCGGCGCGCAGAATGTCCTCGGTGAGATCCAGAGGAAACCCATAGGTGTCATAAAGCCGGAACGCGATGTCGCCGGAGAGTATTTTCCCCTTGTTTTTCTTGAGCGCAACGGTGGCTTCCTCCAAGAGCACCAGGCCGTTTTCCAAAGTCTCGACGAAGCGCTCTTCCTCGATGCGGATGACCTCGCGAATGCGCGCCTCTTCCTTGCGTAGTTCAGGATAGGCTTCGCCCATCACAGCGACGACCGTGCCGGCGACCTGGTGTAAAAACGGCTCATGGAGGCCGATCAAGCGGCCGTGTCGCGCGGCCCTTCGGAGCAAGCGGCGCAATACATAGCCGCGTCCTTCGTTGCTCGGCGTGACGCCGTCGGCGATCAAGAAACTGACGGCGCGCGCGTGATCGTCGATGACGCGGAAGGAAATATCGGCCAGCGGATCGGCGCCATACGGCTTGCCCGTGAGCCTCTCGGTCGTCGCGGTCAGTTGGCGCATGAAATCGATGTCGTAGTTGGACAAAACTTTCTGGAGCACCGCCGTGATACGCTCCAGGCCCATGCCGGTATCGACATGTTTGGCCGGGAGGTCCGTTAGGCTGCGATCTTCGGCGCGGTTGTACTGGATAAAAACAAGATTCCAGAGTTCGATGTAGCGGGCGCAGTCGCCGTTGACGCGGCATTCATGCCCCGCCTCGACTTTCATGTCGCAAGCGGCGGGGCCGCGGTCGAGATGAATCTCGCTGCACGGGCCGCAGGGGCCGGTCTCGCCCATCTCCCAAAAGTTTTCCTTCTCCCCGAAGCGGCGGATGCGTTCGGCCGGCAGGCCGCTGATCTTTGCCCAGAGCCGTTCCGCGTCATCGTCGTCGAGATAGACGGTGGCCCAGAGTTTGTCCTTGGGCAGGCCCCATTCTTTCGTCAATAACTCCCACGCCCATTCGATCGCCTCGGCTTTGTAGTAATCGCCGAAGGACCAGTTGCCGAGCATCTCGAAAAAAGTATGATGGTAGGTGTCGCGGCCCACCGCTTCCAGGTCGTTGTGTTTGCCGCTGATGCGCAGACATTTCTGCGAGCTGGCGGCGCGCGCGGTTGCGGGCTTCTCCACGCCGAGAAAGATATTTTTAAATTGCACCATCCCCGCGTTGGTGAAGAGCAAAGTTGGGTCTTTGTCCGGCACTAGGCCGGAGCTTTTGACGACGCTATGCCCTTGCTTGACGAAGTAATCTAAAAAAGATTTACGGATCTCGTTTCCGGTGATCATGAAGTTTCAGTCTTCTTCGATTGAATAACGCAGCAGGTCAAAGATAACTTTGCTACTGTAGCCCCGTCGCTGCAAAAAAGCCGCCGCTCTGGTGCGCGCCTTGGGATCGCTGAGATCTTGCCCTTTGAATCTCATTGCTAAAAGTCTCTCGGCGTATTCGGCTTCATCCATGTCGGTATACAGTTCGCTCACGGCCTCGCGCAGCAGCGTTGGCGCGATACCCATGACTTTTAGCTCCTGTTCAATTCTATTTGGGCCGTACCCTCGGCTATGCGCTCTGGACCGCGCCCAGTTGCGCGCAAACGTTTCATCGTTAAGGTAATTCAGCGAATGGAGTTTTTCCACCGCTTGGGCAATGACGGTGGGCGAGTAGCCCCGCTGCGACAGATGGCCGCAAACTTCCGCTTCGCTGCGCGGCCGATAGCCGAGAAAACGGAGCGCGCGTTGAAGCGCATCGTCCGGGGCGTCTTTCGGCTTGGAGCTGTATCTTGGGGTTTTCAGCGTCGTTCAAGACCTTTTGAATCTACCTGCCTTTGCCTTTCTCTTTCTTATCCGCGACCGGCGTTTCAGTCTCGGCCGCGGGCCGTTTCAAACCGACCTTCTCCATCACTTTTGCCATGATCTGATCCGCGGTTTCGGGGTGTTCCTTCAAGAATTGTTTGGCGGCCTCGCGTCCCTGGCCGATTCTTTCCCCGCCGTATGAATACCACGCGCCGCTTTTCTCGACGATGCCCATCTCGCTGCCGATATCGACGATCTCGCCGTCGCGGGATATGCCGGTGCCGTAGAGAATGTCGAACTCCGCTTCTTTGAACGGCGGCGCCATCTTGTTTTTCACGACTTTGACCCGTGTGCGCCCGCCGACTATATTGTCGCCGTCCTTTAACGCTCCGATGCGGCGGATATCCATGCGCACCGAGGCGTAGAATTTGAGCGCGTTGCCTCCTGTCGTAGTTTCGGGGTTGCCGAACATGACGCCGATTTTCATGCGGATCTGGTTGATGAAAATCACTACGGTGTGGGAACGGGCGATCGTCGCGGTGAGCTTTCGCAGGGCCTGAGACATCAGGCGGGCCTGGAGTCCCATGTGCGAATCGCCCATCTCGCCTTCGATCTCCGCCTTGGGAACCAGGGCAGCTACGGAATCGACGACGAGCACGTCGATGGCGCCGCTGCGCACCAGAGTTTCGCCGATTTCCAGGGCCTGCTCGCCATGGTCCGGTTGCGAGACCAGAAGGTCGTCGGTCTTGACGCCGAGTTTCTTCGCATAACCCAGGTCCAACGCATGTTCCGCGTCGATAAAAGCTGCCATGCCGCCCTGCTTCATGGCTTCGGCGACAAT
>Ga0326597_10004859_pt1 | contig 18785 bp, 17 predicted proteins | sample RVTome_12_FD_203789 | JGI IMG/M metagenome (GOLD analysis project Ga0326597, IMG submission 203789) | Soil microbial communities from uranium-contaminated site in the Upper Colorado River Basin, Wyoming, United States - RVT100D185 | ecosystem: Environmental > Terrestrial > Soil > Contaminated >... | reverse complement strand
TCGGCGTCCTGCCGGCGCGGATGCGCAAACGCCTGTGAGCCTCGCGACGGCCGGGGCCACCGACGTCAGCGTCATCGTCCCCGCCCGGGACGAGGCCGAGAACCTGCCCGAGTTCGTGCGCCTCGCACGCGAGGCCCTGCGGCCGCTGCCCTACGCCTGCGAGATCGTGATCGTGGACGACGGCAGCACGGACGGCACCGGCGACGTGGCGCGGCGTCTCGCCGCCGAGTACGCGTGCGTCCGCGTGGCGGCGCACCGCGCGCCGCGCGGCATCGCCGACGCCCTGCGCACCGGCGCCGACGTCGCCCGCGGCCGCGTCCTCGTGTTCTATCCGGCCGACCTCCAGTACCTCCCGGCCGACATCCCGGTACTGGTCCAACCGGTCCTCGCGGGCGAAGCCGACCTCGTCACGGGCACGAAGCAGGGCGCCTACGAAAAACGGTTCGTCTCGGGGGTGTACAACCTGCTGTGCCGCTGGCTGTTCGGCGTCCGCGTCACCGACCTCAACTCCGTCAAGGCGTACCGCCGCGAGGTGATGGACGCCGTCCCCACGCGGCCCGACTGGCATCGCTTCATGGTCGTCATCGCCGCGGCGCAGGGGTTCCGGCTGGCCGAGCGTCCCGTGCCCCTCTACTCGCGCCGCGCCGGCCGGTCGAAGTTCGGCATCGGGCGGATCCCGGTCGGCGTGCTCGACCTGCTGTCGGTGTGGTTCCAGCTGCGCTTCGGCCGCAAGCCGCTGCTGTTCTTCGGCGTATCGGGGGCGATCCTGTTCTTCCTGGGGTTCCTCGTCGGCGTGGGCGCGCTGGTATACCGCTTCGCGTTCGGTGTGGGGTTCCGGCCGTTGCTCGACCTCATCATGGTGCTCGTGATCTCGGGCGTCTCGCTCTTCGGCTTCGGGTTCGTGGGCGAGATGATCGCGGGCCTGCGCGAGGAGCTACGCCGGGTGGAGCGCGAGGTGGCGCAGCTGCGCGGCGGGGGCGGGGGCGGGGGCAGCGACCGGGGCTGAACGCGCGGTTCTCGCCTTCACCCTTGCGCGGCGCCCCGCGGGGTTTCATATGGAGGGACGATGGTGGCACCCGTGGCGTCTCCCGCAGCGCCGCCCCATCGGTCCCGGCGCCGGCTTGTCGGTCCGGGGCAGGCGATGTCGACGGCGGCTCGGCGCTTCCTCGCGACGCGCCCGGTCACCGCACGCGCCGGTGTGGGCGCGCTCGTCGCGCTCCTGTCCTGCGGGGACAGCACCGGCCCCGCCCCCGCGCCGCAGGTCGTCGTGACCCCCACGTTCATCGATCTCGTGCTGGGCGTGTCCCGGCAACTCTCGGTCACGGTGCTGGACGGGCAGGGGCAGGTCGTGGTCAGTCCGGTGGTGGAGTACGCCTCGTCGGATAGCGCCCGAGTCCGCGTGAGCGCGACGGGCCTCGTATCCGCGCACGCCCCCGGGCAGGCCGTCGTGACCGTGTCGAGCGACGCGGCGAGCGCCTACGTGGGCGTCCAGGCTCTGAGCCCGCCGCGCCTGCTCCTCACCCCGGCGTCGGCGACGGCCATCGTCGGCGACACGCTGCTGTTCACCGCGCAGGCGTTCGACTACGCCGGCCTCCCGGTCCCCGGCGCGCCCATCGCCTTCGAATCCAGCGACCCCGCCGTCCTCACGGTGATCGGCCCGCTGGGCCGCGCACGCGCTGCCGCCGCCGGCCCCGCTCGTATCCGAGCCCGCTCCGGCACGACGGTGGACAGCGCCAGCGTCATGGTCTACGGCGCGCCGGCCCAGCTCACGATCGCACCGGACTCGCTCACGGTCGCGGTGCCCCTCGGCGCCGCGCTCACCGTGCAGGTCCGTGACGCGCTCGGCCAGGTCATCCCGAACCCGCCCATCACGTTCGAGTCGGGGAACACCGCCATCGCGACGGTCACCGCGGGAGGGACGGTCACCGCCCACCAGATCGGCATCACCACCGTCACCGCGCAGAGCGGCGCCGCGAGCGACACGATCCCCGTCGTCGCGGCGGCGGCGACGGTCGAGGTCACCCCGGCCTCGGTCCTGCTCGAGGCGGCCGACACGGTCCAGCTCGTCGCGGTGGCCCGGGACGGCCTCGGCGCGGCGATCCCTGGGGTCACGTTCACCTATCGGTCGAGCGACACGACGGTCGCCCGCGTCAGTGCCGCCGGCGTGCTCACGTTCGCCGGCCTCGGCACCGCCGACATCGTGACCGAAGGCGGGTATCGGAGCGATACGACCGTGGTGCTCGCCCTCGTCGCCCGCATCCCACTGGCGGATCGCCCGTTCGGCGTCGCCGTGTCGGTCACGGACGCCATCTACGTGGCCCGCGTGGACGCGGGCGTCGTGGCGCGCATCGATCCGACGACGTGGCAACCCGGTCCGACCGTTCCCGTGGGCCTCGTGCCCACGGACGTCACCTTCAACGCCGCCGGCACACGGGCCTACGTCACCAATCAATTCTCGCAGGACGTCAGCGTCATCGACGCCACCACGGATACCGAGCTGGGCCGGATTCCCGTGCCCGGCGATGCCTGGGTGTCCCGGGTGGCGCCCGGTGACTCCGTTCTGTACGTATCCACGAACCTGGGCCGGATCTACGGCATCCGGCTCGCCACCGGCGCGATCCGCGACTCCCTGACCCCGGGGCTGGTCAACGGCATCGTGACACGCGACACGCTGCTGTACGCGAGCGTCCTGGACGGCAGCGTGGTCGAGTACAACCTGCGAACCCGCGCCGTCGGCCGCACGTTCACGGGGGGAGGCCGCGCACAAGGCATCGTGATCTCGCCGGACGGGGCGGAGCTGTACGTGGCGGACGAGAACGGCAGTCTGCGCTTCTGGGACCTCGCGAGCGGCACGCAGATCACCAGCCTCGCACTGCCGGCCGGCGGACCCTTCGGGGTCGCACAGCAACCGGGGACCGGGCTGCTGTTCGTCACCGGGGTCTTCCAGGGCACCGTGTACGTCGTGGACCCGGCCGCGCGGACCCTGCGGCGCACCCTGCCGCTCGGCGGCACCACCCGGCGCATCGCGTTCCGCACCAACGGCGACGGCGTCGTCACCAACGAGAACGGCTGGGTGGACGTGCTCCGATGACGCCGATCCGCCCGCTCCGCTTCGGCGGTGTCGCCCTCGCGGCCGCCGCCGCCGCGACCTGTAGCGACTCGACCGCGCCGCTCGCCGCCACGCACATCGACGTGACCCCTCCGGTCGTCATCGTCGCGGTGGGCCAGTCGGTGCAGCTCGCCGCCGTGGCACGCGACGACGCCGGCGCCGCGATCCCCGGCGCCGCATTCACGTTCGAGTCGGAGGCGCCCGCCATCGCGTCGGTCTCCGGCGGCGGCCGGGTGAGCGGCGTCGCCTCGGGAACGACCACCGTGCTGGTGAGCGGCCAGAGCGCGAGCGCCCGGGTCCCCGTGCGGGTGGGAGGCATCCCGGCGACGATCGCGGTCACGCCCACGGGGCCGGAGGTGCTGCAAGGCGCCACGCTGCAGCTCGTCGCGACGGTGCGGGACGCCCAGGGCGCCGTCATCCCCGGCGCGCTGGTCAGCTTCGCGACCAGCAACCCCGCCGTGGCGACGGGCGCCCCCACCGGCGTCGTGACGGGCGTCGGCCCCGGCCCGGTCTCGATCATCGTTTCCGCGCCGCCGGCCACCGTCACCGTGGAGGTCGCCGTCCTCGGCCACCCGGCCGGCACCACCGTCACCACCGCGCAGGTCCCCGGGGGACCGTGGGGCGTCGCCATATCCACGGCCGGCGTCGCCTACGTCACGAGCCTCGACGGGTTCCTCAGCCGCGCCGACCTGCCCGCGACGTCGTTCGGCATCACCGTCCCGGTGGGCCAGGTCCCGACCGACGTCGCCTTCGATCCCTCCGGGGCGCGCGCCTACGTGACGAACCAGTTCAGCCGCAACGTGGGGATCGTCGACGTCGCGACCAACACGCAGGTGGACGTCATCCCGGTGAACGGCGACGCGTTCCGCGTGGCGGTAACCCCCAGCGGCCAGCGCTTGTACGTCACCACCAACGCGAACAACCTCCTGGTGATCGAACTGCCCTCCAAGACGGTCCGCCTCGAGTATGCGCTCGGCGGCCCGGGCAACGGGCTGGTGTTCCATCCCAACGGCGTACTGCTCTACGGCACGACGATGGGCGGTGTGGTCTACGAGATCAACACGGTGACCGACTCCGCGCGCGCGCTGCTCACGACCGGCGTCCTTCAGGACCTCGCGATCGCGCATGATGGTTCGGAGCTGTACATCGCGAAGGAGGACGGCAACCTCGAGATCCGCGACGCGGCGAGCGGGGCGCTCATCACCGAACTGTCGGCCGCCGCGGGGGCGTTCGGGCTGCGGCTCTCGCCCGATGGCCGACAGCTCTACGCCGGCATCGTGTTCGGCGGCACCGTTCGCGTCCTCGACCGCGCGACCCGTGCCGTGGTGCGCTCGATCCCGATCAGCGATCCGCGCCGCATCGCGTTCGACCGCTACGGCACCACGGCCCTGATCACCAGCCAGTCCACCAACACGGTGCACGTCGTCCGCTGACTCCCGGGGCGGGCAGGGCCTCGGGCGGAGGCGCCGACCGCGCTAGATTGCGCCGCGATGCGCGTGCTCGTGGCCACCCATAATTACCCGCGTTTCCCGGGGGATCCGGCCGGCGCCTACGTCCGCCACCTGGCGCTCGCGGCGGCCGCGGCCGGCGTGCGGGTCGAAGTGGTGTGCCCCCACGCCGCCGGGGTGCCGCCCGACGAGACGGAGAACGGCATCCGCGTGCGCCGCTTCCGCTCGGCCGCGGGCCGCTGGGCGGGCGTGGCGTACAGCGGCGATCTCCATCGCCGAGCGCTGCGCTCCCCCAGGGTGGCCGCGGCGCTGCCGTTCTTCCTGTGGGCGTTCCACCGCGCGCTTGCCGCGGCGATCGCCGAGGCGCGCCCCGACGTGGTGCACGCCCACTGGTGGGTCCCGGCCGGCCTGCTGGCCCTGCTTGCCCGCCGGCCGTACATCGTGACCTCCCACGGCAGTGACGTCCGCCTGCTCGAAACAGTGCCGCCGGTGCGGCGGCTGGCGCGGTTCGTCTACGGCCGCGCGGGCGCGGTGACCGCCGCCTCGGCCTTCCTGGCCGACGACATCGCGCGCTGGACCGGGGTGGCGCGCGAGCGGATCGCCGTCACGCCGATGCCGGTGGACGTCGCGGCGTTTGCCGCCGGCGCCGCGGTGCCCAGGGCAGCGCCGCCCCGCGTGCTCTACGCGGGGAACCTCGTGCCGAGCAAGGGCGTCGACATCCTGATCCAGGCGCTGCGCCACCTCCGCGACCGCGGTGTGACCTGTCGCCTGCGCCTCGTGGGCGAGGGACCCGCGCTGCCCGCCCTCCGGGCGCTGGCCGAACGGGAGGGCGTGGCCGGCGACATCGACTGGTCCCCCTTCGTGCCGCAGTCGGCGATGCCCGCCGAGTACGGCGCCGCGACGGTCACCGTGCTGCCGACGCGCGGCCGGGCCGAGGGACTGGGGCTCGGCCTGGTCGAGGCCCTGCTCGCGGGGGCCGCGGTGGTCGGCACGCCGGCGGGCGGCATCCCGGAGGTGGTCGTGGACGGCGAGACCGGCCTGCTCGCGCGCGACGGCGACCCGGCGCATCTGGCCGCGCAGTTGGAGCGGCTGCTCACCGATGCCGCGCTGCGCGCGCGGCTCACGGCGGCGGGACGCGAGCGGGTCTCGCGCCATCACTCCCTCGAGGCGGCATCCCGCCGCATGATCGACCTCTACCGTGCCGTTGCCGACCGTCACCCGCCACGCTGAGCCACCCGCGGATTGGGGCGCGCTGGTGCGGGACCGCGGATCGTTCTACCACGATCCCCGGTGGATCGCCGGCCTCGCACGAGTGCTGCGGTACCGGGTGCACTGGCTCGTCGCGCGCAACGATGGCACGGTGACGGGCGCGCTGGCGCTGGCCGAGGTGCCGACCTTCACCGGGGGCCGCCGCCTCGTGAGTTACCCGTTCAGCTTCGTCGCGGGTCCGGTGACCGCCACGCCGCAGGCCGACGAGGCGCTGGCGGCAGCCGCTCGGGATCTCGCTGGTGAGCGCCGCGCCCGCCGCGTGGAGTTGAAGCGGCTGGGCGTGTCGCTGCCGCCCCCGGCGGGATACGCCCGCTCGCTGCGGTACACTACGTACCGCGTCTCGACCGCCGGTGGGGAAGGGGCCGTGTGGAAGCGTCTGCACGTCACCAGCACGCAGCAGCGCATCCGCAAGGGCCAGCGGGCCGGGGTGACCGTGGTCGACGGGCACACGGAGGCCGACTGGCTCGCGATGGCACGGCTCGAGGAGCAGGTGCAGCATGGCCACGGCGTGCCGGCGCCGCCCCGCCGGCTGTTCCTCGAGCTCTGCCGCGCGCTCCAGGCCGAGGGACTCGCCGACCTGTATCTCGCCCGCATCCCCGACGGACGCATCGCCGCGGGCTTCGTGATGTTCAAGGGCCCACGCGACTGGGTGTACGCCTTCAGCGCGTCGGTGCCCGAGCTGGTCCGCGTGTACCGCCCCACGCACGTCCTGCTGTGGGCCGGGCTGCAGCGCGCCGCCGCCGCGGGCGTCACCGTGGATCTCGGCCGGACGGCGCCCGAGCAGCCCACGCTGGCGGAGTTCAAGCAACGGTGGGGTGCGGAGGCCATGCCGCTCGCGTATGATTACTGGCCCTCCGCCGGGGGGCTGGGCCAGGCTCGCCGGGATCGCGGCGCGCTCGCGGCGGCCGCGAAGGTATGGGCCGCGTTGCCCGCGCCGGTCGCGCGGCTCGGGTCCGCTCTCTACCGGTACCTCGGGTGACGGGCATGCGACGGTTCTTCTGGCGTCTCCGCAAGAAGGTCTTCAAGCGCCTGGCGCGCAACTCGTTCTTTCCGTCCTGGCGCGTCCGCCTGTTGCGCTGGTGCGGTTATCACATCGGCCGCGACGTGTACATCGCCGACGAGCTGATCGTCGCCGAGGAGCTGGAGGACCGGGGCAATCTGACGCTGGGGGACCGCGTCAGCATCGCCCCGCGCGTCACGCTGGTCCTCTCGTCCCACCCGAACGACTCCCGCATCCGGCCGTTCGCCCCCGTACAGCGGGCCCCCATCGTGATCGAGGCGGACGCCTGGCTCGGCGCGGGCGTCGTCGTCCTGCCCGGCGTGCGGATCGGGCGGGGCGCCATCGTCGGGGCGAACAGCGTGGTCACGGGGGACGTGCCCCCGCTGCACGTCGCCGCCGGCGTCCCGGCCAGAACGATCCGCGTCCTCGAGCCACCCCCCGACTGGTCGTGATCAGACTCGCCGTCGCCGCGGACCTGCCCGCCGCGGAGCGCTACGGACTCGACGTGCTGCTCGACCTCAGTCGGCTGCTCGTAGTCGACGACACCGGCGCCGACACAGTGCGCGTCACCGTGGCGGACGATCCGGTCGATGCCGCGGCGTTCACGGCCGGGCGCTGGCGACCGCCCCACGCCGACGGTGAGGTACGGGTGTCCCGGGATGCGCTGCGGCACGTCGCCGACCTCGCCGGCGCCGGCGAGGAGCAACGCGCCACCGCGCGTGACCGCCACGGTCGCGTACCCGCCGACGCGAACCCGCTGGTGCGTGCCGGCGTGGCGCGGGAGCCGGTGGTGAGCCGTCACGCGGGCGCGCTCCGCGGCGCGGTGGTGGCCGCCGCGGGACGGCGGCCGGTGCGCCTCGTCTGCCCCTGGCCGGACGGTCGCCGCTGGGCCGCGGCCCTGACGCACGATCTGGACGTCGTCGCGGGCTGGCCGGTCTTCACCGCGCTGCGCATCGGAGAGCTACTCCGGGGCGGGGAGCTCGGCCGCGCCGCTCGGGTGCTCCGCGCCGCGCTGGCCGCCGCGGCCCGCGATCCGGTCGGCGCGGCCGCCCGATCCGTCAGCGCGATCGACCACGCCGCCGGCGCGCGCGCAACCTGGTTCGTGCTGGCCGGCCGTCCGACGCCCGCGACGTGGCGTCGCGGGGACGTCACCTACCGCGTCGAATCCACCGCGGCGCGGCGCATTGTCACCGCCGCCGCCGCTCACGGCGCCGAGATCGCCCTGCACGGCACGTTCGCCACCGGTCGGGACGCGGACCGGTTCCTCAGTGAGCGCCAGCAGCTCGCCACGGTGGCCGGCGGCCCGCCGGTGGGCGTACGGCAGCATTTCCTGCGCCTGCAACCGGGGGTCACCCAGCGTGGGATGGTGGCGGCAGGCTTCAGCTACGACGCGACCTACGGGTTTTCGGACCGCAACGGGTTCCGCCTCGGCGTGGCGGACGTGGTCCCCGGCTGGGATGCGGAGCGGCAACGGCCCAGCGGCCTCGAGGAGGTGCCCCTCATCTGGATGGACCGCGCCCTCAGCAAGTACGCGGGCGTGGAAGATCCCGTGGCGTGGGTCCGCGATGCGCTCGAGCTCGCCGAGCGATGCCGGGAGGTCGAGGGTCTGTGGGTCGGCCTGTGGCACCCCAACCTCACCCCCGCCCTGGGGTATCCGGACGCCCCCGCGGCGTACGTCACCCTCGTCCGCGAGGTGACGCGCGCGCCGACGCCATGGATCGCGCCGCTCGCCGAGATCGTGGCGTGGCGCGTCGCCCGCCGGCGCGTCCGGGCCCGGCGCATCGCCGAGGACGGCCGCGTCGAGCTGGCCGCCCCGCCGGCGGCATACCGCGTGCTGCTCGAGGACGGCACGGGAAAGGCGGCGGCATGACCGGCCCCGGGCCCTCGACCCGGCCTCGCCCGTGGCGCATCGCCCAGGCACTGCTCGCGCTGGCGGTCGTCGCGCTGGCCGTGCGGACCCTGGCACGGCACTGGAGCGAGTTCGTGGCGCAGCCGGTCCAGTGGCAGATCTCGCCGATCTGGCTCGGGGCGAGCGCGCTGATCGTGTGGCTGTGCTATGCGCTGCTGGTGGAGGCGTGGCGGCGCGTCGTGATCAGCATGGACCAGCGACTGGACTATGCCTCCGCCGCGCGCATCTGCATGCTGTCGAATCTCGGCAAGTACGTACCGGGCAAGGTATGGGCGATCGCCGGGACCGCGTTCCTGTCGCGGCAGGCGGGCGTCGAGCCGGCGGCCGCCGTGACCTCCGCCGTCCTGCTGCAGGCGCTGGCCGTCGCGAGCGGCGTGGCGCTCGTGGCGTTCGTGGCCCCCGCCACGCTCTCCGGCATGTCGCCGGCCTTCCGCGTGGCCACGGCAGCCGTCGGCGGCGCGGCGATCCTCGGCGTCGCGGCCCTGTCCTGGCCGCCCGCCGCGCGCGCCCTCCAGCGCCTCGTCCCGATCCCCGGCCTGCGGCTCCGGGCCGTCCCGCCTGCCGTGATGGCGGTCGGCCTGGGCGCGAACGCCCTGGCGTGGGCGGGGTACGCCATCGCGTTCCAGTGTCTGCTCCGCGGCCTGGCCCCCGCGGCGACGCTGCGCTGGGCCGACGCCGCGGCCGTGTTCACCACGTCCTACCTGGTGGGTCTCGTCGCCGTGTTCGCTCCCGGCGGCATCGGCCCGCGGGAGTCGCTCTTCGTCCTGCTGCTTCAGGGGCCGCTGGGCCTCAAGCTCGCAACCGCCATGGCTCTGGCCAGCCGCCTCCTGCTCACCGTGACCGAGCTCGGCGCCGCCGCACCGTTCCTGATCCGCAAGGGAGCATCCCGTTGACCAGCCCGCCGGCCGCCGGGCCCGCCACCGCGTCGTACGCTCCGCGCCATCCGCACCTCGTGGCGCTGGGATTCCTCGCGCTGTGGATCGCGATCCTCTCCCTGCCGATGTGGACCGGCCAGTTCCTCGCGGGACCGTGGAGCGACCAGTTCGCCACGGGGTACGCCACGCGCTGGTGGGGCGCCGCCGAGTGGCGCGCCACCGGACGGCTCCCCCTGTGGAACCCGTTCATGTTCGGCGGCGTCCCCGTGTTCGCCGGCTTCGGCGATCTGTTCTATCCCACTTCGCTGCTCCGCCTGGTACTCCCCACTACGACGGCGGTGAACGTCGCCTTCGTCGGCCACTACCTGCTGGCCGGCATCCTGACCTACGCCCTGCTACGGCTGCTGCAGGGATCATGGACCGGCGCGGTGAGCGGGGCGGCCGCCTATCAGCTGAGCGGCGTCGTGATCAGCTACGTCAGCCCTGGGCACGACGGCAAGCTGTTCGTCACGGCGCTCCTCCCCGCGATGTGCATCGGCCTGGTGCTCGCCATCCGGCGGCGGCGCGTGGAGGGATACGCGCTGCTCGGCCTCGCCACCGGCCTCGCCCTGCTGTCGCCGCAGTACCAGATGGCGCAGTACGCCCTGGTGATCGCCGGTCTGTTCACCCTGTACCTCGCCTTCGGTGACCCGGGCGACCTGACCCCCCGCCAGCGCTGGACCGCGGTCGCCGGCGCCGCCGGCGCCGTCGCGCTGGGCTTCGCCGTGTCCCTCATCCAGGTGTGGCCGTTCGTCGAGTACATCCCGTGGTCGCCGCGCGCGGAGGCCGGCGGCTTCGAGTGGTCCACGTCATACGACATCCCGTGGATCCACGTCCCCGAGTTCGTTCTCGCCGGCTTCAACGGTGCGCACGAGAGCTACTGGGGGCCCAATCCGCTGAAGCTGCACAGCGAATACCTCGGCCTACCGGTCGTGGCGCTCGCGGCGCTGGGCGCCGCCAGCGCGCGCCGCCGCCTCGCCCTGTGGGTCGCCGGGATCGGCGCCCTGATGCTGCTGGTCGCGCTGGGCGACGGCACGCCGTTCTATCGGTTGTGGTGGGCGGTCGTCCCGTATGTCGACAAGACCCGGGCCCCCGGCATGGCGCTGTACGGCGTGGCGTTCGCCCTGGCGATCCTCGCCGCCCTGGGCGTCGAGCGCCTGGAGCAGGGCGGGGGTCGCCGCGCCGGCACCGCGACCATGATCGTCGGCCTGGCGCTGGCGCTCCTCGCCGCCGCAGGCGGCCTGGGGGCGCTGGCGACTGGCTGGACCCAGGCTCACCCCAACCCCTACGGGGTGCCGAACGCGGGCGCGGCCGCCGCGGCGCGCGGCGAGATCCTGCTCGGCGCGCTGGGCAGCGGCGTGGCCCTGGCCATCCTCGGTGCGGTTATCGTCGCGCGCCGGACCGGCCGCCTGCCGGCACGCGCGTTCGCGCCGCTCGTCATCGCGGTGGTGGCCACCGATCTGTGGCGCGCCGGCACGCCCTTCTGGCAGTGGAGCCGCCCCGAGGAGACGATCTATGCGCCCGACGCGCTGATCGAGCGCGTCCGCCGGACACCCGAGCCGTTCCGGGTGCTCGACACCGGCGTTTACCCGGGCACCGTGCTGATGCGGCATCGGATCTCCCAGGTCCTGGGCTACCACGGCAACGAGCTGCGCGCCTACGACGAGCTGCTCGGCGGCAAGGGCCAGTGGCGCCATCTCGGCTCACCGCGCCTCTGGCACCTGCTGGGCGTCCGGTACGTGATCACCGGAGACTCCGTCACGCTTCCGGGCTTCCACGCCGCCCTCGGCCCCGTGACCACGGCCGCGGGACGCACCGCCTACCTGCTCGAAGCCGATTCCGCTCCGCCCTACGCCTGGGTGGCCACCGCGGCAGCCACGGTGGACTCGGCGAGCCTGGTGCCGACCCTCCTCGATCCGCGACTCGACGACCGGCGCCTGGCGCTGTTCGACCCCGCCCAGCCGATCCGGCCGCCGGCGCTGGCGGAGATGCCGCCCCCCAGTCCGGTGGTCGCCACCGTCGCCGAGTGGCACCCCGGCCAGATGGCGGTCACGCTCGCTCCGGCCCCGGCCGCGCCGTCGTACCTGGTCGTCTCGGAGAACTGGTACCCGGACTGGCACGCCACCGTGGACGGGACCCCCGCCCGGACCCTGCGCGGCAACGCGAGCCTGATCACCGTGCCGCTGCCGGCCGGGGCCCGGCGGGTCGAGGTCGCCTTCCGATCGAGCGCCTACAACCGCGGCAAGGTGATCACCCTGCTCACCGTGACCGGACTCGTGGCGCTGGCCCTCGTGCCCCCAGTGCTTGCCCGGAGGCGGCGTGGCTGAGCGGGCCCTGGTGCTGATCCCGACCTACAACGAGGCGGTCAACCTTCCCAAGCTCGTGCCGCTGGTGCTCGCGCAGGACGGGCGCCTCGAGGTGCTGGTGATCGACGACAACTCCCCGGATGGCACCGGCCGCATCGCCGACGGGCTCGCGGGCGCCGATTCCCGGGTCCACGTTCTGCACCGCGAGGCAAAGCTGGGTCTGGGGAAGGCCTACCTGGAGGGGTTCCGCTGGGCCATCGAGCACGGCTACGACTACGTCTTCGAGATGGATGCGGACTTCTCCCACGACCCCGTGCACCTCACGGAGTTTCTCAGGGCGGCGGCGGACGCGGACTTGGTGCTCGGCTCCCGCTATCTCGACGGGCGGGTGACGATCGTGAACTGGCCGATGAGCCGCCTGCTGCTGTCGTACTTCGCCAACGTGTACGCCCGGCGGGTGACCGGCCTGCGCATCTGGGACCTCACCGGCGGCTTCAAGTGCTTTCGACGCCGAGTCCTGGAAGCCGTTGATCTGTCGCAGGTTGAGTCCAACGGATACGCCTTCCAGATCGAGATGAGCGTGCGCGCTTGGCGCAAGGGGTTTCGCCTCGCCGAGATCCCCATCGTGTTCGTGGATCGCACCGAGGGGCAGAGCAAGATGAACCGCGCGATCGTCCGCGAGGCGATCTGGATGGTGCCGCGGCTGCGGCTGATGCGCTGGTTCGGGCGCCTGTGAGCGGCGCGCTCCGGCGCGGGGCCACGCAGTTGACCGTAGGCGCCGCCTCGCCGACCTTATGGGTCACGCGATCGGCGATCCCATGCCTCGAAAAGCGTCAGTGAGCCCACCGGAACGCGCGGCGCATACCGCGCCGGCGCCCGCACCCGCGGCGGCGGCCCGGCCCCAGGCGGTGCCGGGCGGCACGCCGGTCCCGCGGGACCGGCACGTCGGGCTGCCGATCTACAAGATGTCCGGTTCCGGCAATGACTTCGTGATGTTGGACGCGCGGCTGTCACAGCCGGGGGAGTGGACCCCGGCCGACATCCGCGCGGTGTGCGCCCGCGGCACCGGGGTGGGCGCGGACGGGCTCGTGTTCGTCGGTCCGGGGTCGGAGGCCCGCGCGGCGCGGATGGTCTACTTCAACGGCGACGGCTCGCGGGCGCCGATGTGCGGCAACGCCGCGTTGTGCACCACGCGCCTCGCGGCGCGGCTCGGCATCGCGCCGGCCGAGGGGATGCGTCTCGAGACCGACGCCGGGGTGTACGAGAGCCGGTGTGCGGGAGCCGAGGCCGACGCCGAGCTGCACCTCGCGCCCGTCACCACGCCGGTCGACGTCCCGGGGCTCGCGCCCGCAAAGGGCGAGCACCGCCTCGTCTACGGCGTGGTGGGCGTCCCACACGTCGTGGTGCTGGTGGACGACGTGGCCGCCGTGGACGTCGCGGGGCGGGGCAGGGAGCTGCGCTTCGACCCGGCGCTCGCGCCCGCCGGGGCGAACATCAACTTCGTGTCCGCGGGAGCGGGCTCCAGCGAATGGGCCCTGCGCACCTACGAGCGGGGCGTCGAGGCCGAGACGCTGGCGTGCGGCACGGGCGCGGTGGCGGCGGCGTGCGCGCTCTCGGATTGGGGCCTCGCGACGCTGCCGCTGACGGTGTGGTCGCGGTCCGGCCGGCCCATCCGGGTGCGGGCCCGCCGCGCGGCGCCGGGCCAGTACGACGACGTCTGGCTCGCGGGCGAGGCCCATCTCGTGTTCCGGGGGGTGCTCGTCTAGGGACTGCAACAGTCTGTGGCCCACTGCCCGCCGCCACGACATTCCGGTGCACCCGCGCCGCACGCTGAGGCGTCGCGGCGACGTCTCTGTTACTCGTTACCTTTCAACCGATTGGCAGACCCCTCTGTGCCATTGAGGCGCCGGCGAGGCAGTCGCTCCCAAGTGGCCGGTTCCTTGCAGGGTTTTCCGTGCGGCAGGTCACAGGACGGCCTCGGAGGGGGGGATTCCGTCATGCCGTGTCGCCCGTTTGAGTCGTGGGCCAGGTCTGGCATCGCAGGCCTCGCCGCGTCAGGCCGGCAATGTCGCGATCACCCAAGCCACCGCATCGCCACCGGGGTGCCGCGCGTTCTCGCCGGGACCTGGCCGGAGGCTAGGCCGTAGGCCCGCGATTCCCACGCTGGGAGGCGACGGTCGTTCGGGTCCCTCCTGGCAGCACCCCCGATCTCCGCCAGGAGGTCGGGGGTGCTCGTTTTCACCAGGGGTGGGGGGTGGCGGTGGAGAGCGTGTGGGCGAGTGTGGGCAGGTCGGGTTGTTTATCCACACCTGCGCACATCACTACTTAACATAACATATCTTATACGCAGTACTACTCCTTCTTCCTCACCGGCGCCGGCAGCGTCACCGCACCCTTCGTCAGCTCACCCAAGCGCACCGTCGCTTCGCTCACCGAACCCGTTTCGGACAGCTCCCGCACGATGCGCTGATAGGCCGCCACCGCCTTCGCCGTGTCGCCAGCCGCCACCCACGCCCGCCCGGCGTCACTCAGGAACTGGGACTCGAACGACGGCAGCTGGCTCGCGTCCGCGGCGCGCTCGTAGGCGCCGCCGGCGTCCGCCGGCTTGCCCACGTTCTCGTACGCCGACCCGAGCAGGCCGTACGCCTGTGCCCGGTATGCGTCGCCCGCCGAGCCGGCGAAACCGGTCAGCACGTCGATCGCCTGCTGCGGCTGGCCCTGGAGCAGCCGCGCCTGACCGAGCAGCAGCGTCGCCTCCTCGGCCGCCCGGGTGCCGCTGTAGTTCTCCCGGATCCGCGCGAACTCGCTCGCGGCGAGCGGCAGGTTGTTCTGCTCGAACGCCGCACGGGCCTGCTGCAGCTGCGCGCCGGCGGCCTCCTCGCTGCGCCGGGTGGCGAACAGATTCCACCCCACTAGCGCCGCGGCCAGCACCAGCGCCGCCCCGCCGTACGTCACCACAGTGCGGTGGCCCCGCGCCCATTCGAGCAGCCGGTGGAGCGTGTCCTCATCCGCGTGCCGGACCGGCGCCGCGGCCTGTGCCGTTTCAGCCAACGTCCCCTCGTCTTTCTCGCGTCTTGCCGCTGCTCGAAGATCCCAGCGCCCCTGGGGTGACTCGAACACCCGGCCAACGGTTTAGGAAACCGCTGCTCTATCCATCTGAGCTACAGGGGCCAAGCTATTGATTGTAATAGCGTTACGCATAGCGAAGCAAGGCCTCGACCCGGGCCCCCTCGAGCCGGGCGCGCCCTCCCAGGAACGCCAGATCGACCAGGAAACTGAAGCCGCTCAGCTCGGCGCCGTGGCGGCGCACCAGCTCTCCCGCGGCCCGGGCGGTGCCCCCGGTGGCGAGGACGTCGTCCACGACGAGGACCCGGTCCCCTGGCCCCAACGCGTCGCTGTGCATCTCGAGCGCGTCCGTGCCGTATTCGAGGTCGTACTCCACCCGTCCCCGTGCCGACGGCAGCTTGCCAGGCTTGCGGACCGGGACGAGACCCGTCCCGAGTCGCACGGCGATCGGCCCGCCGAACAGGAACCCGCGCGATTCGATCGCCACCACCTTGGTGATGCCCGCCCCCTGGAACGGCTGGGCCATGCCGGCAACCGCCTGGGTCAACGCTGCGGCATCGAGCAGCAACGGCGTGATGTCCTTGAACACGATCCCCGGCTTGGGAAAGTCCCGGACGTCGCGGATGAATGATTTCAAATCGATTGACATCCAAGTGGTGAATCAACCGGTTTCAAAGGAGTTGGATAGATGGATATCATGTGGAACATCCAGGTTTTCCACAGCCTCGACGTACGCGAGCCTCGGACCCTTCGTCAGGTAGCGTTCCAGCTCATCCAGTACGTGAGGCTGCCCCCGGGCCACCACCTCGACCGCCCCGTCGCTCAAGTTCCGCGCGAACCCGGCCAATCCCAGCACTTCTGCCTGTCGCCGCACCGACCAACGAAATCCGACCCCCTGCACACGGCCGCGCACGATCCAGCGCCGGGTCACCATCACGGCCGGGGCCCCTGCGGCGGCCCCGCCGGATGCCGGCGCCGCCACACGATGGCGTACACGGTGACGATGACGGCCAGCGCGGGCACCAGGTAGACCAGCACCTGCCCCACGCGCCGGTGGACCTCCGTCGCGAGCAGCACGGTGGAGTGGCGGCCCACGAGGTACCCGATGTAGGTCAGGATGAAGCACCAGATGCCGGCGCCGAGGCTGGTGAACAGCGCGAAGCGGTCCAGCCGCATCCCGGCGAGGCCCGCCGGGATCGAGATCAGCTGGCGCACCACCGGCACGAGGCGGCCGATGAACGTCCCGATCTCGCCGTGGCGCCGGAAGAACGCCTCCGCGCGGTCGAGCGCCGCGGGGCTGATCAGCACCCACTTCCCGTGACGGCGCAGCCAGTGGTCCATCCAGTGCGCCACACCATAGTTCACCAGCGCCCCGCTGAGACTGCCGGCAACCCCCGCCACCATCACCCACACGAAGCTCATCCGTCCCTGGGCCACGAGATAGCCGGCGGGCGGCATCACCACCTCGCTCGGGAACGGGATCGCCGACGACTCGATGGCCATCAGGATCGTGATCCCGGGATAGCCGAGCGCGAAGACGGTGTCGGTGACCCACGTGACGATCCGCTCAAGCACCGAATCCGTGCTCCCCCACGAGCGGCACGAACCGGGCGTCGCCCAGGGGGCGCCGCCGCACTCCGTCCGCCGTGCGTTCGATCAGGGTGAGGACCTGGCCGCCGGCCTCGGCGCCTAGGGGGATGAGCAGGCGCCCGCCGGGCGCCAGCTGCTCGACGAGCGGTGGCGGCAGCTCGGGGCCTCCCGCCGCGACGAGGATGGCGTCGTAGGGAGCGTAGGCGCTCCAGCCCAGCGTCCCGTCGCCGACGAGGAGCGAGACGTTGGTGAGCTGCAGCTCCCGCAACACCTGCTGCGCCGCCTCGGCGAGGCCGCGCACCCGCTCCACGCTGAACACCTGCGCGGCGACCGCGGCCAGAAGGGCCGTCTGGTAGCCGGACCCCGTCCCCACTTCGAGCACGCGCTCGTGGCCCGCGAGTCGCAGGGCCTCGAGGTAGCGCGCCTGGGTGAGCGGCCGGGAGATCGTCTGTCCGCCGCCGATCGGGAGAGCCACGTCCTCGTAGGCGCGGTGGCGCTGGGCCGCCGGCACGAACCGGTGCCGCGGCGTGCCCGCGAACGCGCGCAGCACCGCCAGGTCCTGAACCCCCTGGGCACGCAGCGCCTCGACGAGACGCGCGCGATAGCCACCGTAGCTGTCGCCCCCGTCGCTCACGCCGTGAGCGACCAGGAGCGCACCCGGTCCAGCAGCTGGTAGTTGGTGAGGTCCACGTGGAGCGGCGTCACCGACACGTATCCCTCGCGCACCGCCTGGAAGTCCGAGTCGGCGCCGCCCGACCACACCGCTCGCCCGCCGCCGATCCAGAAGATCTCACGGCCCCACGGGTCCTTCATCCGCGCAATCTCGCCCTCGAACACGCGTGTGCCGAGGTGGGTGACCTTCACGCCCTTGACCGCGTCGCCCGGAATGGCCGGCAGGTTGATGTTGAGCAGCGTCTCGGGCGGGTACTCCTCGACCTGCACGATGCGCTCGACCAGGCGGCGCAGGCCGGGCCGGTGGCTCGGCAGATGCTCGAGGTCGAAGCTGGCGTAGGAGATGGCGACGCTGCGGATGCCCGCGGCGAGACCCTCCATCGCCGCGGCGACGGTCCCCGAATAGAGCACGTCCTCGCCCATGTTCGGTCCGTGGTTCACTCCCGAGAACACCCAGTCGGGCTCGACGGGCAGCAGCGCCCCGACCCCGAGCAGGACGCAGTCCGTGGGCGTGCCATCCACCTGGAACGCGCCGTCGGGGCGCCGGGTGGCGCGCAGCGGGCGGTGCAGCGTGAGGGAGTGCGACGTGGCGCTCTGCTCGCGATCGGGCGCCACCACCGTCACCGTGCCCACGGCGGCACACGCCTCGACCAGCACCTCGATGCCCTTGGCCAGGATGCCGTCGTCGTTCGACACCAGGATGTTCATCACCCTCCCCGTAGGATGCGGCCGCCGTACCGGCCGAAGACCCGCGCCATCCGCCACGTGTCGGCCAGCGGACGAAAATGGCTGGGCCGCCCCTCGTAGATCGTGGGCACCTCGACCGACGTGATCCGGAAGCCGGCCGCGAGCGCGCCGAGCAGGAAGGCGAGCTCGTACTCGTACCGCGTCTCGGCCGGCCGCACGCGCTCGGCGACGCCGCGGTGGAACGCGCGGAACCCCGTCTGCGCGTCCGGCACCGGCGCGCCCGCGACGCGGGACGCGAGCACGGATGATAGCCAGTTGGTGGCGCGCCGGGACAGGGGCATCGCGCCGGCGCGGCGCCGCGCCCCGAGGACCAGGTCCGCGGTGCCGGCGGCGAGCGGAACGACGAGGCGCGGGATCTCGCTCGCGGGGTGCTGGCCGTCGGCGTCCAGGGTGACGACCCACTCGGCTCCGGCGGCGAGCGCGTCGGCGACCCCCGCCGCGAGCGCCGCCCCCTTCCCCCGATTCCGCGGAAGCCGCCGCAGGGTGATCCCCTCCCCCCGCGCCGCCGTTCCGTCCGTGGAGCCGTCGTCCACCACCACGATGCGCGCCCGCGGGGCCGCCCGCCGCGCGCCGGCGATCACGGCGCCGAGGGTGGCGGCGGCCTGGAACGCCGGAATGACGACGGCGAGCGGCCGGTCAGCCGGTGCCGCCATGCGGCGGCGCCGGGCCTTCGAGGATGTCGAGCACCTTGCGCAGGTCGGCGCGCAGCTCGCGCACCGTTTCGCCGGCGAGGGCCTTGCGCGCGCAAGGCCCTC
>Ga0326597_10004858_pt1 | contig 18786 bp, 14 predicted proteins | sample RVTome_12_FD_203789 | JGI IMG/M metagenome (GOLD analysis project Ga0326597, IMG submission 203789) | Soil microbial communities from uranium-contaminated site in the Upper Colorado River Basin, Wyoming, United States - RVT100D185 | ecosystem: Environmental > Terrestrial > Soil > Contaminated >... | reverse complement strand
TGGGACGTCGGCGACGATGGGCGCCAGATCGTCTTCCACCTGCGCGACGGCCTGGAGTTCTCGGACGGATCGCCGCTCGGCGCCGAGGACGTCGTCGGCAGCTGGCTCCGCGTGATCGACCCCGACCGTCCGTCGCTCCTGTCCTCGCTCCTCCTCGACGTTCGTGGCGCGTTCGAGTACGTGACCGGCGCCACCAGGGACCCGGCCGACGTCGGCATCCAGGCCGATGGCCGGGACGTGGTCGTCGACCTCGTTCGTCCGGGGGCGGACTTCCCGGCGATCGTCGCCAGTCCGACGTTCGGGATCGTCCCACCCGCGGTCTGGCGCGACGGCGAGGACATCGACACCGGGTCGTCGGTCGGCAGCGGTGCCTACGTCCTCGACCGGCTCACCGAGGACGAGTACACGCTCGTCGCGAACGAGCACTACTGGGCCGGCCCGCCGGCGATCTCGACCGTCCACCTCCTCACGAACATCGGCGGGCGCAGCCCGGTCGCGGCGTTCGAGGCCGGCGACGTCGACTATGTCGGCATCGGCTCGTTCGACGCGTCGTGGATCCGCTTCGATGCTGACCTCGGGCCGCAGCTCCGGCTCGTGCGGTCGCTCTCGCTGACGTATGTCGGCTTCACGACGACCGCCCCGCCGTTCGACGACGAGCGCGTCCGCCAGGCGTTCGGATCTGCCGTGGACTGGACCCGGCTCGTCGAGCTCGGCGCCTCCGGTGGCGACATCCCCGCGATCAGCATGGTCCCGCCCGGCATCCCGGGGGGCGGGGATCGGAGCTGGCTGCCCGCGCACGACCCCGGCAGGGCGCGGCAGCTGCTCGCCGATGCCGGCTATCCCGGCGGCGCCGGGTTCCCCGAGGTCACGTTCGCGGCCGGGGGGCTCGCGTACGCCGAGGGCCTCGCCGCCGAGCTCGAGCGCGAGCTCGGGGTCACGATCCGCCTCGAGGAATACGACGACCATTTCGACCGGCTGCACCTCGATCCGCTCCCGATGTGGACGCTCGGCTGGGTGGCGGACTACCCGGGAGCCAACGACTTCCTCGGCGTCCTGCTGGGGACGGGCAGCTCGAACAACTACGGCTCGTGGTCGTCGGCGACGTTCGACGCCGCGATCGGCGATGCGCTCGCGACCCGCGACCCCGACGAGGCGCTGGCCGCCTACGAGCGGGCCCTGGCGGCGGTTCGTGACGAAGTGCCGGTCATCCCGATCGCGAACGGCGACGGCTGGGCGCTCTCTCGAAACGGCCTCCTCGGGGCGGGCCAGAACGGGCTGGGAATCCTCCGGATCGCGGGCCTCGCATGGGAGTGAGCGGACGCGTCGCCCGCGCGGGGGCGATCGCGGTCCTGTGCCTGGCCGGCATCGCTCCGGGCGGCTTCGCGCCGACGGCGGCCGCCGACCCGATCGTCCCGACGTTGCCGCCACCGACGGCCACCGTCGACTTCCTCGATTCGATCACGTTCGAAGGGCGAGCGGTCGTCCCGGCAGGCGTCCGGCGGGTCGAGATCGTCATCGACATCGAGGGCCAGACTCGATCGATCGTCGGCGCCGTCGAGTTCGAGGCGAATGCGACCAACGACCTGCGGTACGTCCTCCCGACGCCGGGTGGCGGGCTCTTCCCGAACACCTCCCTCGAGGCCCGCTTCCGCCAGACCCTCGCCGATGACACCGCCCTGGACGGAAGCACGGTGACGGTCCGCTACGAGGACACCCGGTTCGACTGGGCCGTCAGGTCGGGCGAGTACGTGACCGTCCGCTGGACGAGCGGCGGGGACGCCTTCGGCCGGCGCGCCCTCCAGGTCGCCGACGACGCGGTGCGCGACGTGACCAACCTCCTGGGCGTCGCCGAGAACGACCCGATCGACTTCTACGTCTACGCCGACAACGACGACTTCTACGACGTCATCGGCCCCGGAGCCCGCGAGAACGTCGGTGGCGAGGCGCATCCGGACATCCGGACCCTCTTCGCCCAGATCTCGGCGTCGCAGATCGACGACAGCTGGGTCGGGACCGTCATCCCCCACGAGCTCACCCACCTCGTCTTCGACACGGCCGTCGGCAACCCGTACCACTATCCACCCCGCTGGCTCAACGAGGGCATCGCGGTGTACCTCTCGGAGGGCTACCCGGGGGGCCATCGGGCGTCCGTCGAGCTGGCCGTCGAGACCGGGTCGCTCATCCCGCTCGAGGGGCTCTCGGGGCAGTTCCCGACGACGGCCGCACAGTTCCGCCTGGCCTACGCCGAGAGCACCGCCGCGGTCGACTTCCTCGTCAGCGAGTACGGCCGGCCGGCGCTGGTGGCACTGATCCGCAGCTACGCCGACGGGGTCACCGACGACGAGGCCTTCTCCGCGGCCCTCGGCCTGGACGTCGCCGGCTTCGAGGCGGCCTGGCTCGCCTCGCTCGGTGCGGCCGCGCCGACCCCGTACGGCCCGGCCGAGGCGCCGCCGGGCCCCGTCCCGTCGGACTGGCTCGGCGAAGGGGAGGTCCCGGGGGTCATCCCGACGGGAGCGCCGGGCGCGAGCGCCCCGCCCGCGAACCCGGGGCAGGGCGGCGACGGCGATGCGACCGCCCTGCTCGTCGGCCTCCTGATCGCCGGTCTCGCGGTCGCCGGGGTGGGCGCCTGGCTCATGCGGCGGAATCGGCCGGCCGGCCCGGCCGTCGTTGCCGAAGGGGCCGCCGCGGTCGCCGGGTCGGCCGAGGTCGACGTTCCGGGTCCGGCCGGCCCGGCCCCGGCGCCGGATGAGGGGCTCGCGCCGGACAGCCCGCCCCCGGACGGGCCGCCCCCGGACGGGCCGCCCCCGGACGCAACGGACCCGCGACCGTGACCGCAGTCGTCGATCGCCTCCGAGCCCTGCCCAGCTGGCAGGTGACGCTCACCGGCGCGCTGTTCGTCCTGGGCTTCCTGATCGCCGCGCAGCTCTCGGCCGAGGGTCCCCGGATCCGCTACACGACCCAGGAACGCGCCCCCCTCATCGAGACGGCGCTCGGCCTCCAGGACCAGCAGGACGCCCTGCAGGCGAGGATCCTCCAGCTCCGCGAGGAGATCGTGGACCTCGAGGGTGACGAGCCCGGTTCGGAGGCGCTCGTCCGGGAGTTGAACGCCGCGCTCGAGCACGCCCGGATCGCCGGCGGGCTGGTCCAGGTGACCGGGCCGGGGATCGTCTTCCGGCTCGAGGACGCCGAGAACCCGGGCACCGAGCGTGATGCGCTCGTCACGGCGCGAGACATCCGGACGCTCGTCCAGGAGCTCTGGCTCGCCGGCGCCGAGGCGGTCTCGATCAACGGCGAGCGGGTGACCACGGGCACGGCGGTGCTCGACATCGGCAATGCCATCCTGGCCAATTCGGCCTACCTCGCCCCACCCTACGAGGTGAGCGTCATCGGCCCCGACGATCTCTACGAGCGGATGGCGGGGACGGTCTCCTTCGTCGAGTTCATCCAGTCCAGGATCGATCCATTTGGGCTCCGGCTGTCGTTCGCGGAGCTCGAGACGGTGACGGTCCCGGCCTATGCGGGCACGATCCGGAGCCACTACGCCCGGCCCGATGCGTCGGCGAGCCCCGAGCCGTGATCCCCGTGCTCCGCCCGCGCCAGCGCTGGACGATCACCCTCGTCGCGGCGATCCTCGGCGTCCTCGTCGTCGCCCAGCTCCGGAGCCAGGCCGCGAATCCCGGCCTCAGCAACCTGACCGCCCAGGAGCTGACCCTGGTCATCACGAACGTGAGCACCCGCAACGAGGGCCTGCGGGCCGAGGTCGCCGCCCTCGAGCGGCGGGTCGCGTCGCTGACCGACGCCCACGATCGAGGCGAGAGCGCGCTGGGGGAGCTCCGAGCCGACCTCGCCGCCCTGGAGGCGTGGGCCGGGCTGACCCCGGTGATCGGACAGGGCATCTCCATCCGGGTGTCGGGGCAGATCGGCGGAGAGGGCATCGAGGACCTCCTCAACGAGCTCCGCAATGCCGGCGCCGAGGCGATCGCAGTCGAGGACGTGAGGATCGTCCCCGGGACGGTCGTCTACGGCGAGCCCGGCGGGTTGTCGGTCGAGAACACGCCCCTCGCCGACGGCTTCGAGATCCGGGCCATCGGCAGCCCCCAGATCCTGACCGGCACGCTCACCCGAGGCGGCGGCGTCATCGCCCAGCTGGAGGCGACCTCCGAGGCCGTCACGATCAGCGTCACGCCGCTCGACGCGGTCTCGATCCCGGCAAGCCAGCGGAACCTGGTGCCGGCCCACGGCACGCCGAGCCTCTGATACGCTCGGCCCGATGACCGGCCGGCCCGTCCTCGAGCTGCTCCTGGGCGACGTGGTCCGCCTCCGGCGAGGTCACCCCTGCGGGGGCTCGACATGGCTCGTGGACCGGCTCGGGGCGGACATCGGGTTACGCTGCCGGACCTGCTCGCGCCACGTCCTCCTGGAGCGGCGAGCCCTCGAGTCGCGCTTCGCCGGGTTCATCGAGCGGGGCGATCCGGCGATCACGGCGGCAGCCCGGCCAGCAGCCGCGCGGCCCGACCCCACGTCGGCCGCGTGACCCACGAGCCGCCGGTCGCGGCGGTCGGAACGGGCACCACCGCTGTCCTCCGGAACCGGCCGTTCCTCCTGCTGTGGCTCTCGCAGCTGGCCACCCAGGTCGGCTCGAACATGGTCCTCTACGGGCTGACGGTCATCGTCCTCGAGTCGACCAACCTGAGCTCGGCCGTCAGCGCCCTCTTCCTGACGTTCCTCGTCCCCGCGGTCCTGCTGTCGGCGGTGGCCGGCGTCTACGTCGACCGGGTCGACCGGCGGCTCGTCCTCGTGCTCACCAACGTCCTGCGGGCCGTGGCGATGGTCGCCATCTGGTGGGTCGGCGGCAACGTCGGCCTGATCCTGCTCCTGAACATCGTCGTCTCGGTCATCACCGTGTTCTTCGCCCCGGCCGAGGCGGCCATGATCCCGTACCTCGTGCCGCGCCACCAGCTGGTCAGCGCCAACGGGCTCTTCACGCTGACGCTCAACGGCGCCTTCGCCCTCGGCTACGCCCTCCTCGGGCCGCTCGTGGTCAAGGTCTCGGGCGGACCGGAATCGGTGCTCCTCGTCGTCGCCGTCCTCTACGTCGTCGCCGCGGTCTTCTGCTTCACGCTCCCGCCGAGCCCGCCGCAGGCGGCGACGCATCCGTCGGGACTCGGCGTCCACGAGGCGGGTGCGGCGGCCCGGGGCACGTTCTCGCAGCTCGCCGAGGGCATGGCCTACATCCGGACGAACCGGGCCATCGGCTGGTCCCTCATCTACCTCGGGATCGCGGCGTCGCTCGTCGGCGTCATCGGCGTCCTGGGCCCGGACTTCGCCGCGGACACCCTCGGCCTGAAGCCGGAGGACCTTTTCGTCGTCGTCCTGCCGCTCGGCGTGGGCATCGTGATGGGCGTGCTGCTCCTCAACTCGTACGGGCGGTTCGTTCCCCGACGCCGGGCGATCGAAGGTGGCCTCATTGCCCTCGGCGCGCTCCTGGCCGGGATGACGGTCGCCGGCCCCATCAGCCGAGCCCTCCAGCGGGTCGAGGCCCCGCTCGTCGACCTTTCGGCCGTGACGTCTCTCATCGCGGTCGTCACCGCGATGGCGTTCGTCGCCGGGATCGCCTACGGGATCGTCGCGATCTCGAGCCAGACGCAGCTCCAGGAGGACCTGCCGCACGAGGTCCGCGGCCGCGTCTTCGGGGTCCTGAACATGCTCGTCTCGGTCGGCAGCTTCCTGCCGATCATCATCGTCGGGCCGATCTCCGACCTCATCGGGACGACCGCCGTGATCCTCATCGTGGCCGCCGGCATCTTCCTGTCGGGGATCGTGTCCATCGTCCGGCGCGGGCCGCTGGCGCCGGCCGAAACGCGGGCGATGGCCGGCATGATGGTGCCGGGCACCGCCGTCGACCCGATCGGGATCGCGATGCGGACCGACGACGACCAGCACCGCCCCGCACCCGACGACCCCGAGGCCTTCGGTGAGTGACGCGACCGAGCCGGCGGTCAGCGCCGGGAGCATGGTGACCCCGCCGGCCTGGCGGGTGGCGACCCTCGTGACCCTCGCGGGCGGGGTCGCGGTCGGCGCACTCGCGGCGACGGGCAGCGCCGCCGGCTGGGTGGTCGCCGGCTCGATCGCGGTCGTCGTGGCCGAGCTGCTGTCGATCCTGGGCGCGAGCCGCCGGCCGCCGATCCCGCCGGACCCCGCGCCGCTCGACCCGGACGCGGCGCCGCCGACGATCAGCGTCGTGGTGGCCGGTCGCGACGAGGCGAACGTGCTCCCGCAGCTCGTCGCCGACGTCGCCGCACAGGACCATCGCGACCCCTCCGGTCGTCCGCGCTTCGAGCTCGTCGTGGTCGACGATCGGTCGACGGATGGAACGGCGGCCGCGGTCAATGCCGCCGCCCTGGCCCACGGCATCGGGGACGTGACGACGGTCATCCGACGCGATGGCGAGGGCCTGCCCGACGGCAAGGGCGCGGCCCTGACCGCGGCCCAGCCCGAGCGCTGCCGGGGCGATGTGGTGCTGGTCCTCGATGCCGACGCCCGGATCGGGCCGGGCTTCCTCCGCCGTCTCGCGGCCTACGTCGCCGCCGGTGCCGATGCCGTCACGGCGCGCCGGCGGATCCTCCACGCCGGGTCGTCGTGGCTGGCCGGGGCGCAGGCGGACGAGCAGACGCAGGACGGCGAGCTCCAGCGCGGGCGCTGGGCCTCGGGCGGCTGCTCCGAGTTCCGGGGCAACGGGATCGCCCTCCGGCGGTCGCTCCTGGCCTCGGTCGGTGGCTGGCGGGCGGCCGCGCTGACCGAGGACATCGATCTCTCCAGCCGGATCGCGGCGGCCCATGGGACCACGGTCGCCTGGGCGATCGACCTGGAGGTCTGGGAGGAGCCGGTCCGGGCCTGGTCCGGCCTGTGGCGCCAGCGCCTCCGCTGGAGCGAGGGCGGGCTCCGCCGGATCCTCGAGCACGGCGGCGCGGTCATGACGAGCCCGCGCCTGTCCGTCCGGGCGCGGTTCGACTTCGCCGCCTACGGCGTCCAGCTCCTCGCGCCGCCGCTCATCCTCGGCGCGACGATCGGCGCCGTCGGCACGGGCCGGGTCGGGACCGCCGTCGCCCTCGTGGCGACCTACCTTGCGGCCGGCGGCACTCTCGCCTTCGACGCCCTGCGCTGGGAGGCGGGCCCGGAGGGGCGGCCGCTGCCGTTCACCGAGCGCCTGGGGCGGTCCGGGCGAGCCGCGCTCTTCAGCGCCGTCTGGCTCTTCGCGATCCCGGGGGCGATGTGGCGCCTGGCGACCCGCCGCGGCCACGTCCGCTACGACAAGATGCCCCACGCCGGCAGCGAGCTCGGACGGACGGGCGGGCCATGACCGGGCGCCTCCGCCGCGTGGCGATGATCTTCACCGGCGGCACGATCTCGATGCGGGTCGATCCCCTGGCCGGCGGCAACGTCCCGGCCCTGTCCGGCGCGGACATCCTTGCCCGGACGCCGGGCCTCGACGGGATCGCGGAGGTCGAGCCCATCGATCTCGGCCGGACGCCGGCGAGCCACTTCACGTTCGACGGCCTGTTCGACATCGCCGACGCCATCCGGAGCGCCCAGGCCGACCCCGCGATCGACGGTGTCGTCCTCGTCCAGGGGACCGACGTCATCGAGGAGACGGCGTTCTTCTGGGACCTCGTCCTCTCGGGCGAGGCGCCGGTGATCGTGACCGGCGCCATGCGCTCGGCGTCCGAGCCGGACGACGACGGGCCGGCGAACCTGCGCGACGCGGTCAGGGTCGCGGTGGAGCCCCAGCTCCTCGGCGAGGGCGTCGTCGTCGTCCTGGCCGGCTCGATCGACGCCGCCGACGACGTGACGAAGACCCACGCGACCGCCCTCGACACGTTCCGGAGCCTCAACGACGGTCCGCTCGGTCGGATCGGGCCCGACGGCGTCCTGGTCTCGCGCCGGCGCGGCCCCCGGCGGCACGTCGCCGCGACCTCGGCCGCGGCACGGGTCCGGCTGATCACCGCTCACGTGGCGATGGACGGGTCGCTCCTCGATGCGGCGGTAGCGGCCGGGTCCGACGGCCTGGTGATCGAGGCGACCGGCGCCGGGAACACGACGGGCTCCCTCCTCGACGCGGCGATCCGGGCGATGGGGCAGGGGATCCCGGTCGTCCTGACGACCCGCTGCCCGGCCGGGGCCGCTGGCGCGGGCTACGCCTTCCGGGGCGGCGGTGCCACCTGGGTCCGCGCCGGCGCGATGCTGGCGGGGACCCTGACCGGCCCGAAGGCCCGGATCGCGCTGGCGCTCGGCCTGGGCGCCCGGCTCGGGCGCGACGAGCTCGCCGCGCTCCTCGCCGGTCCGGGCACGGAGCGCGCGACGACGGCCGGTGCGGTTACCGGGGCTCCGGCCGCTCCGTCCGGCGGAGCGCCGGCCTGATGCCGCTCGACGTCCTCGTCACGGGTGGCCGGGCTGCGACGTTCGCCGGTGAGCACGGCTTCGGCTGGGTCGAGGCGGTCGGCATTCGCGGCGGTCGCGTCGCCTTCGCCGGCAGTGCCATCGAGCTCGAGACGCGGGCCGACCCGCACACCCTCCGGATCGAGCTGGAGCCCGGCGAGATCGCGATCCCCGGCCTCGTGGACGCCCACCTCCACCTCGTCGACGCGGCGATCACCGCCGGGGACGTCGACCTGACCGCCGCCGCGACCCTCGAGGACGGGCTGGCGGTCCTCGCCGCGCGGCACGCCACGCTGCCCGAGGGAGCCTGGCTGCTCGGCGCGGGCTGGGACCAGCGGCGCTGGGGCCGCTGGCCGACGGCCGGTGACCTCGCAGGAGCCGCGCCGGGACGTCCGGCGGTCCTCTGGTCGTTCGATCACCACGCGGTCTGGGCAAGCCCCGCGGCGCTGGAGATCGCCGGCCTCGACGCCGGCACGACCGATCTCGACGGGGGGATCATCCGGCGCCTGGCCGATGGGTCGCCGGAGGGCGTCCTCCTCGAGAACGCCTGCCAGCTCGTCACGGACCGGATCCCGGGGCCGGGCCAGGCCGATCTCAGGCGCCTCGTCGCCGCCATGGGCCACCGTCTCGCGGCGCTCGGCGTCGTGGGTGTCCACGATCCGGGCAACATCTCGCCCGACGCGGCGCTCGGGTCGTTCGAGGCCTATGCCGCGATGGCCGACGCCGGCGAGCTGCCGATCCGGGTCCACGCCTGCCTCCGCTCCGAGGGCCTCGAGCTCGCCGCCGAACGGGGCTTCCGGAGCGGCTCGGCGCTCGGTTCGCGCACGGACGGCCGGACGAAGGTCGGCTGGCTCAAGCTCTTTGCCGACGGCACGCTCGGGTCGCGGACGGCGGCCCTCCTCGACCCCCGAACGGGCACGAATGACGACCGCGGCGTGTTCCGGATGCCCCCGGAGCTCCTCCGGGACCTGGCGGACCGGGCGGCCGACGTCGGGATCGCGACCCAGGTCCACGCGATTGGCGACGCCGCCGCGCGGGCCGCGCTCGATGCCCTCGAGCCGACGGTCGATCGAGTGGCCCTCATGCCCCGCCTCGAGCACGTCCAGCTCCTCCATCCCGACGACCTCGGGCGGTTCGCCGCCGGCGGGATCGCCGCCTCGGTCCAGCCGGTCCACCTCCGCGAGGACGCGGCCACGGCCCGGCGCGACTGGGGCGAGCGGGCCGAGGCCTGGGCCTACCCCTGGCAGAGCCTCCTCGAGTCCGGCGCGGTCCTCGCCTTCGGCACCGATGCCCCGGTCGAGCCGATCGACCCGTGGCCGGGCATCGCGATGGCCGTCCTCCGGCGCGCCCCGGGGTGGGGGAGCGAGGCGCCGGCGTTCGGGCCCCACGAGGCCCTGACCCTCGAGCAGGCGCTCCGGGCGGCCACGATCGGGCCGTCGGTCACGGCGCGCGAACCGGACCGGGGACGCCTCGTGCCGGGCATGCGAGCCGATCTCATCGTCCTCCCGGCCTCGCCGCGCGAGACGGCCGAGGACGCACCCCGCGGCTTCGCCGATGTCCGCCCCCGGCTCGTCATGATCGACGGCGCGGTCGCCTTCGAGGAGTGAGCCGTCAGGCCTCCGGTCCGGCGAGCCGCTCCGCGGCATCGTGGAAGAGGCCGTTGAGGATCCGCGAGGTCGCGGGAAAGGCGTGGATCGTGTCCGCCAGGACCTCGATCGGGATGCGGGCCTTGATCGCCAGGACGCACTCGTGGATCGCGGCCGAGGCATCCGGGCAGGCCATGGCCGTGCCGATGAGCGTCCTCGAGGCCCGGTCGACGAGGATCGCGACGTGGCCGAGGGTCGCCTCGACGCCGTAGCCGCGGGCCGAGGTCGCGAAGTCGGCGACGAGCTCGAACGCGTCGAGGCCGGCCGTCGCGGCCTGGTCAGGCGTGAGCCCGACCGAGGCGGCCTCGGGATCCATGTACGTCGCCCGGGGCAGGGCCCGGTAGTCCGGGGCGACGTCGTCGCCGAGGGCCATCCGGACCGCGATCTCGCCCTGGTAGTGGGCCTGGTGGGTGTGGAGCTCGGGACCCGCCGGGTCGCCGATCGCCCACAGCCCGTCGGCGAGGCGGAGCCGCCCGTCGCGCGGGAAGGGCGTCCGGCCCGTCGCGTCCACGCCGTACGTCTCGAGGCCCATGTCGTCGAGGTCGAAGTCGCGCCCGACGGCGAGGAGGATCGCATGGCCCTCGGCCGTCGATCCGTCGGACAGGTCGATGACGTGGGCGCCGTCGGTCCCCGCGCCGGCCCGGGCGCCCGTGGCCCGGACGTTGAGGCGGACGTCGACGCCGTCGCGCCGGAGGGCGTCGGCGATGACCGCCGAGTTGCGCGGGTGGTCGGTCGGGGCGAGGCGCGGGCCGGACTGGACGATGACCGTCCGGACGCCGAAGCGGGCGTAGACCTGGGCCAGCTCGCTGCCCGTCGGGCCGCCGCCGAGTACGAGGAGCGAACGGGGCAGCTCACGGGCTAGCGTCGCCTGCTCGTTCGTCCAGGCGCCGGTGGCCTCGAGCCCGGGGATCGGCGGGCGCCGCGACCGCGACCCCGTTGCGACGACGACATCGCGCCCCGCGAGCCGATGGGCCTGTCCGTCGTGGGAGACCTCGACGACCCCACGGGCCGCGATCCGGCCGGTGCCTCGATAGACGACCGCGCCGGCGTCGCGGAGCCCGCGGACGTGCGAGGCGTCGTCGGGCTCGGGCGCGGTCGCGGGCCGGTTCACCATGTAGTCGCGCCGGCTCGACGCCCGGGCCCAGTTGTAGGCAGCCGGGTTGGCGTGGTGCTCGGCCGCGGCGTGGAGCAGGGCCTTGGACGGCACGCAGCCGATGTGCGGGCAGCTGCCGCCGAACCAGCGCCGGTCGACGATGGCGACGCTCGCGCCGCGCCCCCGGGCGGTGTACGCGGCCGATTCGCCGGCCGGGCCGGCGCCGATGATGACGAAGTCGAACGACGGCTCGGTCACGCGGTTCCTCCCATCAGCGTTGCTGAACCAGCGGGTGTGCCGCGCTGACGGCGGGCTTCGTAGGCAAGGATCGCGGCCGTGGCCGCGACGTTCAGGCTATCGGCCACGCCGAGCATCGGCAGGCGGACCGCCTCGACGTCGGGGGCGAACCAGGCGCCGGACAGGCCGAGGGCCTCGCTGCCCAGGACGATCGCGAGCGGTCCGCGCAGGTCGGCGTCCGTGTAGAGCGCCTCGGCATCCACTCGCGCCGCGAGGATCCGGATCGCGCGGCCGCGCAGCCAGGCGAGCGCCTCGCCGGCGGCCGCCGTGGCAAGGGGCACCGTGAAGACGGTCCCGGCGCTTGCCCGGATCACGTTCGGGTTGAAGGGATCCGCGCCGCCGATCGAGATGACCCCGTCGCAGCCGGCGGCGTCGGCGGTCCGGAGGATCGCGCCGAGGTTGCCGGGCTTCTCGATGTCCTCCGTGACGAGGACGAGCGGGGAGTCGCCGGGGTCCAGGTCCTCGAGCCCCACCGACGGTGCCCGGACGACGAGGACGATGCCGTCGGTCCGGTCGCCGTAGGCGACGGCCTCGAACGCTCGCTCGGAGACATCGAGCGCGTCGATGCCCCGGGCACGCAGCGAGGCCTCGGCCGCGAGGGCGTCCTCGGAGCGGAGGAGGGGAGGGCAGATGAAGGCGGTGTCCACCGCGGTGCCGGCCTCGATCGCCCGGAGGCTCTCGCGGGCCCCATCGACGAGCGCCAGCCCGGTGGCCACCCGGTCGCGCCGGTCGCGGAGCGCGGCCGCGGCCCGGATCCGCGGGTTGTGGGGGCTGTCGATCGCGACCATCGCCCTCATCATCGCCGCTCGCCACGAAGCGGGTCGAACCGGGCCGCCGACCCGAGCCGGAGGACGGCCCCCGACTCGGCCTCGAGGCGGAGCGGCAGGCCGTCGATCTCGCGAGCCGCGGCGTCCGTCGCGGTCCCGAGCGTCAGCGCCAGCCGATCGGGCTCCCAGCCCGGCGTGTGGGTGGTCAGCAGCCAGAACGCGTCCGGTTCGGCAACGCCGGCGCAGGCATCGAGGAGCTCGACGATACGCTCGTCGAACTGCCAGGCGGGCTTCCCGCCGCGGCCGCCGTGCCCGTACGTCGGGGGATCGAGGAGGAGCCCCGCATAGCGCCGGCCGCGCCGCGCCTCCCGTCGCACGAAGTCGAGCGCGTCGTCGACGATCCAGCGGACAGGCCGGCCGGCAAGCCCGGCGAGCTCGGCGTTCCGGCGAGCCCAGGCGACCGCCGGCCGCGAGGCGTCGACGTGGACCGCGCGCGCTCCCGCGGCGAGGGCCACGAGGGTCGCCAGGCCCGTGTAGGCGAAGAGATTCAGGACCTCCGGCGGGTCGGCCGTCGGCGTCGCGGCGTCGGCGTCAACGCGCGCACGCACGGCCCCGGCCAGCCACGGACCGTTGGCGAGGTGCTCCGGGAACAGGCCGACCTGCCCGCCGGCCGCCGGGCGCGCCTCCATGGTCAGGCCGCCGGCGACGACGGGATGCGCCGACTCGGAGAGGGCCGAGCCGTCCGCGTTCCACCAGCCACTCCGGGGGTGGTAGACGGCGGCGCTCGCCCATCGATCCAGGGCGCGACGAGGACCCACGGCCCCGGGCGCCGGCCGGTCGGCGAGGAGGTTCCCGAAGTGTTCGAGCCGTCGGCCGTCGCCGCAGTCCAGGAAGGCGTAGGCGTCGTCGGGCACCCCGCCATCATCGCCGCGAGCGGACAGATAAGCCACCGATAAGGGGTCCTCGCTAGGGTCACCGGCATCGACCGCCGCCCGCCACAGGGAAACGAGGTGTCGGGCGTGACCCAGATTTCACGGCGATGGCGAGGATCCGTCCTCCTGCTGGCGGGCATCCTCCTCCTCAGCATCGCCGGCTCCGGCGTCGCGAGCGCCGCGCAATCGGTGTCGAAGGTGCGGCTCTCCGGGCCGGAATGCGAGGCCGCCATGGCGGCCTCGGGCAAGAAGGCAGCGAAGGCGTGCTACGTGGTCGTGGAGACGGGCAGCGGCTCGGGCGGGGCGATGGCTCTCGCCAGCTGTTACGTGCCCTCCGGCTACACCCATTGCGGATCGACCTGGGTCAAGAGCCAGTCGATCCTCCTCCTCTGGTCGGTGACTGCGTCGGCCGGCTATGCCCGGAACGCGTCGACCGGCAAGGTCGCCTGGCAGTGGGTCACCTGCACCCAGTCCGCCATCGGCTACACCGTCACGATCACCTGGTGCGGGAGCTACCACAGCGGACTCCGGGACACCAACTTCGGGTCGAACTTCGACGTGTCGTTCGTCTACAAGGGGTCACCCATCACCGTGAGCCACGGCGTTCGCGGCTCGATCAACGGCTACACCGGCAACCCCTGCTGCCTGCAGGGCTGGTAGAAGGAGGACCCATGCGCCTGAGTCGGGGCTGGACCATCGTCCTCGTGATCGTCGCCGTCATCGTCGTCGGCTGGATCGGCGCCAACTTCGCCGGCCAGACGAGCGTCGGCCCCTAGCGTTCCTCCAGCTCGTCGCTGTCGCTCGGACGTGCGGCCGGCCCCTGAGCGGGGCCGGCCGCCTGCGCGCTTGCCGGCGGTCCGCCCGGGCGAGGACGGGACGGGCGTAAGTCATGACCAAAGGGCCACAGACTCCACCTGTGCGCTGCCGCACGATCAGCTTCCAGGCCGCATGGCGCAACGGCGCCCGGAGTCTCACCTGTCGTGACCGTCCCGACGCTCGCCGCCCTGCCAGGCGCGCCGACAGATTCTGTCCCTGGTCCTGGCGCGCCACCCGCCGTGGTGGTCCGGACGGCGGACGAGACCCGGGAGCTTGCCCTGCTCACCATCGTGATGGTGGTGGTCGTGACGATGTTCGCGATCGCCGGCGCGATGATGGTCATCGAGACGGGCGACCTGGCATCGGCTGTCGGCACTGCGGTCATGGTCGGGCTCGTCATGGCCTTGATCCAGGCACGACGGCAGTTGATGCTCGGACGATCGCAGCGCGCGGTGGTCCTGCTCGTTGTCTCCGTGCTGGCGTGGGTCCTCGTGTCGGCGCCGATCCCGCCGCCGGTCCCGGCCATCGCAGCCGCCCCGATCATGGCGGTCGCGTTCGCGCTCTCCTTCCTGGATGGCCGACGGCTCAAGGGCGCGCTGGTCGCGGCCTGGGTCGTCGCGGTCATCACGGCCGTGGTCGTGGAGTTCACGCCGGCCAGCCCGAACCTGCCGCCGGCCCTGGCGGCCGCCCTGCGGGTCGGCGGCTTCGCCGCGATCGTGGGCATGGTCGGCCTCGTCCTCTACCGACACCGCGCCCGCCTCGAGCAGGCGGTGACGCGGGCCCAGGTCGCCGGCGAGGCGCTCCGCGACAGCGAGGCGCGCTATCGCACGGTCGTGGAGGGCGTGCGGGAGGTCATCTTCCGCATCGATGCCGACGGACGATGGTCCCTCCTCAACCGCGCCTGGGAGGAGCTCACCGGTCATCCGGTCGCCGAGTCCCTCGGCCGCCCGATCACGGACTTCATCCATCCCGACGACCGGGAGACCCATGCCGAGCTGGCCCGGCAGATCGCCAATGGCGGCTGGGACGAATACACCCACGAGCTCCGTTTCGTGGGGCAGGACGGCAAGGACATCTGGGTCGAGGCTCACACCCGACCCATCGACAAGTCGACGGGCGTGTTCTCGGGGATCTCCGGGACGCTCACCGACGTGACCATTCGCCGCGAGCTCGAGCAACGCCTCGTGACCCAGGCCTTCCATGACGACCTGACCGGCCTGGCCAATCGGGCCCTCTTCAAGGATCGTGTCGAGCACGCGCTCACCCGTCGGGCGGCTGGCCGCGAGCTCGTGGCAGTCCTGTTCCTCGACCTCGACCGCTTCAAGACCGTCAACGACAGCCTCGGTCACACGGTTGGCGACGCCCTCCTCGTAGCGATCGGCGAGCGACTTCGCCTCGTGCTGCGGCCGGCGGACACGATCGCCCGGCTGGGTGGCGATGAGTTCGCGATCCTCGTCGACGACATGGGCAGCCCGCAGGAAGCCCTTGGCCTCGCGGAGCGGATCACGGCCGCCTTCGACCAGCCCTTCCGGCCCGCCCGACGCCAGATCACGATCGGCTGCAGCATCGGCGTGGTCCTCGCCTCCGGCGGTCACCGCACCGCCGACGACCTCCTGCGCGACGCCGATGTCGCGATGTACCGGGCCAAGATCAGCGGGCGGGGCTCGTACGCCCTGTTCGAGCCATCGATGCAGGCCGAAGTCGCGGCACGCCTGGAGCTCGAGTCGGACCTCCGCCAGGCCATCGAGCACGAACGCCTGGCCCTCGTCTACCAGCCGATCATCGACCTGCAGGACGGCCGCATCGTCGCCGTCGAGGCGCTGGCCCGCTGGTCCCATGGCCTGCGGGGCGTCGTGCCGCCATCGGTCTTCATCCCGAGCGCCGAAGAGAGCGGTCTCATCCTGCCCCTTGGCGCCTGGGTCCTCCGGCGGGCCTGCCTCGACGTTGCCGCGCTGCGAGCGGCCGGCGGAGCGGCCGCCAATCTCCGCCTGAGCGTGAACCTCTCGCCTCGCCAGCTCGGCCACCGAGGCATCCTGGAGGAGGTCTTCGGCGCGCTTCGCGAGGCCGGCCTCCCGGCCGACGCGCTCGACCTCGAGATCACCGAGAGCCTCGTCCTCGACGCCGGCGAGGAGGGCCTCGAGTACCTCCGCCAGTTCCGCGCGGCCGGCTGCGGCGTCTCCTTCGATGACTTCGGGACCGGCTTCTCCTCGCTCGGCAACCTCCGGTCGCTCCCGATCGATGGCCTGAAGATCGACGTGTCGTTCGTGGCGGCGATGCTCTCCGGGGGCGTCGACGCGGCCGTCGTGGAGGCGGTGGTTCGCCTCGGTGCCGCGCTCGGCGTGGCCGTCGTCGCCGAGGGGGTCGAGGACGCGGCCACCGCGGAACGCCTGGCGGCGCTGGGCTGCCCCTTCGGCCAGGGCTACTACTTCGCGCGACCGGAACCGCTCGCGGCGATGGCGGCTCGCCTCGCCCGGCGGACCGTGCTCGAAGCGGCCGCCTGAACGCTTCGGCCCGTTGCCCGGGAGTCCCTCTCGCGGAGGTGGTGCGGGGTGATCGCGGGACACGGCGGCGTGCGGTCGCAGGTCGGCAACGAGGACGGCCCCGGCGGGTGCGCTAGAATGCGGCGCGCTCGGCGGACGGATCGCCGGCTGGCGCGCGGGCGGTTAGCTCAGTTGGTTAGAGCACATGCTTGACATGCATGAGGCCACTGGTTCGAGTCCAGTACCGCCCACCAGCCCGCTCCTCCCGTCGGGGTCCCCATGAACGCTCCCGATGCGGTCGCCCTCGAGCACGAGAGCTGGATCGCCTACCTCACCGGCGTGGTCAGCTGCACGAGCCGGGCGCTGGTGGATCGCCGGGGTGGCGTGGTGACGATCCTGTCCGGCCTGCCGTTCGACTGGTTCAACCAGGTCCTCATCGAACGTGCGGACGCGTCCTCGGCTGGTCTTCTCCGCGGTGTGGCACTGGCGCGCGAGCGGGGCGACCCGTTCGTCGTTCGCCTGCGCGAGGGCATCGAGGATCGCTTCCTTCCGACCGTCGCCCGGGCAGGACTCGTGTCCGCTGGGGAGGAGGCCTCGGCGACCGGGATGGTCGCGTTCCCGATCGACCGCGAAGCGATCGCGAGGCAATCGGCGATCGATCTGGAGATCCGAAACGTTACTGACGCCGCCGGCATCGACGCTCACCGGGATGTCGTCACGGCGGGATTCGGCTCACATCCGGCCGTCGCCGAGGGCACGGCGTGCCCCGACCTGCTGGGTCGGCCCGATTGCGTCGTGTACGTGGGCTACGCCGACGGGGTCCCGGTCGTGTCCGGGCTCGGCTGGCGGTCCGGACGCACCATCGGCGTCTTCAGCATCGCGACGATCGCCCCGGCGCGCCGTCGCGGGTTCGGGGCCGCGATGACGGCACGGGTGGTGGCCGACGGCATCGCCGACGGCTGCGACGTCGCGTCGCTCCAGGCGAGCGTGCTTGGTCGCCCGATCTACGAGCGCCTGGGCTTCCGAATCGTGGTCAGGTACGCAGCGTACGCCGATTCGCCACCTGGGCCTGAGACATTCGCCCCGAATGTCGACGCGGCCGGCCGACTTGCTGCGCTATAGTCCCGCCAACGCACCGATCGGGACACGCGTTCGGAGGCACGGCACCAGAGAGCGGGGCCACGGCTGGAAGCCCGGCGCTGACCTTCGAAGCCGCACCACCCGTGAGCGACCGGAGAACCGGTCCGGGTCCGCCCGTTAGCGCGGCACGAGCGTGTTGAGCCTGCGCCCGGCCCGGTCGCCGGAGTCGGCTCGGCGAAGGCGGGTGGAACCGCGGGAGGCCTGGACCTCTCGTCCTGTCGGACGGGAGGTCATTTGATTCATGAGAGAGGCAGGTCAGGCGATGGTTGAGCAGGCAGGGCAGGAGGAGGAGCTCCTCGAGGCCCCCGCGCGGGGGTCCGCCGACGAGCTGCTCGACGCGGGCGCCCACGACCCCGTCGACGCCATGCGCCACTCGGCGGCGCACGTCATGGCCGAGGCCGTCCTCGACCTGTTCCCGGGCGCGAAGCTCGGGATCGGGCCCGCGATCGCCGACGGCTTCTACTACGACTTCGACCTGCCCCGCCCGCTGACGCCGGACGATCTCGAGTCGATCGAGGCCCGGATGCGCGAGAGCATCGCCGCCGACCACCCCTTCGTCCGGAAGGAGGTACCGCTCGAGGACGCACGGGCCGTCGCCGAGGGCCAGGGCCAGACCTACAAGGTCGAGATCCTCGACGACCTGGCCCGGCGTGCGGCCGAGGCTGGTGAGCCGCTGCCGGTCACGTCGTTCTACGAGCACGGCCCGTTCAGCGACCTCTGCAAGGGCCCTCACGTCGCCAGCACCGGGAAGATCGGGCCCCTCAAGCTCCTCTCGGTCGCCGGTGCGTACTGGCGCGGGGACGAGAAGCGGCCGATGCTCCAGCGCATCTACGGCACGGTCTGGCAGACGGACGAGGACCTCGAGCGCTATCTCTGGCGGCGGGCGGAGGCGAAAAAGCGCGACCATCGCCGGCTGGGCGTCCAGCTCGACCTGTTCAGCTTCCACGACGTCAGCCCGGGCTCGGCCTTCTGGCATCCCAAGGGCCAGACCATCTGGCGGACGCTCGAAAGCGCCATGCGCGACCTGCAGGCCCGCCGCGGCTACCAGGAGATCAGCACGCCGATCCTCGTCCACAAGAAGCTCTGGGAGCAGTCGGGCCACTGGGGCCACTACGACGACAACATGTTCCGGGTCGAGGTCGAGAACCAGACCTACAGCCTCAAGCCGATGAACTGCCC
>Ga0326597_10004856_pt1 | contig 18788 bp, 14 predicted proteins | sample RVTome_12_FD_203789 | JGI IMG/M metagenome (GOLD analysis project Ga0326597, IMG submission 203789) | Soil microbial communities from uranium-contaminated site in the Upper Colorado River Basin, Wyoming, United States - RVT100D185 | ecosystem: Environmental > Terrestrial > Soil > Contaminated >... | reverse complement strand
CGAGCCTGTCCCGGCCAAGGCTGCCGCTCGAAGGTGTCGCCTACTCCCCCTCGTGGGTGGAGTGGTCGCTGCTCGCGGGGTTCATCGCCATGTTCATCTTCTTGTATGCCGTCTTCACGAAGCTCTTCCCCATCATCTCGATTTGGGAGATCCAAGAAGGCCGAGAGCACGCTGTCGTCCATGTAACGCAAAGAGTGAAGAGCTACCTCGACACGGCTTCTGCGCCCATGGAACCCGCGACTTCGGGGAGCAGTGATTGATCACACGAGAAGGGATTTCACCATGAGTGAGACTTTGTCGAAACGAACCGAATCGAGAGCCGGTGTTGCAGCCGTATATCTCGCAAGCCTCATTCTTCTCGGTTTCGCCGGCGTCGCCGTTGCCCAGGAGGGGTTTGGCGACCCCGTCCTCGGCCAGGCGATCTTCCAGTCCCAGGGCTGCGTCCGCTGCCATGCCGTGCGCGGCGCCGGAGGCCGCATCGGCCCCGATCTCGGACGAAAGGGCGTGAGAGGGTCTTTCTACGATATCGCCGCCGATATGTGGAATCACCTGCCGGCGATGGGCGAGAAGATGCGGGAGTTTCATCTCACCCGGCCGCGTTTCGAGGAGGAGGGTGACCTCGCCAATCTCGCGGCGTTTCTCTATTTCCTGAAGTACTTCGACGAGCCCGGGGATCCCCAAACGGGCAAGATCTTGTTCACCGAGAAGCACTGCGTTCGGTGTCATGCCGTGGGAGGGCTCGGTGGAGATACTGCGCCGCGGCTGGACGGTCTGCCCCGCAGTGTCTCGCCCCTCCGCATCGCGCAGGATCTGTGGAACCACGGGGCGGCCATGGTCACCGCGATGCAGATGCAAGACCTCGATGTTCCTACATTCGAAGGAAACGAGATCATCGATCTTCTCGCCTACCTCCGAAGCCAGGGCGAGAGGCGAGCGGCCCGCGAGTTCCAGTCGGCAGGCGATCCTGCGAACGGGAGAAAGCTCTTCGACAGCAAGGGATGTAGTCGATGTCACACCATTTTCGGCTCTGGCTCTAAGGTCGGGCCGGACCTCGGAACCGCGGAGCTGAGGGGAAGCGTGACCCAAATCGCCGGACGGATGTGGAACCACTGGCCCCAGATGAACCAGGCCATGCGCGAACTCGGAATGCAGCGTCCGCAGTTCAGTTCCGATGAGCTCGCGGACATTTTCGCCTACATCTTCATCGCGCGCTATGAGGGGACGGGGGTCGATGTCAGTCGAGGCGAGACCATGTACCGCGTCAAAGGATGCGCCACCTGTCATGGGGAGGGGGCGCAAGGAGACATCGGCCCTGCGCTGAGCGACGCTTCGCAGGAGGCGACCAAGGAGAACATCACCCAACGGATGTGGAATCATGGTCCCGACATGTGGGCGAAGATGTTGGAGCAGCAGATTCCGTGGCCTCGGTTCGAGGCGGACGAACTTGCGGATTTGCTGGCCTACTTGAAGTCGATACAATCCACCTCGTCCGATTTGCCGTGAGAGGAGGGAGCATGAATCCTAGAACACGGAAGGCTCTCTGGTGGGCCCTTGGCGGCGCCCTTCTCGTCATCATACTCGTCACCGGTCCAAAAGGGCCGCGCGAGTTCGACACCTTGGCCGGTTTTCTCCCGGGCAACCCGCACCGCGGAGGCGAGCTCTTCTATGACCGCGGCTGTGGGGCCTGCCATGCCATATCGGGCATCGGGGGAAAAGAGGCCGCCGATCTGGCCCGCCCCGGCAGTGCCCCCTCGGACTTGGAGGACATCGCAGGATCGATGTGGAACCACGCCCCGGAGATGTGGGAGAGCATGACGACTGCCGGTATCGAAGCTCCCACGCTCACGCCCGAGGACGTCTCCGATCTGATGGCATTTCTCTTCGCGGCGGGATACATGGAGGAGCAGGGAGACCCGGGCCGAGGGAGGGCCGTCCTGACGAGCAAGAAGTGTCGGAGCTGCCATCCCCTGGGGGACGCGAAGCATGGAGTCGGGCCGGACCTCGCTCGCTGGTCCTCGAGGGCGAACCCCATCTTGTGGTCCGCCGCCTTGTGGAACCATGCACCGGAGATGGAAGAGGCGATGAAGGCCGAGGGAATCACCTGGCCGGAGTTGTCGCAAGGCGAAGTCAACGACATTCTCGCCTACCTTCGAACGATCGGCAACGTGCCGCGTGAGCGCGCGCCCTTGCCCGGCGACCCCCGACACGGGCGGAGTCTTTTTCGACGGGACTGCCAGAGATGTCACAGAGCGGAAGGGCAGGGAGGCGAGATCGGCCCAGACCTGGATGCCGGGGCCGAGGTGCGCACCCTTTCCGGATTGGCTGCATCTTTTTGGAACCATTCCCCGGCCATGGGAGAGAGCATGAACGAGCTCAAGGTGGAACGGCCGACGCTCTCGGAGACGGAGATGGCGGATCTCATCACCTACCTCTTCGCGATCCGCTACTTCGAGCGACAGGGGGACCTTGCTGTTGGCACTCGGATCTACGAGGACCGCTGCGGCACGTGCCACGGGAAGGATGGGCAAGAGAAAGGAAAAGATGTACCCGATCTGAGCTCCTACGGGCCTCAGGTGAGCGCCGTGTTCCTGGCTTCGACGTTATGGAACCACGGTCCGCACATGTATGAACAGGCAAAAGAGCGCGGCCTGGAGTGGCCCAGGTTCGAAAGCCATGAGATGCACGACCTCATCGCCTATCTGCGAAGTCTCGGGGACTAGATCTAATCTAATCTGCGACGGCTCTCAGCCCCACCCCGTCCGGAACTTCACCTACGCGGTCTTACGCGCGACGAAGATTCCACCCGATCACCCGGCGCTCTCCGGGCGCAGTCTCGCGCCTCTCGATCCTCAACCGTCGCCGGTTTCGCGCCAGTACGTAGAAGAGCCGGCGAAGGGTCGATGAACGGCGTTCCTACCGGCGGACCACGGCGAAGTTCCGGTAGACGAGGTTGATGATCGACTCGCGCCTTTCCTCGATGCCGAGCTCGATATAGTGGACATTGGGCTGATACGAGTGGAGGTACGGCAACCGTATGACCTCGACCCCATCGAGCAAGACGCGCGCGAGCTCGTCCTCGCCATCCGGACCCCATTCGACCCGCCAGGTGTAGACCCGCCCGGGATCCCAGGCGTTGAAGTTGTAGCCGCCGTCTTCCTGGCGGCCCTGGGAGATCCAGCGGAGTCGGATCCAGGGTGGATTGTGGTCCGGCGGCCAGGCGTGCTGGAGGTTGACTCGGAAAGCGTTCGTTCGAAAGTTGCCGGCCGTGGGATCCCACATTCCGAAGAACATGCGGCTGTCGGCGATGCCCTGCGGGGTGAGGCCGACGTTCTCCCACTGCACGTAGCCACTCTCGACCGTCGGGACTTCATAGCGCAGGAAGTCGCTGTTCGAGTCCACGCGCCAACCCGCGGAGGTGAATGTCCCGCCTTGCCTCGCTATCGCCACGGTCGATTCGTGCAGGAGGTCGTCGGCGAGCACGATGGACTCGCCAGGGCCGCCTCCGACACTGAGAATCGCCACTTGAGCGGCGGCGGAGAACGGGCCGGCGACGCCGGAAGCGTCGGCGCGAGCCCTCCAGAAATAGGAGCCGTTCGCGAGAGGCTGGCTCACCTCCCAGCTCGTTTGGCCGGAGCCCTGAGCGACACCCGAGATCTGGACGACGAGGCTCCCGAAGCCGGAATCGTTCGCCACCTGGAAGGAGTAGGTCGGCGTCGCGCCGTTACTGGCGGCGGCGTTGGTGACGGTCAGCGTCGGTTGGATATCGGCGACGGGAGACGACGAATTGGGGCTCGCGATACCGGGCGCGGTAAGGGTGACGCTCGCGCCGGAACCTGGACCTCCGCCGCTTTCGTCGCCGCAGCCCCGAGGGCGAGGGCGGCGATCGTGAGAAAAGCTGTCGAACAAAGGGAGCGCTCATTCATGGGGCGAAACCCTAGCAAATTAGATTGCTACGAGTCCAGTCGAGGGCGGTCATGACTCCGGGCGTTTCGCCCAGCCGGGGAAGGGATCGCGGTCGAGCTTCCAACCGGTGGGTGACACATTGTCGGGCACCGCCCGAAGGTTCGTCCTGGAACGCAGCAGAGAGAGGACTTCCGGATAAGGCCGCCTTTGTAGTGGGGGCTTCGAAAGGTCGGGCACCGGCCAGCTGCTTTTCGTGGCAAACGCCAGAGTCTCGCGGAACACGATCTCAGGTTCGAGCGCGTACGGCGTGTACTCGGCATCCAGCTCCGGCGAGATCCGGGACAATCACATTCGCGCCGCCGGAGTGGGCGTCTGGCTCGACGGCTCATCCCATACCGCGGTCGCGAGGAACCGGGTGCGGAACAGCGCCACCTGGGGCATCGCGCTACAAAACGGCTCATCCGGCAACTCGGTTTCGAGAAACGTCATCACCGGCAGCGGTGAGTACGATCTCCTGTGGGACGAGACGGGCGACGGCAACCTCTGGATCAAAAACCGCTGCGATACCTCGAATCCCGTCGGGCTTTGCGAGCCATAGGACCGTCACGCGGTGCGCTTCAGCTCCGGAGTCTCGGTGAGAAGATAGGACGTTCCGAGAGTCCCGTCGGCAAAGAGGTTCAGGCTCCGGCAGGTGCTCGCCTCGAAGCTCCAGAGGGTAACCTCCATGCCCGAGAAGTCCATCACCGGATTCCCCCGGTACTGACCGGTCAGCCTGAGTCCGGCGAAGACCGGCCATGGGCGCGCGTCGCCCCCTTCACCGAAGAGCCGGCGCAGGACCAGCCTCCGGACTCCAGTCCCTCGACATCTCTCGAGGAAGCGTTCGACGCCGGGCTCGTTGTGCTCGGTCACCACCGCGGAGACCTTCACCGGAACCGCGGCTCGTTCCAGGATGCGCGCGAGGTCGGGCACGTGCCGCGACCCCATGAGCTTTTCGTAGATCCCGGGCTCGAACGAGGGAAAGGAGATGGCTGCGCGATCGTACAGGTTGAAGACCGATAGCTTCTTCAACGACAGGACACCGTTGGTGTGGATCGAGATCCGAGCCTCGGGATGGAGCCGGCGCCGCAGCTCTTCAATGAGCTCTCCCTCGTAGCGGTAGAGGTGAGGATCGCTCACCGTCCCGGTGAAAACGATCTCCCGCACTTTTTCCTCGTTCACTCTCGCGATGAAGCCTTCGAGGTTCCGCAGCGGCCAGAGGTCGAGGTTCGACCGGTTTGCCTCCACCGGGAGTCTCTTCCCGATGCACCAGGGACAAGCGCGGTTGCAGGGGCCGGCGAAGAGGATGTTGGCGAAGTCAAACATGGACCGGCTCCTCCTCCGCGAGCCGGCGGGCGGACCTTCGGTGCCGCTCGAAGTCCTCCGCCCGTTCGGGGTCTCGCGAAAGGAGATACTGCTGAATCGACGGGGCGTAGAAGAGCGCATGGACTCCGTTCTTGTGGTCGCACCCGGAGACCGTCAGTCGGAGCGTGTCCTCGTCATCGGAGTACTCCATGAGCCTCTCGCGCAGCACGAAGTCGACGGCTCGAGGGTAGGCCTCTTCGAGAGCTATGCCGAACTTTCTTCGGAACGAGGCGAGGTGGATCTCGCCGAAGTACAAACTCACCGAGCACGTCTTCCCCATCATCTGGACCGCCGGAAGGTCATAGAGGTCCTGAATCGGGATTCTCCCGGCTCCTACGCTTCTCAAGTAGGGCGGGAGGGACTTCGCGGCGGCGCCGTCGTTGTAGGCGATGGTGGTGTCGGTGAACGTCTGCGCGCCGAGACCGAGCCCGAGGTAAGGGAGGCCTTCCGTCACCCGGCGCGCGAGATACGAGCTCGTTCCCACGTCTCCGGGAACGCGGCTGAAGGTGGTCTTCCCGGGGGTGGCGAAGAAGCCGGCGTCGAGGAGCATGGCCTTCGCCAGCCTCTCCATGGGCCGAACCCGTTCGAGCGTCACCGCGGGCGCCTGGTGAGAGATCCGGGTGAGCTTGTAGCGCATCCGGTAGAGCGTGATGTACTCGGGGCCGAGATCGATGGCGTGCCGCACCGTGGCTCGCCAGCTCTCGAGAGACTGGTCCTTGAACCCGTACATCAGATCGAGATTCAACCTGCGAAATCCCCCGTCGCGGATGTTGTCGACCGCGGCCCTGTGGGTCTCGACTCCATTCGCCTCTCGGTTCAACACCTTCAGGAGATCGGGCTCGATGACCTGGATGCCCATGCTGATGCGATGGATCCCCGAGGCGCGGTATGCGCGAAGCTTCGACGGCTCGGCGGCCGCGATCTTGGGGGTGGTCTCGATGCTGACGTCGGCGCCCCCGCGGAACGTCAACCTGTTGCGCACGGCGACGACGAGGCGATCGATCTCTTCCGCCGGGACGAACGACGGCGTTCCCCCGCCGATGTCGAAGCCCGCGAGGGTTTTCGTCCGGAGGTCGATGGCCTCCTCGTAGAGCGAGAGCTCTCGCAGGAGCGCGTCCATGTAGAGGGCGACGCCTTTGTGCTCCGAGCGCCGGGTCACGGTGTACTCGCAGAAGGAGCACCGGGTCTCGCAGAAAGGAATATGGGCGTAGAGGCCGAGCTCGCCGATGTCGCGAAACGCCGAGAGCGTCGTCGTCTCCACATCCTCGCGCCGGACCCGGTAGGGCCGCCACGTGGAATCGTGGGCGATCGGATAGGCGGTCGAGGAAACGTGATGGTTCCGGAGACCGGCTTCGAACACCGCCTCGGGCTCGAAGCTCCCGCGGTCGATGGAGTCGGGCTCGCGCCAGATCGTCATCGAGTGCCTCCGGAAAGGTAGCCGCAGGCGATGCCCGAGTCGGCGGCGATGCGCGCCGCGAGATACCCGCGCCGGCCGGTCGCGGAGCGAAACACGACGGGGCCTTTCTCGGCGAGCCGCCGGAGCTCCGCGAGTCTTTCTCGAAGCTCCTCGAGAGGAATCGCGGGAGCTCCCGGACCGCGCTTGGCGTCGACGTCCACGACGACGAAGTCCTTCGCTCCTTCGACCTCCGCCGCGGAGTAGGCCCGTGCTTTTCCCGATCGAGTGGCGGAAGCCACCGTTCCCGCGACGTTCACGGCGTCGCGGGCGACGGCGAACGGCGCCTGGTAGGCGAGGTCGATCCGGGCCAGATCGGACACGCCGAGTCTCCCGAGGATCGCCGCCGCGAGGACGTCGATCCGCTTGTCAGTTCCCGGCCCTCCCACCACCTCGGCTCCGAGGAGACGGCCTTGTCTCCGATCGAAATGGATCTCGACGGACATGTCGGAGGCGTCGGGAAGAAACGGATCGTGACTCGGGGCATGGATGCGCGTGACGGCGACCTCGGGCTCGCGTCCATGGGTCCAGCCGGTGCGCGCGAGAACGACGCCTGCGGCGCGGACGATCGCCGTCCCCAGCATTCCGCCGAGTCTTTCGTCGCCTCCCGCGGCGTTCGCGCCCGCCACCTGCGCCGTTCGATCGGCGACCGCGGCCTGCGCCGTCCAGAACGTTTTGCCGGTAACGGCATGCTCGACACCCACCGCGACCCCGCAGGCGTAGATGTCCGGGAGGCTCGTCGAGCAGCGGGAGTCGATCCAGAGAGACCCGTCGGCACGGGTTTTTGCGCCCGCTCTTTTCAGAAGGTCCGTACGGGGCTCTACTCCGGCGGCGACGACGACGAGGTCCGCGGGAAGCGTCGTGCCGTCCTCGAATCGAAGCTCGCGAGCGATCTTGCCGCCGGAAACGGAGATGAGGTTCCGGTTCGCAAGGACTCTCGCGCCCGCCGCCTCCAGGCTCTCCTGGGCTCGAAGGCTCGCCCGCGGGGAGAAGTCCTGCAGGATCCTTTCGCCCCGCTCGACGAGCGTCACCCGCAGCTTCGGGCGCCGGCGCAGGAAGCCATCCGCGGCCTCGACCCCGAAATAGCCCCCGCCGAGGACGACGACTCGCTTCGCGCCGCGCTCGAGAAGCCGAAGGATACCCTTGAGGTCGGAGAGCCTTCGGAATCGAAATACGTTCCTGGCTTCCGAGAGTCCCTCGACGGGCAGAACGATCGACCGCGCGCCGGTGGCGACGACCAGACGGTCGTAGGGGACGTTCTCTCCCGAAGCATCGACCACGTGCCTAGCCGCGTCGATTGCGACGACCTCGACCCCGGTCCTCACCTCGACGTTGTAGGTATCCCGGAAGAACCGGGCCTTCTCGCGATCGAGCTTCGCCAGCGAATCGACTTCGCCTCCGAGTGCGTGGGCAAGCCCGCCGATGGCGTAGCTCACCCCCGACGCCCGCTCGAGGAGCAGAATCTCGGCGCGCTCGTCGGTCTCGCGGGCCCGGGCCGCGGCGGCGGGTCCGCTGAACGCGCCTCCGATGACGACGATCTTCGAAACAGGCATGGGGAAGTCTCCTGTGCCGAATCCGGCTGCAAGGGTGCAGGTATCGATGGGAAGTTTGACTTCAGTGTATCGAACGGAAGCGGAATGGTCGAGGGCGTCAAAACCGGAACAAATAGGAGAACTTCACGAAGACCTGCCAGGCGTCGTACGTCAGATCGTCGGCCGCCGTGAGCCGCGGGCGCTCCCATTCGGGCCGTACGAGATCCAGGCTCCGCGCGTTTCCGTTGTATCCGGCGAAAAGCGCCGTCCCCGGGTTCACGAGGTAGGTCGCGAGAACGTCGAAGTTCAGGCTCTTTCGGGTCCGCAGCGAGGTTGCGGTCTCGTCGGCGTCGAGCTCGTCGTACTGAGCGATGACGCGGAAGGAGAGCTCGTGATTCCATTGCCAGTTCCACTTCGAGCGGAGGATGTGGTTGTCGAAAATCCTTCCACGGTCCTCGGGCGACGCGAGACGGGTCGAAAGGTACGTGTTGTCGATGGTCAGGGGGTTCCAGGGCCTCAGGGTGAGCGTGAGGTCAAGGCTTGTGACGTCGGCCGCCTCCGGCGCCTCGCCGAGCGGCGGGGTGAAATGGATTGTCGAGCCTCGACCGAGCTCGAAAGCGAACGTCACCTCGGGAATCAGGCTCGTGGCGAACGCGAGCCCCAACGTTCCCTGGGGGAAGGCGCGGTTCTCGAGAAGGGCCGCGAAGTCCTTCGGCCGCAGGACCTCGTTCTTGTGCAACCAGGAAACCGAGGCCGTCGTGCGGCGGTGGAACTGCCACTCGAGCGACGCCTCGACGATCTCGTCGAGCTCCGTCCCCTCGTGGTCCCAGACCTGCTGCGCGAAAATCGACGGCCCCCACGAGATCAGCTTGTCCCCCTCGGGCCAAAACGTGTACTTGGCCCAGACGTCGCCCGATCGGATATCGCGGCGGGTGACGAATCCGTTCTCGGCGCGAAAACCGTCGGCTACGTCCAGGTACTCGATGCTGGTCGCGAAGTGGCGCCCGTTGCGGTCGATCTCCAGGGCAAAGGCGGGCCCCTCGAGCGCGCGTCCATCGGCAAGACTCGTCGCGCTCGCGACCGCCTGGCCCGATAACGACCAGTTCGGGTCGAGCTTGAATCGGAAGTCTCCTCCCCCGACTCGGTTCGAGGCGCCTTCGAGCTCGCGATCCGTGAAGATCATTCCCACCATGCCCTGCTGGAAGACGTCGCGACTCACGCGAAGAATGCCGTTGTACGCGCGGCTTCCGAAAAGCGGGGTGGCCTCCGGCGCCGCCTTTCCCGGCGATTCGTCGTCGGCGAAGATGACGCCGAGCGCCCAGGGGCCGGCCTTTCCCGTAAGCCTCCCGCCGAGCTCCGGGTCGGCGATGCGCCGCGTGAACACCAGGTTCAAGGGGGTCTGGAAGTACTGCGCGTTCTCGATGAAGAACGGCCGCTTCTCGGGAAAGAAGACCTCGAAGCGCTGGTTCACCGTGACCTGCGGCTCGTCGGATTCCACCTGACTGAAGTCGGGGTTGACGGTTCCATCCAGGACCAGGCTCTCGCGGACGACGAGCTTGGCGTCGATGCCGACGCTGGTGTCGGCGAGATCCCTGTCTTCCAGCGTCGAGAACGAGCGATTCACGCCGTAAGGGATGAGCTGCACGTTTCGGCCGGCTTCGACCCCTTCCATCTCGATGCGCCCCGTCTGGGCGAGGAAGCCGTCGATGCGGTTCGAGGCCTGGGGCCAGAAGGACCAGTCGCTCGAGTGTGCGCTCCATCGCTCGAGGAGGAGGCCCCAGGTCTGCCGGGGAGAATCTCGAAAACGCAGGCTCTCGAAGGGGAGCGCGAACCACACGACGAATCCCCGATCGGTTCTCTGGCCCTTCGAATACCAGAGCGTGTCGAACGTGCGGTCGGGGCTGTTGCCCTCGATGAACAGGGAGTCGAACTGCACCCCGAGCGCGTTGGCCCCAAATTCGTAGCCGCGGCGCTCGTCGTTGAAGGTGTCGATGTTCACGTAGACCAGGTCGTCGTCGCGATCGACGCTCTCCCGCCGCGCGAGGCGCGCTCGCACGCGGTCCGGCTGGTCGTCGAAGGCGACGAAAACGACGTAGAGATGCTCGTGGTCGTAGCCCATGTAGACGTCGGTGGGCTTGGTGGAAGGCTCGCCGTCGCTCGGCGATCGCTGCGTGAAGCCGGAGATCCGGGTCATGCGACCTTCCAGCCGATCGCTCGGTTTCATGTCCAGGAAGTCTTCGAGGGTGGGCGGGATCTCGACCCTCTGGATCTCGATCGTCGGGCGCCAGGGCACGAACTCTTCGGCGGCGGCGAAAGCGGCCGAGAATAACAGGCCGAGAGCGGCGAGGGTGCGCGGCAACCGGAGGACTCCTTCGGAGGCGTTTCCTACGGTCCTCCGACCCAACGCTTACTCTAGCGCGAGACGAGCCGCCGCGTCCGCGGCGAGCCAGGAGCGAATCGTGGAGTGATGCGGGGACCAGGAGGACCACGCGGACTCGGCCCACGCGCGGACGAGCCGTTTGTGCTCCGTCGCGCTCTCGGCCCCGTGGACGTCACTGACGGTGATGGAGCCAAGCGATACCGGCGGCCGGAGCCAGACGAAGCGTCCTTTGTCTCTGGCTACCGCCTGCAGGAAGGCCGTCGCGCGTGCCGGCTCGATCCCCGCTCGAGAACCAGGCAGAGACTCATCAAGTGCAATCCCACGGACTGCGTGCTCTGGGCGACGGCCGTCCCGGGTTGTCTGCACCGCGTAGGCATCGACGGTCAAGCGGTGGAGGGAAGCGTACGAGATATCCCCGTACTCGCGAGCCAGGACCTCACCGTAGACCGCCCAGCAGCCCGGGGGCGAGCCAGCCCACCCGACGAGCGATTCAGGTCGATCCGGCTCTCTGAGCGGTCAATTTGGGTTATATTCTCGTTTCGGGAGGTGAGCCATGTCGATTTTCGGAAAGAGCCTCCGTGACTACTTCTCATTCGTACGCATCGGAATCATTCTCATTCTCGTCATGGGCGTCGTTCGGTTTGCCCTGGGGCTCTCGGGAGTGCCCTACGAGAAGTCGACCCATCTCGCCAGCTTGACGATCCTCGGCTGGATCCTCGCCGTCATCTATGGTCATCTCGCCCGGATGACGGGCTTCGGTCGCTATCGACAGTTGCTTCCGATGGCGTTCGTCCTCGCGGTCACGATGTACGGCTTCATCATCCTCGCCATCGTGGTCGAGTCGCAGGGCGGCCTCCACGGCTACTTCCACGCTCCGGGACTGGGCCTCATGCCCGGCGGAATGAGCGTGGTGGATCACGTCATCGGTCAGCTCCTGGCGATGTGGGTCACGACGGTCCTGCTCTGGGCCCTGGCGAGCCTGGGCTTTGTGTTCTCTTCTCATCTCGGCTATCTCCGAAACGCCTTCGTCTGGCTCGCGGCGATCGCCGTCTTGCGGACGCTCGTGGGAGCACTCGGCGTGCCCTACGGTTGGGGGACCTGGCCAACCAGCTTGACCCTGTTGGCCCTCGTGCTTTCTTTCTATTACGGCTACCGCGCGCCGGCGAGCGGATTCAGCGGATATAAGCACGCGATCCTCATCGGGAGCGCGCTCGCGGTTTTCATGAGCTTCGTCGTGGTCTACGGGATTCTCGTCACCTCGGGCCTCGGCGTCCCGAGCTACTTCCATTCGCCCGGCGAGGGTTTTCAGCCGTCGGGTATGTCGGTGGGGGAGCACGTCGCCGGGCACCTGCGGGTCGGGATGCCCTTCGGAATCGTTCTTCTGAGCCTCATCGCCAGTATCGGCCTCGCGCTGGGGAAGAAAAGGGCTTTCACTGCGGCCGGGCAGCCCGCATCCACATGATGCGGGGACCCGACGTTCACCGCCGCGGAGCTCGATGTTCCCGTTCCCCGGTCGTTCGTCGCCGGGCCGTCAGAGTTTAGCTTCCCGCGGGAACGTCATTCTCGGTGAACGATCGAGGGTCATCGGGGAGCGATAGTTCTGGCGGAGCGGAAGAAAATTGGCACGCATTATATCACGACGTGATAGTGCGCCACGAGATACTGTGTCGAAATATCTCAGGGCCCCGGTCTCCTCCGCCGCGGTATGCGCTCCGAGGGTGAGCGCCGGTCCCATCGAGGGCCGCTTCTCAACGTCGCCCGCGGACCCAGTCCGCGAGCGATTGCCACTCCGGATCGTCCTGCGACTCCCAGTGCTTTCCGCCGGGGTGGAAGGGTGCGCCGCCCGCGCCTTCCGCGAGCGGCATGAGGAGGAGTCGGCTCGCAAGGGGGTCTCCCGGCGCCACCAATCGGCCGGCGGCTTCGAAGTTGAGGCGCGATTCCTCTTCGTTCCAGGAAGCGCGTCCGTGGGGCAGGACCTGCAAACGGAAGGGTGTCGTAGCGCGGGTGTGGCACACGACGCAGCGCGCGCGGCCGACACGTTTCTGTAGGAAGATGGGCTCGACTCGAGTCCGGAACATCTCAAAATCCAGACCTCGCGACGCCGCGCCGGTCGTGGAGCGGGCCGCTACCCAGTCCGCGAGAGCCTTCCACTCGGGATCGTCCTGCGATTCCCAGTGCTTCCCGCCCGGGTGAAAGGGAGCCCCGCCGGCTTCTTCCGCGAGGGCCATCGTCAGCAGTCGGCTGCGCAAGGCCTCTCCGGGAACGACGAGACGCCGGGCGGCCTCGAAGTTGCGGCGCGACTCCTCGTCGTTCCACGACGTGCTTCCGGCAGAGAGGGGTTGAAGGCGAAAGGGAGTCGTCGCCCGCGTATGACAGACGACGCAACGGGCATGGCCCTCGCGCTTCTTCAGAAAGATAGGCTCGACGCGAGTGCGGAAACCCTCGAAATCGAGAGCCGGCGCCTGCTGGAGCAACGCCAGCACCAGGAGCGACGGAGCCAGTCCCATGGCCCGCCTATCATACGATCGCCCGCGATTCTTGACTTCCGGTAACCCGGTCAATAGAGTTCCCCGCGGGAGGCTCGACGGACCATGACTCTCGCCGCACTCGGCCTCGCTCTGCTCCCCCTTCTGGCGCCCCCAAGCGTCGGCAACGCCCGGGTGGTGATCGTCCAGACCAACGCCGCCGGGGACAACGTATTTCTCATAGACCCGACGACCAATAAAATCGTGGGAGAGATTACCGGCATCGAAGTCAACCATGGCGCCGCGGCCGCCCCCGACGGAAGCCGGTTCTATTTCACCAACGAGGCGAACGAGACCCTCGACGTGGTCGATGCGAATACTCTCTCGGTAACCAAGAGCATCCCCCTCAGCGGGCGGCCCAACAACGTCACCATCAGTCGGGACGGCCGAAGGGTCTATGTGGCCATCGTCGCCCCTCCGGGCGCGGTCGATGTGATCGACACGCCCTCCCTCGAGCTAGACAAGACGATTCCGACGCGCGGCGGGGTGCACAACACGTTCCTCACTCCCGACGGAAGGCACGTCATCGCCGGCTCGATCCAGGGAAAGAACCTTACGGTCATCGATCAAAAGACCGAGGAGCCGCTCTGGACGCTCTACTTCGAGAACGGCGTCCGACCGATCGGATTCGAAACCAACGCCGACGGCTCGACCCGAAGGATGTTCGTTCAGATCTCGAACTATCACGGGTTCTTTCTCGTGGACTTCGAGACGCGCAAAGAGGTCGGGCGGATTCAGCTCCCCGAGCTGCCGAAGGCGGAGCAGAACTGGGACACGCTCCAGGGCTCGCCTTCCCACGGAATCGGCGTCGCGCCCGACGGTAAGACTCTTTGGGTTTGCAGCAAGGTGAACCACGCCGTCTACGCCTATTCGCTTCCCGACCTGAATCTCCTCGGAGGAGTCGACGTCGGGCATCACCCGGACTGGCTCACCTTCACCCCCGACAGCAAGACGGTCTACGTGGCGAACGCGGGATCGAACTCCGTCTCCGCCGTCGACATCGAGTCGAGGAAGGAAGTGGCCCGCATCCCTGTCGGGCAGGTTCCGAAGCGGAACATCACCGCGATCCTGCGTTGACCCGTCGCACCCTCCTTCTGCTGGCCCTCGCGCTCGGCCCGCGCCCGGCGAGCGCGCAGAGAGTCGTCCTCGTCTCGGTCGACGGACTGAGGCCCGATTTCTACCTGGATCCCGAGGCCCATGGGACCGAGCTTCCGACGTTTCGAAGCCTGATGCGGGAGGGCGTTTACGCGGAGTCGGTCGAGGGAGTCTATCCGACGGTGACCTACCCCTCTCACACGTCGATCGTAACCGGCGCGCTCCCATCCAGGCACGGCATCCTCAACAACTACGTCTTCGACGAAAACGGACGCTTCGACGACTGGTATTGGCGGGCCGACGGAATTCGGGTGAAGACGCTTTGGGACGTGGTTCCCGGCACGACGGCCGCGCTCCAGTGGCCGGTGACCGTCGGAGCGGAAATCGATTTCAACTTTCCCGAGTTCTGGATTCCCGGAAGCGACCTCCCGTGGGGCGCAGTCATGGAGAAGGTCGCGAGCCGGGAAATCCTGAACGAGGTCGGCCCGCTCCCCGCCGAGCCGTTCGACGAGGAGCCGCTCGAGGATCTCGTGTTCCGAGCCGCCGAGCGCGTGCTCGAGACGTATCACCCCGAGCTTCTGCTCGTCCACGTGATCAACACCGACACCAAACAGCACCGTCACGGAAGAGAGCACCGGGAGGTCGCCGCCGCGTTCGAGCGCGTGGACCGGGCGCTCGGGCGTCTTCGATCCAGGATAGCGTCCCTCGGTCTCGCAGGAGAGACGCTCCTGGTGGTCACCGGGGACCACGGCTTCATCCAGACTCATACCTCGATTCACATGAACGCGCGGCTTCGCGAAGCGGGGCTTCTCGAAGCGGGGCCGGACGGCGCGGTCTCGAGCTATCGCGCCCTCGCCTGGCCGAGCGGCGGCTCGTGCTCGTTGATTCTGAAGGACGCGAGAGACGCCGAAGCCCGCCGGAGGGTGGAAGCCCTGGTCGCCGAAATGCTCGCGGGGCCTCTTGGTGGGGTGATGGTCAAGGTCGAGAGGGCCGATCTCGACCGGCTCGGAGCCATGCCCCAGGCTCTCTTCGCGCTCGACGCGCGAGAGGGCTACATCTTCGGAAAGAATCTCGAAGGCCCTCTCCTGACGCCTTCCGAGGATCTCGGCTATCACGGCTCACTCCCGAGTCACCCGAAAATGAAGACGGGTTTCCTGATGGTCGGTCCGCGGGTGAGGGCGGGAGTCGCCGTGCCCCAGATGCGGCAAATCGACATCGCGCCCACCGTGGCCCTCTGGGCGGGATGGGAGCTTCCGGAAGCGGACGGGCTCGCGCTTCGCGGGCTTTTCGAGGACAAGGACTAACTGATGACGCCCATCCTTCTCTCCGCGCTCCTCCTCACGGCGCCGCCTCGCGACATCATCGCGAATACGTTTCTCGACGTCGAGGGGAACGAGAAGCTCCTGGAGCGCCTCGGAACGAAGCGCTACTAACCTCGCCTCCTCCACGAGGCTGCGGTCCAGGTCTCCGTCTTTCCCTGGAGGGATCACTCGAGCGCCGACAGGCGCCGCTCGGCCTCGGCCACGAGCCCGGTCTTCTCTCCTTTATCTTTGATGCGGAGAAAAGCTCGATAGGAGTCGGCGGCGCCGGCGCTTTTCAACCCCTCCTGACTCAGGGCGAGGAAGTAGTGGAGCTGGGGAACGACGTGGTAGCTCGGCACGTCGTCCAGGAAGAGCGCGGTCGCCTCGCCACGGCGCCGGAAGCACGCATCGAGCTCCGAGCTCGCTTCGACGAAAGCCCCGGCCTGGAGAAAGGCGCGGCCGAGAGCCATTCGCGAAAGCCAGGTGTCGGCGCGCTCGCTGGCGGCGCGGAGAAGGTCGATGGCCTGTGCGGTCTCGCCTTTCGCCAGAGCCGCCTCGCCCCGAAGCAGGATTCCGTAGGACTGTGCTTCGGCGTCGTCTCGCGATTCCAGAGCGGCTGCGATCTCGAGCGCGCGCTCCGGCTTTCCCGCCATGAAGAAAATACTAGCGGCGCGACCCAGGACTCCCACGGCGTCGCTCCGGGTGAGGGAGCGCTCGGCGGCATCGACTGCAGCATGGAGTCGGCCGCGCTCGGCGTGGACCAGGGCCAGGGTCGTGAGCTTGTTCGCGGCGGCGAAGCGGTCGTTCCGCTCCTCGTCCCGTGCGAGTGCGGGAGTCAAGATACTCTCGGCGTCGACGAGCCTCCCCTCGTAAAGGGCGAGGTCGGAAAGCCCCATGGCGGCGAGAGACGCGCCCCGCTCGCTCACTTCTGCGAGCCGGTGGTAGACGCGGGCCGCTTCTTCGGGCTCGCCGTTCGCCACGTGGGCGAGGGCGAGAGCGACGTAGGGGTTCTCGTAAGCGGGGTTTATCTCGAGGACCGTCTCCGATTCCCGAATGGCGGTCTCGAAATCACTGACGTACGTAGCATAGATGGCGAGATTCCCTCGAGCCAACAGATCGTTCGGAAAGATGTCGACGGCACGGCGTCCAGTCTCGAGCGCCCTTCGGAAATCGCGCGTGTAGAACGAGGCCAAAGCCAGGTTGGTGAATCCCGCGCCATCAGAGGGGAACTTATCGACCAGCTCCGTATACTCATCGATGGCCTTCGGGTAGTTTCTCACGTGTAGGTAGTAGACCCCGCGAGTGCGCAGTCTCTCCCGTTCCGACATCTTGTGGAGGAGCGAAAGAGCTTTGTCGAAGTACTGCTGCGCCTCCTCCGGGCGGCCCAGGTTCAACTGTGCAACCGCGAGACCGGAGTACGCGCGACCGAAATCGGCATCCTGGGAGAGAGCCTTCTTGTATTCCCGGATCGCGTTCTCGGTGTTTCCGGAGTCGAGAAACTCTTGAGCGGCAGCGTAGGAGCGCATCGCTTCGAGGGATGCGGTGGTAAACGTTTCCTCCCCGAAAGCGAGGCTCGAGGTCGGGTTCACGTCCCCCAGGTCGGCACGAAGCTCGGACGCGAGACGGTCGACGGCCCGAAGCACGGTGGTCTTGTTTTTCACCGTCTCCGAAGCCTCGGCGAGGGACTCTGCGGTGATGGGGTCGAGGGCGTTCACCCGAACGAGATACCCAGATCCCTCCGGCACGATGCGTCCCGTCAGAGCGAGGTCGATTCCCTGGCTTCGGCAGACGAGCCTCGCCGTCCCCTCGTCGAGACGCCCCTCACGTCCCGGAGACAGCTCGGCACTCTGCCGGCGAGCCAGAGCTCGGTCGTAAGCAGTAATGAAAGGAGCGCCCTCGAGCCCAATGGCCAGGGCCTGCTCGAGCGCGCCGTCGAAAACGGTATCGCCGGTGCGATTGTCGAAATCGGCCACAAGGACGGTGAGCACGTTGGGCTCGGCGGCGTCGGGAGCTCGCTCCCGTGTCGTGAGCCACCACGTCCCGCTCACCAGGACAAGCCCGGCGATCGCAGCCGCGGCGAGACCTCGTCCGGTCCATCCTCCCGCTGGACGTCGGTCGCGGACGTCCACTTCGAGCGCCTCCAGCGCTACCGCCAGCTCTGACGCCGCCTGGTATCGGCTCGCAGGTTCTTTCTCCAGGCAGCGCCTCAGGATGCCGCTCGCGGCCTTGAGCGTGCGTCGCGGGGCTGCGGGCGCAGCCGACGTGAGGCTCGGCGTCGGATCTCTCAGGATGGCGCTGAGGGTTTCCGCCGGCGTCGGTCTTTCGAACGGAGACCGACCCGATATCATCTCGAAGAAGAGAATTCCCAAGCTGAAGATGTCGCTGCGGTGGTCGACGGTCTCGCCGCGCGTTTGCTCGGGCGACATGTAGGCGTAAGTCCCCAGGAGGCTACCGGCGTTCGTCTGTCGTCGAATCTCGGTTTCCATCGTCTCCGAGAGCTTCCCGATAGGCTCGATGAGCTTGGCGAGCCCGAAGTCGATGATCTTGACCTGGTCTTCGCCCAGGATCATGACGTTTGCAGGCTTCAGATCGCGGTGAACGATTCCCTTTTCATGCGCGCAGACGAGCCCCCGGGCGACCTGCTTCGCGATTCGGAGCGCGCGCGGAAGCGAGAGCGGGCCCTGCCTCAAAAGCTCGCTTAGTCTTTCCCCTTGGACGAGCTCCATGACGATGAAGGTCACACCCTCGGCCTCGTCGATTTCGTGAACGACGGCGATGTTCGGATGCTGGAGGGCGGCCGCGGCCTGGGCTTCCTGGACGAAACGGTGCTTTCGGTCTTCGTCGGAGACGAGTTCCGAGGGAAGGACTTTCACCGCCACTTCGCGCTTCAGACGGAGGTCGAGGGCACGATAGACGATTCCCATCCCGCCACGGCTGATTTCACCGAGGACCTTGTAGTGCGAGAGCGTTCGTCCGACCAAAAGGAGAGCCTCTCCGAACGAGGGACGACGAGATTCTAGGCCAAAAGCAGCCTAAGGGCGACGCGTCCTTCGGGGGAAGGGCGCCGCTGAAAGCGCCCGATACGCTTGTCTTCGCCTGAGGGCATTTCTATCGTCTCGCCCATGAACCGCCAAAGGGAAACAGTCGCATGGAAGAATGGGGAAACAAGACCAGCCTGCGAGCCGCCCCTCCCCTGGC
>Ga0326597_10004855_pt1 | contig 18790 bp, 17 predicted proteins | sample RVTome_12_FD_203789 | JGI IMG/M metagenome (GOLD analysis project Ga0326597, IMG submission 203789) | Soil microbial communities from uranium-contaminated site in the Upper Colorado River Basin, Wyoming, United States - RVT100D185 | ecosystem: Environmental > Terrestrial > Soil > Contaminated >... | reverse complement strand
TTGAAAATGACCCTTTGGTATCACCACGCGGCGATTACTACCATCAAGGCGTGATCACCAAATTATTCCCGTCAAATAATACCGGCGTGGTGCGCACTGAAAGCGGTCGCGAGCTTACCTTTACGTACGAATTGGTGATCATGAGCGGTGAGGTACAATCGCCGCTTGACCTCAAAGTCGGCGAATCGATCGGCTATGATTTGGGTTGGACGTCGAGCGGCTTAAAGGTGACTAAGATTCGAACCTATCCAAAAACTTCTGATTAGAATCGTCCTGGAAGATCAAAAAGGCAGGGAAGTAAGCGCGAGAATCTGCCGACCCAGAATCTCTCCGACAAAGACTCCTAATAAAGCGATGTAAAATAGTCCGGTGGCGGCCATCGTGTGCGGTATGAGTAGGGTGCGCCAGATCATCCACGACAAGATGAGTGGCGCGGCTTGCCCAACCACGACACGGGTTAGCGCGAGGGTGGCGTGGCGCTGCCATAGGCGCTCCAAACCGGCAACGCTTTGGCTGTTACCAAGATGATACAGGGCTAGCGGGGCGAGGGAGAAAATGACGCACTGTGCGATCAAGGTAACGACAAAGAATTTGTAAAGGCGGATAAACGGCTCCAGACTTTGTCCGGTATCGATTAAGTACCAATGACCCATCAGCATGCCGACTGTCACACTGCCGAGCAGCGTTGACGACAAGAAAAATGTTGTTGGGTAGACAAGGGTCTCTACCGAAAAGATTCCCGCGCTATAAAAACTTTGTGTGCTCAGAAACAGGCCAGCGACCCCGGTCAGAATTGCCGCCGCAAAGCTCCGAGCGCGAAACACCGGCCATTCGACCCACAAAGAGATCATGTAGCAGGAGAATGAAACGATGAAGCTGACGTGCACGAAACTCTCGAAACTGATGCTCCAGGTAAATTGTTGCTCCAGGCTTTGCCAATACAAGGAGCTTTTGCCCCATAATCCGAGGAGGGCAATAGCGTAGAGAACGCCAGCCGTGGATTTATAAAACGCCCGCTCAATTTCATGAAACGGTGTGCTGGCCAAGGCCAATAACCCGCCTATGGCGATTTGGTAAAAGAAAATTAAGAAACTGCTAGAAAACCCATGCATCGGCTTAGATCGATTCTACTGACACCGATGATTTGGTCGCAACGTGCATGCACACGGCGCCACGCAGAAATTTTTGAATCTTGACGTCGACGAAGCCGGCTTGTTCGATCATGCTTGCCACCGTTTCCGGAGGATAAAACTGGCGAACCGAGTCCGAAAGGTATTGGTAAGCTTTGAGATCATTCGACAATAGCCCGCCAATAAATGGCATCAGTCGATAAAAGTAAACTCCGTACAACCACGAAAACCAGCCGCTCGACGGCGGAAACATGTCGAGCGAGACAAACCTGCCGCCGGGTTTGAGCAGCCGATGGGCCTCGAAAAAAAAAAGCTCCAAGTCCGATACGTTGCGCAGCACGAAGGCCGTCATCGCGCCGTCGAATATGGCTCCTCTTAAGGGGGCTTCAAGGGCGCTGGCTTGGACAAATGCCGTGTTTGCGCCATGCGGCGCGCGGCTGCGTTTGCGTTGCGCCAAACGGATCATCTGCAGGGAAAAGTCCAGGCCGACGACGCGCGCCTTAGATCCGGCGATTTTCGCAGCGTTGAATGCCAGGTCACCGGTTCCCGTGCCAAGATCGACGATCGACGGATTCTCTACCGTGAGGAGAGTTCGGATCGCTCGATTACGCCACCGAGCATCTAGTCGAAAGCTGATGATGCGGTTGAGCCGATCGTAGCGTCCCGCGATCCGATCGAACATGCTTTGAACCGCTTGGTCGCGCGGATGACTGGCGGCGGACATCATCAAAAAGAAAGGTTTAAAAGGCAAGCCGACGACGGCACCAGACTCGCGGTCAGAAATCGCGATCGATGATCAATTGCACCAGCGTTTTGAGACCGTTGCGGTACAGCGAAGGCGGTAGTTTCTTGATCGATTTGAGCGCTTCTTGAGCGTAGCGTTTGGCGAGCAGCTTGGCCTCTTCAATCGCCGGTCCATTCTTGATCGAGCTTATCGCCGCGGCGACTTGTTCTTCGGTCGGTGTCGCGCAGTCAAATGCGTCGCGGACCACGGCGTCCCCGTTTTTAATGGCGAGAAGAATCGGCAAAGCCGGATTGCCGTCGCGCAGATCCATGCCCGTAGGTTTGCCGAGCAATTCCGGGTGGCCGACTACATCAAGAACATCATCGACCATCTGAAAAGCGATTCCCATATTGAGCCCGTAACGCTCGGTTTCGTCGATCAGCGCCGGGGTCGCTCCCGCGAGGTAGGCCCCAACCTTCGCGCCGGTATAGAAGAGCGAAGCGGTCTTGCGTTTGACGATCTCGACGTAGTCATCGATCGTTACGCTGCGGTTACGGTTGAAAAATCCCTGAAGAATTTCGCCTTCGGTCAGCAGTGTGCATGCGTCGGCGGTCCACTGGACGACGGTTTCGTCGAATTTACCCGCGAATTCGAATGCTTTGATGAAAAGAAAGTCGCCAGCCACCAAGGTCGGCTTAAGGCCGTACTTCTTGTAGGCGGATTCTTTGCCGCGCCGGGTATCAGCGCCGTCGATGATGTCGTCGTGTAAGAGCGTGGCCGTGTGAATAAGCTCGATGGCGGTGGCGATATCGACTATATCCGCGACCTGTTTGCCGCCAAACGCTGCGTAGGCGAGCAGGGTGACCATCGGCCGCACGCGCTTGCCGCCGCCGTAGATCAAGTGCCCGGAAATAGCGGTGAGTTCCTGCTCCCGCGAGCGAATCGCACGGGCGAGACTTTCTTCGACGAGTCTGAGCTCATCGCCGACGAAGCTGAACGGATCGTTGGTCCCTTGCAAAAGTGGTATTTTACGATTGCCTGTGGCTGCAACGGTGGATTCGATTTCCACTTTCTTGGATTTGCGCTCTTGAATCAGATAGGCTCCGTCGGGCGGCTAAAACAAGATTTGAGGCAAAATGTCATAGATCACCAGAGAGGTCAAGCTGAACTCGCATTGTAACTCGGCGCAACGGTCTAAACCGACATTTTGGGATACTTGAGTGGTCCGTCGACACTTGCCGCGGATCGATATTCGCCCAGAAATCACCGATTTTTCTTGACAAAATTGAGCCGCAACTAATATATAACGCAAAAGTGCATATCAAATGATCATTTGATCGGGCGGTCAAATAGCCTAGAGAAGGGAGTGGAGCGACATGGAGTTTACAATATTTATCTTGCGGTGGATTCATTTTTTGGCGGGTGTCACGTGGATCGGCATCCTTTATTATTTTAATTTCGTGCAGACACCGTTTTTCGCTGAGACCGAAGCCGGGGTCCGGGTCGGCGCGATACAGAAGCTCGTGCCACGCGCGTTGTGGTGGTTTCGCTGGGGCGCGATGTTTACCTTTCTCGCCGGCATTCTTATTTACCTGATACGCATGCACGAAATGGGCGGGGCGTTGTTCTTTTCATCCTCCTACGGTGTCATTATCACGGTCGGCGGCTTGATGGGCACGATCATGTTCTTAAACGTTTGGTTGGTGATCTGGCCGAAGCAGCAGATCGTCATGGCTTCGACCAACCAGGTGGCCTCGGGAGGGCAGGCACTGCCGGAAGCCGCCGGAGCCGCGCGCCGGGCCGCATTAGCTTCAAGAACCAACACGCTTTTCTCCATCCCGATGCTTTTTTACATGGGCGCTGCCAGCCATTATAGCGGCATGGTCGGAGCGTTGGGCCCGTGGGAATCGCACGGTTATTTCTGGTTCATCGTGATCGTGATTATCGGCGCATTCGAAGCTAACGCGCTTATTGGCACGCAAGGGGCTGCGAAAAAACCGCTCGATAGCGTGAAGGGCACGTTATGGTACGGCTTCCTGCTGACCGGAATCTTGTTCATGTTGACGCTCGGCCTCACCTAGGTTCCGACCGTTAATTGTTCAGGTAGGCCGTGAGAGCGGGAATTTCGTCTTTCAGGAACGGGAACTGGGGCATTATTTTCGTCGGTCGCTTAGGTCGGTAGTTCGGCGGATAGCTGCTGCTCAGAACGCGAGCGCGCAGCAGCTCCTCTGAAGCGCCCCTAATGGCAGGGCCGAGGGGTCCGTCTCTTGACGGATTATTGCTGTGGCAAGCAACGCAGTTTGCCAAGTACACACCCCTGCCTCTTTGCGCGTCACGTTTCAATCCTGGCTTTGAGCCGTCGTCGTCGCTACACGCAACCACCGTCAATAGGGATAGCCCAAACGAAATTATCAGTTTTTTCACCTGTTGCGTGCCTCGTTATTTAAACTTTATGGGCAGCCAGTCGCGACTTCGCGGGCTCTGCCGACCGATAAACCTGCACGACTCTGGCGACATTCTTCTCGCGCAACCTTGGGTTCCTTGATGTTTAATTTGCGCGGCCGGGAGCCGCATCATTCTTGGGGTCGTCGCTAAACTACCGAGGTACCGTCAAGCACGGGGAGCTAGGTTTGGGACATTAGAGATACTTGTTTATCTATGGTAACTAGTGAATGTTTGGTGCGAAAGGGGGGAATCGAACCCCCACGGGTGTTACCCCACAGGATCCTGAATCCTGCGCGTCTACCAATTCCGCCACTTTCGCGCAGTAACAACCAACCATCGAGCACCTTATGTAACTTGGGCTCGTGGGCTTGTCAAGATGAACCGGAGGCACTAGGCCAACCATGAGTAAATTACTGCTCATCGAGCCGGATAGAATGTTGCGCCAAGCGTTCACAGTGGCGCTATCTCCTGAGTTTGAGATTCAAGTCGTCAACTCGATTGCGGATGCCGCACCGAATGATTTTGACGCTTTGATCGTCGACGCGGCAGCATTGCAAGAGCGAGAGCCGCAATCGGCGCCCGTGATTCGCCCCCTTGCGGCATGGCATTTGCCGATCATTTGGATCGACAGCGATCAGTCGGCGCAGGCTCCGGATCATGATCGCTGCATCCGTTTCAACCGGCCCGTGTCGAAAGAATTACTTCGACGTGCATTGGCGCAATGTTTGAGCGCGGTCGCCGTGCCGGAATCCAGCAGTGGCTTGCGCGCCGAAACGAGAAAAACCGCGCGGCGGCCGAAACGGAATACAAAAGAAGCCCGGAACAGCGCGACCGGCGAAGGCGCAAACGTAATCGAGCTTGTCGATGTCGTCGAAGCGTCAACTGCAAGATAAAATCGTCCAACAACTTTCAATAAGTTTATCGTCTTATGCCATTGTCGAAAGCCTATAGTCACCGAGAAATTGAAGCGAAGTGGTATGCCACCTGGACGGCTGCGGGTTTGTTCAAACCGGCAACAGGTTGCGGGGAATATTTTTCCATGGTGATTCCGCCGCCCAATGTGACCGGATCGCTGCATATGGGCCATGCGCTTAACAACACGCTGCAAGACATTTTGTGCCGCTACAAGCGGATGGACGGCCAGCGCGTGCTTTGGGTGCCAGGCACCGATCACGCCGGCATCGCGACACAAAACGTGGTGGAACGCCAGCTTGCTCTGCAAGGCCTGAGCCGCACCCAGTTGGGCCGAGAACAATTCATTGAAAAAGTTTGGCAATGGAAGCGGGAAGCCGGCAATGCCATCTTGCATCAGCTGGAAGCGCTAGGCGTGTCATGCGACTGGAGCCATGAGCGCTTCACCATGGACGAAGGGTTGTCACGTGCGGTTCGCGAAGCGTTCGTAAGACTTTGGGAAGACGGACTGCTTTATAGGGCGCAGCGGTTGATCAATTGGTGCCCGCGGTGCAGAACCGCGCTCGCCGATATCGAAGTCGTGCACGAAGAATCGGACGGCAGCCTGTGGCATATTCGCTACCCCTTCGTTGATGATTCAGCGGCGCCGTTAATCGTCGCCACCACGCGGCCGGAAACCATGCTGGGCGATACCGCCGTGGCGGTTCATCCGGAGGACGAACGTTACACTCTTTTAATTGGCAAGAAAATTCGCTTGCCCATTTGCGGCCGGATCGTGGCGCTGATCGCTGATCCAGTCGTCGACCGCGAATTTGGCACTGGCGCGCTCAAAATCACTCCGGGGCACGACTTCAACGATTTCGACATCGGTGAAAGGTTCGGTCTAGAGAAGATCAGTATCTTTGATGCCGACGCGCGGATTGACGCGAATGCTTTCGTCGCACGCGGCGAAAGCGGCGGGTGGATTGATCGTTATCGCGGCAAGGACAGGTTCGAAGCGCGCAAACTCGTGGTGGCGGAACTGGCGGAAAATGGTTTTCTCGCCAAGACCGAGCCGCACAAACTTTCAGTTGGGCGCTGCTACCGTTGCCAGACGGTGATAGAGCCTTATCTGACGCCACAATGGTTCGTCGACATTAAGCCATTGGCGGAGCCAGCGATGCAGGCGGTGCGCGACGGCAGGATCAAGGTCGTCCCCGAGGGTTGGAGCAATTCCTATTTTGCCTGGATGGAGAACATAAAAGATTGGTGCATCTCGCGGCAAATCTGGTGGGGCCACCAGATTCCCGCATGGTATTGTAAGCATTGCGATGAAACCAATTTCATCGAATCGTCCGATGGTGGTTATGTACTCACCAAGGACGCTCGGCCGATTGTCGGTCGACAACCTCCGGACGCCTGCCCGATCTGTGGCGGCAATGAATTGGCACAGGATCCCGACGTGCTCGACACTTGGTTCTCGTCCGGCTTGTGGCCGTTCTCGACGCTTGGTTGGCCGGACCCTACGGATGATTTGAAAGGCTTTTATCCGACCTCGGCGCTGGTGACCGGCTTTGACATTCTTTTCTTCTGGGTCGCGCGGATGATCATGATGGGGCTCAAGTTCATGGGGGAGGTGCCGTTCCGCGACGTCTACATTCACGCCCTGGTGCGCGATGATCGGGGCCAGAAAATGTCGAAGTCCAAAGGCAACGTCATCGATCCTTTAGAGATCATGGACAAGTACGGTACGGACGCGTTCCGCTTCACCCTCGCGGCGATGGCCGCCATGGGACGGGATATCAAGCTCGCTGAAGAGCGTATCGGCGGCTATCAAAATTTCGTCAATAAGCTGTGGAACGCGTCGCGCTTCGTGCAGCTGAACCTGGCCCAGGACCATGACGCCGGCGCTAAGGGGCAAAGCGGACTCGACGCTCTTGAACTCGGTTTGGCCGACCGCTGGATTCGTTCGCGGCTGGCGGCGACCACTCGCGAGGCGCGCGCAGCGGTCGATGCTTACCGTTTCAACGACTACGCCAATGTGCTGTACCAGTTTACCTGGCATGAGTTCTGTGACTGGTATATTGAAATGAGCAAGATTCCTCTCAACGGTGCCGACCTAATTCAAGTCGCGCAAAGCCGTCAGCTGCTGCGCGAACTGTTGGAGCAGATCCTTCTGCTGCTCCATCCGATCATGCCGTTTGTCACCGAAGAGATCTGGCAATCGTTCGGCGAAGCGCGGCCCAGCATCATGGGGCAAAAATATCCGGCCTTGGACCCGTCCTGGATCGATGCCGATACTGAGAAGCAGATGGAATTGCTCATGGGAGTTATCCGGGCGATTCGGAACTTGCGCAGCGAAGTCAATTGCCCGCCCGGAAAAGAGGTCAAAGTCATATTCTTCGGTCCGCAAGCTGACCTCGGCTTTTTGCGCGCGCAGCAAGCCTATCTGCGCGCCTTGGCGCGGGTGGGGAGCGCGGACTTTCTTGCCAATGGCGACCGCCCCAAGGGCGCGGCGACGGCGGTGGTTGGCGCTACGGAAGTCTATCTGCCGCTCGATGACCTGATCAATCTCGACGAAGAGCGGGCGCGTCTGAGCAAGGAAATTGGCAAGGTTGAAGATGAAATGCAGCGCGTTCAGAAGAAGTTGGGCAATAGCGACTTCATCGCCAAGGCCAAGCAAGAAGTGATTCAGAAGGAGCGCGACAAGGCGCTTCAGTTCGAAGAAAAACTGCGCACGCTGCGTACCAGCCTGGAAAAGATCGGTGAAATTCAAGCCGGAAGGGAATAGACGATGGATATTCACGTCAGTCCGCAGATCGAACGATTGATTCGTGATTCATTGGACGAGGACATTGGTTCTGGCGATTTGGCCACCATGGCGACCGTCGACGCCGAGGCCCAAGGCAAGGGATTATTTCGCGCCAAGAAAGACGGCGTGGTAGCTGGCTTAGTCTTGCTCGAGCGAATTTTCTATTTCATCGATCACAGAGTACAGGTTCGCTTGCTAACCAAGGACGGTACGGCGGTAGTGACCGGCACGGTGGTCGCTGAAGCGTTGGGGCCGGTGCGGGCGCTGCTGCTGGCGGAACGAACCGCCTTGAATTTCTTGCAACGGTTGTCGGGCACGGCGACGTTGACGCGTAAGCTCGTCGATGCGGTCAGGGATTTTCCATGCAAAGTTCTCGATACCCGCAAGACCACACCAGGCCTTCGTACTCTTGAAAAATACGCCGTGCGCATGGGCGGTGGCATGAATCATCGCATCGGACTTTACGATGCCGCCTTGGTCAAGGACAATCACATCGAAGCGACCGGTTCGATCGCCGATGCGGTCAAAGCGGTGCGGCGCCATGCGCCGTTCATGGCGAAAGTCGAAGTGGAGGCGGGCAATCTGAAACAGGTGCAGGAAGCCATCGATGCCGGTGCCGATGTCATCATGCTTGATAACATGACATTGGCGCAGATGGCCGAGGCGGTCAAGCTGGTTAACCGGCGCGCCTGGACCGAAGCCTCCGGTGGCATCACCCTCGACTCTATTCGTAAAGTGGCCGAGACGGGGGTTGATTTTATTTCCTCCGGGGCGCTTACCCACTCGGCGCCGGTGGTCGATTTCAACATGAAGATCACGATGAATGTCGGCTAGCGATTATCCCGACGATTCGGCTGGCCGTGCCTTTTCGCTAGGCGAGCTGCGCCAAGGCTTGGCGGCCAAACGGCTAGGCGGGAAGTTTCACTATTTTTCCGAAATCGACTCAACCAACAGCTATGCCCGGCAACTTGCCGAGAACGGTGGTCGCGAAGGGGAGCTGGTTATTGCCGAGAGCCAAACTCAAGGGCGTGGCCGGCTTGGCCGCCGATGGCAATCGCCGCCATTCGCTAACCTTTATTTTTCGGTTATTCTCCGTCCTCGGCTGCCGCCTGCTCTGGCACCGCAAATCACTTTGATGGCTGCGGTGGCCCTGGCCGAAACTGTCGCTACGTTCATTTCGCAATCGGCCACGATCAAATGGCCCAACGATATTCTGGTCGGAGGCAAGAAGCTGGCCGGCATTCTCACCGAGGCGGCGTGCGACTCGGAGCGGGTCGATTACGTAATTCTCGGCATCGGAGTAAACTTGAATTATCGTCTCGCGGCGATGCCGGATGAGATTCGTGCGCGAGCCATTTCGGTCGCCGAATTGACTGGAAAGTCGATTAGCCGCGAAAGCTTTCTTAGGCGATTGATTCATGACCTCGACCGGTGTTATGGAGAGTTAGAAGAGTTCGGCTTTGCACCGCTGGCGCCGCGGTGGGAGGCTCATTTTGGCTTGCGCGGCAAGCAGGTGCGGGTGGAGTTGCTCGACCAGATTGTCATCGGGCGGGCCATCGGGATCGATCAGGACGGTGCGCTGCTGATTGAAGATCAACAGGGCGCGCGCCAGCGAGTGATCGCCGGCGAAGTGATACCAGTGGAGAATTGATAGCGAGTGCCATGCTTTTAGCCATCGATATTGGCAATACGAACATCGTTCTTGGGTTGTACCAGGGCAAGCAGTTGATTACCCATTGGCGCTTGGCGACCCAAGCCGAGCGCACGGCCGATGAATACGGTGTCATCATCACCCAATTAGTCGGCTACGCCGGCTTCGGCGTCGATCAGATCGACTCCATCGCGGTTTCCTGCGTCGTGCCGCCGATGCTGACGACAGCGCAGGAGCTGGCGCAGAAATTTTTTAATGTTGAGCCGCTGATCGTCGGCCCTGGGATCAAGACCGGGATGCCGATTCTTTACGAGAATCCCAAGGACGTCGGCGCTGACCGCATCGTCAACGGCATCGCCGCCTTCGAAAAATACCGCGATAGCTGCATCATTGTCGACTTCGGCACGGCGACGACCATCGATCTAATATCCAAGAAGGGCGAATATGTCGGCGGCGCCATCGCGCCGGGGTTGTCGATATCGCTGGAGGCGTTAGTCCAGCGCGCGTCCAAGTTGCCGCGAATCGAAATCGTCAAACCCAAAGAGGTGGTCGGCAGGAATACCGTCAATTCGATTCAGGCCGGGATCTTTTACGGCTTTGTCGGTTTGGTCGACGGCATCGTGCGGCGCATTGAGAAAGAAAACGCTGTCCAAGCTAAAGTCGTCGCTACCGGTGGGCTCGCCCCCCTGGTGGCATCCGAGTGTACCAGCATCAGCGAGGTGGATGAGTTTCTGACCCTCGAGGGGCTGCGCATCATCCACGAACGAAACTTTCAGCCTGAGGTAAAATTGCGCGCATAATTTTTCTTGAGGGAGGAAGACATCGTCATGGCTCAAGCGGAGCTCGAAAAACTTCGTAATGTCGGCATTTTGGGACATGGAGGATGTGGCAAGACCTCATTAGGTGAGGCGATGTTGTTCACCGCTGGGGCGACCCCGCGGCTGGGTAAGGTTCAAGACGGCACTTCGGTGCTCGATCACGAACCGGAGGAAATCAAGCACCGGGTGTCGATCTCGACGGCGTTTCATTCCTTGGCGTGGAACAAGTATCCGGTGACGTTGATCGACACGCCGGGCTACGCGGCGTTTCTGGCGGACTCGATCCATTGCATGCGCGGTTTTAGCAGCGCGGTGTTCGTGCTCAATGCCACGGTTGGGCTCAGAGTGGAGGCCGAGCGCTTGTGGGCGCGCGCCAATGAAGACCGCGTCAGCCGCTTGCTGTTCGTCAGTAAGATGGATCACGAACAAGCCAACGTGCAAGAGCGCATGGCGACCCTGCTCGAAGGCCTGCAAGCCAAGGGCGTTTACCTGCAAATGCCGATCGGCGCGGAAGCCGATTTCAAAGGGGTCGTCGATTTGTTGTCGATGAAAGCCTTGGTCTACAACGGCGACTCGGGTAAATGCAGCGAGGAAGAGATTCCCGCCGAGCTCAAAGCCGGCGCCGAAACGTGGCGCGAAAAAATGGTCGAGGATATTTGCGAGACCGATGATCAGTTGTTGGAAAAGTTTCTCGACGGCAAAGAGTTGACCACCGAAGAGCTCAAGAACGCGCTGCGCGACAGCACGCGAGAGCGAAAGCTCTTTCCGATCCTGTTTGGCTCGCCGCTGCATCAAGTCGGTGTCGCCCAACTGCTCGACGCCGTCGTCGATTATCTACCCTCGCCACTCGAGGCCGCCGAAGCGGAGGGCGAAGACCCGGTAAGCGGTGAGTCGGTGAAACGTAAAGCCGATGCCAGCGCGCCGTTTTCCGCCTACGTGTTCAAGACGCTCATCGACCCCTTCGCCGGCAAACTGTCGATCATGCGCGTCATGTCCGGCAAAATCGTATCCGACATGCCCTGTTACGTGGCCAACCGGCAATTGCATGAAAAAGTCGGCCACCTATTTCGTCTTGAGGGTAAGAAGCAAGAAGCGGTTAAGCAAGCGCTGGCCGGTGAGATCGTCGCGGCGGCGAAGTCCAAAGACATCGCCACGGGGGACACGCTATGCGACGAAAAGGCGCCGATCAAGTACCAAGGCCCGGTCCATTTCTCGCCGAATATTTCGTTTGCCCTGGAGCCTAAGAGCAAGGCCGATGAAGACAAATTGCCGCAGGGGCTGCACCGCATTAGGGAAGAAGATCAAACCATCGAACTGCACCGGGATGAAGAAACTAGAGATTTCATCCTTTCCGGCATGGGCCAGCAGCATATTGAGATCATCGTTGAAAAATTGAAACGGAAATATGGCGCCGAGGTGGTGCTTCAGGCGCCCAAGGTGCCCTACAAGGAAACCATTCGCGGCAGCGCCAGTGCCCAAGGGAGGCAAAAAAAGCAGACCGGCGGACATGGCCAGTTCGGCGATACCTGGATCAAGGTCGAACCTCTGCCGCATGGCGCTGGTTTTGAATTCGTTGATAAAATCGTCGGCGGTGCGATCCCCCGGAATTTTATCCCGGCGGTGGAGAAAGGGATTAGAGAAGCGATGGTAGGCGGACACCTGGCCGGTTATCCAATGGTCGATGTCAGGGCGACGCTCTACGATGGCTCCTATCATGATGTCGATTCCTCCGATATGGCATTTAGGATCGCCGCCTCCATGGGGTTCAAGAACGCCGTCGAGAAAGCCAAGCCGGTGTTGCTCGAGCCGGTTATGAACATGGAGGTGTCGGTGCCGGATGAATGCATGGGGGACGTGATCGGCGACCTCAACAGCCGGCGCGGCAAAGTGCTCGGCATGGACACTAACGGCCATACCCAAGTGATTAAATCCCGCGTGCCGATGTCGGAGGTGCTCAAATACGCGCAGGATCTCCGTTCGATCACCAGCGGGCGAGGCGAGTTCCATATGGAATTTTCCCACTACGAAGAATTGCCGCCGCACCTGGCCGAAAAGGTGATCAAGGAAACCAAGGCGCGCAAGAACGGCGAACCAGATGGCGAACACAAGGCGCATGGTTAGAGCGTAACGATGGCGGCCGAGTCCTACGGCGAATTTAATGCAAGCCTGCTCTACTGCAACAAATGCGGCCGGGCGATGCCGGTGCGCCAGCGGCTGTTGCTGGTTTTGCCCGACGGCGAACTGTATGACTATACCTGTCAGGCGTGCAACAGTTCAGTCGGCTCGAAGACCGAGAAGGCGGGCATTGCCGCGAAAGTAGTGATCCCGAAATCGCATTTAGGGGGCGTCTAGCATGGCGGTCATCGACTCGGATGCGCATGTGTTGGAAACTCAACATACCTGGGACTACATGCTGGAGTCCGAGCGCGCGTTCAGGCCGTGCGTGGTGCCGACGCCCAACGATCCGACTTCGGGCGGCGAGTCGTGGTTGGTCGATGGCAGCTATCTTGGCAAAGCCCGTAACGTCGGCGCCGATACCTCGCGCGAGTCGCGCGAGATGGCAGACATCGAGGCGCGGCTCAAGCATATGGACCAACTCGATATCGACATTCAGGTGCTCTATCCGACGATCTTCTTGCGTCCTTTTACGCGGCGGGCCGATGTTGAGTTGGGCCTGACGCGAAGCTACAATCGTTGGCTCATCGACATCTGGGGGAAGGCGCCGGAGCGGCTCCGTTGGGTCGCGGTCCTACCGCTTTTGTCCATGGACCAAGCGTTGAAAGAAGCGCGCTACGCCAAGGAGAACGGCGCCTGCGGAATTTTTATTCGCGGTTTAGAGGGCGACAAGCGCTTGCACGACGCCTACTTCTACCCGCTATACGAAGAGGCGGGAAAACTCGACCTGCCGATATGCGTGCACTCCGCCACGGGCAGCTTCGCCGTGCACGACTATTTCGCCGACGAGTGCGGCTTTAACCGTTTCAAGCTCGCCGTGGTCGGGTCGTTTCATTCGCTGATTTTTTACCGAATTCCGGAAAAATTTCCCAGCACCAAGTGGGCGTTCATCGAAGTGAGCTCGCAGTGGGTGCCTTACGCGATTCACGATTATGCGCGCCGCTACGAGCGCAAGGGCGCCAAGGTCGACAAGAGCGCAGTGCTGCGCAAGAATAAAATCTGGGTGGCCTGTCAGACCGATGACGATTTGGCCTATGTGCTGAAATACGCCGGCGATGATCGGTTGGTGATCGGGACAGATTACGGCCACAACGATACCTCTTCGGAGATTCTCGCGCTGCGTAAACTAAAAGAAGACGGCATGGTGCCGAGCCCGGTGGTCAACAAAATCCTCGACGATAACGCCCGGGCGCTCTACGGGCTATAAGGCCTATCGGACGTATAGGACCTATAGTTCTGACGCAGCACTCGTCCCATGATCATAGATTTCCAAGCTCATGTTTTTCCCCCGGCCTATCTCGCAGAGATGAAACGGCTCGACGGCGAGGTGATTCTCGAAGCGGCCGATCCCCATAGCGGCATGAGTTATTTCTACGACAAGCGGCTCGCCGGCAGGATCAACACCTGCACGCTGCAGGGGCAGGACATCGAGCGGCGCTTGCAGCATATGGATCAGCACGGCGTCGACATTCACGTTTTGACGATTCCGGCGCCAGGCGCGGACCGTTTCGAGGGCGAAGGGGCGATCCAAATCGCGCGCGTCGCTAACGATGCCATCGCGGCGATCGCGCGCAAGTATCCAAAACGTTTCATCGGCTTCTTCACCTTGCCCACTTGCGATATCAAAGCGTCCCTCGATGAACTGGAGCGTTCGGTTCATGAGCTTGGGCTGCGCGGTTTCGGCTGCTTTGCCAATCTGAACAGCCAGGCGCTGGATCGCGAGGAGCTGTTGCCGATTTACCAGCGGCTGGCCAAGTACAAGCTGCCGGTCTACATCCATCCGACCGCGCCGTTGGCAACCGAGGCGGTCGGCATCGATATCCTGCCGACTTTGATCTTCGGATGGGCCTTTGACAGCACGGTGGCGATGACCCGGCTGGTTTATGGCCGAGTTTTGGAGCGGTTTCCGGAGATCAACTGGGTGGTCGCCGACGTCGGCGGTGTGCTGGCGTTCTTTGCCCAGCGCGCGATCAATATCTACACCGGCCGCACCGATGAGATTCGCCACAAGTACGGATTGAAAGAGAACCCGCTCGATTCCTTTCGCCGCTTTTACGTGGATACCGCGGATCATCCGGCGTCGACGCTGAGTTGCGTGAGAGATTTCTTCACAGCGGACCGGATGGTGCTCGGAACCAATTATCCCTACGGACCGGAAGAGGGCTGCGTGCTGCTGAGGAACAGCCTAAAAGCGATCGACGGTCTCGCTTTGAACGCTACCGATAAAGAAAAAATCCTTGGCGGTAACGCCGCAAGAATTCTCGGGCTTAACTCTGCCCCCGCTGTTTGAGGCGGAAACAATCAAATGGGGTTTGCAACGGGGGAGAGCCTCCCCTTTGCGATAGGTTAATTGGCGGCGGGGTGGCTACGCTGCCGGCGCAATGAATTGAGAGAAGGAGCGGCATGAAATTTACCAAAGCAGCCCGGCCCGTGATCATGGGCCAGCACGGCGTGGTTTCGTCGGGCCATCCATTGGCGTCTCTTACTGGGGTGCAGATTCTTCAGGAAGGCGGCAATGCCGTTGACGCGGCGCTTGCCGCGGCTTTCGTCATGTCGGTGGTGAAGCCTGAGACCAGCGGGCCGGGCGGCGATCTCTTTGCGCTGGTCTACATGAAGAAAACCGGCAAGGTCGAAGCGCTCAACGCGAGCGGCCCGGCGCCGGCGAAAGCGAGCATCGAATATTTTCACGAGCGCGGATTAAAAGCTATTCCTCAATACGGGCCGCTGAGCATCGCCGTGCCCGGCGCGGTCGACGGCTGGCTTGGACTGCACAACAAATACGGCACCAAAGATTTAGGCCGATTGACCGCCGATGCGGTGCGCATCGGCCACGAGGGCTTTCCGATCTCGCAGGATTTTGCCGAAAGCGTCGCTCAGTTCGCGCCCGAATACTCCTGGGTTGAAAAATATTATCGGCAACCCTTCGGTACGGCGAAGCCTGGCAATATTCTCGTGCAGCAAGGCTTGGCCGATATCTTCGCAAAGATCGCGCGCCAAGGGCGGGCTGGTTTTTACGCCGGCGAAGTCGCCGACAAAATTTGCGCGACGATCAAAGCCGAAGGTGGCGTGCTGGCGCAGGAAGACTTGCAACCGATCGTTTGCCAATGGCTGGAGCCGTTGAGCTCGACTTACCGCGACACCCTGGTGTACGAACAGCCGCCGGTATCGCAGGGTTTCATGGTTCTGGAAATGCTCAATATCGCCGAAACCTGGCCGTTCCAGAACGGCACCCTGAGCCAGGCGGAAATGATTCACTGGCAAATCGCGGCGAAAAAACTCGCCTTCGAGGACCGGATCAAATATCTCGAAGACCCGGCCTTCGGCGATCCGAAGATTGCACTGCTAATTTCCAAACAGCATGCGGCGAAGCGGCGCGAGCTTGCCGAAGAAATTTTGCGCCGGCCCTCAGCGTCGGCCGGCCATCAGAGCAGCGACACGACCTATCTATGCGCGGCCGACCGCGACGGTAATGCGATTTCGTTCATTCAAAGCGTGTTCGCACCCTTCGGCTCCCGCGTGATTGCGAGAGACACCGGCGTGATCATGAACAATCGCTTGTGCAGCTTCGGGCTCGATCCGAGCCGGGCCAACGCGCTCAAGCCCGGCAAGCGTCCGGCGCACACGCTGAATACCTACATGGTCTTTCGTGACAATGAAGTGTTTGCCGTTGGCGGTAGCCCTGGCGCCGACGAGCAGCCGCAGACCAATTTTCAGATCATTCATGACCTCGTCGATCTCGACATGGACCCGCAGAGCGCCGTCGAAGCGCCGCGCTGGAGCCACATGCCCGGCACGCCGCCGCGCGATCGATTGCCCGAAGCGCTGCGCATGGAAGACGGCTATGATCAGGCAACCCTCGATGGTCTGCGCCACAAGGGCCACCAGATTAATCTCGTTGACCGCTGGTCCTTCGGCAGTGCCAAGGTGATCGTGCGCGACCGCGCAAACGGCTGCTGGCTGGGCGGCGCCGACCCGCGCCGGGTGGCCTACGCACTCGGTTACTGAGATTTGCAACTACCAGGGGAGGCGTGGACGTTCAATTCTTTGAGTAGAATCGTAGTTAATCTCCGGTGCACAAAGAAGTGTTGTGATACCGAATAGGAGCCAACGTGGAACAAATTGGCATGATCGGCACCGGCGCCATGGGATTGGCGCTGTTGGAGCGGCTAAAGCACGCGGGTGAAAAGGACGTTGTTTGTTACGACGCGCATGCGCCGGCACTGAATGCAGCAACCGCGCTCGGATATCATGCCGCGACCAGCGTGGCGGAAGTGGCCAGGCATGCGACACTGATCGATATCGTCGTGCGCACCGATCAGGACATGCTTGATTGCGTCCTCGGAGCGAATGGTGTTCTGGAGAGCGGGCAGCCTGGGACATTACTGCTCCTGCACAGCTCGATCTTGCCGCAGACGGTTCAGCAAGTTGCAGAGGCGGGGCGGGCCAAGGGGATTTGTGTCATCGACGCTTGCATGACCGGCGTCCCGGACACGGTGCGCGCGGGCAAATTGAGCTTCGTCGTTGGCGGGGCGGATGAAGACGTCGAGCGGGCCAAGCCGCATTTATTGAAAATGAGCCAAGAAATTTTTCATCTGGGGCCGATCGGCACGGGCGCAGTGGGAAAGTTAATCAAGAACATGCTTGGCGGCGCCGAGACGTTGATCGTGCACGAAGCGATTCAGATCGGCATCGCCGGCGGCATTCCCTATCCCAAGGCTTTGGAGATGATGCGGCGCATCGGCCACGACAGCGTGCTCAATCGCTGGCAGCGCACCTTCGAACCATCGGGCAGCGATCCGCTACCGCGCTCGGGGCGCAACGTGCTGAACAAGGATATTCCACTGGTGGCTGAGCTGGCGCGCCGACTCGGCACCGACACGCCGATTACGCAGCGATTGGAAGCGGCCGCCAACCGGGTCGTGGCGGCCAATGAGCGGCGCAACAAGCAGAATAAGAATTGACAGGATGACATCAATTGCAGTGTAGTTTATTCACTGAGGTTCAGGTGCCCAAGGGAGCGTCGCCGGCGTTACGGCTCGAGCAGTTTCTGGCACAGGCGGAGCTGGCCGACCAATTGGGTTTCCACACCTATTGGGTAGCCGAGATTCACTGCCAGCCGGAATTTTCGTTATTGTCGGCGCCCTATGTCGTTCTCGGCGCGGCAGCCCAGCGCACCCAACGGCTCCGTTTGGGTGTTGCGGTGAACACCTTGCCCGTGCATCATCCGGTGCAGCTGGCCGAGCAGGCGGCGATGTTGGATTTGCTCAGCGCCGGGCGCATGGAGTTTGCGTGCGGCGGCGGGCATCCCCATAGCCGGGCCTATGAGTGCTTCGGCGCCGATCATGCGACGACTCACGAGGTCATGGCCGAAGCGATGACGGTGATTCGCAAAGCGTGGTCGGAAGATAAATTGGTCCACGACGGCAAGTTTTTTCAAATCCCTGAAGTGATCGTCAATCCCAAGCCGGTGCAAAATCCGCTGCCGCCGTTTTGGCTGGCGACTAGCTCGATCGACGGCGTGGAAGTCGGCGCGCGGCTGGGCGTGAATTTGTTTTTGCCGATTCACACGCGAACGCCGGATCAAGTATTCGAGTTCGCCGACACCTATTGGGCGGGTTTGAAAAAGCATGGGCATGATTCGACGACCAAAGAGTTGGGGCTGTTGGTTCCCATGCATGTCGCCAGGACAGTGGCCGAGGCCAAAGCGCGCTCGCAACAGGGCGTGATGAGCTACTTTAAAACGATCCTCGACATGCGTTTGGATTACACCGACTGGCTCAATCAGCGCGGCATCGAGTTGCCGTCGCGCCTACGCACGGCCGCAGGGGCGATGGTCGGCTTCGAAACGGTTTGTGAGAAGCATGCGGTGATCGGCGATTCGCAATTTGCGATCGAGAAAATCAAGGAGCTGGCGAACAAAACCGGCGCGACGCAGCTGCTCGCTTGGTTCAACATCGGCACGGTGGAGCATGCGGCGGTGAAAGAGTCGATGCAACAGTTCGCCGAAGAAGTCATGCCGAAGATTTAAATTGGCCGCACCCTTCGACATGGCTCAGGGTGATCGGGACGCTAAGTAGAAAATCTAAGATATCGGATTGTCTCCCGCAAAGGCGCAAAGGTAAGGGAAGATAAACCCGAACTTAG
>Ga0326597_10004854_pt1 | contig 18792 bp, 18 predicted proteins | sample RVTome_12_FD_203789 | JGI IMG/M metagenome (GOLD analysis project Ga0326597, IMG submission 203789) | Soil microbial communities from uranium-contaminated site in the Upper Colorado River Basin, Wyoming, United States - RVT100D185 | ecosystem: Environmental > Terrestrial > Soil > Contaminated >... | reverse complement strand
CGCTCGCCTCCTTGAGCTGGACGCCGAGGGCGGTGTCGAGGAGGTCCGACGAGGTGAGGCCGAAGTGGACCCACTTGCCGTGGCCGTCCGCCACCGAAGCGGCGAGCACGTCGACGAACGCGGCGACATCGTGGCGGGTGACCTGCTCACGGGCCTTCCACTCCGCCGGGTCGACCGGAGCCACCGCGGCGATCGCAGCCGCCGCTTCACGCGGGACGATGCCCTCGTCCGCCCAGGCATCGGCGACCAGTGCCTGGATCTGCTGCCAGATCTCGAGGCGCCGCGCCTCCGACCAGACGGCGGCCATCTCGGGGAGGGTGTAGCGCTCGATCACGGCTTGGTGAAGGTGGCTGATCGCTGCGGTCCCACCGAGACGATCGAGATGGGCACGCCGGCCAGCTCCTCGATCCGCTCCACGTAGCTGCGGGCGGCCTCGGGGAGGTCGCTGTACTCCCTGACCGCGGAGATGTCGGCGGTCCATCCGGGGTGGGTCTCGTACACGGGCTCGCAGTCGTAGAGCACCCGGTGCTGACGGGGGAAATCGGCGTACTCGATGCCACCCGACCGGTATGCGGTGGCGATCTGCACCTCGTCGAATGCGGAGAGCACGTCGAGCTTCATGAGCGCCAGCTCGGTGATGCCGCTCACCCGCACTGCGTAGCGGAGGGCTACCGCGTCGAGCCAGCCGCACCGGCGGCGCCGCCCGGTCACGGTCCCGTACTCACCGCCGATCTGAACCATCTTCTCGCCGATCTCGTCGTCGAGCTCGGTGGGGAACGGGCCGGTGCCTACCCGCGAGACGTAGGCCTTGGTGAGACCGAGGACGCGGTCGATGTCACCCGGGCCCACGCCGACACCGGTCAGCACGCCACCCGCGGTGGGGTTGGACGAGGTCACGAACGGATAAGTGCCGTGGTCGATGTCGAGGAGGACGCCTTGCGCCCCCTCGAAGATCACGTTCTGCCCAGCGCGGATCGCGTTCCACACGAACAGGCCGGTGTCGTCGACATGGTCGGCAAGCCGCGCGGCGTATCCCAGATACTCCTCGGCGACCTCCTCGGCCTCGAAGGGCAGCTGGTTGTAGATCTTCACCAGCACCTTGTTGGTCTCCTTGACGACGGCCTCGAGTTTGTCGCGGAAGATCTTCGGGTCGTACAGGTCCTGCACCCTGATTCCCACCCGGCCGTACTTGTCGAGGTAGGCGGGGCCGATACCGCGCTTCGTGGTTCCTATCCGCTGTTGCCCCAGAAAGCGCTCCCGGACGGCATCGAGGGTGCGGTGATAGGGCATGATCAGGTGGGCGTTGGCGGAGAGGCGGAGCTTCGACGGATCGATGCCGCGGCTTTCGAGCATCGCCATCTCACGGAGGAGCACCTCGGGGTCGACGACGCACCCGTTGCCGATCACCGGAGTCACGTTGGGGTAGATGACCCCGGATGGGATCAGGCTGAGGGCGAACGTCTCCTCTCCGATGACGATCGTGTGCCCGGCGTTGTTGCCCCCCTGGTATCGGGCGACCACGTCGGCATCCTGGGCCAAGAGATTGGCGATCTTCCCCTTGCCTTCGTCACCCCATTGGGCACCCATGACGATCGTGGTGGGCATGTCGCGCGATGGTAACGGGGGGGGGGCTCGCTTCGCTCGCCCGCAATTGGCAATTGGCAATTGGCGATTGGCAAAACGCGGCAGGCCCGCGCTGGGTTCGTGCCGTTTCCCGATTCGACGTCGGCCGCCGAACAAGCGCGACGATCACCACAATCCGTTCCTACCAATTGCCAATTGCAGGAGGCCGCCCTACAGGGAGGCCGCCCTACAGGTCGACCGACCTCTTTGCTAGGGTCGACGTAGGGCCGACCGGTCCGGAGGAAGGATGCCAAATGAAGCTCACGAAACGATGGTTGGTGTTGCTGCTCAGTCTTGTTCTGGTCGGCGCCGCATGCGGCGACGATGATGACGACGACGCCGGTGGCGGTAGCGGCACCCTCGAAGAGGTGCGAGACCGGGGCACGCTCCGCTGCGGCGTGAACAGTGTGCTCCCTGGATTTGGGCTCGTCGATGAGGCAGGCAATTACACCGGGTTCGACGTCGACTTCTGCAAGGTTGTTGCTGCAGGCGTTCTCGGCGATGCCGGAGCGGTGGAATATGTTCCGCTCGGCGTCGAGGATCGCTTTACCGCTCTGCAGTCGGGCGAGGTCGATGTGCTCCTACGCAACAGCACCTGGACTGCAACCCGCGACGGCCAGGAGGGGCTCACATTCGTGTTCACCACCTTCTACGACGGCCAGGGGGTCATGGTGCCGGCGGATAGCGGATTCACGACCCTCGAGGATCTTGCGGATGCGAACGTCTGCACGCTGACGGGCACGACGACCGAGCTCAACCTGACCTCGGTCTTCAACGCGCGCGGAATACCGTTCAACCCGGTGACCTTCACCGACAGCGCCGAGCTTCGCCCCGCCTACGAGGCGGGCCAGTGCGAAGTGTGGACGTCGGACCGCTCTCAGCTCGCGGCTTTCAAGCTGGCGATCGAGAGTGAGGGTGGAGCCGAGCAGCACATCATGGACGAGACCATCTCGAAGGAGCCTCTCGGTCCGGCGGTGCGGGACGGCGACAGTGCCTGGGCGCAGGCCGTCCAGTGGTCGGTGATGGCCACCGTCATCGCCTGGGAGCTCGGGATCGACAGCAGCAACGTCGGCAGTTTCACCGCCGACGATGCGAATCCCGCGATCGCACGCTTCGTCGGTGGCGCAGCGCCCGGTCTGGGTCTCGACGCCGACTTTGCTGTGCAGATCATCAGCCAGGTCGGGAACTACGAGGAGATCTACACCGAGCACATTGCTCCTCTTGGTCTGCCGCTCGAGGGCAGCACCAACGACCTGTGGACGAACGGGAATGGCGGCGTGATGTATGTGCCGCCTTACTCCTAGGGAACCCACTCGTTGAGACGCAGTGAGGGATGGGCGGCCGGCATTTCGCCGGCCGCCCATCCAGCGTCGCGACTGCTGGAAAACTCGTGAGTTCGCCCACAGTCGACCCCACGGCCCAGCGCCATCCGACCGCGGTCTGGTACCGCAATGTGCGCGTGCTGCGATTCGTTGGCCAGGGGGTTGCGGTAGTCGCCGTGGTCGGACTGCTGGCATGGCTCTTCAACAACTTGGTGAACAGCCTCGACAGGCTGAACATCGGCACCGACTTCGGATTCCTCGATCGGCCCACCGACTTCCAGATTCCCTTCGACGAAGGGTTCGACCCGCGCAGCTCGGTGCGGAGCATGGTGCTCGTCGGCGTGAAGAACACTTTGGTCGCGGGGGCTTTCGGGATCGCGCTTGCGAGCATCCTCGGTGTACTCATCGGCATTGCCCGCCTGTCATCGAACTGGCTGGTCGCGCGTCTCGCCACCGTCTACGTCGAGACGCTTCGCAACATCCCGCCACTGGTTGTCATCATCTTCTTCGGGTTCGCTGTCTTCACATTTGGCCCGTTTCCGATTCTGAGGGACGCTGAGGGGCTATCGCTGTTCGGCAACACGGCTCTCATCCTGTCGAACACGGTGTGGGGGGTCCCATCTCTTGTCGCCGGCGACGGCACCGGTATGTTCTGGATCTTCGTTCTCGCGGGTGTGGTGCTCGCGGCTGGCGTCGCTCGGTGGAGGACCGCAGTGGGGGAGCGGACCGGTAGGCCTCACCACCGAGTCGCCTACGCGTTCGGAACCCTCGTCGCCGTTGCAGTCGCTGGAGCCTTCGTAGCCGGTGACGTGTACTCGGTTTCCTGGCCGGCCATCTCCGAGAATGGTCGTCGGATCCTTGGAGGATTTCAGCTGAACTTCGGGTTCATCTCGGTTGCCGTCGCCCTCGGTCTCTACACCGCGAGCCATATCGCCGAGATCGTGAGGGGAAGCATTCTCGCCGTTCCGATGGGGCAGAGTGAGGCAGCCAATTCGGTTGCGCTGACGTCCTTTCAGAGGTATCGACACGTGGTGCTTCCCCAGGCACTCCGGATTGCAGTACCCCCGATCATCAGCCAGTACCTCAACTTGGTGAAGAACACATCGTTGGGCGTGGCGGTCTCATATGCCGAGATCACCTTTCTCACCCAGAGCTCGATCGGGAACGGCCGGCCGGCTCCGCAGTCGATTGCGGTGCTGATGGGGGTCTATCTGGTGTTTTCGCTGACGATCTCCTTTGTGCTCAATCTGTACAACCGCCGAATCCAGCTAGTGGAGCGCTGACGCGTGGATCCCAAGCGACCAATCATCGAACCCGCCCTCGACGAGCCGCTTCTCGTTGTCGACGCCCCACCCGTGGAGAAGCTCCCGCCGCGGCTCTGGATTCGCCGGCGTCTCTTCAGCAACTTCTACAACTCTGCCATCACTGTTGTGTTGCTCCCGTTGATCGCGTACCTGGCGTATCGCGGTTTGCTGTTCTTGTTCGTCACTGCTCGGTGGTCGCCGGTCCGGGAGAATCTGACCCTGTTCATGGTCGGCCGGTACCCGAGAGCCGAACTCTGGCGGATCGTCGCCCAGTTGATCATTTGGTCATCCGCTCTCGGTCTCGCCTGGGGCGCGGCGGTGTCTGGAGCGCGGTTCCGAGCCGCTCAAGCCGGCCTGCCGTACCGCGAGGACCCGCTGCTGGCAAAGGTACGCCGGTACTGGGCTCTGTTGTCCATGCTCGGCCTCTTCCTGCTCATGACACAGAGTTACGGGCCCCTGCTGGTCACCGCTGCCGCTCTGGCGGCTGGGTCGCTGCTCAAGTCCCTGGCAGCCCGCGTTCCGGGGCGTCACAACGTCCTGCTCTGGGCAGGCGTGGGGGTTCTCGGGGTGGTCGGGTATCAGATCGTCAGCGGGTTCCACGGCAACGGCTGGTTGTGGATGGGTGCACCCGTTGCTCTCGGGGTGGTGTCACTGCTCGGTCGGGTCGAATGGCCGAGCCAATCGCGGTGGCGAGTCGTCCGGCTCGGTGCCGTCGTCGGCGTCTTCGCCATCGCGTACGCGGTGTATGCCCTGGTGGGCACACCAGGGGTGGGTTGGGACGACTGGGAGGGCTTCCACCTCAACCTCATCACCGCGACCGTCGCGATCGTCCTGGCCTTCCCGCTCGGGTTGCTGCTTGCTCTGGCGAGGCGGTCCAGCCTGCCGGCCCTGCGCGTCATGTCGACCGCCTACATCGAGCTGATTCGCGGAGTGCCGCTGATCACTCTGCTTCTGATGAGCCAGACCTTCATCGGCTTCTTTCTCGACACCGACACTCCGTTGTCTTCGCTGACCCGGTCAATCGCTGCCTTCACCCTCTTCACCGCTGCCTATGTCGCCGAGATCGTGAGAGGAGGCCTTCAATCGGTCGACCGGGGGCAAATCGAGGCGGGTCAGTCGGTGGGTTTGTCCTCATTTGCCGTGACGCGACTGATCGTCCTGCCGCTGGCGCTGCGGGCCGTGATCCCGGCGATGGTGGGGCAGTTCATCGCACTCTTCAAGGACACCAGCCTGCTCTCGATCGTCTCGGTGGCAGACCTGCTCTTTGTTCGCCGAGTGGTCCATGCTCAGGAGGCGTTCCGGGCGTTTGGCATAGCGGAAACGCTGGTCTTCGTCATGCTGGCGTTCTGGGCCGTCTCGTTCACGATGTCTCGCGAGAGCCAGCGGCTGGAGCGTAGGCTCGGGATAGGAGAGCGCTGATGCATGTAACGAACCGCGCTGGGACCGACGAGGTCTTCCGCGACGCCACAGAGATGCGGGGGACCGGTGAACTGATCATCGAGATCGAGGGAGTGGACAAGTTCTTCGGGGACTTCCAGGCACTCAAGGGCATCAACATGAAGGTGGCCCGTCAGGAGGTCGTTGTCGTGATCGGCCCCTCCGGCTCGGGCAAGTCGACGCTCATTCGGTGTATCAACCGCCTCGAAAAGCATGATCGGGGTCGCATCGTCGTCGACGGCATCGAACTGATCGACGACATTCGCCGCATTCAGGAAGTCCGGATGGAAACCGGGATGGTGTTCCAGCAGTTCAACCTGTTTCCGCACCTGACGGTCATCGACAACATCACACTGGGTCCGCGACAGGCGCGGCAGATGCCGAAGAGGGCAGCCGAGGAGCTGGCGATGGACCTCCTGACGCGAGTAAAGATCCCCGAGCAGGCTCGCAAGTATCCGGGCCAGTTGTCGGGCGGGCAGCAACAGCGAGTGGCAATCGCGCGCTCGCTGGCGATGAGCCCCAAAGTGATGCTCTTCGACGAGCCGACGTCGGCGCTCGATCCGGAGATGATCAAGGAAGTTCTCGACGTGATGAAGGAATTGGCCCGATCCGGCATGACCATGGTGGTCATCACCCACGAGATGGGTTTCGCCCGAGAAGTCGCCGACCGCGTCGTGTTCATGTCAGAAGGCGAAATCGTCGAGGTAGGCACCCCCGAGCATTTCTTCACCAACCCCCAGGAGGACCGGACGAAGCTGTTCATTTCTCAGATCCTCTGATCGCCGCCGGGCCGGCGATCAGAGGATCGCAATTGGCAATTGGCAATTGGTAGGACGAGGGACGGGGGTTCCAATCGGGGGCTGGGTGTGGTTCGCTGCTGAGATGCGAGACCTAGAGCACTTCGAGGTAGTCGGTCGATCCAAGGAAGTCGCACTTGCTTGTCACCGGCTCTCCTCTCAGATGCCGGATTCGGAGCGCTTCGGCCTCATTTCCCAGATGAATCGCGCTTCGGTCTCGATCGCAGCCAATGTCGCCGAGGGTCTCGGCCGAGGTACGCAGGGTGAGTTGGAACACCACCTCCGCATCTCCCAAGGGTCAGCCGCAGAGTTGCGCATCCTCACCGACCTGGCTGCAGAGCTTCACCAACTTCCAGAGGCTCAGACCCACTCATTTGTCGGGCTACTCGACTCGGTGAGAAAGCAGCTCACCCGCCTGACGATGAAGGTCGCAGCCGAGCGCTAGCCGTGTCCTGCCAATTGCCAGAGGCGGGAGGCCGCCCTGGAGGGTCGACTCGTACCAATCGCCAGTCACTGGAGGTCGCCCGCAGGGCGCCGACTCTTACCAATTGCCAATTGCCAATTGCCAATTGCCAATTGCGGGAGGCCGCCGCCCGGCGGCCGACCTAGATCCCCTGCACGTGCACCAGCACGCGGCGTTCGCGCGCTTGGTCCAGTTCGCCGAAGAGGACCTTCTGCCAGGTGCCGAGCAGCACCTCGCCCTCGACCACCGGAATCGTCGCCGAAGCCGCGCCGACGAGCATCTGCCGGCAGTGGGCGTGGCCGTTCAAGTACTCGTCTTCCTGCAGGTTCTCGGTGCGGAGCTCGTGGTCGTCGTGCTCGTAGTAGCTGTCGACCGGCACCATGGCGTCCATGAGCCGCCGGTAGTCGTTGAGGAAACCGGTCTCCGACTCGTTGAGCACGATCGTGGTCGTGGTGTGCGGCGTGTGGATGGTCACCTGGCCGTGCCGCACCTCCGAGCGCTGCACCACCTCGCGGACGAATTCCGAGAGGTCCCAGAACTCGCTGCCGGCCGTGGTGGTGAAGTGGAGCACCTCGGTCCGGATCCGTGGTGAGTCCGATGCGGCAAGGAGGGTCACGGTCCCCTCCGGGGTGCGCGTACCGCGGCGCGTGGTCATGTGGTCGTCCACTGGGGCGATTCTCCGAGTCGGGTTTCGGCGCCACGATAGCCTCGCCCGACTCTCAAACAGTCACTCACAAGTCGCCCGAGGCGACGCGGCCGTCCTTGAATACGGCGCGAACGCGGCCGCGCAGCCCCTTCAGGTCGAGCGGGTCGCCGTCGAGTACAACGAGGTCGGCGCGCTTGCCGGGCTCGATCGTGCCGCGATCGTCTGCGACGTCCATGCACTCGGCGGCATTGCGGGTGGTGGCGAGCAGGACCTGCTCCGGGGACATCCCGCCGTCTTCCATGAGAACCAATTCGTCGAGGTTCTCGCCGTGTGGCGTCACGCCGCTGTCGGTTCCCATGGCGACCTTCACGCCTGCCGCCACTGCCTTGGCGAATGAGGCGCGGTGGATCTCGATGACCTCTTTGGCTTTGCGTAACGAGGCCTCCGGGATCGACATCCCCGCTTCCGCCGCCCGGATGACGCCGGTGGGGGCGACGAGTGTGGGCACCAGAAAGGTGCCGCGGGCGAGCATCAGTTCGATCGCCTCGTCGTCGAGGTAGATCCCGTGGTCGATCGATCGGATTCCGGCCCGGACGGCGTTCTTGATGCCGTCGTAGGCCTGGGCATGTGCCATCACCCATACGCCGAGGGCATTCGCGGTGTCGACCAGCACCTGGAGCTCCTCGAGGGTGAAGTGGGCGTGTCGGGGGTCGTCCCGGGGCGAGAGGACGCCCCCCGAGGTGGCGACCTTGATGACGTCGGCCCCCATGCGTACGACCTCGCGCACCTTCTGGCGGATCTGATCGGGGCCGTCCACGATGTTCGACGGAAGCCCCGGGTGCTGGGTGAAGAGCCGCAGATGCTGACCCGAGGCCAGCCAGCCGTCTCCGTGCCCGCCGGTCTGGCTGAGCATGATGAGTGAGATCTGCATGTGCGGGCCGTCGATGAGCCCGGTTTCCACGGCTCGCTTCATCCCGAGGTCGGCTCCTCCGGCATCCCGGACCGTGGTGATCCCGGCGTCGAGCGTCGCCCTCAGGTTCTTGGCCGCCTCGTAGAAATGTAGAGAGAACGGCTTCTGGATGATCCCGAACAGGTCGACGTTGCTGACCGCGACATGGGTGTGGCAGTCGAAGAATCCGGGCAGCAGCGCCTTGCCACCGAGGTCGTAAGCCTCGTCGCCGTCGAGGCCGGCTCCGACTTCGACGATTCGTCCGTCCTCGATGACGACGTCGCCGTTGGCGATGCCGGTCCCGGTCCCGTCGAAGATGCGCGCGTTGGTGAGAAGCGTTCGGGTCATGACGACGAGGTTACGCGCTCTGGTCGGCCGGCTTTGGGTGGCCGACCGCGAGAGGCGAAGAGCGAAAGGCAAAACCCTGTCATACCGAATGGCGGATTCGCTCTTCGCCTATCGCGACTCGGGGGGCCGCAATGCGGCCCCCCGAGTCAAGTCCCGAATCGAGTCACGGAGTGATCTCGAGGATCAGGCTCCCGTCGGCATCGGTGGAGACGCCGATCGATCCGTTGGCGCCTGCGTCGGCGTCTGCGTTCACATCAGCGTCCACCTCGGCCGAGACCTCGGTCGACGTGTCCGCCGAGGACGAGGTCCCCGCTTCGGCGTCTGCCCCGATGACGGCGTCGGTGACGGCTCGTGCCGAACCGGAGATCGTCGATCCGATCTCGGCAAAGACGTCCGTCGTGCCGTCGAGCGAGGCGTCGGCGTCGGCGCCGACCTCGACGCGCGTATCGGCGTCGAACGAAGCGTCTGCGCCGTTCCCGTCGGCCAGGACCGCCCCTCCGGCGGTGGCGCTGGCGAGCACGAATGCTGCGGCTGCGATCTTCAACATGTTTCCCCTCCTGTAGCTCGAGGTGCGATACCACAGTGGGGGAAGGGGGCTTTTGGCGTCCTGACGCCCTCTTGAAGAGGTTCTGAAGGCCCTATTCGGCCTTCTGGGTCTCCAGAAACTCCTGATAGGCCTCCCAGGCCCTGGGGGCATACACCGTCGCCGGGCCCCCTCCCATCATGATGGCGACGCCCAGCGCCTCGGCGACCTGTTGGGGGCTGGCCCCTTTCTTGACGGCGGCCCGGGCGTGGGCAGCGATGCACCCGTCGCATTGGGCGGCGACTCCGAGAGCCAGGGCGATGACCTCCTTCATGGCCGAGGAGATCACTCCGTCCTTCAGCGAGGAACTGCTCAGGTCGGCGAATCCGCGGTACACCTCGGGAATGTGCTCTCGCAGGTCCCGCGCCGGGTCGCGCAGCTTGTCGCGAACATCGTGCCAATGTCCCATGACCACCTCCGTGGAACGATGGTACGTTCGCAGCGCTGACAGCTAGTCGCACTCCAGGAAGGACCCCATGGATCGCAAGGAACGAGTTCGGGCGGGCTTCGAAGCCGTCGAAGACGAGCTACAGGCGATCAGCCGCTGGATGTACGAGAACCCGGAGACTGCGTACAAGGAGTTCGAGTCCTCTCGGCGGCTCGTCGAGTTCCTCGGAGCCAACGGGTTCGCCGTGGAGTACCCGGCGTACGGGCTGGACACCGCGTTCGCCGCCCGCGCCGGAAGTTCTGGCCCGGAGGTGATCATCTGCGCCGAGTACGACGCCCTCCCGGCGATCGGTCATGCCTGCGGTCACAACATCATCGCCACCTCGGCGCTCGGCGCCGGAGCTGCCGTCGCCGCTCTTGCGGACGATCTGGGGATCCGGGTCACGGTGCTCGGCACCCCCGCGGAGGAGAACATCGGTGGCAAGGTCGATCTGATCAACGCCGGCGCGTTCAAGGGGGCAGCGGCGGCGATGATGATCCATCCCTCGCCCGAGGACACCGTGGATCCCATGGCTCTCGCCATCACCCACCTGTCGGTCGACTATTACGGCAAGGACGCCCACGCCTCGGCTGCTCCGTGGGAGGGCAGGAACGCCCTCGATGCCTTCGTCCAGCTGTACATCGGGGTGTCGACCTTCCGCCAGCACATGCATCCCACCGACAAGATCCACGGGATCCCGGTCCACGGCGGGGATGCTCCCAACATCATTCCGTCTCACACGCGTTCGGAGTGGTACGTACGGGCGGCGACGGCCGAGCGCCTCACCGAAATGACTGCGCGTTTCAAGGCAATCGCCGAGGCGGCTGCGCTGGCGACCGGGTGCACCGTCGAGTTCGCCAAGACCGGATACGAGTACGAGGACATTCTCAGCGAGCCGACGATGGTCGAGCTGTTCGCGGCCAACGCAGAAAACCTCGGTAGAAAGATGGCGCGAGCCAAAGACCGGCCCGCCGCCAGTGTCGGCAGCACCGACATGGGGAACGTCAGTCATGTGGTCCCGGCGATCCACCCGATGATCGGAATGGACACCAAGGGTGCCGTCAATCACCAGCCCGAGTTCGCCGCCCACACGATCACGGAAGATGGTGAGAGGGCGATGCGCGACGGGGCGCTGGCCATGGCGTGGACCATCGTCGACATGGCCGAGCAGGATTTGTGGGACCAGTTGGTGAGGCCGTAGAGGGGAGTCGTCTCCCTGCGTCGAAGACGGTGCGAGTACCCCGGAGGGGGGAGGGGGGCGGCTGACTCTGCGGGCAGCCTGGCCCCGTTCTTGAAGAAGTCGTCGGACCGCCGCTGTCTCCGCCGCCCCCTCCGTCACCGCCGAGGACGGCGGCGCCACCTCCCCCGCTTCGCAGGGGAGGATGTTTGAACGACGTCTCCCTCCGTCGAAGACGGTGCGAGTACCCCGGAGGGGGGAGGGGGGCGGCTGACTCTGCGGGCGAGCCTGGTCCCGTTCTTGAAGAAGTCGTCGGACCGCCCGCTGTCTCCGCCGCCCCCTCCGTCACCGCCCTTCGGGCGGCGCCACCTCCCCGTGCCTGCGGCACGGATTCATAATCCTCAGCCCTGCCGTCGCGGCGTTTCTGGCCAATCGCCAATCGCTAATCGCTCCTCTTGAGCCCCGCGACGCCCGGGCCTACCAGGGCGGCGGCGATGGCCCAGGCGACGGCGCGTGAAACCGTCCCCGTGAGGAACAATGCTCCTAGGGCCAGGCCCACGGTGACCATTAGGGGTTGCAGCCCCCTCAGGCCGGTGATCGAGGCTCCCAGGCGACCCAGGCCGGCCCCGATGAGGACCAACCCGAAGAGGGGGTAGAGACCGTTGTCCGTCCAGCCGCTCACGTGGCCGGCGACGAGGAGCGCGCCGATCACCAGCATGAACCAGAAGAATCGCGATTCGACCAGATGGCGGGGTTTCGGGGGCGGTTCGGAGAGGCTTGCCGGCCGATCCGGTGAGAAGCCTCGCGCCAGGAGCCGTTCCTCGACAGCGGATGCGAACGACTCCGCCAGGTCCGAGAAGCCGCCCATGGGTTTCATCGGCCGCGGCACCGGCTGCGCGGGGAAGCCGAAGACCGTGCCTGGCACGGTGAATACGTGGACCCGGTCCGCGATGTTCTTGAGCGTCCGGTGACCCTCGTCGGCGAAGGGGAGGCGATCGGCGACCTCGCGATGGACGTCCGCCGACACTGCGATGCCGCCTGGGGGCGAAACCTGCTCCAGGCGGGCTGCGATGTTGACACCCTCCCCGAACGCCCGTGATCCTTCGAGGAGCACCTCGTCGTAGTGGATGCCGATACGGACCACCATCCGGTCGGGCCTGGGGTCGGCGGCGAGGCGTCGTTGGATCTCGGCGGCGCACTCCACCGCATTCACCACCGAGTCGAACACCGCAAACACCGAGTCGCCGGCAGTGTCGATGACCCGTCCGCCGCGGTCGGCGATGAGGCCCGACACCCCGTCGTGAAACCGGATGACACGCGATGCTGCCTCGTCCTCGTCATCGCCCATCATCCGGCTGAAGCCGACGATGTCGAGCAGGAGGATCGCCGCCTGGCGCCGCTCCCTACCTCCCGGCCGATCGGTCACCCTGTTGCCTGCTTCCCGGGCCGATTTCGCAGGCTTCGCCGCCGAACAGACGCCGATCGGCACTCCTTCATTAGCGGGGCCCGATCCCCACCGCCGCCGTAGTCAATGTCTGTAAGTGATCGATCGTGATCCAACCTAGAACTCCAGTTCCATCCCGGCGGCTCGCCAGATTCGGGAGGGGGTACGCTTGTCGCATGCCGCGCATACGCGCCGCCACGATCGAAGAGCATAAACGCCGCACCCGGGCGGAGATCCTCGGCGCCGCCGCCGACCTGTTCCGGGCGTACGGTTACGCCGACACGAATCTCGGCGACATCTCGTCGTACGTCGGGATCGGGCGGACGACGCTCTACGAGTACTTCTCCGACAAAGAGGATGTGCTGGTCAACCTGGTGGAGAGCCGGATTCCCGGGGTCGTCGACCGGTTGCTCGAAGGTGTTCCCGGGGACGTCACGACGCGTGATCGGCTCGCCGAGCTGATCGTCCGTGGTCTCGAGTTCGTCTCCAGCGACGACGACCTGGGGTCGATCCTCATGCGCGAGGTCCCCCGACTGAGCGAGCCGGCCCAGCGTCGCATACGAAAGGCGCACCGGCCGCTCGAGGACGAGGTGACCCGGCTATGCCGCATCGGGATCGAGAGCGGCGAGTTCCGCCGGTTCGACCCGGTCGACGCGGGCCGTCTTGTCTTCACGATGATGATGGCGGCGTCGGAGAGCCTCCGCCGCGACGGCGACGCCAAAGGCAAAATGCACGAAGCCGCCGATACGCTGGTTCGTCTGGTGTTCGAGGGCCTCGCGAGCTGAGCGCGATTCGCAATACGCGATACGCGATACGACAGATCGCGTCATGACCTTCTGTTGGCGGCGACCGTCGTCACGAAGCGGTTGAGCATTCGACGAACCGCGTCGCACTCTTCGCGGATCATGTCTGCTCGATCACCGGACAACCCATGTAGGTCCACCGCGAGGTCGATCAGGAACTCGACCTCGCCCGCGGAACCGGCAGCGATTCGGAGGTGGCGCTCGAGATCGCCTTGGGTTCCTCGCCCCAGCCCCTCGGCGATGTTGGCGCCGACTGACACGGCCGCTCGCTCGATCTGGCTCTTGAGTCCCCAACGCTCGCTGTCGGGAAGCTGCCCAGTGAATCGATAGGCTGCCCGTGCGAATTGGCGCGCACGTTCAAGGACTCGCGTGTTGCGTAGCTCTCGCACCTTCTCGACCTACCACGCCGAGCGGCTCGCGACAAGGGTGTCTGCCTCTGTCGTATCGCGTGTCGCGAATTGCGAATCGCGCCTCCGCTCAGGCTCAGCCCTCCTTGTCGAACAGCTCCTTGACCACGCCGACGCTCGCCATCACGCCTGCTGCCTCGTACGGCAGGAAGATCTTCGTGGCCTGGCCGTCGGCGATCGCCTCGAGGGCGGTTAGGTAGCGGATCGCGATGAGGTCGGGGGTCGGGTCTCCGGTGTGGATCGCCCCGAAGACCCGCTCGATCGCCTGCGCCTCACCCTCGGCGACGGTGAGCTTCTGGAACTTCTCCGCCTCGGCCACTTCCTTGATGGCCTGAGCCTGGCCCTGGGCTTCGAGGATGCGAGCCTCCTTCACACCTTCAGCGCGGAGGATCGCCGAGCGCTTCTCGCCCTCGGCCTCGGTGACCGTTGCCCGCCTGTCCCGCTCCGCCTTCATCTGGCGGTGCATCGCCTCGGTGATGTCCGGCGGGGGGTCGATCCTCTGGATCTCGACGCGGACCACTCTCGTGCCCCAGACATCCGTTGCCTCGTCGAGGACGCTCCTCAACTGGGCGTTGATCATGTCGCGGGAGGTGAGCGCCTCGTCGAGCTGGAGCTCACCGACGATGTTCCTCAGGTTGGTCTGGGCGAGCTTCGTGGCCGCGAGGATGAAGTTGGCGACGTTGTACTTCAGCTTCACCGGGTCGGTCGCCTGGTAGTAGACGACCGCATCGACGGTCACCACGACGTTGTCCTTGGTGATGACCTCTTGGGGCGGCACGTCCACGACCTGCTCGCGCATGTCCACCCGTCGGATCCGGTCGATGAACGGGATGATCCACCGCAGCCCGGGTTCCACCATGTGGTCGTATCGCCCGAAACGCTCGACCAGTCCCTTCTCGAACTGGGTGACGATCCTGAGGCCCCGTGATACGACGATCACGAAGACCAGCCCGACGATGATCAGGATGATTGCGAGTGGGTCGAGTTGATCCATGATGCTCCTTAGGACGCGTCTTTCAGTCGATGGGCTCGACGACGAGCCGGGTGCCCCTCACATCGGTCACCCGAACCTCCGTGCCTTCTTCGATCCGGGCGCCGTCGGTCGCCGCCCGCCAGGTCTCTGTCTCCATGCGTACCCGGCCCACGCCGGCAGACGGATCGATCGTCTCGACCACGCGGGCACGCTGGCCTACGTACCGGTTCGATCCGACGGGGTGCTGTTCCTTGTCACCGATCCGGACGTACCGGCGCAGAACCCAGAGGGAGACGGCCGATATGGCGAGGAAGACGAGGAGCTGTGGGATCTCCCCGGCCTCGAAGAATGCCATGACGGCGGCGGCGGCGGCACCGATGCCGAATGGCAGCATGAAGAACCCCGCCGTGAATATCTCGGCCACGGAGAGGAACACGGCCGCACCCACCCAGAACCAGAGCCACGCCTGACTGTCCATCCGTCACCTCCGCGTCTCAGGACAAGATAGTTGGTGTGGGGTGGCGCGTCGCCGGAGACCGACTTTCAGTCGCAGTGGACCGCCACCGCGAGGGCAGAGCAGATATCTCGCATTCGCGCGTCACTCAGCCGTCCTAGGCGATCGACGAGAGTCGCGATCGAGACGCTTTCGACCGAGTCGAGATTGACGGCCGAGCGGAGTGGAATCGGGTCGTCACCCGGTTCGAGCACGATTTCGCTCGGTAGATGACGGATCGTCGTGGTGCAGGGCCCGATCAGTACCCGGTGAAGCCTAGGTATCACCGAATCACGAGAGAGCACCACCACGGGACGTCGGCTGACTTCCGGGAGCTCGCACCACCACACGTCTCCTCTGGCAGGCAGGGCGGTCACGACGGCCCGGCGGCGTCGCGAAAGGAGGCCAGATCTCCCCACGCATCCGGCTCGTTCAGCGGAACCGCGTCATAGGTGGCGTAGGCGGACTCGAACTCCGCAGTTCGATGGACCCGAAGCAAGGCCTCGAGGGACTCGTCGAGGATGGTGGCGTCGTTCGCACCCGCGCGAATCTCCCGAACCCGCGAAAGGAGCGACTCGTCGACCGTCGTGCTGACACGGACCCTTCCCATGCGCTAAGTATGCCACTGTCATGCCACGATCTCTAGTGGCCTTTCGGTCAGGTCAGGGGCGCCGAGGGGCTCCAACCGGCGTCAGGCTGCCTGCCGGTCGATGTAGGCGCCCCGTTCGAGAACGGGAATCGCGGAGCTGGAGCCATACTCGGATGCCAGTTCGATATCGGCGGTGAACCCCGCCTCGATCAACTCCCGACCCGACGAGCAGTCTCGGATCCACTCGTCGAGAGCCGGCTCGGACGCTCGAAACACTGCCTGAGCTGCTCTTGCCTCCGGCGAACACGATGATGAACCGATCCCCTCGATGATGGCTCCTGCCCCGACGAGGTCCTCGAGGGCTGGTCGCAGACGACCGTCGACGCGTCCCCAACGCTCGCCGGCTGCGATGACCGCTATCGGGAGTTGCATCCCGCTGAGGGCTCTGGCCACGGAAGGGGCGTTTCGGAGGCAGGCCGTAACGACGGTGGCGGTTGTGGCTACCTCTGCTGAGAGGGTCGATCCGTTCGGGGACGGCAAGACAAGGCGAGTTCCGATCGGGATCGACAGCAGTGACGCCGGCGACAGCGACCAACCCGAACTACCGCGTGGACCGGCCGCGACGGCATCGTGCCGTTCGGTGTATCCGTCAAGGCCGTCGGGCCGGCCTCCGAACGGCAAGACCATCGCACCGCGACTCACGGCGACGTCGACGGCAGTCGAGAACGAGAGAACATCGATGATCACGACGGTCCTGGCTTCCCTCAGAACTCGCAGGCCATCAAGGCCCCATGCAAACCGCACGTCGAACCCGTGCTGCTGGAGAGCGCCGAGAGGTTGGGTCGCCACGACCGAAGTATCACACGCATGGCGGCACCCAGAGACTAAACCCAAGAGTGAAGTCCTGACAGGGGTCCCGAGGGGCTCCTGACCTCGCTACTTCGCGATGTCGATGACGAGCCGCAGCGGGTCCTGGAGAATGTCCACGGTGAAGGGGCGCTCGGAGTCGAGGCCGATCACCCACTCCATCACTGCCTCGAAGTCTCCGAGGAATTGGATCTCGACGACCGGGGCGAGGCCTGGGGACAGTTCCTCGTCGCCCGTGTATGTGGGCTCGAAGGTGTCGATGTCATAGGTGAGGGCCGGGGAGATGTTGACGTAGATGAACGCGTTGCCATCGACATCGACCTCTTCACCCGAGATCTCGACGAAGGGCGGATCCTCGTATCCCACGAAGTACAGCGGTTGGCCGTCGCCGGTGAGGTCGAACACGATGCGCACGAACCCGGGGTGATCCCCTACCCCAAGGTCGGTGAGGTTGGGGCCGGGGTCGCCGCTGATGGTGTCGTTCGTCTTCGTGGAGGTGTCGCCCTCAAAGGCGATCGTCGTGGTGGTGGGACCGACGGTCGTCGTCGACGCCGGCTCGGTCGTGGTGGTGACGGCGGTCGTGGTGGTGGTGACCCCCGTGGTCGTCGTGGTGGGGCTCGTGGTGATCGTCGTCACCGCGCTCCCGCCGTCGTCGTCACCGCTGAGCCAGATGAAGACCACGACGACGAGCAGAGCGAAGATCACCCCGCCGATGACGGCGAGGATGTTGTAGAGACGGGCGTTGTCGCGTGTGGTCATAGTTGGACGGTAGCGGTGGTTGTAGCCGAGGCGATGTCAGTGGGTAGGCGAGCTCGATGCGAAGGGCGATGAGCGAAAAGCGAGGCCGCGGTTGGGCGTTTCTCCGCTTCGACGCGGTTTCGCCCATCGCCTTGTGCCAATCGCGAGTCTGGCGCCCGGCGGTCTACCCGACCGCCAACCCGTCCCCCTTGACCCCGACACGCACCGTGTCCCCGCTGTCGATCCGCCCCTCGAGGATCTCCAACGCGAGCTTGTCCTCGATCTCCTTGCGGATGAGGCGTTTGAGCGGGCGGGCGCCGTAGGTGGGGTCGTAACCGGTCTCCGCGAGCCACTGCTTCGCCTCGTCGGCGACCTCGAGGTCGATCCGCCGGTCGGCGAGGCGGCTGCGCAGGGCTCCGAGCTGGATGTCGACGATCTGGGTGAGCTGTTCCATCGTCAGCCGGCGGAACACGATCACGTCGTCGAGCCGATTGAGGAACTCGGGCCGGAAGTGGGACCGGACGACGCCCATGACCCGATCGCGCACCACCTCATCGGGGAGGTCGGGGTCGATCAGCTCGGAACCGAGATTCGACGTCATGACGAGCACGACGTTGGAGAAGTCGACGGTCCGCCCCTGCCCATCGGTGAGCCGCCCGTCGTCGAGCAGCTGGAGGAGCGTGTTGAAGACCTCGGGGTGAGCCTTCTCGACCTCATCGAGCAGCACGACCGCGTAGGGCCGACGCCGCACGGCCTCGGTGAGCTGACCGCCCTCCTCGTATCCGACGTAGCCGGGTGGCGCGCCGATGAGCCGGCTCACCGTGTGCTTCTCCTGGTACTCGGACATGTCGATGCGGACCATCGCCCGCTCGTCGTCGAAGAGGAACGCGGCGAGGGCGCGGGCCAGCTCGGTCTTGCCGACTCCGGTGGGGCCGAGGAACAGGAACGATCCGATCGGGCGGCCGCGCTCGGCCAGCCCCGCTCGCGACCTGCGGATGGCGTTGGCCACGGCGTTTACCGCGTCCTCCTGGCCGATCACCCGCTCGTGGAGGTGGTCTTCGAGCCGGACCAGCTTCTCGATCTCGCCTTCCATCAGGCGGCTTACCGGGATGCCGGTCCAGCGGCTCACCACCTCGGCCACGTCCTCTTCGTCGACCTCCTCCTTGAGCATCGTCAGGCCCGCCTGGAGCTCCGTGAGCTGGCTCTGCTCGGTCGTCAGATTGCTCTCCAGCTCGGGGAGGGTCCCGTAGCGGATCTCCGCGGCGCGCTGGAGGTCGCCTTCGCGCTCGGCGCGGTCGGAGGCGGCCCGGGCCTCTTCGATCTTCTGCTTGGTCTCGCGGATCGCCGCGATCGCCTCCTTCTCCCGGGTCCAGTGGGCGGTGAGGCGATCGACCTCCTCCGA
>Ga0326597_10004853_pt1 | contig 18793 bp, 20 predicted proteins | sample RVTome_12_FD_203789 | JGI IMG/M metagenome (GOLD analysis project Ga0326597, IMG submission 203789) | Soil microbial communities from uranium-contaminated site in the Upper Colorado River Basin, Wyoming, United States - RVT100D185 | ecosystem: Environmental > Terrestrial > Soil > Contaminated >... | reverse complement strand
TCCAAGGCACAGGGCCGTCAGCTCGCGGCCGACTTCGGGATCCAGCTTGCGGCGCCCGACGAACCTGTCGATCCGACGCGGCAGCTCCACCTGGGTCTCGGACCACATTTGTTCCGGTAGGAAGAGGTCGAGTCGGTCGTCGCCGAGTCGGTCTCTGCCGCGCGCTCGGAGGAGTTCACCGACCAGCACGCTCGTGTCGACCACCAGCCGCATCAGCGCCGACGTCGACCGCTGGTCACCTCATCGACGAGGTCGTCCTCGCTGATCCCTGTCGTGGTGGCGAGCGCGTCTAGCGCGGCACCGAGCCGACCCAGCACCTTGCGCCCGGCGCGCCGGTCCTTGGCGGTCACGGGCACGAAGAAGCCGATGGGCTCGCCGTGGCGCTCGATCACCAGCGTCTCGCCTGCCCCCATCATGGTGCTGGCCTGATCCCTGAACTCCCGGACTCCGACGGACCGCATCGTGACCTCCGAATGGTTGTGACCACGAGTGTAGCCACAATCAGAGCCGAGCGATCGCGAGCTTCGGGCGCCGTCCCGGAATGCCGCATGAGCCATCGACGCTTCTGGCACCCACGGGTTCATCGACAGCGGCCTTGTTGGAGCGCATAATCCGACGCGTGTCTGTCCCGCACGGCGCACGACCGGACATGAGGGGGATTTCGGATGTCATCCGTGCAGATCACCGGACGCGCCGGCGACGCCGTGGCGGTCGCCGAGTCCACCCTCGATGCAGTCGCCTCCGATCTCGACGGCTCGCTTCTCCTGCCCGCCGACGAGGGCTACACCGAGTCGGTGACCCTCTGGAACGCGATGGTCTCCAAGCGTCCCGCGGTGGTCATCCGGGCCGGCTCCACCCGTGACGTTGTTCGCGCCGTGACGTTCGCGCGAGACGAGGGGCTCGAGCTGTCCATCAAGGGCGGCGGGCACAACATCGCCGGTTTGAGCCTGAGCGAGGGCGGTGTGACGCTCGATCTGTCGGGCCTGCGGTCCGTCGACGTGGACACGGAGCGCGGACTGGCGCGCGTCGACCCTGGCTGCACGCTCGGCGACGTCGACCGTGCCACGCAGGAGCATGGACTGGCGACGACGCTCGGCTTCGTGTCGCTCACCGGCGTGGCCGGACTGACTGTCGGTGGAGGGTTCGGCTACCTGACTCGGCGGTTCGGTTGGACCGTCGACGACCTCGAGGAGGTCGAGATCGTCACCGCGGACGGCACGGTCCGCCGTGCGTCGCGCAGCGAGAACGACGACCTGTTCTGGGCCATACGAGGGGGTGGGGGCAACTTCGGGGTCGTCACCGAGTTCATCTACCGGCTCCACGAGGTCGGCCCGCAGGTCACTGCCGGCGTCATCGCCTGGCCGGCCGCCGACGCGGACCGGGTGATGGAGGCCTTCCGCACCGTGACCGATCACGGTCCGCGCGAGCTGACCCTCGCCGTCGTACGCCGCAACGCGCCACCCGCGCCGTGGCTCCCCCAATCCGCGCACGGCACGCCGGTGATCATGATGGTCGCCTGCCATTCGGGCGACCCGGCGTCTGCCGCTGCCGACCTTGAGCCGATCACCTCGATCGGCCAGCCGCTGGCAAACCTCATCCAGGTCAAGGACTACGCCGTCCAGCAGACGCTCCTCGACGCCACGATGCCGAATGGGAACCACTACTACTGGAAGTCGGAGTTCGTTTCCGCCCTCTCCGACGGCCTGATCGAGGCCTACCAGGCACAGTTCGACGACCTGAAGGCGCCTGCCAACCAGGCCACGCTGTTCCATCTCGCCGGCGCAGTGAACGAGCACCCAGAGGACGACGGCGCGGTCGGCAACCGCGAGGCGGCCTTTGCCTGCGTGTCCCAGGCGATGTGGACGCCCGACTCTCCCTCAGGGGACGCGAATCGCGACTGGGTGCGCACCGCCTGGGAGGCGATGAAGCCGTTCTCGACCGGTGGCAACTACGTGAATTTCCAGACCGCCGATGAGCCCGAGGAGCGGACGCGAGACGCCTATCGGTCCAACTTCGATCGTCTCCAGGCGGCGAAGGCCCGATACGACCCGGAGAACCTGTTCCGAATCAACCGCAACGTCACGAGCTGACAGGAGTCGCCGATGACAGGTCGGCAGAAGCCGACAAGCCCGTGACGGCACGGCGATCGCTCGCCGTTGCAGCCGCGGCCGTTGTCGCTGTGCTGTCGCTACCCGTCAGGCCGGCGATGGGGGTGGACGAAGTCCAGGTTCGGTCGCACGAGCAGCTCACCGGCCGGCTGCACGAGTACACGCTGTTCTCGCCTTCGTTGGAGCGTGAGGCAACGGTGAGGGTGCATCTGCCGTCGGCCTACGAGGCCGAACCGGACCGTGCCTGGCCGATGGCGTTGCTGCTGCACGGCCGATCCGAGAACGGCACGACCTGGTCCGAGCAGGTCGACCTCGACCAGTTCGACGACATCGTCTTCGTGATGCCCGACGGGGGGCTGGTCGGCTGGTACACCGATTGGGTGGACGACTCCGGCTTCGATCCGCAGCGGTGGGAGACGTTCCACATCGACGAGGTCCTGCCGTGGGCCGACGCGACGTTGCGGATCGCGCCGGGCCGGTCGCAGCGGTTCGTGGCCGGCGACTCCATGGGCGGTTACGGCGCAATGGCCTACGCCGCGCTGTACCCGGACCGGTTCGGCGGCGCAGCGGAGCTGTCCGGGTTCGTGGACCTGCTCTATCTGGAGTCGTCCGGCATGATCGGGGTCGACGGGCAGAGCGCCCAGACCTACCAGGTCCCGCCCGGCGCGATCTTCGGAGACCGGACCACCGACGAGGTGATCTGGCGCGGCAACAACCCGGTCGACCTCGCCGAGAACCTCGCGTGGACCGACCTGGTGCTGCGCCACGGCAACGGGCTGCCCGGCGAGCACGGCGGCAACCCCGACGCCGGGGAGGCCGCGATCCGGCTCACCGGCATCAGCTTCCACGACCGGCTCGACGAGCTCGGCATTGACCATCTGTGGGACGACTTCGGCAATGGCACCCACATCTGGCCCTACTGGGAGGAAGGGCTGCAGATCGCCATGCCCCGCTGGCTCGACCTCGCCGCCGCCGATGCACCGGCGCCGGTGCCGTTCTCCTACACCACGATCGAACCGGACTTCTCGGTCCACGGGTTCGACGTAACCCTCGACCGGCAGGTGGCGGAGTTCGCCACCCTGACCGACGTGGCCCCGGCCGGGTTCACGCTCACCGGCAGCGGCACCGCCACGGTGATGACCACCGGCTGGTACGAGCCCGACCGCACCTACGAGATCGCCCAGGGCGGGACCATCTCGACGGTCGTTGCTGACGGGGCTGGGCGGCTGACGATCCCAGTCGACCTCGGTCCGTCGCACACCGCCCAACAGTTCACGCCTGAGGCATCGGTGGCTGAGGCCGCCGCCGGTGACGGGTACTTCACCACCGTCGCCAACACGATCACTGCGGCCGGCGCCGTCCCGCGGGAGGCGTCGGATACCGACGGCGCCGAGGGCGGCTCGCTGCCCACGACCGGCGGTGGCCTGGCCGGCTTCGGCATGGCTGTACTGGCCGCCGCCCACCTGGCCCGCCGGACACGGACCCGGGACGCCCATCACTGACAGCCGACGCCGATCCGCAGTACCGATGGCTGCGGCCATGCTGATGGCCCGTTTGAGAAAGCGCGCCCGTCGCGCCGGCCCCGGTCGCCGTCACGCGAGCATGCGGCCCTGTCGGGCCGCCCGGACCTGTCAGATCGGGGACCAGATGCCAAGTGCGGCCCGCGCAGTCCCGACCCACCAGTCGAGATCCTCCCGTTCGCGCCGCCGCGTTGCCTCGTCCTGGTTGTGGACCGCGTGCCATGCCTTGTTCCAGCCGTAGCTGGCGCATCCCCAGAGCAGGCCCAGTTGCAGGCTGCGTTCATCCATCCGCCCGCCTTCGGCCTCACGGATGAGGTCGAGGACCTGCTCGTGGGAACACTCGGTTTGCCACCAGTTGATGCCCAGGAAGTATGCCCACTCCACGGCCGGCGGTCCGTGACTGGCCAGCGCCCAGTCGATGAGGACCACCTGATCCTCGAGCAGGGCGACGTTCTGGAGCCACAGGTCTCCGTGCAGGAGGGTCGACCCGCCCCGTGACATCTCGGTCGCCAGCGGTTCCACATCGTCGTGGATGGCCCGTACGGCGTCGGCGACGTCGCCACCGACCAGCTCATGGAAGGCGTCCCATCCTTCGAGGATCCAGCCGGGAAGTCGGTTGCCGTCCGCCTCGATGTTCACCATCAGCTTCGGGGACATCAGCTGGAGTCGGCACGACAGTGGCGTCACCCCGGGCAGGTCGCTGTCCCAGTACACCCCGTGCAGCTCGGCGACTGCGGACACGACGCGGCGCAGCTCGTCGACCGTCACCGTCCGGTCGACGCTGATCAGGCCCGCCGAGACGTCCCGCATCATCAGCGTCCAGCCGTCGCGTTCGCGCCATGCATCGAGGATGGCGTGGTCGATCACTGCCGGCAGTCGATCGAGAGCGCCGGACACCCACAGGTCGGCAGCACGCCCGGTCATGTCGGCCGTGATCTTCATCCCGACGTCGCTGTCGAGGTCGAAGTGCTTGAGCACGACAGGGATCGACCCGTCGAGCGTTGCACGCTCCAGCGTGGCACCCGATTCGCCCAGATGTCCCTCAAGCGGGCGGCGGTCGCTGATGCGGTCGTATGGCATGCCCTCCACCCTCGGCCTCCTCGGCCTCCTCGGCCCACGGGGTCCCGACCCGACGCCCGCCGTTGACGAGGGTAACCCCGCCGCCTGCCCGGGATGGGGGAGTTTCGTGGCCGTTCGCGATCAGACGAGTTCACCCGTCGGGCGAACCCGGGGGGTCCCGGCCCAGACACCGCCGACACAAGCCACAGGGGTCGCCGGCGCGCCGCAGACAGCTACCCCGACGGCGTGCGCGGTCACCGCAGGCGGTGGCGGCGCCGGTCGGGATGGCGAAAGAGCACGCGTCGCGCGTGGCGCTCGAACTCGGTCCCTGTCGGGAGCGGGCCCCTGCCGATTGCCTGCCACATGTCCATGAGCACGATGCCGCTGGCGAGGCGGGCGACGCCTCGTCCTCGGGCCTCGGCGTACCAGGGTGCCGACCATTGGGGACTCGGGTACGTCAGCACCTGGTCCAAGGTGCCGGTCTCCTCGTCCTCAATCTCGTCCCACACCTCCTGGGGTCCCCAGGTGTCGATGGCGAACATCCAGGGTTGGTCGAAGTGGGTGACCTCGCGCTGAGCCCTCTCGCATTCGGCCGAGAGCCGGCAGCCGCGATAGGTGCAGCCGTGCCATGTGCCGCGCAGGTCGCCACTCTCGACCTGGATCATCCCGGTGGGTCGGCCGCCGAACGGGTATTCGAAGCCAAGGGCGAAGTCGATGCGCTGCTCGACCCAGCCGTCGAACGAGCCAGGAAGGTCGGTGACGAGGCTGATGTCGTACGCGCTGTACTTGCGTTCGAACGCCTCGGGGATGAGCCGGTTGGCGAAGCTGTTGATCGCCTCGAGTTGGCCGCTGTCGAGGTCGGACATGGCGAGTGCTCCTCGTGGTCGCAGGCGAGTTGGGTGCAGCTCGGACGATGCCACCACGGTGTGACATGGGCGGGCCGCAGGGGTTCAGCAGTTGGTGACGCTCACTCCACGTCGCTCGTGGGGTCGTCACTGAGTTCACGGATCACCTCGCCACGTCCGTGTCGTGGTCGCAGCTGCTACTCGCTTGGCGGGTTGGCAACCCCATGTCGCGCGGCGACGCCTCGCTGTCGGCCGATGGCGACAAACGCGGCAGCGACCGCAAGGCTCGAGCGGGGCCACGAGCTAGCCGTACCGGTCGCGCTGCCGGCTTGGCAGCGGCAGGAGCAGCCAGCTCCTCACGATGCGCGCGCCTCCGCGAGATGGACCAGGCGCCGCATGACCGCAACCCGATCGCGCAGCACGCTGGCACCGGCGTGGGTGATCTCGTTACCGTCGCCGACCTCACCCCAACCGGAGGACGTCGGACATGCCTGCGACGGAACACCGGATCTACTCCACGCCGTTCTCGCGCGTCCATCCGCTCTACGTCGCCAAGGCCGAGCGCAAGGGCCGCACCAGAGCCGAGGTCGACGAGATCATCACATGGCTCACGGGCTACAGCCAACAGGAACTCGCCCGGCTGCAGGACGACAACACCGACTTCGAGGACTTCTTCGCGAAGGCGCCGGCCTTGAACCCCGACCGCAGCCTCATCACCGGCGTGGTTTGCGGCGTCCGGGTCCAGGACATCACCGAGCCGACCATGCGCGAGATCCGCTACCTCGACAAGCTCATCGACGAACTGGCCAAGGGCAAGTCGATGGACAAGATCCTGCGCACGCCGCCGGGCTGACCCGGTGGCCGCCGCTTTCGCGGAACGCTCGATCGGCACCCTGCGCCGGCAACTGGTCGACCGCACCATCATCTGGAACGAGCGCCAACTCCACCGGCTCGTGACCGACTGCATCGACCACTACAACCGGCACCGGCCACACATCCTGGCGCCCGCGATCCACATGACCCGCGGCGACATCTTGGGGCGATCTGGAAGCCCGCGTCGGTGGCGCACTCCGCGACGTGTGCCAGCAACGTGCCCCGGGACTCGGAGTCCGAGCGCCGGGGTGACCGGGACCCCGCCAGGCCGAGCCGGCGGGGTCCCGGAGGGTCTCAGGCGTTGGCTGCCTGCGATCGCGTTGGACCGTGGGGAACCCCGAGTGTGATACTGCGATGGCCCTGCGCTCTTGAAGCGCGGAACGCTGGCCGCCACGCGTTTGGCAGCGGCTACCGGCAGCCAGACGGGCCTGCGGCATATCGGCCATTCGACCGCGGCGGGAGGTCGGTTGGAGTCGGCGTGTACTACCGCGTTCAGCTGGCGGAGCTCGCGGAGGTTGGGATGGGGGTTCGGTGCTCGATCTGGGAGACTCGGGAAGGAGTGACACCGAGCAGTTCGGCGACGTCCCGAACGGTGAGGCCCGCAGCTCGGAGCTCGGCTACTGCCTGGGGGGTCAGCCGCCGGCTCCGTTCACCCAGCCGGGAGAGCTCGCGGCGCAGCTCGAGCAGTTCCAACGTCGCCTTGGAGACGTCGGTCTCGTCCAGCGCCGGGACCACCACCACGTCGAAGGTGTCCTCATCGACGTCGAGGACCAGCGCGATCGCTTCTCGGATCGAAGCGTCCGCTTGGTCGAGTCGACGCGATTGCGACGCGACCTCGCGGCCACCGACGTCGGTGGCGACGAGCGACCACCAGTCGCCGTCGCGGGTCGCGGTCACGGTGTAGGTCGTCATGTCCACCACTCCTCTCCGAGCTTGGCGGCGGCCTGGCGTTGGATCGATCGGGCGGTGCCTTCGGCGATCTCGCGATGGTTCGGCACGGGGATCCGTAGGCCGTCCAGCGAGAAGACTTCGTGGCCGCCGCTGTTGCGCAGCGACACGAACTCCAGCTTGGCCGCGTCAGCGGCGTCGCGGATCAGCCTGATGAGGTCGCGTCGCATCATGAGGGTAAGTGTAGGTACTGAACGTGGTCAAGTGAACCTACTGCACTACTCCCGCGCCACCTCGAGCACCCCGGCCGACAGGTCCGGGTAGCTGGTCGGCGTGTACCGGTAGTAGAACCCGCTGCCGGCGTCCTCGGTCAGGTAGGCCACCCCTCGGACCGGGTCGATTGCGACGGCTTCGTGGTTGAACGTGCCCATCGGGACGTGCTCGACGCCTTGGCCGGGCCGCGACGGGTCGCACTCCCTGGACTCCGGTGACCTCGCGATCGTCCACGGCACACCCACGTCACGGGTTGCTCGATGCCCTGCCTGGGTTCGCGACCCCAGCGGTCCTGAACGCAGATCCGCCAGCCGGGCGTCCCACGCCGTAGTGTCCTTGGGTCGACCCGAGGGCGGGCGGAGCGAATGGGGCGTGGACTGCTGGTCGCAGCAGCTGTCGTCGGAGTGATCGTTGCCGGGTCGGCGCTTTACTGGTGGGCCGATGGGCGGCCCGGAACCGCCGGGGACTTCCGCGAACGGGTCAACCAGAGTGGCCTGGAGGTCGAGTGGTCCACTTCCGGCCCACGAGGTGGCACCGGAACGGTCGACGCAGACTGTGGACCCATCGAGGTGACCGTCGACGAGATCGACGGGGCGCTGTGGATCCGTTGGGCCGATCACCGCGAACTGGCCACGTCCGACACGATCGACGCCCTCACGTCATGTGTGTGAGGCGTTGGACCGGTCCGCCGGAACACCGGTCGTGACCGGCGGCTCCGGAACGTAGGCCGAGGTCGTTTCTGGGCACGCGCTCGACCTGCGAAGTCGCAGACCGGGTGTTCATCCCCCAAGACTGCCATCACATGCAGCACGTCCATTGCCACCTCAGCTGCTCAAGCTGGCCCGCGCGAGGGCGGCGCCGTCGCTGCTCGCCTCGCCGGGCCATGGCACGCGCCATCCACCGACGAGGGCACCAACTCGCTGGAGCAGCCGTACGTCCTCGGCGACGAGTCCGATCACCGTTCGTGTGTCGATTGGGCGGCCGCCATTGACGGCCCAGCCGAGCCCCGTGAGCAGTTCGGCGATGCGGGTGTGCCCTGCCGTGGTGTCGCCGGACGCCATGAGGACGAGCAGAAGCACACCGGCCTGCCAGGCCGCGTCGGTGCTGTCCTTGCCGCTCAGCGGGAGCCGGTCGGCGAGGTGGTGCCAGAGGGCAACCGGGTCGTCGGCGAGCTTGCGGCCGCGCGCGGTCGGCAGCAGCCGGCATCGCAGCCGGGCGTGCGCGGCCTGGCGGTGCGCATGGCACGGGACGCGAAGGCGAGGTCCCCTCACCGACCGCCGAGGTCATCCGTGTCCCTCGCTGCGACGGGCTCATCAACGAGTACAAGACGGCCGCGTGACCAAACGACCGGGCTGGCACCCACAGGTTGCTCGAGGACCGGGCAACACGGCGGGGCGACCACCCGTTCATCGTGTGGGAACCATTCGCAGGCGAGCGGCAACAATGACGTACGCCGAGGCGGCTTCACGCTCGGCCTGCCTCGCCGGGGGTTTCGCTGCCCACGACCTCAGGGCCGGCGACCGGGTGCTCGTGCAGTGGCACCGGCAACCGCCTCCGGGACGGGGACGTCGATCTGGGACCGGGCATGACGCGCCAGGTCGTCGGGATCGAAGCAGGTCGGACGGACCCGCCGCTGGCTCAGGAGCTCGAGCCGGTCCGCGAAGTGCGGCGAGTCCGGATCGCCGGACTGTCCCGGGAGCACGGCCGACCACGATCGGATCGGCCGGCCGAGGACCGACACGACGAGGTTGAAGCCACCCAGCCGCGGGTGGCGCACACCCGAGCCGTCGGGCGGGCCGGGGACCATCACGCGGAGCGGGGCGATCAACCGCTCGCTGTCATCTGCGCTGCGCGCGGGGTGCGCTTCGTACGCAGCTCCGCCGACCGGCACGTCGAACGCCCCGTCACCGACCCGGAACACCTCGCCGAGCGGCACGTCCAGCGTCCCGTGGCGCTCCTCGATCTCGGTGACGGCCTCGGCGAGATACCGGAGCACGAGCGCGTGGTCGTCCGGGTCCAACGCTCCCCCGGCCAGCACCTGCTCCTGGATGGCCACCAGCCGGTCCGCCGGCTCATCCGCCGCAGCGAGGCGTTCACGCCACCGCAGCCACAGGTGTGCCGCGGCGGAGCCCGCGTGCGCCTGGCCGTCGAACGTCCGGAGCAGGTCGAGTGCGTGAGCAGGGACCGACCCGTCGCCGTTCCCGGCCAACTCGAGCACGCGCTGCCACGCCAGGACGTCGATCCACTGCTCGTCGAGCGCGACCGCCAGCCAGTCCTCGGCCGTCAGCCCCTCGGCCTCGCCGACGAGCGCGGCAGCCCGGGTGCTCCGGCTCGTGGCCCGCCCCGGACGGTCGTGGAAGACGTCACCGGGTACCGCCGACGCGTCGAGGCGGGGGTCCGACAGACCACCGAGCAGCGTGTCCGGGGCGGCGTTGCAGTTCTGCATCCAGCCCGCCGTCGGGTCCTCGACGTGCAGAAGCTCGTCGGGGTGGCGCAGGCCTCGCCACAGCGTCGCGTGCGACGCCGGGATCGGCCGACGCACGTCGACGTCGTCCGGGCGGCGCGGGACCAGCCCGACGCGGGCGTACGACAGACCTCCCTCGACGTCGGCCGCCATCACGTTCTGCGGGTAGAAGCCGGTCCGGCGGCACACCGACGTCGCCTCGAAGGCGGTCCTCGCACGCAGCAGACCGTAGAGGGCGGCCTCGAAGGTCTCGGCACGGTGCTGGTAGGGCGTAGCCACCACGAACGCGTGGTCGTCCTCACGCGCGGCGACGGGGCACCGCAGCCCGTCGAGAAGGACGTACTCGAACGTCCGCTCGACCGTGGGGCGGCCGGCCACCTCGACGGCGACCTGACGTCGCTCCACCTCGTACGCGACCCCGTCGAGGTACCAGCGATGGGGACGCGTCGGGTCGGTCCGGACGATGAAGCAGTCCGACACCCGGGGGGCGCCGGTCGTCAGGGCCCAGGCGACCCGGGCGTTGTGACCGATCGCCGGCAACGTCCCGCCGAGCAGCGACGTGCCGTAGACCTCGAGGCCGCCGGCCCGCAGGCTGTGCTCGAACTTCCGGTCGGGGCCGGTGTGGATGTCGCTGATGAGCATGGCCACGCCGTCGGCGGTCCGTGCCGGCCCCACCGCGATCTGGTTCGAGGCCCCGCCCGGTGCTGCCTCGGCCCCGACGAGCAGGTCAGGCGCCACTCCTGCCGCCCGCAGCGACGCCACCGCGTCGACCCACATGTACGACCAGAGCACCCCACGCGAGACCGCCACGACCTCCCACGGCTCGGGTGCGTGCGCCCAGGCGGGGACGCGGTCGGGATGCGCCTCGGTGTACGCGCGGACCCCCGCCGTCCACGCCGTCAGGGCACGGCGAGCCCCCCACTCCAGGCGGGCGAAGCCGGCACGCGATTCCTCCGCGTGCATCCACTGGGCGGCGGCGAGGTCCGAGGTCACGGCCTCCTCGCCGAACACGGCGGCGGCCTCGCCCCGACCGGCGCGCAGCCGCCGGAGCAGACCTGTCAGGTCATCCTCGGCCTGCGCCCACCCGAGGCCGAAGAAGCCCTCGGCCTCAGTGGCGGCGGTCACGTGCGGCGCGCCCCACTCGTCCCGCACGATCCGAACGGTGCCCTCTCCCATATCCGGTTCCCCTACTACGCGGACCTGCGCCGACGTACGGTCACGTCCTCGAGCGGGGCAGTGTCATCTCGAGGTGCTGGAGGTAGAAGCTCAACCACCGGTGCTGCGTTGCGGGATCGAGGACGGCGAAGTGACCGTCGTCCGGGACCGCCAGCAACCGGGCCGTTGTGTCGCGGCGACCGCAGCAAGCAGGCCCCCTTGGGACCGATGCCGACGACAACGTGACCGTCACGTCGATGCTCGCCACGCGTGCTCCTCACGATCGAGCGGGCTCGGGACCATCGCAAAGCACGCCCGCTGGTCCACGGCGACGCGGCGACGGTAGACGGCCTCGGGGGCGCGGTGATGGTGCGTCCGAACCGACAGGGCCAGCGGAACCCGCCGCACGTCCAACCGGTGCGTGCGCGCCCGCGTCCCTGCGTGATCCCGTTCGTCTGTCGGTCTCACGGACAACGGGACCCGCGTTCACCCGAACCCACAACCCAACGGCGTGGTTCCCCTCCCCCAACGGCACCGCTGGCTCTCGGGTGGAGGCACCAAGGCCGGGGCCGGGTTTCGTCCGTGACGACGGAACCTCGGCGTGTCGTATCCGCCAGCCTGACACGCGTAGAAGGACGAACGGTGCGGATGCGACGCGAGTGGTCCCGGCGTTACCCGCCTCTCGGCGGGGCGCTCGTCGCCGCGCTGCTGGCCGTCTTCGTCCTGCCCTCGGCGCTCAACGTGCCGCAGTCGAACCCGACGCAGACGCTCGAGTTCGCTCCGGTGCCTCCGGACGACCAGGACCAGCCGCCACCGACGGGGAACGTGTCCCAGCTCGCGCTCGGGACCAGCGACACCAACCCGGCAGCCGATGCCTTCGGCGGCGAGAGCCCCGGGCTGCCGCCGCCTCCGCCCGTTCCCGAAGGCACCGGCACGCGGCCCATCACCAAGCGCTGCGTCGGCAACCCGCCACGCCAGACCGAGGACCCCCTGTCCCCGCCCTGCGTGGGCTACTTCGACGGAGACAACGGCGGGGCGACGTCTCGTGGTGTGACGAGGGACGAGGTACGCGTCCTGGTCTACATGTACGCCCACTACCCCGACGGGACGGCACGTGGCTGGGAGGATCCGCCCGACGACACCTACTGGGATCTGTGGGACCCGCCCAGCGACGACGAGCACTTCAAGGTCAGGTCGCTGCGGTCGTACCAGAACTACTTCAACGAGCGCTACCAGACGTACGGGCGACGCGTGCACATGTGGGTGTACTTCGACCGCGGCAACGCGTCGGCGACCCCCGAGGGCCGCATCGCCGATGCGCTGGAGAACATCGAGAGGATCGACCCCTTCGCCGTGATCGCCTACCCACGCGGCGCCGACGACGTCTACATCGAGGCCATGGCCGAGAGGGGCGTGATGGTGTTCGGCGCGCGCCAGCCACACCGTGAGCACTTCTTGCGCCGCTACCCGGGCATGATCTGGAGCTACCCCGCATCGGTGGAACTCCAGGCACGCCTCTACGCCGACTGGGTCTGCACCAACATCGTGGGCGAGCCGGTGAGCTTCAGCGGCAACGGCGATGTGGGCCAGCCACGAGTGCTGGCTCTGCTGCGCAGCGCCGATGAGCGCACCATGTCGCACATCCACTACGCCGAGGAGGCCAAACGCCGGATCGGGAACTGCGGCGGCGTGTTCGAGGTCGAAGCCACCTTTCCCGTCGCCGGCTACGCGGTCGGTGCCGAAGCGGGCCAGTCGCCGGGGCAGGTCGCCGCGACCAACATCGCGACGTTCCAACAACGCGACGTGACAACGGTGATCTGGCCCCAGGGGTTCGAGACTCACCATTCGAGAGCCGCCGCCGCCGTGAACTACGCCCCCGAGTGGGTGATCGGCGGTGACGGACTCCACGAGTCCAACACGGCCGCGAAGTTCCAGGACCAGTCGGTCTGGGACCAGCATGCCTTCGTCGTGACCCAGGTCACCGCCGAGGTCCCGTTGAGGGAGTCGCAGTGCTACCGGGCGGCCAAGGACGGTTCGTCGCAGGAGTTCGATGGGGACATCGCGTACGGCTGTGACTTCTGGCAGTTCTACAACAACGTCCGCCAGCTCTTCACCGGTATCCAGGTCGCGGGGCCCAACCTCACCCCCGAGAGCGTCGACGAGGGCTTCCACGCCATCCCGGCGGTCCCGAGCCAGGACCCCTCGATGCCCGCGTGCTTCTACCTGCCCGACGACTACACGTGCGTGAAGGACGGCGTCGTCGAGTGGTGGGACGCGACCGCGCAGCCGGAGGCATTCAGCGAACCCGGCTGCTGGCGGATGGTCGACGACGGCCAGCGGTACTTCGCCGGCCGCTGGCCCGAGGGCGACCCGGTCCAGTTGCGGTCGGCCGACGATCCGTGCAACACCTGGAGCCAGGGTCCCACGTACTCGTGACGACGACACCGGGGTAGCGATGACTCCGACGGCGAGCGCGATGGTCGAGCGGTGGCGCACGTTCCAGGACTTCGTGGGGCTGGTGCGGTGCGAGCTCGCCTCGGTCTCGACAGCGGACGGCCCTCGCCCGACGGCAGGTGGCTCCTCACCGAGGACGGGCCGAGAGCGACTCGCTGGAAATAGGTCGCGACGAGCATCGCGGCAGACCGCACGCCCAGTGCCGGCGGCCTGGCAACTGCCGCCGACATGCCGGTAAGTGACACCAGATATCGCGCCGACCAATCACCAGATCGCGAGCGCCGTCTAGCGCAAGTAATCGGCGCGTCTCGAGCGGGCGGCATCGGACGGTGACGCTGCGGGAGACTTGTCCAGAACCGGCTGACTCTATCGCTTGAAACTATATCTGAATATGATAGAGTCCAACGCATGACACTCCCAGAACCCTCCTCGTTTCTCCCGCTGCCGCAGGCGCAATTCCACGTGCTCGTTGCACTCACCGATGGAGAGAGCCACGGCTACGCGATCATGCAGGCGGTCGAGGACTCCTCCAACAGGATCGTGCAGATGGGGCCTGGCACCCTCTACGGCACGCTGAAGCGCCTCGTCGACCAAGGACTCATCGAGGAGCTCGCTCGCCGTCCGGCAGCAGACGATGACCAGCGTCGTCGCTACTACCGTCTCACCGGCCTTGGTGAGCGCGTCTGCGCGGCGGAGGCCGACCGCCTTGCCGGGCTCGTGCGGACCACAAGGGCCAACCTGCGCCCGGGTTTGGCCTGACCATGGCCGACGCACCCCGTCTGTACCCGTCCCTGGTCCGCCTCTACCCAAGCGCCTTCCGCCGTGAGTACGGCGACGACCTCGTGCAGCACTTCGCCGACCTGGTCGCCGACCGCGGCACCCGGGCGGCATGGACACGCACCACCCTCGACCTCGTCGTCACCGTCCCGCGCTACCGAATGGAGACACTCATGAACGAAGAACACCGTTCCATGGTCTTGATCGTGGCGACCACCGCGACGGCGTGTGCCGGGATCATCAGCCTGTTCATCGGTCTGTATCTCGGCGTGCTGCTCGTGCCGCTCGCGGCGGTCGTGGCTATCACGCAACGCGGCAGGCTGGCCCGTTCGATGGATGCGGTCGATGCCAGCGGACTCCGGCGCAAGCGCCTCAGGATCGCGGCCGTCCTCGCCGCGTCACTACCGGTGATCTACCTCGTCAGTCTCCCCATCCTCGGAGACGAATGGGGTACGGACGCCATCGTGGCATTCGGACTTTGGACCGCGGTCCTGATCGCCGCGGTCTCCTACTTCGTCTCCGGGATCATCACACCGAAATCGCCTGTCATCTCGCGGTGAGCCCTGACTGACCCATCCGGCGGGCCCGACGGGTGCGCCATCCAAGCTTGACGGCAGCGCGAGGTTCACCGCGTCCGGAGGCCCGTTCCAAGGCGGCCCGAACCTCCGCGTCGTCGCCCCGTTGGCTCCGCAGCAGCCCGAGGGCGGCGAACCCCGAAAAGCGAGAAACCCCCGAGAACACGCGGTTCTCGGGGGTTTCCGTTGGTAGCGGGGGCAGGATTTGAACCTGCGACCTCCGGGTTATGAGCCCCGAAGAGCTCATCCCACCCCGGACCAGCCGACCCCAGAACATGCCGCTGACCAGCGCAAACGCGAGTCGCGGATCCCTCGCCGTCCCACACCGGACCGGTACGTCTCCGGAATCCTGGCACCCATTCGGCACCCATCGGACTGGCTGCTCATCGCTCGGGGAACGGCCTCACCCGGTCCCAGAAGCCAGCCCGTGTCATCTCCTCGTGGATCTCGTTGGCCTCAGCCTCCGTCACGAGGCCGTCGGTCGCACCCCTGACCAGCAGGCGGCGGATGCGATCGTACGGGTGGTCCGGCGCGAGATGGTCGAGAACCCGTAGGGCGTCACCATCGTCGGTCGCCAGCGTCCAACCGCGCGCGACGGCGATGGCCACGCAGGCTGCCTCGCCATCGTCCAGCGCGACCAGGATTCCAAGCGAAGGATCAGGCTCCCGAGCCGTGAGTCGTCCAACGAGGTCCAGTTCGTCCTCGGTGAGGTCGATGACCTCGATGGCCCCATCCGTGACCAGGCCGTCCATGGCGCGCAGCCTCACAGCCCGCGTCTGCGCGGTCGCCCTGGCCGACTCGAGTTCGCGCGTCGTGTCGTCGCCATTGGTCGGGACCGCCGTATCGGCGATGCGCTGCTCGTACCGGATGTTGCGTCGCAACTCCGAGACCATGGCGTCGTCCGCTTGCCCGTCGTCCGGGTCGAACACGATCCTCGGAACGCCCACCGGTGCCTCGAGCAGCTCCAGCAACAGCGCTGCCCGGTCGACGACCAGGAAGTAGTGCAGCACGACCGTGTCGACGACCGTGGGCATCAGGCGGGAACCCCGGTCGCTTCGAACTCATCGAGCTCGCGGGTCGACACCGGGGCTTCATCGGTACCGACCGGCGCGGCTGCCGCGAACTCGGCGAGCTCGTCGATGGACACGCCGACGAGCTTGGCCGCCGATGGCACCGAGACTCTGTCCTTGTGTATGGCAAGTCGGAGCAGGCGCAGGAAGCGGGGCGGGTAGCGGCGGAGTCGCCAGTGGTCGGCGTCCTGCTCGAACTCCTCCGGGTCGGGTTCGTAACCCAGCGATCGGGCGTAGATGACGGGACGGATCTGCTTGAAGCGGTCGAAGTCCTCCTGTTTGATCGACCGGGCCTGACGCAGCCGCACCAGAGCGGTCGCGTACGAGACCTTGTAGAAGCGCTGCAGTTGGATGACATCGGCGGGGTCGGTGATCTTCGGTCCGAAGCCCTGCTCCTCCATCACCCTTCGGACGCCCTCGGTGGGCATGAGGAACTCACCCGCGAACGTGTCCGCGAACCGCTCCCGAGGATCCTTCGTCGCGAAGGACAGGACGTAGGGCTCCTTGTCGGAGTGGAACAGCGCGTGGGCAAGTTCATGTGCGACCGTGAATCCGCGGCGGCCAGGTGTCATGTCGAGGTTGACGAGGATGGCGAAGCCAACCTTCGGGTGCTTGAAGAAGGCGCCCGAGATCGTCGTGGACAGGTCGGTCCCCAGCTGGGTTCGCAGGACGGTGATCCCGAGCAAGTCGCAGAGGCGGTCGACGTCGCCGACAGGCCCGAGCCCCAACCGCAGGTGAGCGCGGACTTCCTCCGCCTTGCGGCGAGCGTCGTCGGCCGTGTCGAACGAGCTGGACTTCGCGAACGGAGACTGCCGCATCCCATGGATGTCGAAGTCCATCTGGGCGGCAAGGCGGGCGTAGGTGTCGAGGAAGTCAACGAACTCCCCAAGGCCTCGTCGCCCTTCAGGAGGCAGCTGCTCCTCGCCAACACCACGGAACATCATGTCCGCTGCCGGCTGACCCCTCTCGAGCGGGTCGTCTCCGCTGAGCGCGGCGACATCCACGCCGTACAGCCGCGAGAGCCCGACCAGCTGGCGGTCGTTCGGCGACCGTGATCCGCCCTCCCAGTAGGTGACCATCGGGCGACTGACTCCCAGCGCCGCAGCGACCTGCTCCTGGGAGTACCCGGCCAGCTCTCGGGCCTCGGACAGTCGCTCAGCCACGCCCATGCTCACGCCTCTCTGCCGCGTCAGAGTTACCAAAAAGACGGTAGTCGGTCGAATCTGGCAACGCGACGATCTAGGTGTTACCATTTTTAGTGTACTCTATTGAGCTCGGTAACTCTACCGACTCGATGACCTCGAAGGAGGACGCCCATGACTCCCGCCAAGAACCCGCCATGAGCCCGCCCCCGGGGGTCCCGCGCCGTCCGTCGAAATCCGCAATCGTCCCCTGACCAGCGGAAACACACCCGTGTCATCCGTCGCCGTCCCACCCCGTCCGTCCCCCTCCCAGGATTCTTGGCGGCCATTTGGCGGCCATGGCGAAGCGATCGTCGCTGCATACATGTGCATGGATATGCCAGGTCTCCAACCGTGGGGTGCTGCGTCACGGCCCCCTCGCGCCGTCGACGTGGACGACCTGCGGCGCGTCATGCAGTCCACTCGCGGGTTCGTCACCACATGGCGAGGGAGCAGGGGCCCGACCGGCATACGCCATCGAGCAAACTGCCAGATAACTGTTACACTTTCCTAGCAGACTGGAGGTGTGGTCATGTCCGTGGCGGAACAGGTCCGTCGACGTGTCGCGGCGACCGAGCCGCGCTCGTTCGTGCAGGCTCGCGACTTCGGAGGGTCACGGGCGGCAGTGGAGAGCGAGCTGTCACGCCTGGCGGCGAGGGGCGACATCGTGCGGGCCGCGAAGGGCCTGTACTGGCGTCCCCCCGCTCGTGGACGACGCCGCCCGGATGCGTTGGCGGTCGGGCTGGCGATGGGCGGCCCCGGGTCCGGTCCGGCCGGGGTGAGTGCCGCTCGACTGTTCGGACTGACCACCCAGGTTCCGGGCGTGGAGACGGTGGCCGTGGCCGGGCGTGCTCCGTCGGACCGCCCGGGCCTGCGGTTCGTGTCACGCTCGCCGCACCGCCGTGGCCTGAACCCCTACGAGGTGGCGCTGCTGGAGGTACTGCGCGACTTCGACGCCGTCTCCGAGGAGCCGTTCGATCGGCTCGTCGACGTCGTCCGCCCGGCGGCCAGCGATGACAGGATTCGTGTCGAGAGAGTCGCCCGGGTGGCCGAGCAGGAGTGGGATCTTGGCCTACGGCGCCGCTGGCAGCGGCTGGCCGCCGCGCTGCACGCTGGGGTACCTGCCTGATGCGCCGGCTGCGCGATGATCGCGACGGCCTGGCCGAGGCACTGGATCAGCTCGAAGGTCTGACCGGCATCCCCTTTCGTCAGCTGGAGAAGGACTTCTGGCTCACCGAGGCCCTGCGTGGCGTGGCGAAGTCGGCTGCCGACGAGGGCCTGCCGATGCCACTGAAGGTCGTGTCTGAACGGCTCGGCCACTCCACCCCGGCGTTCACGATGGCGACCTACCAGCACGTCCTGCCCGGCATGCAAGCCGACGCTGCCCGGACCTTCGCGAACCTGCTCAACCGCGCCGCGTGACTTCTAACTTGGATTCACGCGCAACGGCTGTTCAGCCGGCGTTGATCGGATTTTGGGCGGCAGCGTGGTGATCGTGCCGTTTTGGGCGGGTGCCTGGGGTTGGTCTCGCTGAATCCGGTGATGCTGTGG
>Ga0326597_10004852_pt1 | contig 18795 bp, 22 predicted proteins | sample RVTome_12_FD_203789 | JGI IMG/M metagenome (GOLD analysis project Ga0326597, IMG submission 203789) | Soil microbial communities from uranium-contaminated site in the Upper Colorado River Basin, Wyoming, United States - RVT100D185 | ecosystem: Environmental > Terrestrial > Soil > Contaminated >... | reverse complement strand
AGGCGGATCTGCGCTCGGACAACCTCAACCTGGCGGCTGCGGCCAAGGTAGGCGAGGCGATCGCCTCCAGGGCCAAGGAGGCCGGTGTGACCTCGGTCGTCTTCGACCGGGGCGGATACAAGTTCCATGGCAAGGTGAAGGCTCTGGCCGATGCAGCCCGCGACGCGGGATTGGAGTTCTAGTGCACCGCTTCGCAGAGTCCGCACGCGCCTGGTCGGCCCTCGTGGTCGATGCCGGCGTCCTCCTCCTCGACGCACCGCTCCGGGCGCGCCTTCGTCGTGCGTCCTTGGCCCCGAGCCACGATGACTCGACGATGCATCGCACGTCCACTACGAAACGGAGCACTTAGTCATGGCCCAGGATCAACAGAGCCAGTTCGACGAGCGCGTCATCCAGATCAACCGCGTGGCCAAGGTGGTCAAAGGTGGTCGTCGTTTCAGCTTCACCGCCCTGGTGGTGGTGGGTGACGGCGCGGGCAAGGTCGGGATCGGCTACGGCAAGGCCAAGGAGGTCCCGGCCGCCATCCAGAAAGGGATGGAGACGGCCCGGCGCGCCATGGTCGAGATCCCGATGGCGGGTCAGACCGTGATACATCAGGCCACCGGGGTGCATGGCGCTTCCCGGGTACTGATCAAGCCCGCCGCTCCCGGCACCGGGGTCATCGCCGGTGGCGCCGTCCGCCAGATACTGGAGGCGGCAGGGGTAAAGGATGCCCTGGCCAAGTCCCTGGGTTCCCCCACCCATCTCAACGTGGCCAAGGCGGCGATGAACGCCCTGACCGGGCAGCGTCGTCCCGACGAGGTGGCCAAGCTGCGGGGCAAGCGGGCCGAGGACATCGTGCCTCCGGGGCTGCTCGGCGCCTATCGAGGGACCGAGTCGATGCGGGCCCACTCCAAGGGGAATTGAGATGGCCGATAAGACGGTGAAGGTGACATTGAAGAGATCGGTGATTGGCGAGAAGCCCAAGACGAGGGCGACCGTGGAGTCGCTGGGCTTGCGCAAGCTCCATCAGACCAGGGAGCACGTCGATTCCCCCGCGCTGCGAGGGATGCTGCACAAGGTTCGTCATCTGGTCGAGGTAGAGGAGTCCTGACCATGGCCGAAGAGAAGAAGGAGCAGCTCAAGCTGCATCATCTCCAACCCGCCCCCGGTTCCAAGAAGGAACGGATTCGGGTGGGTAGGGGTGAGGGCGGTCGCCGGGGCAAGACCGCCGGTCGCGGCACCAAGGGCCTCAAGGCCCGCAACACTCTGCGTCCCGGGTTCGAGGGAGGGCAGACCCCGCTCTCGATGCGGATCCCCAAACTGCCCGGGTTCAACAATCCGAACAAGGAGGAGTTCGCCATAGTCAACCTGGCCGCGCTCGACGTCTTCGACAAGGGAGCCGAGGTGACACCGGAAGAGCTGCGCGGCCGTGGCCTCATCCGGCACCGGGGCCGGGTCAAAGTGCTGGCTCAGGGCGATCTGGACAAGGCCCTGACCGTGAAGGCGCATGCCTTTTCGGCGGCGGCCCGTGCCAAGATCGAAAAGGCGGGAGGAACCGTCGAGGTAATTGAATGAGCGATAAGCAACAAGCAATGAGCAATGAGCCAGAGCGCGTTCTGGCCTATTGCCCATTGCGTATTGCCTATTGCGTCATCGCGCGAGATCGGTAAACCCGTAATGCTTTCCATATACCGCAACATGTTCAAGATCCCGGATCTGCGGGTGAAGATCCTCTTCACCCTGTTCATATTCGGGGTCTATCGATTTGGGGCCACAGTCCCCGTGCCCGGCATCGATCTGGGGGCTGTGGAGCTCTTCCAGACCCAACAGCAGGCCGGTGGGATCTACGGTCTGCTCAACCTGTTCTCGGGCGGAGCCCTCGAGTCGTTCTCGGTGTTCGCCCTCGGGATCATCCCCTACATCACCGCGTCGATCATCATGCAGTTGCTGACCGTGGTGATCCCCAAGCTCCAGACGCTCCAGGACGAAGGCGAGTCGGGGCGCAAGGTGATCACCCAATGGACCCGCTATCTCACCGTGATCCTGGCCCTGATCCAGTCGACGGGTTTCAGTTATCTGTTCCACGTTGGCCGGTTCACCGGTGGCATCGACCTGATCCCCAACTACACCCCGGGCCGGGTCGTCCTGATCGTGCTCACCATGACCGCGGGCACCGCCATGGTGATGTGGCTCGGTGAGCTGATCACCCAGCGCGGTGTGGGCAACGGCATGTCGCTGATCATCTTCGTCTCCATCCTCAGCCAGTTCCCCTTCGTCTTCGGTCAGATCTGGGCCCAGACCATCAACAGGGCCCAGCCGGCCCGGTTTGCGGTGATCGTCGCCATCTTCCTGGTCATGATCGTGGCCATCATCTACGTCGACCAGGCCCAGCGTCGGATCCCGATCCAGTTCGCCAAGCGAGTCCGGGGACGGAGGGTCATGGGCGGTCAGTCCACCTACATCCCGCTCAAGGTGAACACCGCCGGTGTGATCCCGGTGATCTTCGCCACCTCGGTGTTGCTGATCCCGTCCCTGCTCATCACCGCCATCCCCTCGGATGCGGCCTGGATCCAGCGGGTCTACGGCTGGATCGATCGGAACCTGGGTGGGGCGACGGCCACCGGTGTGAGCTGGTGGTACATCCTGATCCTGTTCACGCTCATCATCTTCTTCACCTACTTCTACACCGCCATCCAGTTCGACCCGGAGAAGCAGGCCGAGATGATCCAGCGGCAGGGAGGATTCGTGCCCGGGGTCCGGCCGGGACGCCAGACCGCACGGCATCTCGGGTTCATCCTCAACCGGATCACACTGCCCGGCTCGATCTTCCTGGCGACGATCGCCATCCTCCCCGCCATCGCCGGGGCGGTGTGGGGCATCAACATCGCCTTCTCCGGCGTCTCGATCCTGATCGTGGTCGGTGTCGCCCTGGAGACGATGAAGCAGATCGAGTCCCAACTCACAATGAGAAACTACGAAGGGATCTTGACGTGAGGAGCCACTCCGTGGCCGCGATAGGCATTGAGCCGCAGGCAATAGGCCAGAACCGGTTTCTGGCTTATTGCCTATTGCCTATTGCCTATCGCAGGAGCTTCACGCAGTGAAGCTCCTGTTCGTCGGCCCGCCTGGGGCGGGCAAAGGGACCCAGGCCGCCCGTGTCGCCGAGCGTCTCGGCATCCCCCACATCTCCACCGGTGACATGTTCCGCGATCACGTCTCGCGCGGGACCGAGCTCGGCGTGCGGGTCGACTCGATCATGAAGGCGGGGGAGTACGTCCCCGACGAGATCACCGTCGAGATGCTCCGGGAGCGGGTGGCCGAGCCGGACGCCAAAGACGGGTTCATCCTCGATGGGTTTCCCCGCACCGTGGGCCAGGCCGAGGCGCTGGACGGGTTGATCGGAAGGCACGGTCTCGACACCGTGGTGGTCTTCGAAGTGGAGGAAGACGCCCTCGTCGAGCGTTTGCTGGCTCGGGGCCGGGCCGACGACACCGAAGAGACGCTCCGCACCCGCTTCAAGGTCTACCAGGAGCAAACCGCCCCGCTCCTCGACATCTACAACGCCCGCGGCATCATCGTCTCGATAGACGGTATCGGGGAAGTCGAAGAGGTCACCGACCGGATCCTCGAAGCTCTGGATACCGACAACCGGCTACCGACTGCGGCGGACCCGGAGGGTTCGCAATGATCACCATCAAGTCCAAACGCGAGTTCTCCAAGATGCAACGGGCGGGCGCCGCAGTCGCCGCCATCCATGAGGCGGTCCGTGAGGCCGCCGTCCCTGGCGTCTCCCTGCTCGAGCTCGAGGCGATCTCGGCCCGGATTCTGGAGGAGCGGGGTTGCCGGTCCTCGTTCCTCGGCTACCACGGCACCTACCCGGCCACCCTCTGTCTATCCCCGAACGACATCATCGTCCATGGCATCCCCTCCTCCCGGCGTCTCGAGGAGGGCGACATCCTCTCCGTCGACGCCGGGGCCATCTTCGAGGGCTTCCATGGCGACGCTGCCTTCACCATGCCCATCGGGAACGTCTCCCCCGAGGCGCAGCGGCTGATCGAGGTCACCGAGGAGGCGTTGTGGGCCGGGGTCCGCCAAGTGCGCAAAGGCAACCATCTCGGGGACGTCGGTGCCGTCGTGGCCGAGGTGGGGGAGAGCAACGGGTTTGGAGTGGTCGAGGAGTACGTGGGCCACGGGATCGGTCGTCAAATGCACGAAGAGCCGCAGGTGCCCAATTACGGCCAGCGAGGCCAGGGTCTCCGTCTCCGCACCGGTCTCGCCCTCTGCATCGAGCCGATGTTCAATATCGGCACCAAGCACACCGTCGTCGATCCCGACGGGTGGACCGTGCGCACCAGGGACGGTTCGCTCTCCGCACACTGGGAGCACACCGTGTGTCTCACCCCTGACGGGCCCGAGGTCTTCACCGCCGGTGAGGAGCCGGTTCCGGTAGAATTTGAGCAGAGTGCGGCCCGCAGGTAGCATTAGCGGGCCGTGGCGGCGCGATTTGCGCCGTGCAATGCCTATTCAGGCCAGGACGTCGTCGTCCCCACCCTCGAATCAGATTCTCTGGGCCGGGTTTGACGGTGGCCTGGAAACGCTCGCGCACGTCCACGTGACAATCGGTGGGTTGCACTTTGGGCGGCCAGCCTGTGAGTTTTGGAGCAGAAGATGAAGGTGAGACCTTCCACCAAGAGAATGTGTGAGAAATGTCGGGTCATCAGACGTCGTGGCCGCGTCTGGGTGATCTGCAGCAATCCCCGTCACAAGCAACGGCAAGGATGATCTGAGTGGCACGTATCGCAGGAGTTGACCTTCCCCGGGACAAGAGGCTCGAGATCGGGCTGACCTACATCTACGGCATCGGGCTCACCCGTGCCCAGCGGGTCTGCTCCGACACCGGCGTCGATCCCGACACCCGGATCCGTCAACTGACCGACGACGAGGTCACCCGGATCCGCCGCTACATCGAGGCCAACTACGAGGTCGAGGGCGACCTGAGACGGGAAGTCCAGCAGAACATAAAGCGAAAGATCGAAATCGGCAGCTATCAGGGCATCCGCCACCGGCGCGGACTGCCGGTGCGTGGTCAACGCACCCACACCAACGCCCGCACCCGCAAGGGGCGTCGCGTCGCCATCGCCGGCAAGAAGAAGGTCACCAAGTAGGTATGGCAAAGCAACCAGGCGCCAAGCGTGTCCGTCGTCGGGAGCGAAAGAACATCTCCCACGGCCAGGCCCACATCAAGGCGAGTTTCAACAACACGATCATCTCCATCACCGACCAGGCCGGCGCCACCGTCGCCTGGACCTCCGGGGGGTCGGTCGGGTACAAGGGCTCGCGCAAGTCGACCCCGTATGCGGCTCAGGTAGCCGCCGAAGAGGCGGCGCGCCGGGCCGGTGAGCACGGCATCCGCAAGCTCGACGTGATCGTCAGCGGAACCGGCTCAGGTCGCGACACCGCGGTGAGGACTTTGCAGAACATGGGGATGGAAGTGACCTGGATCCGCGACGTGACTCCGATCCCGCACAACGGGTGCCGGCCCAAGAAGCGGCGGAGAGGCTAGTGGCACCTAACCTCGCAACACACGCCGGCCTCAGACCGGCCAGCGACGCCTCCAGTGGCGTCCTCGCCCTCGATGCACCTCGCCGGTGCGCCTTCGTCCTGCGTCCGTGCCGGATATCGCCGCTGACTCGCTCTGAGTCTCGGCAGTGTCACGAGGTCAGGCTCTGATGGCTCGTTACACCGGCCCCCGTCACAAGGCATGTCGCCGGGCGCGCACCCCGCTGTGCCAGTCGAAGAGATGCCCGGTCGACCGTCGCCCCTATCCCCCCGGACAGCACGGCCGCGGCCGGATCCGGGAGAGCGACTATCTGGTCCAGCTCCGCGAGAAGCAGAAGCTCCGCACCATGTACGGCGTCCTCGAACGGCAATTCCGCCGTTACTACGCGGAGGCAGCCCGTCGTCCCGGCATCACCGGTGACAACCTCCTCCAACTCCTCGAGCAGAGGCTGGACAACGTCGTCTGGCGCGCCGGTCTCGCCGCTACCCGTCCCCAGGCCCGGCAGCTCGTCAACCACGGGCACTTCCAGGTCAACGGGAAGAAGGTGGACATCCCGTCCTATCAGGTCCGTCCCGGTGACGTCGTCACCATCAAGGAGAAGAGCAAGGACGCCATCGTCATCCAGCACGCCGTGGACACACAAGGGCGCGAGGCTCCGGCCTGGCTCCGTGTCGATCTCGGTGAGCGGAAGGTGGATGTGACCGATCACCCGAGACGGGATCAGATCGACACAGCCATAAACGAGCAGTTGATTGTCGAGCTCTACTCGAAGTGAGGTAATGCCTTGTTGATCGTTCAGCGCCCCCAGATCGAAGAGGAAGCGATCACCGACGTCAGGTCGAAGATCGTGGTCGAGCCTCTCGAGCCTGGCTTCGGATACACCCTCGGCAATACCCTGCGTCGGACCCTGCTCTCCCGGATCCCCGGCGCCGCGGTCACCTCGATCCAGATCGAAGGGGTGGAGCACGAGTTCTCCACCGTCCCGGGCGTGGTCGAGGACGTGGTCGACATCATCCTCAACATCAAGCGGATCGTGGTCCGCATGGAGGACCACGACATCCAGACCCTCTATCTGTCGGCCAAGGGCGCCGGCGAGGTCACCGCCGGCGATCTGAAACTCCCCGCCGGAGTCGAAATCGTCAATCCCGACCTCCACATCGCCACTCTGAGCGCCAGCGGGCGTCTCGAGATGGAGATGACCGTTGCCCCCGGCGTGGGATACCGGACCGCCGACAGCAACAAGGGGGCGAGCTCGGTGATCGGAGTGATACCGGTCGACTCGATCTTCTCCCCGGTGCGCAGGGTCTCGTACAAGGTGGAGAACACCCAGGTCGGCCAGATGACCAACTTCGACCGCCTCGTGCTCGATGTAGAGACCAATGGCGCTATCGATCCCGGCCAGGCCGTTTCCTCTGCGGGTAAGACCCTGCGTGAGCTGATGGGTCTGTTCGCCGACATCGGCGAGGGCCAGGGGTTGGAGCTGGGCGAGGTCCAGCCCGAGTACTCCGGATCGCCGGACCTCGAGCTCCCCATCGAGGCGCTCGACCTGTCGGAGCGTCCTCGCAATTGCCTGCGCCGGGCTCAGATCAAGACGGTAGGCGAGCTGGTGGAGCGGACGTCCGACGACCTGCTCAACATCACCAACTTTGGTCAGAAAAGCCTCGAGGAGGTAACGGCCAAGCTCGACGAGCTCGGGCTCAGCCTGGCCGACGCCGGCGGCGGCAACTGATGCCACGCCCCCGCAAGGGCCCCCGTTTCGGTGGATCGCCATCTCATCACAAGAAGATCATGGCCAATCTGGCCATCGAGCTCTTTCTCCACGAGAAGGTGACGACCACCCTGCCCCGCGCCCAGGCGGTGAGGCCTCTCGCCGAGAAGCTGATCACCAAGGCTCGCCGCGGGGATCTCCACGCCAAGCGGACGGTGATGAGGACCATTCCCAATCGGGACGCAGTGGTCAAGCTCTTCGACGAGGTCGCCCCCCGTTACGCCGACCGGGAGGGCGGCTATACCCGGATCACAAAGCTCGGCCCTCGCCGCGGCGACGGCGCTGAGGAAGCCATCATCGAGCTCGTCTAGCGACGAGCTCGGCTTTAGGCAACAAGCAATAGGCAATACGCCAGAGCGCGTTCTGGCTTATCGCTTAGAGCCCATTGCCTGTAGCGATCGGTTTCGCCGCTATGCGGCGAAACCGATCAAGAGTCCCACCACGAAGAGGGTGCCGCCGCCGATGACCACCTGGATCGGGGTCACCCTGTGATTCAGGATGCGTCGGGCGATCACGCGGTCGAGCATGGTCACCCCACCGACGAGCAGGACCACGACGCCGGCGATGAGAAGCAGGTTGGAGACCAGCTCGGCGAAGATGACAGTGAACACGATGAGGCCAAGGGCGGCGGCGATTCCGATCCTGGTGAATACCCAGTCGGGCATCCTCGATCCGAACCCCTCCCTGGCCCGAGCCAGGTAGTCGTCGAGCTTCGACTCGCTCCTGGCCTTTGGGGCCCTCACCTTGACCGCCGTGGCGGCTACGGACTTCTCCGCCTTCGGTGTGCGGGCTTTCGAGATCTTGCGCGTCTTCAAGCGGCGATTCGGCTTGGTGTTCTGGGCGGCGGCCTCTTGTTCGAAGCTGGCACGATCGGAGATGTCGAGCAGCAGGACTTCCCCTTCTGCGGCGACCCGTATCCCCTCGGGGATCTGGGAGATCTCGATGGTGTCGAGCGGCCAATCGCCGATGACGTGTTCCCCCGCCGCCACCTGGAGACGCCCCTCATGAAGCAGGACGACCGCGGACAGGCCACGGCTGTCGCCGGGCATGCGTAATGAAGCCTGGAATTGTCCCATCGCCCTCTTTATCGGTCGCATCGAGCCCGGGCTTAGAGAAATCTGTGATGAATCTCAAAGAATCCGAAGCCACGGGTTCGGGTTAGCCTGACCGCGTTGAGTCAACCGATATACCTCGATTTCACCAGCGAAGAATGGGCCGCGCTTCGGGCCAACACCCCTTTGACCCTCACCGAGTCCGATGTCGAGAAGATCAGAGGGATCAACGTCAACCTCGACGTGGACATGGTCGAGCACAGCTTCCTCCCTCTCTCCCGTCTCCTCAATCTCCACGTCCTGGGCAGCCACCAGCTGGCCACGGTGACCGACACCTTTCTCGGCACCCCCCCCAGCCCCCGCCCCTTCATCATCGGCATCGCCGGGTCGGTGGCGGTGGGTAAGTCGACCATCTCTCGCGTCCTTCAGGAGCTCCTGTCCCGATGGCCACAGCATCCCCGGGTCGAGCTGGTGACCACCGACGGGTTTCTCTGGACGAACGCGGTGCTCGCGGAGCGGGGCCTGATGGACCGGAAGGGCTTCCCCGAGAGCTACGACCGCAAGTCACTGCTCGACTTCGTGGCTGGGGCCAAAGGGGGACAGGAGCACCTCGAAGTCCCCGTCTACTCCCATTTCGCCTACGACGTGGTGCAGGGGGAGAGCCGGATGGTGCAACGTCCCGACATCCTCATCCTGGAGGGTCTCAACGTGCTCCAGGCCGGTGAGAGAGGCGCCTTCATCTCCGACTACTTCGACTTCTCCATCTTTGTCGACGCCGACCTGGACGCGGTGCGGGGGTGGTACATCCAGCGGTTCATCACCCTTCGGGACACCGCTTTCGCCCAGCCCGACGCGTTCTTCCACCGGTATGCGGGTCTCTCCGACGAGGAGGCGGTGGCGGTGGCGACCGACATCTGGGAGAAGATCAACGAGGTCAACCTCCGTGAGAACATCCTCCCTACCCGGGAGCGGGCCACCCTGATCCTCAAGAAGGCGCCGGATCACTCCATCGAGCGAGTCCGGCTCCGGCGCTGACCCGCGGATTCAGGGCACTAGCCTCGCCCGACTGTGAGCAGAATGTTCTCCCGTGCCGGCCGAGCCGCACTACTCGACCGCAAGCCGTTCACCGAGGCTTTCTTCGACGGCGACTCCGCGGCCGATGCCGCCATCCTGGTCGCCACCGTCTCCTCCGTGACCTACGTTGGCAGCCTCCTCGTCAACGGCGCCATCGGCCTCTTCTCCTTCCCCACCCTCCTCCAGGTTGTGATCGCCGGTGTCGTCTCCTGGCTGGTCCTCGGGTTCGCCACCTGGTTCGCCGCCACCAAGCTCTTCCAGTCCACGGGCAAGCCCCAGACAATGATCGCCCTGCAGGGTCTTGCCGTCCTCCCCCTGGTGTTGGAGCTGTTCGGCCAGATCGGCGGTGTCGTCGGTCTGATCTGGTATCTGGTGATCCTGGTGGTGGGGACGAGGGAGGCGGCCGGGATCGAGACCCGCAACGCAGCCGTCTCGGTGCTCATCGGGCTCGCAGTCGCCGTCATCTTCCGGGCCCTTCTCGGGGTTCCCTTCGCGGTCTTCGGCGCCCTGTTCTGATGCCCACGCTCCGTCTCGACCTGGCCTACGACGGCTCGGGTTTCAGGGGCTATGCGCACCAGGAGGGGCTGAGGACGGTCCAGGGCACCCTCGAGGATGCGATCGAGACAGCGCTCGGGGGGCGGGCGGAGACGGTGGTGGCGGGGAGGACGGATGCAGGGGTCCACGCCCGGGGACAGGTCGTCTCGTTTCAGGTGGAGCCACCGGTCGATGTGGAGCGCCTGGCCCGTTCGCTCAATGGGCTGGTCGGCCCCGAGATAGCGGTGATGGCCGCCACCGAGGTCGACGATGGCTTCAGCGCCCGCTTCTCCGCCCGTTGGCGCTGCTATCGCTATTCGATGTCGACCGGCCCGGCCCCCGATCCCCTCACCCGGGGATTCGAATGGCACGTTGGCCCCCGTCTCGATCATGAGGCGATGATGGCTGCAGCCGCCGAGTTCGTCGGTGAGCACGACTTCAGCGCCTTCTGTCGCTCGGTGGAGGGCAGGTCCAATGTTCGGCGGGTCGAGGAGACCGGTTGGGAGTCCGATGGTGATCGCCTCCACTTCTGGATCAGGGCCAACGCCTTCTGCCATCAGATGGTCCGATCCCTGGTCGGTCTCTGCTACGACGTGGGCCGAGGTTTCACCCCGGTCGGGTCGGTAGGCGAGATCGTCGAGTCCGCCGACCGGAGCCGGGTCGCCACCGTGGCCCCACCTCATGGGCTGATCCTCTGGGAGGTGGGCTATTGACGTCAGCCGCCGACAACCACCTCGGTCAGGAGAAGGACCCGGCTGTTCGAGGCGGCGCAGGCGAGGGCATGTGAGCCTGGGGCCAGATCGAAGGCCCCGGTCACCCGGCCTCCTGACAGCGTTTCGGGCTGGATGGTGACCTCGCCGGTCAGCTCCCAGTAGGCGGGCGGCCCTGCCGTGTCGACACGGGCCACGTCATAGACGAGCCGGTCCCAGCTGTACCCCTCGTGCAGCCCGCTGACCAGTGACAACCCGAGCTCGCTTTGGTTGACCAGCTCGACGACGACCCGAGTGGTGGCTCCCTCCCCCTCGAACGAGGTCTGCCCGTCGAAGCTGCATTGGCTCCCGTCGAAGGTGACCGTCAGATTCGGCTCGGGAATGCTCGCCTCGACCGGTGTCCCGTCGTTGAGTGCGGTGAGGAATATCTTTTCGAATCGGCTGCGGTCGGCGCCAACCGCCACCTCGTTTTCGACGCCGTCGTCGGACTCGACCGTGGCCCCGACATCCTCACCCTGGCTCTCGACGACGGCGATCGGCCTGCGCTCGGTCGCCACCACGTCAGGCTGGACCAGGGTGACGGCGGCGAGGGGATCCCAGAAGAAGTAGGTGCCACCCTCCAGGATGCCCTGATTGGCCGTCAGGTACCCATACAAGAGCTCGGCCGCGGGGCTTTCTCTGTGTGCCTCGAGCGTCTCGTAGAAGAACCGGGTCGCCGGGACGTCATTGGTGGCGTCGAGCCCGACCAATGTGATCGGCATACCTGACTGGAGCACCTCGGTGGCGGCGCGAGGATCGACCCAGATGTTCCACTCGGCGGTCATGTCGGGGGCACTGAGCCGGGCACGTCAACGGCGCCCCCCATGATCACCAGCCGCTCGATGTTGTTGACGATCTCTGGGGCGTCGCTCAGGGCGCGGGCGAGGTTGGTCAGCGGACCCAGCGCCAGGAGTCGGACTGGCTCCGGGGAGCTGGAGATCGTCTCGACGATGAGCCCGACTGCGTCTGAGCCCGCGCCCGCCTCCGAGGGCGTGAGCCCGAGCTGGTCTGCAAGACCGTCGGCTGCCTGCCGCCACTCCTCCGGGAAGACGTTCTCCCCTCCGAGCGGCTCCTGTTCGCCACATGCAACCGGAGTGTCCTCCCGGCCGAGGTGCGCGAGAACTGCGGCCGCGTTCTCCGCGCCTTCGGGGCAGTGCGCCAAACCCGTGCCGGTCACGGTCACCGCTGCGATGTGAAGCTCAGGCAGCTGGATCAGGTACAAGAGCGCCATCATGTCGTCGGGCCCGAAGTCGCCATCGACGATCACGGGTATTGCCTTGGCAGCGTCAGTCGGCGTTGTGGTCGGCTCGGCGCTCTCGCCGGCGCATGCCGACGCGATGAGTGCGAACAGTACCGAGACGATGAGCCATGGCCTGAGCGGTCGTCTCACACGGTCGATTTTCCGCCCCGAGGCCGCCTCGTCACAGAGGACTTAGACGCTTTGGCCCGGGCACGATGGGGCTGCGATTCGACCAATCACCGACGCAGATGTCAGCGGTCGTCGGGCCTCCATCCGCCACCAGCGGAGCCGTTGCCAGTGGGTAAGGGGGAGGACGCCCTACTCCCCCTTACCTGCCAATCAAGGGACCCGGAACTGGGCCGGGCCCTTGAAGGATCTCTCTCCGATGGAGACCAGACCCCTGACCAGTGCGTCCAGGGGAGATGTGGCCGTATTCGTGGTCGCGATCTCCGGGTTGCGTGTCTGCCGCCGGCTCCGGCCCTTCGACAGTGCTTTGCCCAGGTTGATGCGTGGCTGATGCATTCGTGAATCCTCCTCATCGGCGCCGAACCGAGATGTCCGGGCGCTGTCAGGGGATGGTGCGTCAATTCGGGCCGTGCGGATATGGGGGACCGCCCCCTGGGGGAGAATCCCCACGTCGGCCGGTAAACCGAATGCAGCCCGTCACGTATATGTGACGCCCTGCATTAGGAAGCGGGTTAGCCCAGGTACGGCTCCAGTGCCTCGGCGATACGAGCAGAGTGGTCGGCGTCCTTGGTCTCGACCGAGATCTCGATCTCGACCCTGCCGAAGGGGAGGCCGAACCCTTCGCGGTGATGCTCCACTTGGAGGACGTTTCCTCCCCGGTCGGCGACAGCCTGGAGCACGGAGGCCAGGTTGCCGGGCTGGTCGGGGACCAGGACCCTGTATTTGGCGAAACGTCCCGAGGCCTCGAGCCCGTGACGCACCGCCTTGCCCAGGAGCATCAGATCGATGTTGCCCCCGGAGAGGACGATGCATATCGGGTCGGGTGCGTCGTCGGGGATCAGCTTCTCCATCAGCGCCGCCACCCCGACCGCTCCTGCTGCCTCGACCATCAGCTTGGAGCGATCGAGGATGTAGGTGAGGGCGGCGGTGGTCTGGGCGTCGTTGACCACGAGGATGTGGTCGACATGCTCCCCGACGATCTCCCACACCTGATCCGAGGGGACCGAGACCGCTATCCCATCGGCGACTGTGGGAAGCCCGCGGGGGAAGTCTCTGACCAGCTCGCCCCGCCGTCTGCTCGCGGCATAGACCGCGGCGGTCTCGATCTCGACCCCGATCACCGTCACCCCCGGCCGCATGGTCTTCAGGGCGAGCGCGGTCCCGGAGAGGAGGCCGCCACCTCCGGTCGGGATGACGACGGTGCCGACCTCAGGCATCTGCTCGACGATCTCGAGCCCGAGCGTGCCCTGCCCGGCGATGATCAACGGATCGTCGTAAGGGTGGACGAAGTGAGCACCGGTCTCGCTGGAGAACTTCTCCGCCGCATCGACTGCGTCGGCCAACGAGTTGCCCACCAGCCTCACCTCGGCGCCGTAGTCCTCGGTGGCCTTGATCTTGGTGATCGGTGCCGTCTCCGGCATGAAGACGGTGCAGGGCGACCCGGTGAAGGCGGCGGCCAGGGCGACCCCTTGGGCGTGATTCCCGGCGGACCCCGCCACCACCGCCTTCCCGCCGAGTCGGGTGAGCACGTTGAGAGCGCCCCGGATCTTGAAGGAGCCGGCCCGCTGCATGCATTCGGCCTTGAGATGGACGTCGCGGCCGGTGAGCCGGCTGAAGGACTGGGACCAGACGAGCGGGGTCTCGGTGACGCGCCCCTCGAACCGGCCCCGCGCCTCCTGGATCTCGTTGAGGGTGATCATCGCGATTGGCCTAGAAGTGGTTGTCGGCGTAGCATATGCCGGCTCCCGCGACGGGAGCCGTTTCCCCAAACGCTCCCCGGTATCTTCAACCTGCCGAGGATTACTCATGACCATCAACAAGACCTACTCGCCCAAACCGGGCGACGTCGAGCGCGCCTGGTTCGTGGTGGATGCCACCGACCTCCCGCTCGGCCGTCTCGCCTCCGAGATCGCCACGCTGCTCCGAGGCAAGCACAAGCCGACCTACGCTCCCCATGTGGACGGTGGCGACTTCATCATCGTGGTCAACGCCGAGAAGGTGGCCGTCACCTCGGACAAGAGCCAGAGCAAGATCTACTACCGGCACTCGGGCTATCCCGGTGGGATAAAGGCCGAGACCTTCGACAGCCTCCGTGAGCGTCGCCCTGAGGCCATCATCGAGCGGGCGGTGAGGGGGATGCTCCCCAAGACCAGGCTCGGACGACAGATGGGACGCAAGCTCAAGGTGTACGCCGGACCCGATCATCCCCATGCCGCCCAGAAGCCGGAGGCTCTGGAGCTCGACATCCGAAAGGTGGAACTCTGATGGTAAAGCCTCTGGTCCAGGCCACCGGCCGACGCAAGGCTTCCGTGGCCAGGGTCCGTCTTCGTGACGGCTCCGGGCAGGTGACTCTCAACGGCAAGCCGCTGGAGGAGTACTTCCCGACCATGGCGTCACGTCTGCGGGTCATGGAGCCGCTCCAGATCACCCAGACCCAGGGTCGCTACGACGTCGACGCCACCCTGGAGGGTGGTGGCACGACCGGTCAGGTCGACGCCCTGCGTCTCGGGATCTCCCGGGCCCTGATCGTGCTCGACGAAGAGCTCCGCCCCATGCTGAAGAAGGCCGGCATGCTCACCCGTGATTCCAGGATCGTCGAGCGCAAGAAGTACGGGCTGCGCAAGGCCCGTAAAGCTCCCCAGTACACCAAGCGCTGACCTTGATGGACCTCCGTCGTCTCCTCGACGATGGGAAACCCATCTTCGGCACCGACGGTGTACGCGGGGTTGCCGGGTCTGAGCTCACTCCCGAACTGGCCTTGTCCATCGGCCGCGCCGCCGGCTCCTACCTCCGCGGCGGGCCCGTGGTCGTCGGTCGTGACACGCGACGCTCGGGCGAGATGCTGTCCTCTGCCCTTCAGGCCGGTTTTCACGCCGTGGGCATCGACACCGTCGACGTCGGCGTGCTGCCCAGCGGGGGGATCAGCTATCTGACCGCAACCTCGGGGGCGACGATGGGGGCGGTCGTCTCGGCTTCCCACAACCCTGCCGAGGACAACGGGATCAAGCTCCTCGCCGCTCGTGGCAGCAAGCTCCCCGACGAGGTGGAACGGGAGCTCGAGGATAGGCTGCGGTCGTCGGGCACCAAGTCGGCGATGGGGCCCGAGATCGGGACCCGCTTCTCCGACAGCGACGCCCTGGAGCGCTACGTCGATCATCTCGTCTCCGCCTCCAGGTACAACTTGAGCGGTCTCGGGGTGGTCCTCGACTGTGCCAACGGGGCGGCCTTCAAGGCCGCCCCGTTGCTGTTCCGGCGACTCAAAGCCGATCTAGAGGTGCTCGCCGACGCCCCGGACGGGACCAACATCAACCACGGGGTCGGTGCCTCTCACCCCGAGATGTTGGCCAAGGAGGCCCGGGGCCGGATAGGTCTCTCCTTCGACGGGGACGCCGACCGGCTGATCGCCGTCGACGAGGACGGGCGGGTGGCCAACGGCGATGTGGTCATGGCCATCCTCGCCCGGCACCTGAAGGCCCAGGGCGCGTTGAAGAAGAACCTGGTCGTGGCCACGGTCATGTCCAATCTCGGGTTCCGGAAGTCCATGGCCGAGGCGGGTATCGACCTGATCGAGACCAAGGTCGGTGACCGCTATGTCATGGAGGCCCTGCTCGAGCACAAGGGGTCGCTGGGCGGGGAGCAATCGGGTCACATCATCTTCCTCGACAAGGGGCAGACCGGGGACGGTCTTCTCACCGCGGTGAGGCTTCTCGACGTGGTGGCGGGGACGGGCAAGGAACTGAGACAGCTCAGGGCCGAGGCGATCACCGAGTACCCCCAGATCCTGCAGAACGTGCGAGTCGACCGAGGCGCCAGTCTCGACGACGCCGGCGCCCTTTGGGAGGAGGTGCGCCGGATCGAGACCGAGCTGGGGGAGGATGGCCGGGTCCTGGTTCGGGCGTCGGGCACCGAGCCGTTGATCCGGGTGATGGTGGAAGCCTCTTCCGAAGAGCTGGCCAGGCGCTACGCTGATCTCCTGTCGAGTGTCACCGAGAGCTCGATGCGGAAGGAGGGATAGACCGAACCAAGGCAGTCGCGTGCGCGAAACGAGACAGCGCCAGGCCTCGCAGCAGATACGCAACGGGGGTCTGGGGGTCGCCCCCCAGAATTCACAGCGAGGTGACGAGGAGGAAGGTCATCGAATGATTCGGCGGATGCCTTCCCGGCCAGCTCAGGTCGTAAGGGATGGGTGCAAAACCCGGAAGTGATTCCGGAACAGAGACCCACCCGTGAGCGCCGGTCAACGGCTTTTCCCGCACGCACATCTCCGTAATTGGGTTGGCCAGGTGAGTATGTGTCCCCTGCCGATCCCAATTAGGGAGAAAGAGCGTTCCGTAATCGGGTTGGCCAGGTCCGCATGTGACTCCTGCCGGCCCCGATTACGGGGATGAAAGGAACAAGATGTGCGGAATCGTTGGGTACGTCGGGCCTCGAGCGGCGATCGACGTGCTGATGCCGGGTCTGGCCCGGCTCGAATACCGGGGATATGACTCGGCCGGCGTGGCCCTCAACCACGGCGGGTCGATGACTGTCCTGAAAAAGGCCGGCCGCATCGCCGACCTTCAGGGCCTGGTCGACCGGGAGAACCCGGCCGAGGCCCACACCGGGATCGGTCACACCCGGTGGGCCACCCACGGCGCCCCCAACACCGGCAACGCCCACCCCCATCTCGACTGCACCCGGGAGGTGGTCGTGGTCCACAACGGGATCATCGAGAACTGGGTCGACCTCAAGACCAAGCTGGTCGAGAACGGTCACGTCTTCGAGAGCGACACCGACACCGAGGTGGCCGCCCACATGATCGAGGAGATGTCGGAGCTGCCCCTGGCCGACGCCGTGCGCCATGTGATGAACGAGACCGACGGCGCACTTGCCCTGGTGGTGATGCGGAGGTCCGAGCCCGACGTCCTGGTCGGGGCGAGACGGGGGTCCCCGCTGGTGGTGGGCCGGGGCAAGGGCGAGAACTTCCTCGCTTCGGACATCCCCGCCTTTCTGGAGCACACCCGGCACATGGTGATCATCGAGGACGAGCGGGTGGTGGAGATCCGGCCCGATCAGATCACCCTCACCGACCTGGCCGGGGTCAGCCTGCCCCTCGACGAGCGTCTCGTCGAGTGGGACCTGGAGGCGGCGGAGAAGGGCGGCTTCGACACCTTCATGCAGAAGGAGATCTTCGAACAGCCCCACGCCATCGCCGACACCCTGGCCGGGCGAGTCGAGGCCCCGGGCCGGGTGGTGCTCGACGAGCTGACCCTCGACCCCGAGCTGCTGCGGGAGATCGACAAGGTGTTCGTGGTCGCCTGCGGCAGCTCGTTTCACGCCGCGATGATGGCCAAGTACGCCATCGAGCGATGGGCCCGGCTCCCGGTCGAGATCGACATCGCCTCCGAGTTCAGGTACCGGGACCCTGTGCTCAACGACCGGTCATTGGTGATCGGCATCAGCCAGTCAGGGGAGACCATCGACACCCTCGCCGCCGTACGGTACGCCCGGGCGCAGGGGTCGTTGGTGATCGGTGTCTCCAATGTGGTCGAATCGGCACTGGCACGGGAGTCGGATGCGGTCCTCTATACCCGGGCCGGCCCCGAGATCGGGGTTGCCGCCACCAAGACCTTCACCACCCAGCTCGTTGCGATGCAGCTCCTCGGTCTCTACCTGGCCCAGGTGCGGGGGGCGCTCGACCCGGGGGCAATCGAGCTCCTGGTGAAAGAGATGCTCCGGCTGCCCGACCAGGTCGAAGCGGTCCTGGCCAGGGCGGACGAGGTGAAGGAGATGTGCAAGAGCTGGGCCGACACCCGGGACTGGTTCTTTCTGGGCAGGTCGGGTGACTTCCCGGTGGCGATGGAGGGGGCGCTCAAGTTGAAGGAGATCGCCTACCTCCGGGCCGAGGGATACGCCGCCGGTGAGATGAAACACGGGCCGATCGCCCTGATCGAGCCGGGGGTGGTCGTCGTCGGCGTCGCCACCGACACCCATGTCCAGGCCAAGACCCTCTCCAACATGGAGGAGATGAAGGCGAGGGGAGGGACCATCGTGCTCGTCGCCGAGGAAGGTGACGATGTGGGTCATGTCGCCGACTACGTGATACGGGTGCCGGCCGGTCCCGACCTCCTGTGCACGGTGACCGCGGTGGTGCCGCTCCAGCTTCTCGCCTACTACGTGGCGACGGCCAAGGGGATGGACGTGGACAAGCCGCGCAACCTGGCCAAGACGGTGACGGTGGAATAGCGATTCCTAATGCAGGGCGTCACGTATACGTGACGTCCTGCACGAAGTTGGGGACGGATTCGGTCATGGGCGTGAGGAAGAACACCGGGTGGCGGGCGGCCTCCTCCCGCCAGGTTTCGATGGGGGCGTTGGGGTCGGCTCGAAGTGCCCTGGGACTTCCCACGCGATACCGCGGAGGCCGGTGCCGGCGCCGCCGTTCGTGTCCGGGAGACCCCAGGCCCATGAGAAAGGGCCCGGCCGGAGCCGGGCCTCTTCCCGTTACGGACAACGGCGTCAGGACCGGAGGTCGGCCTCGACGTCGAACTCGATCTTGAACTTCTCGGAGACGAGGACACCGCCGCCTTCGAGTGGGGCGTTCCAGACCAGGCCCCATTCCCGCCGGTCGATCTCGCCGGTGGCGGTGAAGGCCGCCTTGGTGGTGCCGT
>Ga0326597_10004851_pt1 | contig 18797 bp, 19 predicted proteins | sample RVTome_12_FD_203789 | JGI IMG/M metagenome (GOLD analysis project Ga0326597, IMG submission 203789) | Soil microbial communities from uranium-contaminated site in the Upper Colorado River Basin, Wyoming, United States - RVT100D185 | ecosystem: Environmental > Terrestrial > Soil > Contaminated >... | reverse complement strand
GGGCATGCCGACGACGGAAGGCTCCGTGGTCTTCAAGGACCGCATCGCGCAGGAAGACTCGACGCAGGTGGCGCGCGCCCGGGTGGCGGGCGCCGTCATCGTTGGGAAGTCGACGACGCCGGAGTTCGGCTTCGTCGCCTACACGGCGACGAAGGCGCACGGCGTGACGCGCAACCCGTGGGACCTCTCGCGGACGCCGGCGGGCTCGTCGGGCGGGTCGGCGGCGGCGGTGGCGGGCGGCCTCGTGCCGGTGGCGACGGCGAGCGACGGCGGCGGCTCGATCCGGCTGCCGGCGTCGTACTGCGGCCTGCTGGGCATGAAGGGCACGTTCGGGCGCATCCCGCGCGGGCCGCGCGCGAAGTACGGCCAGCTCACCGGGCTCAAGGGCGTGGTGACGCGCAGCGTGCGCGACGCGGCGCGCTGGTTCGACGTGGCGAGCGGCTACGACCCGCGCGATCCGCTCAGCCTGCCGCGCATCGACGGCTGGGAGGAGCGGCTCGGCACGCAGGACCTGCGCGGGCTGCGCGTGGCGCTCTCGGTCGATCTCGGCGCGGCGGTGGTGCATCCCGAGGTGGAGCGCATCGTGCGCGAGGGGGCGGAGGCGCTGATCGAGGCGGCGCGGCTGCAGCGCGTCGATGTCGAGGTGCGGCTGCCGGAGAACGGGCCGGCCTGGGCGATGACCGGGCTCGCGTCGCTGGTCAACGACCTGAAGGGCTACTGGCCGGACTGCAAGGAGGACCTGACGCCGGAGATCCGATACGGCATGGAATTCGCGGACAAGTACCGCGCCTGGCACGGCGCGAAGGTCGAGCGCTTCCGCGTCGAGCTGAACGAGCTGATGGCGGACGTCTTCGAGCAGGTCGATCTGCTGCTGTGCGCGGTGAGCCCGATGGAGCCGTTCGCCGCGGAGGGGCCGATGCCGAACCGCGTGGGCGAGGTGAAGGTCAGCCCGTTCAACGCGGGCGCGCTGACGATACCGGGCAGCATCTCGGGCTACCCGGCGGTGTCGATGCCGGCGGGCCTCTCGGTGGCGGGGCTGCCGATCGGGTTGCAGGCGTACGCGCGCCGGCACGAGGACGCGCTGCTGCTCGACCTGGCGCTGGCCTGGGAGCGCGCGCGGCCCTGGCCGCTCGTCGCGCCAGGGGCGCCAGCGTAGGTCCGGCTACGCCGGCGTTCGCAGTCGCGGTATACTTAGGTGGAGGTGATGGGTATTGGGGGATGCGGTGAAGGAAGCTGGAACGCCAGCTCCGGGCCCGTAACCCGCCGAGAAGAGAAGCCCTGAGTGGGGCGAACGGGACGCGAGGCTTCGGGCCGGTCCCCTGGGGCAGAAACCCCGAACGCGGGCCAAGGGCCACCGGAGTTGGGCCAGACGAAAGCCCACCAGCGAGCGCTGGTGGGCGTTGTGTTTGTTGTCGCTCGCCCGCTTGAGGTCGTTTGGCCGTATCGAGAAGGGCCGTCCAGCCGTCGTATTGCAGTGGCGTCCACAGTATCCTTGTTAGGGCAGGAAGTGGTGCCATGAAGGTGCGCGACGTGATGACGATGACCGTGGTGGAGGTAGCGGCGGATGATTCGTGCCAGCACGCGGCGCGTCTGATGCGCGATCACGGCGTGGGCATGCTGGCGGTGACGCGCGAGGGCCGCGTCATCGAAGGGGTGCTGACCGACCGAGACCTGGCGGTTCGCTGCGTGGCGCTGGGGGGCGACTCGAGCCAGCAGCGAGTGGCCGATTTCATGGACCATCACCCGACGACGGTGGACGCGGACATGGAGCTGGAGGGCGCCGTCGAGATTATGCGCAACGGCGGGTTGCGGCGGCTGCCGGTGATGGTGGCCGGCAGTCACGTGATCGGCGTTCTGTCGCTCGATGACGTTGCGGTCGACATGAAGCACTATCTCGACTCGTTTCTGGCGGTCGCGGGCCAGTACAGCCGCAAGCGCCACTAGAGCGCGGCCGGATGCCTCGACGCCCAGCCCCTTCGATTCCTGCTGTGCCGTCCGACCGAGCGCTGCGGCGGTTGAGCCGGATGCGCTGTCGGGAGGGGGTGCTTTCCCTTTACCTCGACTTCGACCCGGCGGGGGGCGACCGGCGCGACCCGGCCGCCGCGGCGGGCGATGCGCTCGCCCCGCTGCAGGCGACGCCGCTCGATGAGCGGCTGCGGAAGCGGCTGGACGAGGAAGTCGAGCGAGCCATCTCGTACGTGCGCGAGGAACGACAGGTCCGGGGGCGGGGCCTGATCGTGTTCTCGTGTCTGCCGCGCGGGTTATGGGAGGTCTTGTGGCTCCAAGTGCCGGTCCGCCCGCTGGCCCGCTTTGGCGAGCGGGCGCACATCGCGCAGCTTGCCGGCATTCTCGACGAGCACGAGCGATACGGCGTCGTGCTGCTCGACAAGGAGCGCGCGCGGGTGCTGGTGGTCTACCTGAACCGCGTTGAGCATGACACCAGCGTGTTCGACGCGTTCCCAGGCCGTACGAAGATGGGCGGCTGGGCGCAGGCCCGCTACGCGCGACACCGCGAAGCGCACCTGCACCGGCACGTCCTGCACGTGGTCGAGGCGGTCCAGAGGGAGGCGCGCCGGCGGCCCTTCGACCGGCTCATCGCGGGCGGACCGGACGAGGCGCTGGCAGCGTTCCTGGCAGTGCTCCCGCGCAGTCTGGCAGGGCGGCTGGCGGGGACGTTCGCCGGCGAGCTGTTCCTGTCGAATGCGCAGGTCCTGGAGCACGTGCGCGCGCTCGACGAGCGATCGGAGCGCGAGGGCGAGCTGCGGACGGTGACTCAGGTCATCGACGTGGCCTCGGCTGGCGGCGCGGCGGCCGTCGGCTGGGACGACACGCTGGCGGCGCTGGTGGAGGGCCGGGCGCACAAGCTGGTGCTCGCGGAGGGTGTGAGTCAGCCGGGCCACGCGTGCCCGGCAGGACACCTGGCCGTCGTGGAGCCCGTACGTGCATGTCCGGTCTGCGGCGCCGCTATGCAGGCGGTGGCGGACCTGGCCGAGCGCGCCATCGAGCTGGCGTTCGACGAGGATGGCCGGGTGGAGATGGTGCGCGGGGAGGCCGCGCAGGCGCTCGGGCCGCACGGCGGGGCCGGCGCCTTGCTCCGTTTCTGAGCGGGCCCTGCTTCGGGTTGCGCCTGAGGGGGGCCGTGCTACAATAGCCGAGCCCATCGACGCCTCTCCCCTCCGCCCTACGGCCACCATGGATTCGTACGGGCAGGACGCCCGGCCGAGGCGGGGTCACACCGCGCATGGAAGACAAAGGCCCCTTCGACCGCATCCTCCAGCCGGAGCCGCGCGGCGAGCGCGACCGCTCCGCCGTGATCGTCGTCGCCGCGACGATCGTCCTCGGGCTCCTGTTGCTGCTGCTGATCCTGCCGCCGATCTCGATCCTCGACGACGGCGACAGCCCGGCGACGTCGCTCGGGCCCGTCGTCACGCGCCTGCGCGATGACCTGCCGGCGCCGCCGGACGGCTTCGAGGCAGTGAGCGGGCTCTTCGATCTGGAGACGCAGGAGCCGGTGAACCGGCCCGCGCGGCTGACGGTCGACCTGTCGGCGCGGGTCGGCGCGGGCGAGCAGCTCCTGCTCTTTACGTATCAGGACAACCAGTGGCGGCAGATCGGGAGCGCGGTGCCCGTCGCCGGCGGCGACGCGGCGCAGGGCGAGGTCTCGGCGCTGCCGGCGAACGTCGCGGTGTTCCGCGGCGTCGAGCAGTCGCGCACGGTCGTGGGCAGCCTGCCGCGTGGCGAGCAGCCGGACGGCGCGGCGCTGGACACGATCGCGACGCTGTACATCCGCGGCTTCGAGCCGGCGGCGGACGGCGGCATCACGGGCGGCGCGTTCGAGGCGCCGGATGGCGTCGATGCCGACCTGGCGGCGACGATCAGCGCGACCTCCGCCGGAAGCATCGACAATGTGAACGCCATCCTGGCCTCGGCCGACCTGCGCAACGCGCACGTACAGGCGATCGCGGCCTTCGCCGCGGAGCACAACTTGGCCGCCATCGACATCGATTACCAGCAGATCGAGCGGGGGCGTGGGGACGCCTTCGTGTCGTTCGCCGGCGAGCTGGCGAGCGCGCTGCGCGGCGACGGCCGCCTGCTGATGCTCACGCTGCCAGCGCCGGTGGGCACGCCCGACGGCTTCGACACCCTGGGCTTCGACTGGGAGGCGCTCGCGCCGCTGGTGTCGACGATCACGCTGGCGTCGATTGGCGAGCAGGACCTCTACCACGAGCGGACGGAGGACGCGCTGGGCTACCTGGTGCCGCGCGTCGGCGCGGGCAAGCTGTTGCTGACGGTGACGCCGCTCAGCCGCGAGCGCGGCGTCGACGGGCTGCGGACGCTGACGCTGACGGAGGCGCTCGGTCTGGCGAGCGTACCGTCGATCGATCCCGAAGGGCCGGTCGCGTCGGGCACGGACGTGCAGGCCTCCGGACAGAACCTGGGCGACCCGGTCGCCGGCGGCGGGCTGACGTGGGACGATACGGCGCGCGCCGTCGTGTTCAACTACACCGGGCCGGGCGGGCTGCGCACGGTCTGGCTGGCGAACGCTTTCAGCGAGTCGTTCAAGATCGATCTTGCGCGGCGTTACCAGCTTGGCGGCGTGGCGGTCGACGACATCTCGGCGGGCGCGGCGGACGCGGGCATCTGGCCGGCGGTGGAGCAGTACGCGAGCAGCGGCGCGATCGATCTGGTGAAGCCGAACGGCGATCTGCTGACGCCGCGCTGGCAGGCCTCGGCCGGAGAGCTGGCGAGCGACGCCGGCGTCTCGGTGACGTGGACCGCGCCCGAGGAGGCCGGCACCTACACGCTGACGCTGATCGTGAGCGACGGCATGACGCGCGTCGGCCGCGAGCTGCCGGTGGTGGTGGAGACGCCCGCGGGCGCGCGCGCGCGGTAGGGCGGTGCGCGTCACGGGCGGGTCGGCGCGCGGCCGGCGGCTGAAGGCGCCGCCGGCGGGCGTGCGGCCGACGTCCGACAAGGTACGGGCGGCGATCTTCGACGCGCTGGAGGCGCAGGGCGTGGACGACTCGCGGGTGCTGGACCTTTACGCGGGCAGCGGTGCGCTCGGCATCGAGGCGCTCAGCCGCGGGGCCGGCTTCTGCGACTTCGTTGAGCGCTCAGCGCAGCACGCCGCCGTGGTTCGCGAGAACCTGTCGCTCGCGGGCGAGAGCGAGCGCGGGCGCGTCCACCGCTGCGGTGTGGAGCGCGTCCCGGAGCGGCTCCAGGGCCCCTACTCGCTCATCCTGGCCGATCCGCCGTATGATGATGCCGCCGCGCCCGCCGCGCTTGAGCGCGTCGCGCAGTCGCCGCTGGTGGCGGCGGACGCGACGCTGGTGCTGGAGCACAGCAGCCGGCGCGAGGCGCCGGAGGCGTTCGGGCCGTTGCGGCTGAGCTGGAGCCGCCGCTACGGGGACACGCAGGTATCGATCTATCGCCGGTGAGCGGCGCGGAGAGGGAGGGAGCTGTTGACCACCGCCGTCTACCCCGGCCGGTTCGATCCGGTGACGAACGGCCACCTGGACATCACGATGCGGGCCGCGCGGCTCTTCGACCAGCTCGTCGTCGCCGTGCTCGACGCGGGCACGGGGACGCTCTTCAGCACTCAGGAGCGGATCGCCTTCTTCAGCAAGGCCGTCGAGGCGTGCCCGAACGTCACCGTGAAGCCGTTCAAGGGCCTCGTCGTCAACTTTGCGCGGGAGCAGTCGGCGTCCGTCCTCGTGCGCGGCATCCGCGCCGTCACGGGCTTCGAGGCGGAGTTCGACATGGCGTTGATGAACAAGCGCATGGCGGCGGAGGTCGAGTCGGTGTACTTGATGAGCAGCCTGGAGCACCTGTTTATCAGCGGCAGCCGCATCCGCGAGGTGGCCAGCCTGGGGTATGATGTAACCGATCTGGTGCCGCCGCTCGTCGCGGAGGCGTTGCGCAAGAAGTTTTCGTGAGAGGAGCCCCGCCATCGACCTCTTACACCTGATCGACCGGCTGGAAGAACAGATCGGCGAGGCGCGCCGTCTGCCGATCGGCACGGGCAGCGTGATCGACCGGCGGCGGCTGCTCGACCTGGTCGACCAGCTCCGGGCCGCGGTGCCCGCCGATCTGCGCGAAGCGCAGGAGATCATCAAGCGCCGCGAGGAGGTGCTCGCCCAGGCCGACGAGGAGGCCGCGCTGCGGCTGGCGCGCGCGGACGAGGAGGTGGACCGGCGGGTGGCGGAGTCGGAGGTGGCGAAGGCAGCGGAGGCGCGCGCGCAGGAGCTGATCGGGGAGGCGCAGCGGCAGATCGAGGGGATGTTGGAGGAAGCGAGGCGCCACGCGGAGCAGCGCTCGGTGGAGGGCGCGCGGCTGGCGTCGGAACAGATGGACGAGGCCGATCGCTATGCGATGGAGATGCTCCGGAAGCTGGAGCAGCAGCTCGACGCCTTCATGTCGAGCGTGCGGTCCGGCATCGACACGCTCGACCGCAGGCCGGAGGAGGCGAGCGTCTCCGCCTGGCAGGAAGCGCAGCCGCCGGAGCTCTAGCAGGGTGCTGAAGAACAGATGCCTGCCGTTCCCACCCGCCCGCCCAGGAAGGTAATGAATCTGGGGGACACCCCCCAGGCCCCCCGACAGGGGGCTCCGCCCCCTGTACCCCCGGCGACCGGAGTTTTTCGGCACCCTGCTAGGGGCCGGCGTGCTCGTTCAGGAAGTCCATGATGCGTTGGCGGATGGCGGCCGAAGAGTCGCTCTGCTCGGGCAGGAAGATGTTCGTCCCGTGCGCGATACCAGGGTAGAGCTGGGAGTCCTTCGGCTCACCCGTCGCCTCCAGGAGCTGCTCCAGGCTGAGCGCCGCGAGCTCGTCGCCCTCGCTGGCGATGAAGAGCTTGGGGACTGTGACGCTGGGCACGGCCTTGAGCGCATCCTGACCCTCGAACTCCGCGGGCGCTGAGATCGCGACGACGCCATCGACGTCCGCCTGGGAGGCGACGACAAGGGAGGTCGTGCCGCCCATGCTGGCGCCGACGAGGAAGACCTGCCGCTTGCCGCGGTCGTGCAGATAGCGGACCACGGAGGCAAGGTCGTCGTCCAGCTTATCGAACGCTTGCTCTCCCCCGGAATCGCCATAGCCGCGGAAATTGAAGGTGAGGGCGGCGTATCCGGCGTCGGCCAGCTCCTGTGCGAACTCGAACCATGCGGTCTGGTCGTTGGGCTGCATGTGGCTGAGGACGACGGCGACATCGTGCTGCGGGCCGAAGAAGCGCCCGTTCACGATCACGTCGTCGGCGCTGACGATGTAGACGTTCTCGGTGCCCGAGATCGGCGGCGTCACCCGCTCGGGCGCGACGGCTTTGTCGGCGCAGGCCAAGGCAAGCGGCGCGAGGAGCGCCGCGCAGAGCGCAAGGAGGCTGCGTGGCTGCATGCTAGGGCATGATCGCCGAGGGGAGGAAGGCAAGTCAAGTGCCACGGCCCGGAGGTCAATCTTCGCGCCGGCCCGTGCCTTCGTCCTCCAGGTCGGCTGAGGAGCCGGGGTGGCGGAGATGGTTGAGGAATGGGAGCTCCTGCCGGCGACCGGAGAGGTACTCGGACAAGGGGCGCATCGCCAGGATGAGGAAGACCATCGGCGTCGCCACCAGGGCGACGAGATAGAGCTCGACACCGATCGCCACGCCGATCGCCGCGACGGACCAGACGGTCGCGGCCGTGGTGATGCCGCGCACGGTGCCGCTCTCCCGGAAGATGATGCCGGCGCCCAGGAAGCCGATGCCGGTGACGATGTTCGCCGCGACCCGGTCCGTGCCATACGTCTCGTTGATGCCGGTGAACATCGCGGCGCCGGCAGCGACGAGCGCCATCGTGCGCAGGCCGGCGGGATACTGGCGGCGGTCGCGCTGCCAGCCGATGAACGCGCCGCAGAACGCCGCTAAGAGCAGCTTGCCGACGAGTTCAGCCTGTTGGCCTGCGTCCATAGGTTCGTGTGTGCGTATCGGTGGCCGAGAGGCACGATGATAGCAGGCGACCGGCGGCGACTCAAGGGCGCGCGCGGGCCGCAAACCTGCGAACGCTGTCTTCGGAGACACAGACGCGGCCCTGGCTGGCCGCCGGCGGTGAGGCTAGCTGGTGGAGCTGGAGGGATTCGAACCCTCTACCTTTTGTCTGCCAGACAAACGCTCTCCCAATTGAGCTACAGCCCCACGCAGCCCATGCTAGCAGGGGGCGCTCGGGCCTGGCAAGCAGAGCGAGGCTGGATGCGTTGTGCTAAGATAGGACAGCGAGAAATGCGCTTATGCAGGCGACGCGGCAACAGATCCTCGACTACTTGCGCCAGCACGCCCGCGCGACGGTGAAGGACCTCGACGCGCACCTGTCGCTGACATCGACGGGCGTGCGCCAGCACCTCACGGTGCTGGAACGCGAAGGGCTGGTGGAGGCGCACGAAGAGCGCGGGCACGTCGGACGGCCCGCGCTTGTGTACCGTCTCACCGAGCAGGGCGACGCGCTCTATCCCAAGGCCTACGATCAGCTCGCGATCACGCTGCTCGAGGAGGTGCGCGCGGGCGGCGGCGCGCAGCTCCAGTCACTCGTGCGGCGCGCCGCGACGCGCTTCGCCGAGCCGTACCGCGAGCGTGTCGCGAGCCGGCCGTTGCCGGAGCGGGTGCGCGAGGCAACGGAGATCATCCGCGAGCGGGGGTTCCTGGCGGACTGCCGGCAGGACGGGGACGGCTGGCTGATCGAACAGTACACCTGCCCGTTTCCGCGCGTGGCCAAGCAGAACAGCTGCGTGTGCGCTCTCGACGTGGAGTTCGTCCGCCAGCTCGTCGGCGAGGACGCGCGGCTGAGCACCAGCCTGCTGCGCGGCGACCACGCCTGTACCTTCCGCGTGCGGCCGGCGCAGCCCGCGGCGGCCCGGCGCGCCTAATCGATCCAGACGTCCAGCGCGAACCCCAGAGCCCAGAGCACCCCGAAGAGCAGGTGCGCACCGACCGTGCCGAGCAGGATACGGTTGAGCGATCGCGCATCGCGGCTTAGCCGGAGCCGCGAGAGCAGCCGCAGCGCGCCCGGCAGCGCGACGAGCGCGACGAGGCCGGTGGGCGGCGCCGCGCCCGTGGCGACGAGCACGATGACGGCCGCAAACGCGCCAAGGACGAGGACGGCCAGCTCGGCGTCGGCGGCGGGCCGGCCGGCCAGCGAGGCGAGCGTGCGCTTGCCGGTCGCGCGGTCGCCTTCGATGTCGCGCAGGTTGTTCGCGTGCAGGATTGCGGAGACGAGGAGGGCGACCGGCAGCGACGCGAGGAAGGCCTCCCACGTCCAGGCCTCGAGCTGGACGTAGGCGGCGCCCATGACGATCACCGGCCCCATGAAGACGAAGACGGTCAGCTCGCCCAGCGCGCGATAGGCCAGCTTGAGCGGCGGCGCGGTGTAGGCGTAGCCGGCGAGCACGCTGGCGACGCCCAGCGGCAGCACCTGCCAGCCAACGAAGGCGACGATCGTCAGCCCGAGCGCGCCGCCGATCGCGAAGGCGATCAGCCCGCCGGCGAGCACGGCGCGCGCCGAGAGGAGGCCGCGCTGGATGACCCCGCTCGGGCCGAGCGAGACGGCGGTATCGACGCCGAACTCGTGGTCGTAGACATCGTTGACCAGGTTGGTGCCCGCCTGGAGCGCCATCGAACCGAGGAGGGCGAGGACGAAGAGGCCTGGCCGGAACGTCTCGTCCGCGGCGAGGGCGGTGCCGGCGAGGACGGGCACGACCGCCGCCGTGAGCGACGGGAGGCGGATCGCGAGGAGCCAGACGCTGAGCGGGCGGGGCATCGAGAGTTCCTTCAAGTACTCCCTAGTCTGCGGGATGAATCCCGCAGCTTCTCAATCTCGAAGCCGCGGGTTTCAACCCGCGGAACGGGGATGTAACCAACCAGACGCTGAGCGGGCGGGGCATCGAGTGCTATCGTAGATGCGTCGTGGGTGCCGATCAAGCTCCGGTGTTATACTGCCGGTGGCCGCGATGCCGGCCTGAGACTGCCGCTTGGACTACCTGGAAGCCCTCCGCCAGCTTCAACGTCGAGACGATTGGGAGCGCACCGGCGCCGCCGCCGACGCGGCGCGCTGGGACCTGCGCCGCATGCGCTCGCTGCTGGCCCGAGCGGGCGACCCGCAGCTTGGGCGGCGGACCGTGCACGTCGCGGGGAGCAAAGGCAAGGGCAGCGTCGTCTCGATGGTCGCGTCGGCCCTGCAGGCCGCGGGCGAGACGGTGGGGCGCTACACCAGCCCGCACCTCCACCGCTTCGTCGAGCGCATCGCCGTCGGCGGCGAGCCGGTCGCGGAGGAGGACTTCGCGCAGCTGCTGGGCGAGCTGCTGCCGCAGATCGATGCCGAAGACGAGGACGGCTCGTACGGGCGCATCAGCACGTTCGAGGCGCTGACAGCGCTTGGCTTCCTCTGCTTCCGCGAGCGGAACGCTTCGTGGCAGGTCCTCGAGGTGGGGCTCGGCGGCCGCCTGGACGCGACGAACGTCCTCGACGAGAAGGAGGTCTGCGTGATCACGCAGATCGGCCTCGAACACACCGCCGTCCTCGGCAACACGGTCGCGCAGATCGCCGGCGAGAAGGCAGGCATCATCACGCCGGGCACGATCGTGATCATGGCGCCGCAGCGCGAGCCGGCCGCCGAGGTCATCCGGAACGTCTGCGAGGAGCGCGGCGCGCGGCTGATCGAGGTAGCGCAGGCCTGCGCGCTGACGCGCGGACGGCACGATGCTCAGGGACAGGAGTTCACGCTGCGCACGCCGCTGCGCACCTACAAGCTGCGCCTGCCGCTGCTGGGCCGCCACCAGCTCGATAACGCTGCGGCGGCAGTGCTGGCGCTGGAGGCCGCAGGCATCGAGGACGAATCGGCGATCCGCGAGGGGTTGGCGGCCGTGCGCTGGCCCTGCCGCATCGAGGTGCTGCGCCACCGGCCGCTGGTGATCGCAGACGGCGCGCACGACCGCGACTCGGCGCGCCGGCTGGTACAGACGCTGCGCGAGGACCTCGGCGTGTCCGAGGCGATCGTGGTCGCCGGCTGCGCGCGCGATAAGGACGCCGGCGCCCTCGCGGACGAGCTCGCGCCGATCGCCGCGCAGGTGATCGCGACGCGCTCGCGTAACCCGCGGGCGATGGACGCGCGGGCGGTCGCTGAGGCGTTCGCTGCGCGCGAGGTGCCGGTGTCGATCGAAGAGCCGGCCGGCGCGGCCGTCGAGGCGGCGCTGGCGCAGGGCGCGGCGGCGGTGGTCGCCTGCGGCTCGCTCTTCGTCGCGGCGGAGGCGCGCGAGCACGTGCTCGGCATCGCGTACGACCCGCCGCGGGCGCCGGCGGACGCCGCGGCCACGAGATCGAGGTGACGGCGATGAAGAGCGGTCCGGACGGACGCAGGCGGGTGGTGATCACGGGCATGGGCGCGATCACGCCGCTCGGCCACAACGTCGAGGACTACTGGCAGGCGCTGGCCGCGGGACGCTCCGGCATCGAGAAGATCCGGGGCATCGATGCGGCGAACTACCCGGTGCACGTCGCGGCGGAGGTGAAGGACTTCGAGCCGGAGCAGTACATCGACCGCAAGGACGCGCGCCGGATGGCGCGCTTCAGCCACTTTGCCGTCGCCGCGGCGCAGGAGGCCGTCGCCAGCGCGGGCCTGCGGCCGGAGGAGATCGAGGACCCGGGGCGCTTCGGCGTGCTGCTGGGCAACGGCATCGGCGGCTTCCCGAACATCGACGCCGGCATGCGGACGGTGATCGAGAAGGGCGGCATGCGCCTCGACCCGTTCTTCTTCCTCAAGTCGCTGCCGAACATGGCAGCGGCGCACCTGAGCATGCGCTACGGCGCGAAGGGCTACAGCAGCACGATCTGCACGGCGTGCGCCGCGTCGACGCAGGCGATGGGCGAGGCGGCGGAGGTGATCCGCCGCGGCCAGGCCGATGTGATGATCACCGGCGGCACGGAGGCCGGCATCTGCGAGCTGGGCATGGCCGGCTTCTGCGTGATGAAGGTGCTCTCGCCGCACGACGAGGGCGACGCGAAGCGCGCCAGTCGCCCGTTCGACGCGCTGCGCGACGGCTTCGTTTCGGCCGAGGGCGCCGGCATCTTCGTCATCGAGAGCCTGGAACACGCCCGGCAGCGCGGCGCGCCGGTGCTGGCCGAGATCGCCGGCTTCGCCGCGACGGCCGACGCGTACCACATGGTCGCGCCCTGCGTCGACGGCGAGGGCGCGGCGCGCTGCATCCGCTTCGCCCTCGACGACGCCGGCGTCGCGCCCGAGGAGATCGACTACATCAACGCCCACGGCACGTCGACGGTGCTGAACGACGCCTCGGAGACGGCGGCGATCAAGGTCGCGCTGGGCGAGCACGCCTACCAGGTCCCGGTGAGCTCGACGAAGTCGATGATCGGCCACGCGCTGGCGGCATCCGGCGCGCTGGAGTCGGTCGCCTGCGTGAAGACGCTCCAGACCGGCCTGATCCACCCGACGATCAACTACGAGCACCCCGACCCGGACTGCGACCTGGACTACGTGCCCGAGGGCGCTCGCCGGGGCGACGTGCGGGTGATCCTGAAGAACAGCTTCGGCTTCGGCGGGCAGAACGCCTGCCTGGTCTACCGGCGGTTCGAGGGCTAGCGGGTGCGGGTCTTCGTCACCGGCGGCGCGGGCTTCATCGGTTCTCACGTCAGTCATGCGCTGGTCGAACGGGAACACGACGTCACGGTCTTCGACAACCTGTCGCGCGGACGGCGCGATCTGCTGCCGGAAGACGCGGCGTTCGTGCAGGCGGACCTCGCCGACGAGGATGCGCTGACCGAGGCGCTGCGCGGCCACGACGCGGTGATCCACCTGGCCGGCTCGCTGGAAGTCGGTGTCTCCGTCAAGCAGCCCGTCGCATTCGCGGAGAACAACATCGTCAACTCGGTGAAGCTGCTCGAAGCGATGCGGCGCGCCGGCGTCGGCAAGATCGTCTTCTCCTCCTCGGCGACGGTCTACGGCCTGCCGGAGCGCCTGCCGCTGCGCGAGGACGATCCGCTGGGCATGCAGGCGAACCCGTACGGCGCGACGAAGGTGTCGGTCGAGGTGTTCCTGGGCGTCTACCACCAGCTCTACGACTTCGACTGCGTGCTGCTGCGCTACTTCAACCCCTACGGCCCGAACGAGCTGTGCGACCCGGAGACGCACGCCGTGCCGAACATCGTGCGCGCGACGCTGGAACGGCGGCCCATCCCGCTCTACTGGAAGGGCGAGCAGGTGCGCGACTACATCTACGTCGAGGACCTGGCGCGCGCGCACATCGCGCCGCTGAAGGTGCGGGGCTTCGAGGTGTTCAACGTCGGCTCGGACGTGGGCACGAAGGTGATCGACGTGATCGAGCAGGTCTTCCGCATCACCGGCTACGAGGTGCCGCTCGACGACCTCGGCGAGCGGCCGGGCGACATCCCGGCGAGCTACGCCTCGTCGGAGAAGCTGCGCAAGCAGCTCGGCTGGGCGCCGCAGGTTGGTCTGGAGGAGGGCCTGCGGCGGACGGTCGCGCACTACCGGGAGCGGCTGGGGATCAAGGCCTAACACTTGCGTCAACACGGCACGTGGACGGTGCACGGCGCTTGGATTCGCGATTCCTTCTTCGTGTGTGACCTAACGCCCGTTTTCGCTAGGATGGAAGCGCTATGACCGCCGTCGAGGACCCGCCGGCCGTGAGCTTCTCGCTGGAGCTGAACGACGAACAGCGCCAGCTCCAGGAGTGGCTGCACGGCTTTGCCGAGAACGTGATCCGCCCGGCCGCCCACGAGTGGGACGAGCGCGAGGAGACCCCGTGGCCGATCATCAAGCAGGCGGCGGAGCTGGGCATCTACGGCCCGCAGTTCATCGCGCATGTCACGTCGGACCCGACGGGACTGATGCTGCCCATCGCCATCGAGGAGATCTTCTGGGGCGACGCCGGCATCGGCATGGCGCTGATGGGCACGTCGCTCGCCGTCGCGGCGATCTTCGGCAACGGGACGCCGGACCAGATGGCCGAGTGGGTGCCGCGCTGCTTCGGCACGCCGGAGGAGCCGCAGCTCGGCGCATTCTGCGTCTCCGAGCCGGACGCTGGCTCCGACGTGTCGGCGCTGAAGACGCGCGCCGTCTACGACGCGGCGAAGGACGAATGGGTGCTGAACGGGCAGAAGACCTGGATCAGCAACGGCGGCATCGCGGCGCTGCACGTCGTCGTCGCGTCGGTCGATCCGGAGCTGGGGACGCGCGGGCAGGCGTCGTTCGTCGTGCCGCCGGGCACGTCGGGGCTGCGCCAGGGCGTGAAGTTCAAGAAGCACGGCATCAAGGCCTCGCACACGGCCGAGATCTTTCTCGACGACGTGCGGGTGCCGGGCCCGTGCCTGCTCGGCGGCAAAGAGAAGCTCGACGAGCGGCTGGCGAAGGCGCGCGCGGGCGGGCGCACCGGCCAGCAAGCCGCCCTCGGCACGTTCGAGAGCACCCGCCCCTTCGTCGGCGCGATGGCGGTCGGCGTCGCGCGCGCGGCGTACGAGTACGCGCTGGACTACGCGAAGCAGCGCAAGCAGTTCGGCCGGGCGATCATCCAGAACCAGGCGATCGCGTTCATGCTGGCCGACATGAAGACTGAGATCGACGCCGCGCGGCTGCTGGTGTGGCGCGCGGCGTGGATGGCGCACAAGCGCAAGCCGTTCGACGCCGCCGAGGGCTCGATGTCCAAGCTGAAGGCGGGCGAGGTCGCCGTCTGGGCGACGGAGCGCGCGATGCAGGTGCTGGGCGGCGTGGGCTACGTGCGCGAGACGCCGGTCGAGCGCTGGCACCGCGACGCGAAGATCTTCACGATCTTCGAGGGTACCTCGGAGATCCAGCGCATCGTGATCTCGCGCGCCATCTCAGGCCTGCAGCTGCGGTAAGTACGAGGTCGCCGGGAGGCCTGGTTGTGATTCTGAGCCCTTCGCTTTGCTCAGGGTGACGGGAGGCGTGAGGCGGAGATGACCTCGTCGAGACAGACCTCCTTTAGCTCTGTCCGGCCCCTATCGAGACGTTGCCTTATGGGCCGGACAGACCTGAAGGTCTGTCCCTACATTGCTGTTCTCCAGCGCCTCCAGAACTCCGATGCCGTGACGAACTCCGTGCGCCCGTAGCCGCGCTTGCCGAGCAGCTCGCGGTCGGCCGTGATGACGTAGGCGGCGTCGCCCGCGACGGCCGCCTCGACCAGACGCAGGTCGCCCTCGTCCTTCAGCGAGAGGTCGCGGATCGCGCGGGGCGTGACGCGCAGCGCGCGCTCGCGCAGGTCGCGCAGCAGCCGGTCGACCTCGCCGCGAGAGGATAGCCGCGCCGCCCAGCCCGCGCCGATGACCAGCTCGGCCTCGCGCAGCGTCGCCGCCGATGCGACGGCCTCGATCTCGCCGTCACGCCAGGCGCGCACGATGCGCCCCGCCGCGCCCGATGGCTTCGCCAGCGCCGCGATGAGGACGGAGGTGTCGATGGCGACGCGCACTACACCGTGTAGACGCGATCGCTGGGGCCGCGCAGGAACAGGGCGGATGCGCCACTCGGGTGCCAGAACGGGCCGACCAGGTTGTCCTCCGTGCCGCTGGCGATCTGCTCGACGTGCTCGCCATCGTAGCGCAGGAGCGCGCCGTTCTCGCCGCAGAGCAGCGCGTACTGGCCGCTCGGGTGCCAGGCCGCGCCCAGCAGCGCGCCCGACGCCTCGACGGCGCGCGAGGTGAAGCCGGAGCCGTCGTAGCTGAGCAGCTTGTTCGCCGCGACGCCGCGCTCGCCCTGGTAGGCGTAGCCGGCGATCAGCGCATGCGTCCCCGACGGATGCCAGTCGATCGCGACGAAGTCGTCCTCGTCGTCGCTGGTGAGCAGCGCCTGCAGGTAGAGGCCGTCGCACTTGTAGAGGGCGTGCGGGCGCGGGTAGCCGGCGTAGCGGCTGGCGTACGCGCCGACGAGCGCGTACGCGCCGTCCGGCTTCCAGGCGACGGTGCGCAGCGTGTGCGCGCGGTCGCCTGGGACGGGCGTGAGGGAGCCACCCTCGTAGCGCAGCACCGTCCCGGCGTTCCCGACGATGAGCGCGAAACGGCCGTCGGGGTGCCAGGCGACGCGCCGCAGGTTCTCGTGCGTCGGCGCAGCGATCCTGCGCACCGACGTGCCGTCGTAGTGCAGGACGAAGCCGCGGTTGCCGGCGAGCAGCGCCTCGCTGCCGTCGGGCGAGAACGCGGCGCCGCGCAGGTTCTGCTTCGTGCCGGTGTCGAGCAGCTCGAAACGGTGGGAGCCTGCCCTGGGCGAAGTCGAAGGGTCATACCAGAGCGCCGTCCCGCCGTTGCCGGCGAGGAGGCAGCGCTCGCCCTGCCACGCCGCCCAGCGCAGCGGGCGCGTCGCCAGCATCTCGATAGGCCGCAGGCGGTCTCCGTCGAAGGCGTAGATCTGCGATGCCATAGCGTTCTGGTTTCATTGTAGGCGGCGACGGTAGGGGCGTTCAATTGAACGCCCGAACGCGGGCCGCGCATGATAGGATGGCCTCATGATCTTCGGCTTCATCGGCGGCACCGGGCCCGAAGGCAAAGGGCTGGCATATCGCTTCGCCCTCGCCGGCCACGAGGTGGTGATCGGCTCGCGCAGCGCCGAACGCGCTGGCGAGGCCGCGCGCGAGGTCGCCGGACATGCCGGGTCCGATCTCGTGCGAGGCGCCGAGAACGCCGCGGCGGCGCGCGAGGCCGGCCTGATCGTGCTGACGGTGCCCTTCGCGGCCCAGGCGGCGACACTGCCGCCGCTCGCCCGCGCCGTCGAGGGCAAGACCGTCGTCAGCACCGCCGTGCCGCTCGCCTTCGCGGAGGGCAAGGCGACGATGCTCGACGTCCTCGAAGGCTCGGCCGCCGAGCAAGCGCAGGCGTTGCTGCCCGGCGCGCGCGTCGTCGGCGCGTTTCAGACGCTCAGCGCCGCGAAGCTCTGGGCGGGAGACGTGCCGCTGGAGCAGGACGTCATCGTCTGCGCGGACGACGCCGGCGCCAGGCGTGAGGTGATGGCGCTCGCCGAGGAGGTCCGCGGCGCGCGCGCGGTCGACGGCGGGCCGCTCGCGAACGCGCGCTACGTCGAGGGCATCACGGTGCTCCTCATCGCGATTAACCGTCGCTACAAGGCGCTCGCCGGCGTGCGGATCGTGGGGCTGCCGTGAGCGAGGTGCGCATCATCCCGCTCGAGGGCATCCCGGAGGTGCACGCGGGCGACGACCTGGCGTCGCAGATCATGAGCGCGGCGCAGCGACAGGGCCTCGCGTTCGAGAACGGCGACGTCGTCGTCGTGACGCAGAAGGTGGTCTCGAAAGCCGAGGGGCGCATCGTCGACCTGGGGGCGGTCGAGCCGGGCGAGTTCGCGCGGCAGATCGCCGAGCGCTGGGAGAAGGACGCGCGGCTGGTGGAGGTGGTGCTCGGCGAGAGCGCGCGCATCGTGCGGATGGACCACGGCGTGATGATCTGCGAGACGAAGCACGGCCTGATCTGCGCGAACGCGGGCGTCGACTCCTCGAACGTCGAGCGGCTGGGCACCGTCGCGCTGCTGCCGGTGGATCCGGACGCCTCGGCGGAAGCGATCCGGCAGGGCATCGAGCGGCCGGCGGGCGTGTCGCTGGCGGTGATCATCACCGACACGTTCGGCCGGCCGTGGCGCGAGGGGCACGTCAACTTCGCGATCGGCGTCGCCGGCATGGAGCCGCTGCGCGACTACATGGGCACGTTCGATCCCGCCGGCTACGAGCTGAAGGTGACGCGCATGGCCGTCGCCGACGAGCTCGCCGCCGCAGCCGAGCTGGCGCACGGCAAGCTCGACCGCGTGCCGGTCGCCGTCGTGCGCGGCTATGCGGTCCCCGAAGGTTGCGGCACGGCGAAGTCGCTGCTGCGCGACCCCGAGAAGGACCTGTTCCGGTAGGGAACCCTCACCCCCTTCGCCTCTCTCGCGCGCGGAAGAGGGGCGATGCGCTCGGCTATGCTGACGAACTTGTCGATGACTTGGGGTGAGGGAGCGAAGGCTGCGGCAGCGCGATCCGGGCGTCGTGGCGACCTAAAGGTCGCCGCTACGGGCGATATACGCGTCCACCAGATCGCGGACACCGGCGACGAGCTGTAACGCGGGGTGGCCCTCAAGCGCCCGCAGGACATCGTCGGTGAGGTAGCGGTCGCGGTAGTACTGGGGCGTGACCCAGCGCGCCGCGGCGTGTTCTTCGTTGATGCGGGGTTCCGTCCCCGGCGACACACTGCAGGTGTAGGAGATGGCGACGGCGTGCGCCGCCTCCTCCGCCCGGTAGTGCCAGACGCGAAACAGCCGTAGGTCGTCGACCTCCAGGCCCGTCTCCTCGCGGATCTCGCGGCGCACGCCCTCCTCCGGCGCCTCGCCGTGCTCCAGCGAGCCGCCTGGAACATACCAGGCGCCGGTCAGCGCGCCCATCGCGCGCTTCATGACGAGGATCTCGTCGCCGCGGCGGACGATAGCGTCGACGTGCACACGGAACATCGGCGGCGTATATTCGTCCTCTGCCATTAGAAGTCCTTCCTTCCGACGACCGGGATCACCGCGCCGGTAACGAACGCCGCGCGCTCGGAGCAGAGGAACGCGACGACCTCGGCGACGTCCTGTGGCGTCGGGTCGTCGCTCGCTTCGATGTCGCCCTCGACGAGGCGCTTCGCCTGCTCGAGCGTGACGTACTCGATCGGCCCCGGCGCGACGGCGTTGATCGTGATGCCGTGTGGCAGCTCGCGCGGGGCGATCGTGCGCGCGAGCCAGTGGCGCGCCGCCTTGCCCAGCGGGTAGTCGAGCGGCGCGTCGGGCGG
>Ga0326597_10004849_pt1 | contig 18799 bp, 25 predicted proteins | sample RVTome_12_FD_203789 | JGI IMG/M metagenome (GOLD analysis project Ga0326597, IMG submission 203789) | Soil microbial communities from uranium-contaminated site in the Upper Colorado River Basin, Wyoming, United States - RVT100D185 | ecosystem: Environmental > Terrestrial > Soil > Contaminated >... | reverse complement strand
GCTGGCGCACCTCGGGCTGCCCGCCGAGCGCGCCGACGCCTACCTGGAGCGGTTTCGCGAAGCCATGGGTCTGCCCGTTCGCCGGAGCCCACTCGGGCCCGACGTCCTGCCCGAGCTTCGCGAGGTGCAGATCACCGCCTCGGCCGAGCTGGCGGACCAGTCGCTCCGCGAAGCCCGTGTGCGGGAGCGGTTCGGTGTCCTGGTCCTGGCCGTCAAGCGCGCGGACGGGACGAGCATGGTGACTCCCTCTCCCGATACGCCCCTTCGTCCCGGCGACCAACTCCGCGTCTTCGGCCTCCCTGCACAGCTCGCGGCATTCGAGGCGGCAACCGGCGGTGCCGCTAGGGGCACCGTGGGGCGACGGGAAGTGGAGGGACAGCACTGAGGAGTAATGGGGGACGGTGCCAACTGCATCAACTTCTTCCACACCGCCTGCCACCGACCCGCCGCGGCCCTTGGTCTGGCAGATCCTGACGTGGTGGAAGTCGCCGGTCGAAGATCCCGCGCTTCGCGCGGGACCGAAGATCCCGGGCGAAGAGCGGGACCGAAGATCCCGGGCGAAGAGCGGGACCGAAGGTTTCGGACGAAGAGCGGGACCGAAGGTTTCGGACGAAGAGCGGAAGGGCACCCAGGCGCGAACCGCGGGGCATGGCCGGAGGCTAGGGATCCGCTGTGAGGGTATCAAGGAGAAACTTAAATAACTATGGGGCGTCCCCCATTACGTCCCCCATTACGATTACTTGTTCACCTCGGTTGCTGATTTCCTTAGCCGCGCGATCAGCGACTCCATTGCATCGACCCACTCTGCGAACGTGACGAGAATGTCCTGTTTCACATCCTCCTGCGTTTCCGGATTCTTGAACCAGACCTCCCCATCGTGAACGCCCCCACCAAAAAACGTCCTTGCAACGCCCCACAGGTGCGTAGAATGATCGCGCATCTTCTCCGCGTGAAACAGCCAACTCGTCTTCTCCTGCTCCAGTTCGTAAATCTCCTTAAGTTCATTGCTCTTTCGTCCCTGCTTCTTGAGGGCCTCCCGCATCTTCCCCCGACTGACGTGCTCCCCCGCAGCCCTTCGGAGACCACAGCCGTAGTAGATATTCAACTCTTCGGCAAAGGCATCCAAAGCCCCGAAGAGATGAAATAGGAATGACTCCTCATGCGAGCGGTCAAAGTCGTCGCCTCTCCCAACGCCAGGGTCGCGCTCTCGGGTCTTCAACTCTTGAAGAACGAGTTTCGCATACTTAATCTTCGCATCAGCACGCCCTCTTAGCTGGCCAAGCTGCTTTGGATCATTCAAAACATTCGCTGGATCCTCCTTGATCTCAAACTGAACGGAATCTCCTGCATCATGGGCTGTCAAATTGTCGGTAGCGCGGATCTCCAGCGGATGGTTGGACTCGGCTTCCACGGTGCGCTCCTTTGCGGAGTGGAATAGGGGACGATGCCAACTGCATCAACTTCTTCCACACCGCCTGCCACCGGGCCGCAGCCTGCTCCCCTCGCTGAACGGCGCTTGATCCCGCGCAGCATGACGTGGTGGAGGACGCCGGTCGAGGATCCAGCACAAAGTGCGGGACCGCAGATCCCGGACGAAGTGCGGGACCGAAGATCCCGCGCTTCCCGCGGGACCGAAGCTTCCGGACGAAGAGCGAAGGGGCATCGAGGCGGGGACCGCTGGGCATCGGGTCTCCTTCCTTCGCCGGGGTGGCAGCCGGAAGCTATCTGAGTTAGTCTACTCGGTCAACAACGGTCCCCCGATTCGTCCCCCCTTCAATAAGCACGCACCTCAGTCTAAACGGTATCCTCGTACCGCAGTCGTCCCCCGTTCATCTCGATCATAGCGTAAAGGTACAACTCTATCGCAAACAACTGAGAGGCTAATTCCATTACTCTTCGGCAGAATTCCGTGTAGCCGAGCGTCCAATGACTCAACTGTTCCTTCGCAACCTTCACGCATACGATGTGATCCTTTGCCGGTTCATACCGAGCAGCGTGATGGCCAATACCATTTCTGAGTGCTGTATCAAGGAAAGGTAAGAATAGGTCCGATATTGGATATTTGCGTAAATGGTCCGCCTTATTCCCCGTTGAGAGGGCCTCAAACTCGTGCACCGTTAACTTGCCAGTCTTGCCCTTGATCGGTATCGCCAAGTCATTATGATGGATGATTGCTTCCAGGCCGATAGCGAGCACAGACAGCCTTGCGAGGCTCTCGAAGCAGGCTATATAAAGCGCTTTCAAACCCTCAAGGTCCTTATTACACACGACGAAGTCGTCGAGTTGGGGCGGTTGTCTCTCCCAGTAGAGAAATTGAAGGACAGGACTGAGTGTGAAGAAGTGCTTGAAAAAGAGATCCCATGCGGCTACTGACTGCCTCCAGAATTCAAAAACACGCCCTGAATTAAAAAAGCTGCCCGCAAGCCCATCTCGGGTTAGCGTTGCTGAAACAGAATCGGCAAGCTTCACTCGCTGGATAATTCGTGATTCGATTCCCCGGTTGTAGTATAAGAACCAGCGCTTGGGCAAACGCACAAAGTGCTGAAGGGCTTTGAAGCGCGAGCCCGGTTCGGAAAACGACCACTTGGGATCAATGCGTTTAACCTCCTTCTCGAATAGTTTCCAATTTTGGTTCTCGTAGTGAGTAATGACCCTTGAAGTGATCGGTCGAACCTCGGTAAGCCAGCGACGGCGAAGTGCTTCATGTCCTTTGAACTCCAAGAGGTCACCAAAATGGCCAGACATCATAATAAAGGGAGATGGCTGGAAGAATGGCTCCGAGTAAGGCTGAATCAGCAACTCCCTGGGAACGAGGTATTCGGTATCGAAGGTGACCACTGCCTTTGAGCCCTTCTCGGATTTGACCCAGTGGGCGTTTTCAGGTTTTGCGTCATAGGAAAAGGAGATTTTCTTCTGATCCATCGTCATGCCGAACGTTATACCCACCCCGCATTCTGGACAGGGAAATGCGAGAACTTGACGGTCACCGTGACCGATGGCAGTGCGGGTCACGATTCGTGTATTGCATGAATCGCATACAAGAAAATTACGGTCGATCATGGCCGTCGGCTCCCGGGCTGGGGTGTCAGGCCTTAATGTAATGGGGCAAGTTGGCGACTACATCAACTTCTCCCACGCTGCCTGCCCACCGGGCCGCGGCCTGCTACCCTCGATGGGCGGCGGCGTAGACTGCTTGGGGGGAGATGCGGAGCACAGACGCAAGGGGTCAGCGCTCCCTCCCGCGCCCCATCACATGTTGCAGGACGCCGGGCGAAGATCCCGGGGGAAGAGCGGGGCCGAAGGTTCCGGACGAAGAGCGGAAGGGCATCCAACCGCGGTTGCCTCGGCCACGGCGGACGCCCCCCCTTGCTCCCGAGATGGTCAAGTTGTTTTAGAACCTACGTCCCGCTATACCACGCCGCGGGCAAGACTAAATCTGCAAGCTGTGGTTCGCCTCTTCATCCTTCCTTGATGTTCTCGTCGGATACCAAGAACACCTTCAGGGCGAGCGCATCTCGCACGAACTTGGGGATCTTCGCCACCTGGCTTGACCACTCGTCGGAGTGCGGAACTGCCAGGGCATAGTGACTCCGTGAGTCAGCCATTAGCAGGATGAGTTGACCCAAGGAAGAATACATCGCCTGCTCTCTTTGTTTGCTCGTGTCTCCCTCGCATTCAATCAGCCATTTTCCGTGAATGGAATGCTGAGCGACAATATCGGCACGCCCGTGCTCGGCATGGGGAGAGATAGCAATGCCATTGTCCTCCATCCACCTTCGGTGTGTCTCTGCTACCTTCCGCTTCTCTCGGGTGTTTTGTGCGCCCTTGCCCAGTTCCATTGCGTCCAAGTCGACGGTAACCGCCCATCCGTGACTGGGGTGGAAGAGCCTTTCGATCAAATGCCTTTTGACTTCAATCTGGTGCATTGTCTGTTTGGCGAACTCAATGCGGCTCACTTGCGGCGGCCGCGTGGCGAACTCTCAACTTGCCCAGATGTTACCGCGGCCGCCGGCAAGTGCAGCCGCTAGTTAGCCAGCGCGCTCGGGCCGCGGGCCGAGCGCGGCCCCTTCTTGGTCGTTCGCGAGGGCCAGCGTCAGCCGGTAATCCACCCCATAGCAATGCCGCCTTCGACAAGGTCTTCGAGCGCAATCAGGTATTGCCGAGAAAGATCCCTAACCTCTTCGCCAGGCCGATTCTGAAACTCATACTGGTGAACGATCGTGTCGTGCGGGTAGGGAATCAACATCTCATGGTCATCGTCGCCGATGTCTAGAAATCCGGCGGCCTCGGTCTTCATCTTCGTGCGCGGCTTTATTGGCATTTGATGAATGCTGTTGTTCCGCAAGTCCTTAAAGAAACCAAAGAGAGGGTTTGCCATGGCCCGATCATACCATTGCCGACCGCCCTGTTTGAGCTCCGCCTCCTTGAGTGCGTACTGGAGGACGGACCGGGCTGCTCCCAAGAACGCGCTGAGTTCGTGAGCGAAGGCGGCGGGATTACCATGCTCCGCGCACATTCGATCCAGAAAGTGACGTGCCTCTATGAGTTTGGACCGCTCGTTCATGACAGAGATCGCCTCAGTGGAGTGGTCGTACGTCTGGCTAACGAGTTGCGATTCTGCTGCGGGGCCACACCGAAACCCGGCCGCGAGGCCACGTCAATAATACGGTGCGCAGTGGGAAGCGGCCCGCGGGCTGCAGCCTACGCGCTAGCAATAGCAAGTGCTGGTTAAGCAAGCGTGCTAGGTAGTGAGGCCCGCCAAGCGCCTGTCCCGCCACCGAGAGATTGCCTGTACAAATGCCGAAGGGTCGTCAGCTAAATCGAGGGCGGCGTGATATTCGCCGCTTCGATCACGGCGACCGGCCTTTAGTGATGCCGAAAACCCGAGTAGACATGCCACATAATCGGCTTGCAGGTCGGCTTCCAGAGCGCCAACTTCGGGTATGCAATCGGCGCAGCAGGCAGCGATGTACTCGCCTAGCTCATGTGCGATGATTCCGACCCACTCGTTCTCGGGCATGTCGAAGAAGACTCGTTCGTTGACCAGGATGCGCCCCAGACTCCGTTGATAAGCTGCGGGCGTGCGGCGATTCGGTGCCAATGTTGTCAGGTCGTCAAAGCTGGACACCGCGGTGACCTGCACGCTCAGAGATGGGAAACTCTCGCGGCTTAACGCGGCTTGGGACACAGTCGCCACAGCAGCAGCAATGCGAGCATCAGTGGTCTCAAGGCGCATAAAGTCTCCGTACGCTGCCTAACTATTAAGTATATGGGTCCATGTATTAACGAAACGGCTGATTCTCTGTCAGGATAACACGCACGTTCAGGAGCGACGTATCCACACGCAAGCATCGAATTCTCGAGCCTGTCGTTCGCTTGGGAGCATTTTCTCGCGGTAGCTTATACGGATCGGCCCAAGACAGACGCGCCCTGGCGTAGTGGGAAACGTAGCCAAGTAAAGCACCTTACCCACCGCGTGCCACCGGGTAAAGGCTTACTGCCCCCGCTGGGCGGCGCTCGTTCCCGCGCACCATCACATGTTGCAGGACGCTGGTCGAAGATCCCGGGCGAAGAGCGGGACCGAAGGTTCCGGACGAAGAGCGGAAGGCATCCAACCGCGGTTGTGTCGGCCTCGGCGGACGCTCCCTCCTTTCCCCCGAGATCGTCAAGTTGTTTTAGAACCTACGCCCCCCCTTTCCGGCTGGAATCGGAAGTTAGACGCCTCGTCTCAGCCCGCGAAGTGTCTTACAACCCGGTCGGCGATCTCCTGGTTCGCGCGACGTCGGAGCGGCAAGTGATCTCCATCCATCAGGCCCACGGGGGCTTCGGTGATTCCTCGGGGCGAGCCGCTCGAGCCGATTTCGCGACACAAGTCGCGAACCGCTCTCCCACGCGATGTGAGTGGCACGAGAAACGTTGCGATGAGCTGTCTGTCGTGAAAGTCGATGAGGAAGTCAGAATAATCGACGAAGGCAAGCGACTCGCTGACCAGGTATCGGACGAAGTCATCTAGGAACTTCTGTTCCGGCCCGCCCATGCTAACGCCGTCGTCGACTCGTGCTTCGGCCAGATCCCAGCACATCCCGGCGGAAAAGAAGAGCTTCCGGCCGACATCGGTGAGCCCTTCCAGAAAGATGTCCAGGTGCGAGATGGGGAACGTGGGACTCTTCGAACGGGTCAGCGCTAGGTGTCGGAGTGCCAGGTCGGGCGTTGCTAGTCCGGCGCCCGGGCTGCCACAACTCTCGAAAAGGGCGTCACGAGAGATCACAGAGAGCGTTTGGGTCTTCGGCACCGCGATGTAGGGTTCACGCCGCTGATCGCCCCGTAGTTGCCGTCGTGTGTCCACCCAATACACAACATCGTCGTCAGGATTGTGCATGAACAGGACTACCGGCAGTGGATAAATCTCCCAGTACATCCTGTGCCGGTCTGAAGGGTAGTACTTCCAAAAGTCGCCGCCATCTCGAAAGTAGGACGCGCCAGCTTTTATCTGAGCAGCGATCGTGGCTCCGGTCGTGCTTCCAGAGTCGTCTACGAGCTCCACTTGACCATCGATGCCTACGTCTGCGTTGGGCGTCTCTCGCCACAGGAGGCGCATGGTGTTGAGCATTCCGGCCACGCGGATGACTCCTGCCCGCTCCTGGAAGTAGGTGGTGTCGACTTGGGGCAGCGTCATCCCCCCTCCGTACGGCTAACGGTCTGCGTAAGCTGCCGAGGGGGGTGCCAGCGTCCCCGAGGTCAGCTTGACGCGGTGGTTAGCCCGTGTCCCCTGGTGTGTCGCCATAGTCCTCGTCGAAGTACCGCGCTAGATCAACCTGATACCTAGGAAACGTGTCTATCGTGCGCAGCAGGAACACAAAGAAGTGCAGCAGCACATGCTCCGTGAATACGATCGTCTCTGTTGTGAAGGCTCTCCGTATCAGGAGGCATTGATCCAGGAGGCACACGGCGTTTGGCCGGACCCCGTCTTGAACATTCTGGAGCGAATCCCGAAAGGCATTGTCAGCACTCTCGGGGGATGCCCAAGATGACTTGAACGCAAAGACGAAGCCCCGAGGCCGAAGTGTATCTTCTTCTCTTAGGGGAATCTTGTGATTGGCGTCGTACCGAATCGCTGCTTTTCGCGGAAGCATACGCACGCTCCCGATAGAGGCCAGTGCATCCCGCAACTCGTCTTTCGTCAACGTAGTCTTTACGGAGATAGCGGCGTAAGTGCTTTCTACGGGCACTAAGCTCCAGGCTCGCGCATCAACCAATGCAGGTGCGTGGACGCGATCATGGACTATGAGATCTATCTGGCCGCTCTCTTCTCCACCTGCGGCGACGACCTTTCCAGTCGAGACGGAGTATCGCCGGGGGAGGGTTTCGTTCAGAAATGCGCCCAAAACATGCTCGTTGTTCCTCCCCTTCTCGCCAGGATGCGTCATTCTGTCGGAGATAGTGTTGATCTCCGATAGCATTCGGCTCGTGAGCCCAGCGTAGTGCGTATTCATGCGTCCTGAGGCCTAACGCCGCCGCGTAAAAGGGGACGTTGCCAGGTACATCAACTTCTTCCACACCGCCTGCCACCGACCCGCCGCGGCCATTGGCCTCGCAGATCCTGACGTGATGGAGGGCGCCGACCGATGCTTCTGGACGAAGAGCGGAAGGACATCCAACCGCGGTTGTCTCGGCCTCGGCGGACGCTCCCCCCCTTCCCCCGAGATCGTCAAGTTGTTTTAGACCTATGTCCCGCTTTCCGTCCGCTTTCCCGTAGGGCACCGGTTAGCCCCGTTAACTTGGCTCCTGAAACCACCCCTCCTGACCTGACAACTTGAGGAAGGAATGGAAAACCGTCAGGCCTCACGAGGCTCCAACAGATCCTTCGCCAAACGCAGTAGGTCTTGGGCATCCTGCTCAGGTAGTGATATGAAAAACTTCTGTGCTCGCTTCTGTACTCGGGCAGACTCCATGGGGTCAAGGTCCAACTCCTTGAGGAACTGGTTCACCCCCAACGCAAAGGCTTCTACGAGCGTCTCAAGCTGCACGGCCACGTAGCCGCCCATCTTCGCTACGGCAATCATCTCCTCCAGAGTGCGAAAGTTGCTCGTCCCCCACGCGTAAACGATCTTTCGCGCCTCACCCCTTTCCGTCAGACCCGAATCAGGGGAGAAGCTGTGAACAAGGCCACAGCGAGCCGCATATAGTTCGAGAGATGTGCACTGCAAGGGTCTTGCCTGGAGCAGGTAGGTGTCAACCCACTCTATAAATCGATTCCTTACCGGATTCGTCGGATCGTCCGCGTGGAGCCACCCAACAATATCGATGCCCGAATAAAGAAGCAGTAGTGCTGGCGTATTCAGTTTCTTCTCAAGGCGAACCTGGATGGCTGCAATCAGCTGCTCAAGGGCTCGGGTTAGAATCGGTTGGCTCACGAGTCTCGTCCTTGGGTTGTAATGAAGGACGTTGATTCCTAAGTTGAATTCCTCCAGGTGTTCCAGCGATAGCCTGATCGATTTCCAAAGGGGGCCGTAAAGGGGGATGCAGTTCCTTTACGGCACTTCTTTCCGACCGCGTATTCGGTCCGGAACAAAAACGGCCCTCGGGGATCTGTTGTCCCCAAAGGGCCGTATCTTCTGTAGGCAAATCAGAGCCGGCATCCCTGCCCCCCCGGTTCTCCCGCAGGGAAAGCTAGATCAACCGGGCAAGACACTATCGCGCAGGGGCGAACGGTGTCAAGACGATTCACTGCCTCTCGGGGGGACACGCCGATCATCGAGGCACAGACCGCGGGGCATGAGGGGGCGGAGGCATTAGTTGATCAATTTGGCAACGTCCCCCAGGACGGCGCGGCTGCTCGGGTTCTCCACGTCGGGGATTGGGAAAGCGGTCGCGAGAGCGCAGCGACGATCAGTCCACTGAGTCAACAACGTCCCGCATCCTAAACATTCCGTCCCGCATTCCTTCCGGATTCCGTCCCGGATTCTACAGTCGATCAAGTTCACCGAAGATACCTGCCTACCCCTTGTCTGATGTATCGCTCAACCTGCGCCACCTCGCCCTTGCCATAGAGCGTCTTGCAATAGTGGCAGCCTTCAAGGGGCGGATCAGAGGGCGTCGTCAAGATGCCGAAGGCCCCACGGTATTGCAGATACGTTTTCGGCCTCCGCAAGCCTGTAACAAGCACCATGAACTCGGTCACAGCAACGGATGCGATAATTCCATTAAGGGAGACGACGGACGGTCCCGTCTGGGACAGAGCCTCTCGGCTGACTCCGTAGATCCGATCTTCGACTTCTCGTTCCTCCGGCGTGGAGAGGTACCGCCGAACTTCTTCCTGCGATAGCTCGCCGCGGCAGTATACACAGGAGCCCCCTGGCAGCATGAAAACGATCCGGCCTCCCCAAGACTCCCCATCCTTGCCAGCGTCCGTGGCCGCATCGAGATAGGGCTTCGAGTATGCGGCGGAAAACTCTGTGAGGATCAATCTCGCAGCATCCCTGTCCACGCAACCGAAGATCAAACCCACGTTCTTCAACCTCGAGAATCCTGGCTCGCTTATGAAGGACTCCTTTACCTTTGTAACCTCGGTCTCAGGACGGATTGCCTTCACCAGCCGCTCGAGAACGTCCACCTTCGGGCATCCAATATCTTCCTCTGTGGCGCCGACTAGCCGGTTGATGTTGGAGAGAGTTACCGTGTCTGCGTCTATGAGGGTGATGGTCTTCACCCCAAGATATGCAAGCTGCTGAACGACGTGGGAGCCCAGGCCCCCCACGCCGACGATGGCAACGCTTGTCGCTTCAATCTGCTGCTGCCCTTCCTTGCCGAACAGCAGCTCATTTCTGGAAAATCGGGATTCGGTCATCTCCACGGCTCCGCTTTCTCTTCAGGTTGGTAATGGTCAGTCCCGTGGGTTTCAGTGATCTGATCCTGTCGAGCATCAAACCATCAAGGGCAGTCGGCGTCTCGGGGTCCTTCAGCCAGACAAGTGCGTCAAAGCTGCGCTGTCCCATCACCAGCGCGAGATAGGGTTTCCCTCGAAGGCGCCACCAGACATGGGGTACGAACTCCTTGAAACCCTCGAGGTCGCTCGGAGAAAAGGAACACCTCGAAAGGGAGAATGGGTGAGAGTGGGCCTCTCCAAGGGCGGTCTTCCTGTCGGAGGCCATTTTGATGACTTTGGACTTGGCTTCGTCGGTAAGCTCCAGATAATACGGGTCTCCACCCCCTGCAAGCTCGCCCTCCGGAACGAGGTAGTATTCGACGACCTCCAGGGTGCACTCGTTTTTCCGCAGGTCGGTCGTGATGAAGAGAAAGGCGGCCTGCTCCGAGTTGTCCTGGAGCAGGTGGGCGCGGACAGCCTCATACGCCCGGCTGGTGAGATGGAGGAAAACCGCCATCAGTGCCCCTCCCGGAACCGGTGGTGAAAGGTCCGAACGAAGTTGAGCAGATTGCTCCCCGAGAGGACGTCGCCCGTGGCGCGCCAGTTCTCATTCTGCCAGGAGAATTTTCCCCACTGTCCCTCGAAGGGCGCCGGAGCAGGCTCGGAATAGTTGTTCGGCATCCTGGCATCGGTCAGCCTGAGACCAGCCGAAACATAGAACCCGTAGGGAGGGTTGCCCGGATAACCGGGAGGGGCTTGGAAGCAAACCGGCGTTTCTTCCCGATTCCAGATTGCCGGGGGCAATCGAAAGAGGGGAATCCGAAACCAGTCTCCATCCCCGCGGTATTCCACGTCAGGGTACTCCCGCATGAGGAGCCTGAGCTCCTCGGCCATCCGATCCGTCATGGCTATCCTCGCTTGTAGCGAACCTTCTTCCCGAACCGGTGCCCCGGCTTGAGGGTAATGACCTCATCCTCCGCGAGCGTCCGCTCGTTATTCTCGGGATCCACCTCGATCACGGGGAGATCCTTCGGGAGATTGCCGAGTTCGCGGACCTGGGCAACCGTGATGGTCTCCCGATGCCACTCATACTCGACGCCCTCAATTTCCACAAAATACTTCTGACCGCGGTGAGATTCAGCTTGGACTTGCATTCGTTTCCTCCGGCCGGGCGGCAGGCCTGCTGCCTATCGGCTCCAGTGGTTCCCCGGGACGGCACCGTGCCGGCCCTCTATAGTATTATGTACAACTGAGCGCCAAAAAGTGTCAGGCGGGCGGGAAGGGGCCGATTATGGAAGAACCATCTGCGCGGCGACGAAGATCTCTTCGGGTCTGTCCTCGGGGAAGAGCAATCCTATATGGCTATCCACTTCCAAGACCAGCCTTTCGGCATCAATCGTCCTGATGAGTTCCTTTAGGCTGCCACCGTTGAACGCCACGCGTTTCCGGTTCCCGCGTCTCTCAAGCAACGGCAATGTCTCTTCGCCGCCCATCTCTGCGGTTCGGGTATGGAGTTTCAACTCCTGGCTACCGATGTCAAAGGATACGCGACGCTCGCCCCCCGCGAGCGTCGTAATTCGGTCCAGGGCGCTGACGAAGCGAGGGGTGTCCACAACCAACCGCGTATCCGGCTTAAGCCGCCTGAGAAGCTGTCTCCAATCCTGAAGCGTTGTCGCGAGTTGCTGTAGGATCAGCTCCCCGTTTTCGGTCTGAAGGATCGTCTGGTTCGTCCCGCTGAAGATCCGCACGTAGCCCTTGAAGTCACGCAACATCTTTTGGAGTTCCTTCATTCCTTTCGCCCCGACCACGTTTTGCTCCAGGGGCCCTGGCCCTCTTGCCGGGATGGCGCAAGCCGCCAGGCGGTTCGGATCGTGGCCCGCCAACGAGAGCTTCCCATCTGAAAAGGAAATCTCTATCCCGCCAATCGCTCCCGGTCCCGTGTCTCCGGCTGGGACCCCCACCTTGGCCGCGACCCGATTGAGATCCGCAGGATCCACTTCCACAAACTCCTCTCCGCTTGGGTGGGGGAGTTCGGGAAAGGCCTCCGCAGAGAAGCATTTCAGGAAGCCGCTAAACGTCGCACATCTAATATAGAAAGTTTGGTCATCCTTCACATACTCGCAGTTAACCGCCACATCGGGGATATTTCGCAGCCGTCTCACGATCTCGTAAAGGGGTTTGGCCGGGATAGTGCACTCTCCGGCTTCTAAAACCGTAAAGCCGGTCGGCCGCAACCGTATCGAGTTACCTTGGAAATCCGTAGCCTCCAGCCGCACTCCTGCAGAACTCGCTGAGAGCATGACGGACTTGTAAATAGGCTCGACGATTAGATCCGGTGTCATGCTTTCCGCCTCCTCCAGCAATCGAAGGAAGAGGGATGCCCTAAAGACGGCCTTCATACCCCTACTCCTGAACAAGGTTCCACGGCAGAAGCTTCTGCTTGGAAAATCCCTGGATCAGCCTGAGCTTCGTCATCCTCCAGGTCATGCTTTCGACCGACACCCCGAACGTCTTCGCCATTTCCCGCGGCGAGTTTCTGTGCCTTGGGGCTAAGGTAATGACTAACCCGCTCGGCATAAGAAGGTCAGCTGCAAACGAATTGGCTTCCTTTTCCCATTGGAGCAGGTCCTGGATAATGGCCGCCTGTTCTGCCCGACGCTTCATTTCGCCATAGTCAATTTTGCCGATTAGGTCCTCGACCTTCAGGTCGCCGAGTTTCTCCATCACGGCGCTCGTGCAGCGATGAAACACGGTGGCCGCGCCCTCCTTGGCGTGGCGCAGGAAATGTCCAATTTCATGGGCCAGCGAAAAACGCCGGCGCACAATCGGCTCCTCGGCATTGATTTCTACGAGCTTGGCTTCCGCATCCAGACAGCCTGAGAGTTCTTTTCCCATGTCACCGACGTAGCGCACCCTCAAGTCATAGAGCTCGTCTGCAATTTCGGCAACCTTGATTGGGATCAGTTCCTCAAGGCCACGGGCGCCGCAATGCTGTCCGTACTGCTCCAGAACCTTGCTCGCAAGCTGGCCGATTTCCGCTCGCCACCCTCTCATTTGTCTTTTCCCTTTTTATTCTTGAGAAGGTCAAAGAGATCTTTGCCCTTCTTTGGTTTGCTGGAATCTCGCTCGCGAACATCTTTCTTAGCCAAGTGTTGCGGAGCATTTGCGTCTTTCCGCCGAGCAAACGCGTAGCGTTCCGACCTGCCCATACTTTGAGGCAGTTCCGATGGCAGCATGTCGCGAAGACGCCGAAGCAGTTCGGCGGAAAGCGAGAAAACCCTGGCGGCAGCGGAAACCAGGGAATCCGATACATCCGAGCGCGGAAGATAATCTGATTCCAAGTTAGAGAAGACGTCGTCCCGTAAGCTAAGCTTTTTCGCTCCCTCAGCAAGGGAAAGCTTTAAGCGCTTGCGGGCTTCACGGACGGTTGAACCAAAAGTCTCCTGTGTATGGACCACCCTCTGCTTCGTCACAGCCGATCGATTAAGAAGATTGTTTTTGAGTTGCGATACAAACATGGGATCGGGTCTTGTCCCCTCTAGAATCTCGTCAAGGATTTCCATTGCCTTAAGCACACGAAGGAAAGCCTTCCGGTCAGAATCGGACGGAAGCCTCTCTAGGTATTTCTCGATCCGAGGATTTCCACCCAGCTCTTTCTGCTCGATAAACTCCAGAGCAAGCTCTTCAGCGTGAGACATGGCTCCTTCTCCTACTCGATGTTCTGGTGTTCTTTCAGGAAGGCAGCCCATTTCTGTCGAGTTCTCCACAACCGGGCCTTAACCGCGTTGAGCGTGAGATTGTGTTTCTCGGTAATCTCCGCGTAGCTCAGGCCAAAAAGCTGTCGGTCGATGAAAACTTCCCTGTCTTTTTCTATCACGAGCGTTGCAAGGAACTTTCGGATGAGGAGTTTAGCTTGGGCAACCCTTTCTTTCCCCTCCAAGACCAGCAGGGCATCCGGTCCATGCCACGCCAGTGTGTCACCGAGCGGTCGCTCGTCAGGAGCCCTTGGGTCCTTGGCCTCACTAAGGGAGAGATGGGTATCCTGGAATTTTTCGCGCTCCCGACGGAATCCCGTGCTGTGTCGGTAGACCAGATTATTGACCCAGGTGCTGACCGCGAACTCCGGATTGTATTTGTCCAGTTCTTCAAGAATGGTATGACAAACCAACTCGGTCAAATCATTCACGTCCTGCTCTTGGGCGTCCTCCACGGTGTGGTAGAGCGTGCGATAGATGACAGGGATGTACTTGGAAAAAAAGGCATCCTTCGCCCCGCGGTCTCCATCCTTCATGCGCTCGATTAGGGTCCGGTCATCCTCCGGCAATGCAGAGACCTCCTGTCGGGGCGTCAACCGGCTATATACCCATATACGATATACATGTCGGGCGAGAAAAGTGTCAATCCGCTCATAGATCCATATAACTTCTCGGAATTCCAACTCAAAACGGAAAGGGCAGGGCCGGATCCCCCGAGCCGCTAAAGCCAACAGGTTGTCGGGCATTAAGGCAAATGCTAGGCCGTAGTAAGAGGGGACGTAAAACGGGACGCAGTTCACCTATTTCACTTTTCGTCTGTCGCCTCCCCGGTCCAGAAAGAAAACGGCCCTCGGGGAGAGTCTGTCCCCAAAGGGCCATTAGATATAGACGAATTCGAGCCGGCATCCCTGCCCCCCGGTTCTCCCGCAGGGAATCCCCGATCAATCGCCGAGGAGACTATCCCACATGTCGGAACAGTGTCAAGGCGATTCTCCCTCTTAACGGCGGGGGCCGGGGGTTAGGGGTCGGGGATCAGGGGTCGGAGACCACCGGGCGAGGACCGGGGGGGTGGCTCACAGAGGTCGTCCGGATGCATCGTCCCCCAATACAGCGTTGCGGCTCAGCGTGAGCTCCCGGGCGATCCGGCGGTCCGAATCGCCCGCGCGGAGCCGGCGGAGCAGTTCGCGGATGTCGGTCACCTTGCACCTCTGTCCAGCCATGGCGGGTCCCTCCGGGTGTGAGTGGGTTCCCAGAGAGGAATCCCGCGACCGGCACCAGATGGCAAGGGACCCGATCGCCCCCCCTCGGGTGGCTCACCATTGCCGACCCGGGGTGGCTCAGTATTGCCGACCCTGCTGGCTCAGTTTGGGCGACCCTGGGTGGCTCAGCTTCCCCGACCCCGCTGGCTCAGTATAGGGTGACCGCTGACAGGCGGCGCGGGAGTCAAAGCGGCGAAGAGATAGAACAAGCACGGGTCCCCTAGTACACCGCCAGTCCTCAGTTCCTCATTATTCCCTCTTGCACGGCGTTCAAGAATGTCACTTATCGTCTATAGACGCGGAGTCGACATTCCGCCATCATTCCTCCCATTATGAAGCGAGCCGGTTCCAGCATCCTCATACGTTTTGGGCAAGCGGTACGGAGACGGCGCATGGAGTTGGACCTCTCTCAAGAGAACCTCGCGGAGCGTGCCGATTTGCATCGGACGTACGTTGCGGATATCGAGAGGGGCGTCCGAAACGTTTCACTCAAGAACATCGAGAAGCTAGCCCGGGCGCTCGGTGTGTCGGTCGCGGACCTCTTCACATCCTTTCCCGGGAACAAACAGTCGTGAAGATCGTCAAGACCGAGATTTTGATAAACGCAGGCGGCTTCGGTAAGTCGGCCCAATGGAGATCTCGCTTCAACGAGATCTGTGAGGCGATCAAGGCGATCGAGTGGCCGCCGGGATCTGGCTCTTTCACTTTGTATGACCAACCGGGGAAAGAACGGGGAGAGGGGAGCGGCGTCAAGCCAATCAAAGAAGCATGCATGTCGCAACTTCAGCGATACGGGTGGAAGCTTGAGACCCGGATCGATGTCGCGACAGTCAAGATCCCGGGACCAGTGGATGCCACCTGTCAGGTTAAGGGTAGGCTCCTCTGTGTGGAGTGGGAGACGGGCAACATTTCCTCAAGTCACCGGGCACTCAACAAGATGTGCTTGGGCATGCTGAAGGGTTTGCTGATAGGCGGTGTATTGATACTGCCAACCCGGAAGATGTACAAGTACCTGACTGATCGGATAGGGAACTATTCCGAGATCGAACCCTACTTCCCCTTCTGGCAGAGCATCCGGGTTCAAGAAGGCATTCTCGCCGTCATGGCAATAGAACATGACGCGGTTAGCTTGGATGTTCCTCGCATCGAAAAGGGGACTGACGGCAGGGCACGTCAGTGATTTGCTACTTCTTCTGAAACAGCAGGATGTATTCGCGCCGCATCGTGTTTGAGATCCCCACGATAGACCTACTCAATTCCCGCACCAACCTCAATCCATAGTGTAAGGCCATTTCAACAAGGATCTGGTTTAACCCTGGCACTTCATCGGGGGGCACTCCAAGAACTTTGCTCAACTGGTTTGTATTAGTGCCGACGATGATTGTGCAGAACCTATTCATTCGAAGGACCCTTGAACACTCAGGAAGAATCTTGCGCATATCTTCCATGTACAGCTCGAACTTCTCTTGGAGATTTCGGCCTCTCAGTCCGACCATGATCCCTTGGAGCTTGTCTGCGTCGATGCCCAAGTAATTCAGATGGAAGGCGTCGTTATCCAGGTAATCAATGGCAAAGCTGTAGGGCGGTGAAAAGATTATTCCATCGACGCTGGCGTCCTCCAACTGCAGGTTGCGGGCGTCGCCCTCTGAGAGGCTCGACGGGCCCAAGTCCTCTTCGACACCCTGGAGCACACGCTGGATCTTTTCTGCGACAAATAGGTAGCGCTCCAGGATAGCTCTAAACTGATCCAAGGGGGACTTCCGATCGCTTCGCTCTGAGTAGCCGGCGGCGTCGAGGTAAGCGAGCAGAAGGAAATTGTAAGTATCGGAAGTCTCTCTGTCCCTCCCGGTTAACTGCTTACGGTCCATTTCGGTGACATACTCGGCTGCCGGCTCCATAACCGACATGAAGCCCCCTGAACCGGAACGCTTTCGGATCTTCCTGCCTCTGTCAGCGAGCCCGACCTTGTTTTGGAAGTAAGCGAGGACCTCTTCAGCATTCTTGAGCGCCTTGCGGGCTCGGCTGAGAGACATGGTTAAGGTGTCGATTTTGGTCTGCGCCATGAACCTGCAGAACGGGCTGGCGTCGATACCGATCGACTGGATCCCCATCAAACGCGCTTCCACCGGCACCGTGCCTGATCCCATCATAGGGTCGAGCACAACATCGCCGGGTCTAAGGCCCATGATGTTCATCAAGCCTTTTATCATCTGCGGATGGAACTTCCCTCGATACGGAAAAAGGCCATGTGTCGCGTAGCCAGTACGGAAGATGTTCTTCTCGAAAAAGGATTTCAGGCGGGACGACGAGTGATCAGGGAGCTTGAGAGGCTCCCCCGTGCACATGAGGAAGTGCTGCGTGTAGATATTGCGGACACGGGAAAAATATGCGGAGTTGCGAAGAAGGGTAGCATCGTCAAGGAGTTGGTTCTCGTAGGACGCCAACTCGAGTTCGTAGAAGTCATCGATGCCGGGAATGAGTTGCCGTTCTGGGGGGAAAAGACGTTGTGTGAGTCCTTGCGACAAGATCTGTGCTGGGTCTAGGTCCGGCATGATCGGCGTCAGTCCTCGACGTAGTCTACAGAGTCATGTGGGTGTATGAGCGGGGATGACAACCTTTCGATAATTACGTCGCAACTCTCCTTTTCGATTCCGATCCAATAGCGGTTCTTGCGCTCACAGACATCATAGGTTGTTCCGCTCCCCCCGAAGGGATCGAGGACCAAATTGTGCTCCTGCGTGGACATCTGCACAACTCGGTCAAGAAGCTTTGTTGAAATTTGGTTCGCAGTGCGCTTCTTGCTCTTGAATTTCCAGTGCCGGACCGGCGGGATGTCATCCCACACATCCGTCAGATTAACGCCATTGGGATTCATGGCATCTCTGTGGCCACCGTAGTCCCGGATTTCACCCGCGCAATGGCGACAGGTCTGGATGGGCGTTCGTATCCGGCGAAAAGTCTTGGGCTTGCCCTTTGTGAAGTAGAGCAAGCTGTAATGGGATGGGTAGAGACGCCCGGGAATCGGCAGACTCAGCTTAATGCTCACGGCAATCCAGTGCCGAAAGAGCATACCCTGCTCGGCGAGATGATTACCGATGATGATGTTCCACTTTGGCAGGTTGTAAACAAAGAGGGCTCCGCCTGGCTTGAGTACCCGCTGGCAGTGGCCAAGCCATAGCTTGCACCATTCAACGTATTCACGGTCAGGAAGGTCGTCGTTGACCTTCCTCCCGTAGTTCTTGGCTAGGTTGAAGGGCGGGTCGGCAAAGACAGTGTCGACGGTTGAATTATGTACCTGCGGCAGGATTTGCAGACAGTCGCCGTTGAAAAGAACGCCGCGCTCCGTCGTGTAGGCCTCAAACAAAGAGACCTTAGGATCACATACGGAGAGAGGATGCCACTTTCTTTCGACTGAGACTGACCGGTGCGCCGATGTCTGGGTTCGCATTTTGCCCCGCAGATTGGGGGACGGATTGGGGGACGTTGGCAATTACGTCAACTTCTTCCACTCCACCCTGCACCGGCCGGCGGGGTGGTGAGCCGGGAGGATAAGAAAACCAAGAGAGCCTTGGCGCCTTGGCGGTTTACCGCTCTCCCCGTCAGCGGGCTTGGTCGCGGAGGGTCTTCAGGGTGCCCTCCAGGCGCTTGATCTCTTCGCCGTAGGCGGCGAAGTTTCCCTGCCGCAACTGGTCCTGGGCCCGGCCGTACTGCTGCAATGCCTGATCCACCAGCCCGCGGACGCCCGTCTCGCGCTTTGGCAACGGCGCCGGCGCCTGTCCGGCCGGGGTCTCGACCCGCGCCACGACCGGCCCCTTGCCGGGTGCGCCGAAGATCGCCGCCAGCGACGCCTCCAGGTTCTCCTCCATGGCGATCTGGTTCCCGAAGGCCACGATGACCCGCTTCAGCTCGGGGAGGGACCC
>Ga0326597_10004848_pt1 | contig 18800 bp, 17 predicted proteins | sample RVTome_12_FD_203789 | JGI IMG/M metagenome (GOLD analysis project Ga0326597, IMG submission 203789) | Soil microbial communities from uranium-contaminated site in the Upper Colorado River Basin, Wyoming, United States - RVT100D185 | ecosystem: Environmental > Terrestrial > Soil > Contaminated >... | reverse complement strand
CGGTGATCTATCGCGTGGAGGCTACCGGCGCGGGCCAGGCCGTCTACCGGCCACCGGCCGCGCACGTGGTCTCGCTCGCGTTCGACGCCGAGAGCCGGCTGCTGGCGGGCACCGAATCGCCGGGCCGACTTTATCGTCTCGGCGCCGACGGCCGGCCGTTCGTCGTGCTGGATTCCGGGTTGTCGGAGCTGCGCGCCGTGACGATCGGTCCCGACGGAGCGCTCTATGCCGCCGCCGTCGGCGGTGGCGGCGCCGCCCCCGACCACGAGACCACGACCGTGTCGCTGACGGTGGGCGAGCCGGAACGAGTCGAGCCGGCGGCCGAGCCTGTGCCGACGGCCGGCTCGCAGGTGTTCCGCATCGCGGCCGATGGCACTTGGGAAGCCGTGTGGAAGACCGCGGACATCATTTACGATCTCGCTCCGAGCGGTGACGGCGGCGTGCTCGTCGCCACCGGCGCGGAGGGACGGCTCTACCGGCTCGGCAGCAATCGCGACGTCTCGCTCCTCACCGGCGTGGATGCCAAGCAGGTGACGCGCTTCGCGGCCGCGGCCGGCGCCGCGCGCGTCGGCGCGTTCGCCACGGCCAGCCCCGGCCGGGTCGTCTCCATCGGCGAGGCGCCGCAGTCGCCGGCGACGTACCTCTCGCCGGTGCGCGACACCAGGACGGTGGCCATCTGGGGGCTGATCCGGTGGGAGTCGGCCGGCGCCGTGACGGTGTCCACGCGGTCGGGCAACACGCCGCGCCCGGACGATTCCTGGAGCGACTGGAGCGCGCCGTATCGGGCGCCCGAGGGTGAGAAGGTGCAAAGCCCGGCCGCCCGGTTCATCCAATGGCGCGCGGTGCTCGAAACGGGTGCGTCGGCCGACGCGGCGGCGCCGCGTCTGTCCGCGGTGACGCTCGCCTACCTGCCCCGCAACGCCCGTCCGGTCGTCAGCGGCGTCACGGTGCACCCGCCCGGCGTCGTCTTCCAACGGCCGTTCGCGAGCGAGGATGGCGCGATCGCCGGCCTCGACGATCTCACGGCCGTCACGCGGCGCCCGCCAGGAGAGCCGGCGCCGACGCCCGCGCCGCCGGGCCGCCGGCTGTTTCGCCGGGGGCTGCAGACCCTGGCCTGGAAAGCGGAAGACGCCGACGCCGACCAGTTGACCTACACCCTGAGCTACCGCCGTGACGGCCAAGCGGACTGGCGCGTGCTGCGCGCCGGTCTGCTGGACACCATCTACGTGTGGGACACCACGGCGATGGCCGACGGCCGGTACGTCGTGCGTGTCGAGGCCGCCGACGATCTCTCCAACGCGGCCGACCGCGTCCTGCGCGGCCACCTCGACAGCGAGTCCCTCACGATTGACAACACGCCGCCGGCGCTCTCGATCAGCATCAGCCGCGAGAACGCGCGGGCGCGCCTGGTCGTGGAAGCACGGGACGCCATGAGCCCGATCGAGAAGCTGGAGTACTCCGTGGCGGGCGGCCCCTGGCAGCTCGTCTATCCGATCGACGGGCTCGCCGACGCGCCGACCGAACGCTACGAGATCGTGCTGCCCGAGGGGCGCGAGGCGGCCGACGTCGTCATCCGGGCGACCGACCTGCTGCAGAACGTGACGTCGGCCCCGGCCGTCCGGTGACCGGCGTCAGAGGCCCTTGGCCGAAACGTCGACCGTGGCCACGAGGCGGAGCTGCTGCAGCGTGACTGGCACGAGCTCCTTGCTCTGACGCCGGTTGATGTTGTCGAGCAGGGCCTCGGTGAACCGCCGATCCTGATCGCCCATCTCGGACAGCTCGACGATGTGTCCCTGCCGCGTGACCGCCTCCGCGAGCAGACCGAGCAGCTGGATTTCGGACGCGTCAACGAGCGTCGCCTCGGTAATCACCCGCCGCTCGACGCCCGAGTCGCCCCGGTTCACCTGGACGAGGAACGCGCTGGCCCCGCCGGTTTCGGGCGTCGCGATCACGAACAGCGTGCCGGCCGTGTCGAGGGTCGCACTCGGCGAATTCGGCTGCGCCGGCGTCTGGCCGAGGAAGAGCGCCGCCGCCACGATCAGCATCGACGCCATCGCGCCCAGGAGCGAGCCCGTGCCGACCCAGAGCAGACGCGTGTCGCCGGCCGCCCGCTCGAGCCGCGCGGTCCACGACAGGGCGGACTCGGCGCGCACGCGCGCCACCACGCCCGATGCCATGGCGTCGAGCCGGTTCCGCGGCAGCTCGTCACCGGCCGCCTCCCGCAGCCGATCGCCCATCGACGCGAGCGCGCGCGCTTCGCCGGTACACCGCGGGCAGACAACGAGGTGCTGCGACACGCGCAGCATCGCGGCGCCGGACAGCTCGTGGTCGATGAACGGCCCGAGCAGCTTCTTGATTGCCTGACAGGACGACGCCATCATGGTTCAACTCCAAGTTCGGCCCGCAGGCTCTGCCGGGCCCTCGCCAGCCGCGACTTGACGGTGCCGACCGCCACGCCCAGCGACTGGGAAATCTCGTCGTAGCTCAGGCCGTCGATCTCGCGCAGGATCACCACGGCCCGCTGGTCGAACGCCAGACGATCGAGCGCGGACCAGACGCGCCGCGCGGCTTCCCGTTCGTGAAACGCCTGATCGGGATAGGCCGCCCGCCGCGATTCGGCGATCTCGCCGTGCGCGGCGGCGTGATCCTCGAGCGCCACCTGCTGCGCGCGATGCCGGCGCCGCCACCATCGCCGACGGTTCGACGCCTGGTTCACGACGATCCGGTAGATCCAGGTCTTGAGGCTCGACCGGCCGCGAAACTGCGGCAGCGTGCGGAACACCCGCAGGAACACTTCCTGCGAGAGGTCCAGGGCCTCCTGGCGATCGCCGAGCAGGTGCAGGGCGAGCTGGTAGACCATCCGCTGATGGTCGCTGACCAGCTGGGTGCAGGCCTCTTCGTCGCCGAGCGCACACTGCTCGACGAGGGCGCCATCGGCGGTCGTGGCCTCGGGCCACGTCAGGGCTCGTATCGGCTTCACGGCGGTCCCTGCTGCCATGGTAGCACCCTCGGCCGACGACCTCCTGCCAGTTTTAGACTCCGCTCGCCTCCGCAGGTTCCCCCGGCGCGGCCAGGCCCGTCCGGCGTCGTAAGATGGCTCTCGTGCGCAGGCTCCTGGCGGTCGTCGGCCTGGTTGGCGCGGTGGCGGCCGGCGTCTACGTCGTCCAGCAACTCGATCAAGGCCGCCAGTATCGCGAACTGCTGGCCCAGGGCGAGGCGGCGCTCGCGGCGGGCAGCCACTACTCGGCGATCGAGAAGTACACGGCGGCGCTGGCCTGGCGCCCGGACTCAATGGTCGCCTTCCTGAAGCGCGGCACGGCCTACCGGGCGCTCCGGCGCGATGACGAGGCGGTGCGCGATCTGCGGGAGGCCGCGCGGCTCGCGCCCAGCGCGCCCCAGCCGCTCGTGGCGCTCGGCGAGCTTTATGACCAGCGTGGCGACGCGGCACAGGCCGCCGGCTGGTACGCCAAAGCGGCCGCCCAGTTGCGCGACGAGGATCCCGGCGTCCTCTACGCCCTGGCGATGGCGCTCTACCGATCCGGATCGCCCGCCGCCGCCATCCAGCCGCTCGAGCGCGCCGTCGCGCGCAGCGACTCGCTGGCCGAGGCCCACTACCTGCTCGGGCTGGTCTATCGCGACACGCAGAACCTGGACGCCGCGGTCGCCGCGCTCGAGCAGGCGATCGCCATCGCGCCGGCGCTCGTGCCGGCTCGTGAGGAGCTCGCGGACCTCTATCGCGCACTCGGCCGTCCGGTGGACGAAATGCGGCAGTTGCAGGCGCTGGCGGCGCTCGATCAGCAGGCGGGCCGGACGGTCGCGATCGCACTGGCCGAAGCGCGCGGCGGGCAGCTCGACAGCGCCGCCGGCACGCTGACCGACGCGGCGCGTCGCGCGCCGAACGACTCGCGCGTGATGCTTGCGCTCGGGCGCGTCTACCTGATGCGGGCCGACGAGACGCGCGACCCCGCCATCGTCCAGCGCGCGCTCGATGTCCTCGAGTCGGCGCTCGGGGGCACGGCGCGGCGCAGCGAGGGCCTCGCGCTCTACGGCCGCGCGCTCTTCCTGGCTGGCGACGCGCACCAGGCAGAGCGCATCCTGCGCGAGGCGATTGCCACCAGCCCGGTCGACGCGTCGGCCTACGCCTACCTGGCCGACTCGGCCGAGCGCCTGCTCCACTACCGGGAAGCACGTGATGCGCTTATCAACCTCGACGTGCTCGAAGGCAACATCGCGACTCCGGACACCCGGCTCGCCCGGCTGCGCCGCATCGGCCTCCTGTCGCTCCATGGCGACGATGCGCGGACGGCGCGGCGCTACCTCGATCAGGCCGTGACCCTCGACGCCGACCACGTGCCGACGCTCGGCCTGCTGGCGCGCGCCCAGTGGATGCTCGGCGATGCCGACACGGCCCGCGGCACGCTCGCGCGGGGTCTCGCCCTCGACCCCGCCAACAGCGACCTCAGGCTGCTCAGCCGGACCATCCGCTGAGGCGCGGGTCGAGCCGGTCGCGCAGCGCGTCGCCGGCGAAGGTGAAGCCCAGCACGAGCAGCGCAATCGCCAGCCCGGGAAAGATCGTCAGGTGCGGCGCCTCGAACAGGTGCGACCGGCCGGCGTCGAGCATCGTCCCCCAGCTCGGCGTCGGCGGCTGCACGCCGAGGCCCAGGAAGCTGAGCGAGGCCTCGGCGATGATCGCGCCGGCCATGCCGAGCGTCGCCTGCACCGTCACCGACGACAGGACCGCCGGCACGACGTGCCGAATCAAGACGCGCCGCCCCGGCGCGCCGATCGCCCGCGCCGCCTGGACGTACTCCAGTTCCTTCACCTTGAGCACCAGCCCACGTACGAGCCTCGCGTAGGTGACCCAGCCGATGATGACCAGCGCCAGGACGACGTTCGTGAGGCTCGGTCCGAGCACCGCGACGATCGCAATCGCCAGCAGGATGCCGGGAAACGCGAGCAGGATGTCCATCACCCGGCCCGTCACCTCGTCCACGACGCCGCCGGCATACCCGGCCACGGCCCCGATTGTCGTGCCGACCGTGGCCGACACGCCGACCACGGTCAGGCCCACGAACAACGAGATGCGCGCGCCCATCACGAGCCGCGCCAGCACGTCCCGGCCAAGCTCGTCGAACCCGAGCGGATGTCCGGCCGTCGGCGGCTCGAGCCGCATCGACAGGTCGAGCGCCGACGGGTCCACCGCGATGAGCCACGGGCCGGCAATCGCCGTCACGACCGCCAGGAGCACGAGGCCGAGGCCGGCGACCCGCGTCATTGATATCGAATCCTCGGATCGAGCCACGCGTACGCGAGGTCGACGATGAGATTCATGCCGACGTAGGTGACCGAGATGAACAGGATGCAGCCCTGCACCAGCGGGTAGTCGCGGAAGCTGATCGCCTGGATGAGCAGGCGGCCGACGCCGGGCCACGAGAAGATCGTCTCGGTGATGATCGTGCCCGTGAGCACGGCGCCGAGCTGCAGGCCGAGGATCGTGACCACGGGAATCAGCGAGTTGCGAAGCGCGTGGCGCACGACCGTCCGGCCCACCGACAGGCCGCGGGCTCGGGCGGCGACGACGTAGAGCTCGCGCAGCTCGTCAATCAGGCTCGCGCGCGTCATCCGCGCCAGAATGGCGGCAAGCGCCGCACCCAGCGTCACGGCCGGCAGCACCAGGTGCCAGATTGAACCCGTGCCCGACACGGGCAGCCACCCCAGCTCAACAGCAAAGACGATCGCCAGCAGCGGGCCCAGCCAGAAGTTCGGCATGCAGATGCCCACGAGCGAGACGGTCATTGCCGCCTGATCGATCGCACGGCCGCGGAAGAGCGCGCCCAGCACGCCGAGCGGCACCGCCATGAGCACGGCCACCGCCATCGCCGCGATCGCCAGCTGGGCCGTCCGGGCAAGGCGCTGCCCAATCTCCGCGCTGACCGGCGTGCCGTAGCGGAAGGAGGTGCCCAGGTCGCCCCGGACGAGCCCGACGAGAAAGTCCCGGTATTGCACGCCAAGCGGCTGGTCGAGGCCCAGGCGCGATCTTAACTCCGCCAGATCGCCCGACGAGGCCGACTCGCCCAGCATGGCCTGCGCGGGGTCGCCCGGCACGGCGTGGATGAGCCCGAACACCAGCGTCGCGACGCCGAGGAGCACCGGCACGGTGAGGAGGACGCGGCGAGCGACGTACGACAGCACGACGCGCGATGATCTCCCAACGTCGATCCTCAGGCAACTCCGCCCGGCTTCGGCGCGTCGCCGAGGCCGAGGCGGCGGATCGCTTTCGACAGGCCCTGCCGCGACAGGCCGAGCTCGCGCGCGGCGGCGGTCCGCCGTCCGCCGTTCCGCGCCAGCGCGCCGGCGACCGCGCGCCGCTCGCACTGCCGTCGCAGGTCGCCGAGCGGCACGCCGGTCTCGCCGGCCGGCGGGCCGGCAAGCACCTGGCGCACCTCGCGCTCGCCGAGCCGTCCCCGCGCGGGCGCGCGGACGGCGAGCGCGGCCAGCACGTTCTGCAGCTCCCGGATGTTCCCGGGCCAGGCGTGGCGACTGAGCGCGGCCAGCGCGCCGCGCGTGAGGCGAACGTGCTTGCCGACGTCGCGCATCGCCTGCCGCCAGAAGGCCGCGGCCAGGCCCGGCAGGTCTTCCAGCCGGTCGCGCAGCGGGGGCAGCCCGATCCGGACGACCGCGAGACGGAAGAGCAAGTCCTCCCGAAAGCGCTGCGCACGAACGGCTGCGCCGAGCTCCAGGTTGGTCGCCGCGATGACACGGACGTCCACCGGCCGGACGACGTTCTCGCCCACGCGGCGGATTTCGCGTTCCTGCAGCGCGCGCAGCAACTTCGCCTGGGCGCGCGCCGAGAGCTCGCTCACCTCGTCGAGGAACAGCGAACCGCCGCTGGCCTCTTCGAAAAGCCCGGAGCGCGCGGCCATCGCGCCCGTGAACGCGCCCCGCGCAAAGCCGAACAACTCGGCTTCGACGAGGTCGTCGGTCAGCGCGGCGCAGTTGACCGCCATGAACCGCCGGTGCTTCCGCGAGCTCAGTCGGTGGAGCGCCCGGGCAACGAGCTCCTTCCCCGTGCCGCTCTCGCCTTCGATGAGCACGGGGAAAAACGTTCGAGCCGCCTGTTCCACCGCCGCGCGCACGGCGGCCGTCGCCGGACTGCGGCCGATGACCTCCGGCATCAACGCCGTCGCATCATCCGGCGGGACGCGGGCATCGAGTCGGGCGCGCAGCGCCGGCCCGGCAAGCGCCGCCAGCGCCTGCACGCCCTCCTCCAGCCCGCCGGGGTCCCCGCTTGAGCCCCTGGCGACGACGTGGCCAATGACCGAGCCGCCGTACCGGACCGGCGCAGTCACCGGCCACGCTGATTCTTTGCCCGCCGCCAGCCCGCCGGGGCCCGGTCGTTCGCGGCAGACCGCCGCGAGTTCGTGCGGACGTGGCAGCTCACCGCGCCAGCCGTCGTGCGCAATCAGCCCGCCGTCCTGCTCCGACACGATCGCCACCCCGGAGGCGCCAGCGTGCGTCCGCAGCCACGAACAGGCCGACGCGAGCGCGATGCCCTCGTCTTCGGCCTCGTGCACGACCTGCAGCAGCCCCGGTACGAAGTGCAGCACCCGCATACGGTCCCTCCCGTGTCCCCAGCGCATGATCCCGGCCACACCTCGTGACACCAGCTCCCTGAGGACGGCCTCGCGCGCCAGCCCACCAGCCGCGCTCGCGCGCAGCCATCGTCGAGCCAGGCCGGCGAGGCTCGGGCTGCTGCCGCGACGGGCGTCGGCGGTGAGCGACCTGTCTGGGGTTCCACCGCCCATGTCGCCATCACGCTCCGAAGCCAGCAGCCGCGCGAGCAGCCGGTGTCCGGCCGGCGCCCGGACGCTTTCAACGAGCCGGTCCGAATCGAAGGTCGCCCAGCGGATCAGGCCGCGCCACGCCGACACGTCGGACCTGTCGTCCCGTAGCGACGCAAGAATCGCTGCCGCCTCCGCAAACTCGCCGCGCCAGAACTTCAGCTCAACGTCGAGCAGCGCGAGCTCGGTGTGGATCGCGCGGCCGCGCGTCGTGGACTCCACTCGAACCGCAGCCAGCTCGGTTTCGGCGTGATCCAGGTCGGCCGCCGCAATGCAATCGCGGACGCGTTTCGCCACATCGGACACCCGGTCGTCCCTGCCGCCACCCGGCGGCGCCGGTCGCGCCGACCAGGCCAACGCCGCTTCGCGGACGAATGCATGACCGCCCGGCCACGCGGCGCAGACCACACAGTGCAGGTGCCGTCTGCTGCTCCAAGCCGACAACGCCCGGACCCACGCGACCGCGCGCTCCGGGGGATCGGCCTCGGAGCAAATCAGGCCGACGTGCCGAACGGCCAGCGCACGCAGCGCGCCGGGGTCGGGCGCGACGGCCGGGCGGATCGCCACGAGCCCGAGGTCCCGGAGGGCGCGCGCCAGCCGCGCGAAGAGGTGCCACTCGTCGCCGGCGCCTGCCCGGGCAGTGGCGCACACGAAGCCCGCGCCACGGGCGAGGCAGTACGCATCGACGACGCCCGTCACCTCCCGCGCCACCGCTTCTCGAGCACTCGAGGCCGCAACCGCGGTTGCGCGCGCCTCGAACCAGCGGGACGTGCCCAGGCGCCCGAAATCGAGGAGCATCGTCCGATCCGCCGTCGGCGCCAGGAGCCGTGCGTCGAGATCGGCCGCAAGCGCCGGCCAATTGTCGTCCACCTCCTCGACGCGCACCGTGGCCCCGAAGCCCGTCACGAGATCGAGCCACCGCCCGCCATGACGCCGGACGAAACGATCGCCGATCAACTCGGGCTCCACGGCCTGCATCGAACTGCGATTGCTCCTGTTCCTGCTCCTTCTTCTTCTCCGTCTCCACTGCAAGAACGACGCCGCTCCGCGCCCGCCAAACGGCTGCCGGAGGCCCCGAGGCATTGCAGAAAGTTCGATAGAATGACGCCGCGATGCTTCGGTTTCTTACCGCGGGCGAGTCGCACGGCTCGGCCCTGGTGGTCATTCTCGAAGGCGTGCCCGCGGGTCTCCCGGTCGATGCCGGGGCGATCGCACGCGACCTCGCGCGCCGCCAGCTCGGTTACGGACGAGGCCGCCGCATGAGCATCGAGCAGGATGCCGCGACGATTCTCTCCGGTGTCCGGCATGGCGAGTCGCTTGGCAGCCCCATCGCGCTGCTCATCCCGAACAAGGACTGGCCGAACTGGGAACACACGATGAGCCCCGATGCCGCGCCGGCCGAGTCGCTCGGCGGCGCGCGGCGCGCGGCCGTCACGCGGCCCCGGCCCGGCCACGCCGACCTGTCGGGCGCGCTCAAGTACGACCGAGCCGACATGCGCGACGTCCTCGAGCGCGCGAGCGCCCGGGAGACCGCCGCCCGCGTGGCGGCCGGCGCCGTCGCGCGCGCCCTGCTCGCCCGCTACGGCGTCGAGGTCGCCAGCCACGTCACGAACATCGGCGGCGCCCGGCTCGCCGACGCCGTCAGCGTCCCGTTTGCCACCGTGCGGGCCCTTGCCCTCGACGACGAGGTGCGCTGCGTGGACCTGGCGGTGGCTGCCGCCATGCGGGCCGCGGTCGATCGCGCCCGCCAGGCCGGCGACACCGTGGGCGGCGCGTTCGAGGTCATCGCACACGCGGTTCCGCCCGGTCTCGGCAGCTACGTCCAGTGGGATCGCAAGCTCGACGGACGCCTCGCGCAGGCATTGATGTCGATTCCCGCCATCAAAGCCGTCGGGTTCGGCCTGGCCAGCGACGCTGGCGACCGGCCCGGTTCCGGGGTGCACGACGAGATCGTCCAGTCCTCCGGTGCGTCCACCGGCACCCTTCCGGGCCTCTCGCGCCCGACCAACCGCGCCGGCGGCCTCGAGGGCGGCGTCACCAACGGCGAGGACCTGCGCATCACGGCCTGGATGAAGCCGATCTCGACGTTGATGAAACCCCTGCGTTCGGTCGATCTCGCGACCGGCGAGGCGTCCGAGGCGACCGTCGAGCGCAGCGACGTCTGCGCCGTCCCGGCCGCGGCCGTCGTCGGCGAGGCGATGACCTGCCTCGTGCTGGCCGATGCCTGGCTCGAGCGCTTCGGCGCCGACAGCGTGGCGGCAATCGACGACGCGGTTCGGGCGGCGGCCGGGCGCGTCGCTGCCCGCCTCCAGCCGCCTGGACGCGCCTGATGCTGCGCCCGATCGTCCGGTTCGGCCGGCCGGACCTGTCCGCGCCCGCGACGCCCGTCGCCGACGTCACCGACGAGGTCCGCGCGCTCGTCGCCGACATGGTGGACACGATGTACGCGGCTCCTGGCATCGGGCTGGCCGCACCGCAGGTCGGCGTGCCGCTGCGAGTGTGCGTCATCGACCTCAGCGTCGGCCGCCGCGGCGGCGAGCTGCTCACGCTCATCAACCCTGAGTTCGTGGAGCGATCGGGCATGCAGCTCGAAGAGGAAGGCTGCCTGAGTGTGCCCGGCTTCACGGCGACCGTCGCGCGGCCCGCCAGGGTCGTCGTCCGCGCGCTCGACACCACCGGCGCCGAGCGTGTCATCGAGGGCACGGGGTTGCTGGCGCGCGCGCTCCAGCACGAGCTCGATCACCTCGACGGCCGCTTGTTCCTCGACCGGCTGCGGGGGCTCAAACGGGACCTCATCGCGCGCAAGATCCGGAAGCTCCAGCGGCAGGGGAAGTGGTGAGCGCGCTTCGCGTCGTTTTCTTCGGCACGCCGGGTTTCGCGGTGCCGACGCTCCGAGCCCTGATCGCCTCGCACCACGACGTGGTGGCCGTCGTCACCCAGCCCGACCGGCCTCGCGGGCGCGGCCAGCAGGTGAAGCCGGAAGCCGTCAAGATCGAGGCCATGCGCGCCGGCATTCCAGTGCTGCAGCCGGACCGGCCGACCGACACCGACTTCACCGACACCCTCACGCGACTCCGGCTCGACGCCGGCGTCGTTGCCGCTTACGGCAAGCTGCTGCCCGATGCGCTCCTGTCGCTGCCGCGGCTGGGCATGATCAACGTCCACGCCTCGCTGCTGCCACGCTGGCGTGGCGCGGCGCCAGTGCACCGCGCGATTCTCGCCGGCGACCGGACGACCGGCGTCACCATCATGCGCGTCGTGAGGCAGCTCGACGCCGGACCAATGCTCGCCACGGTCGAAACGGCCATCGGCGGCAACGAGACGAGCGCCGAGCTCGAGCAGCGGCTGGCGGGCCTCGGTGCGCCCCTTCTCGTGGACACGATCGATCGCCTGGCCGCCGGCCCGGTGACCGAAAAGCCCCAGGATGAGTCGGCCGTCACGTACGCCCACCGGCTCGAACGCCGCGAGAGCGAGATCGACTGGCGGCGTCCCGCCCGGGACGTGCACAACCAGGTTCGCGGCCTCCAGCCCTGGCCGCTCGCAACCGCCGTCTTCCTCGGCCGTCGGACGATGCTGCTGCGGTCGGAGGTCGTGGACGAACGCGGCCGGGCGGCCTCGCCGGGCTCGGTCGAGGCGGTGCTGGCCGACGGCCTCGATGTCGCGACGGCCCCGGGCGCGGTCCGGTTGCGCGAGATTCGGATCGCCGGCAAGGCCTCCATGACGGTGGCGGCCTTCCTTCGCGGGCATCCCGTTCGTGTCGGCGATGTCTTTCAACCGATCAAGACCCCACCCGCATGAGTTCGACTCGGGCGGCGGCCCTGCGCGTGCTGACCGAGGTCGAGCGCGGCCACACGACGCTGCCGCGCGTGGTGGAGCGTGAACGCCGCGGGCTGGACGACCGGCGCGATCGCGCGCTCCTGCTCGAGCTCGCCGCCGGCACTCTCCGGTGGCGGAACGCCGTGGACGCCGCGCTGGCGCAGGCCAGCCACCGGCCGATCGCCGACCTGCCGGCGCCCGTGCGGAACGCGCTCCGGCTGGGCGCGTTCCAGTTGCGGTACCTCGACCGGATTCCGGCCCACGCGGTGATCGACGAATCGGTCGAGGCCGTCCGGCAGTGCGGTCACCCGCGCGCCGCCGGCTTCGTCAACGCGGTGCTGCGAACCCTTCTCCGGCGCGCGGCTGAGATCGTGCTGCCGGCGCGACCCGGACCAGGCGCGCCGCGCGACGCGGGCCTCGACTACCTGACCAGGACGCTCTCGCACCCCGAGTGGCTCGCGGCCCGATGGATCGAGCGTTATGGTTTCGACGCGGCCGAAGCCTGGTGCCAGTTCAATAATGCGCCGCCCGAAATCGCCGTCCGCTTTGCCGCGGGCGCGTCGCTCGATACCGTCGCCGACGCTGCGCTCGGGCTGCGCCCGTCACGCTACGTCGCCGGCGCATTCGTCGCCACGGCGGGCGCGCTCGGCCAGTTGCCGGATGCGCTCCGGGACTCGATGGTCGTACAGGACGAGGGATCCCAGCTCATCGCGCTGGCCGCTCCGGCTCCGCCCGGAGGCCGCGTGCTCGACCTCTGCGCGTCGCCTGGGAACAAGAGCGTGGTGATGGCGACACGCCCCGGGGCGCGCGTGGCGGTCGTGGCCTGCGATCTGCGCCCGGGCCGCGTGGCGCTGCTTCGTCGCACCCTCGAGCGTGCCGGCGCCGCCGTGCCCGTGGTCCGGCTCGACGCCACCCGGCCGTTGCCGTTCGGCGCGGCGTTCGACACGGTGCTGGTCGACGCGCCCTGCTCCGGCCTGGGCACGCTGCGCCGCGACCCCGACCTGAAGTGGTCGCGCCGTGCCGAGGACCTCCCCCGCTTTGCCACCCGGCAGGCCGCGATGCTCGTGTCGGCGGCCGACGCGGTCCGCCCCGGCGGGCACCTCGTCTACGCGACCTGCTCGAGCGAGCCGGAAGAGAATGACGAGGTCGTCGAGGCGTTCCTTGCGGCTCGGCCCGCCTTTGAGGCCGCGCGAATCGAGCTGGGCGGCGCCGCGTCCGCCGCCGGGCTCGTCGACGATCGAGGCCGGCTCCGCACCCTGCCCTTCCGCCATCACCTGGACGCCTTCTTCGCCGCCATGTTGGTGAGGCGACGATCCGCGTAGTACACTTTTTTCCGCATCGATGCCCTTCGCCAGGTTCCGGGCCAGCCTTGCCCGTGTGTTCCCGGTCGGCTCCGCCCGCAGGTCGCAGGGGCGTCAGTTCGGCTCGCGCGTCTGGACGGCCGGGCGCCTGCTCGTGCTCGTCATCGCGCTCGGCGCCACCTTCGGCATCTTCTTTCTGACGTCCCTGGGCATCGCCACGCGCGCGCGCGAGGTCGAGGTGCCGGACCTGCGCGGCAAACCGCTCGCGGAGGCCGCGCAGATTCTCGCGGATCTCGGCCTCAACCTCCGGATCGATCCCCTCCGGCGATCGGACGCCGACGTGCCGGCCGAGCACATTGCGGCCCAGGATCCGGAGCCCGGTATCGTGACCCGGCGGCAGCGCTCCGTGCGCGTGCGCGTAAGCGACGGCCAGTCGATGCCGGAGGTGCCGGACATCACGGGCCGTCCGGAGCGGATGGCCGACGCCAGCCTGACGGACGCCGCCATCGAGGTCGCGTCGCGCGCGGAGATTCGGACGCCGGACTATCCGGCCGGCGCGGTCGTCGCGGTCGATCCGCCGCCCGGCGGGCGCGCGGGCGCGGTCAGCCTGCTCGTCAATCGCGGCGAGCGCAGCTCGAGCTACGTGATGCCGGATCTGATCGGGACGCAGGGCCGCCAGGCGGTCGCCGCGCTCCGCGCGCGCGGCTTCCGCGCGACCATCGTCGCCGAGCTCGTCTACCCGGGCCTGCCCTCGGGCATCGTCATCCGGCAGACCCCGCAGGCCGGTTTCCAGATCACGTTCGGCGAGACGATCTCGCTCGAGGTGAGCCGTTGACGGTCCGGATCGCGCCGTCGATTCTTTCCGCCGACTTCGCCCGGCTGGCCGACGCCGTCGCCGTCGTCGAAGCCGCCGGAGCCGACCTGCTCCACATGGACGTGATGGACGGACACTTCGTGCCGAACATCACCATCGGCGTGCCGGTGGTCGCGGCCCTGCGGCGCGTGGCCAAGGTGCCGCTCGACGTGCACCTGATGATCAGCGAGCCCGACCGCTACCTCGACGCGTTCGTGTCGGCCGGCGCGGCGATGCTGACGGTGCACATCGAGGTCCTGCCGCACCTGCACCGCACGCTCAGCCGGATCCGCGAGCTCGGCGCTCAGGCCGGCGTGGCGCTCAATCCGTCCACGCCGGTCGAGTCGATCCGCGAGGTGGCGCATCTGGCGGACCACGTACTGGTCATGTCGGTGAACCCGGGGTTTGGCGGTCAGTCGTTCATCCCGCACAGCGTGGCCAAGGTTGCCGCGATGCGCGACCTGCTCGCCGGCGCCGGCAGCCGGGCCGCCATCGAGGTGGATGGCGGCGTGGACGGCTCCAACGCCGCGGCCCTCGTCGGCGCCGGCGCGTCGATCCTCGTCGCCGGCGCGTCGATCTTCGGCGACGCGGACCCGGCCGCCGCGCTCGGACGCCTCCGCCGTGCGGCCGGCGGGGCCAGGTAGCGGCCCCGATGGCCGTCTCGCACACGACCGTGCGCGTCCGCTACGCCGAGACCGATCGGATGGGCGTCGTCTACTACGCCAACTATCTCGTCTGGTTCGAGGTGGCGCGGACCGAGCTCCTCCGCGAGCTCGGCTGGACGTATCGCGAGATGGAAGAGTCCGGTGTGATGCTGCCGGTCATCGAGGCACAGTGCGAGTATCGCCAGCCGGCTCGCTACGATGACGAGATCGAGATCCGTGCGGAAGGACGGGCCAGGTCGCCCGTGCGGATCCAGTTCGACTACGAAGCCGTGCTCAGGCCGGCCGGGAGCCTTGTCGCAACGGGCCGGACCGTGCACGCCGCCATGGACAGGGACGGCCGGATTTGCCGGCTGCCCGATCGGGTGAGGACCGTGCTCGCGTGAAAGCGCTCGTCACCGGCGCCGCCGGCTTCATCGGGTCGCACCTGTCGGCATCACTCCTCGAGTCGCAGGCCGAGGTCGTGGGGCTGGACTGCTTCACGGACTATTACGCGCGCGAGATCAAGGAAGCCAACCTGGCGCCGATCCGCGCGCGGAAGGGCTTCCGGTTCGTCGAGGCGGCACTCGGCAGCGCCGACCTCGGCGAGCTGCTCGATGGCGTCACGCACGTCTTTCACCTCGCCGCGCAGGCCGGCGTCCGCCGGAGCTGGGGCGCCGACTTCCGCGTGTACTCGGCGCTCAACGTGGAGGCCACCCAGCGGCTGCTCGAGGCGGTCCGCGACCGCGCGATCGAGCGGCTCGTCTACGCGTCGAGCTCGTCGGTCTACGGCGACGAGGTCCCGATGCCGATGCGCGAGGACGCCGTGCTGCGGCCGGTGTCGCCCTACGGCGTCACCAAGCTGGCCGCCGAGCATCTCTGCCACCTCTATCACGTAAACTATGGCGTTCCCGCGGTCTCGTTGCGGTATTTCACCGTCTATGGCCCACGGCAGCGACCTGACATGGCGTTCAACCGCTTCATCCGCGCCGCCTTCGAGCGGCGGCCCCTCTCGCTCTACGGTGACGGCGAGCAGACGCGCGACTTCACCTATGTCGCCGATGCGGTCGCGGCCACGGTCGCGGCCGGAAGCCGCGGCCGGCCCGGCGCCGTCTATAACATTGGCGGCGGCAGCCGCGTGTCGATGAACCAGGTGCTCGAGCTCATCGGCAGGCTGACGGCCTCCCCGCTCGAGGTCCGGCGCGAGCCGGCGCAAAAAGGCGACATGCGCGACACGTTTGCCGATACCTCCCGGGCCCGCCTGGACCTGGGTTTCGAGCCCCGCCACGCGCTCGACGAGGGCCTGGCGGCCGAATGCGACTGGATGGCCCGCCAGCTGACGGCGCGCTGAGGGCTGAAGACTCATGACCGATTTTCGCACCGCCCGCCGTCGCGCGCTCCCGGCGCTTGCGCTCGCCGCGAGCCTCGCGACGGCCGCGGCCTGCGGCTCCCGCATGCCGCTGCCGCCGCCGGGGGCCGTCGATGCCGACCGCTTCCTGTTCGAGCGCGGCACTGAGGCGCTCGCCGAAGAGCACTGGCTCGAGGCCCGGGAGTACTTCCGCCGCCTGGTGGACACGTACCCGCAAAGCCGCTACCGGCCCGAAGCCAAGCTCGGCATCGGCGACGCGTTCTTCGGCGAGGACCGCGTTGACTCGAACATCCTCGCCGCCAACGAGTACCGCGAGTTTCTGACGTTCTTCCCGCTGCACGCCCGGGCCGACTACGCGCAGTACCGGCTGGCCATGGCTTACGCGCGGCAGGTCCTCGCCCCGCGCCGCGACCAGTCCTCCACCAGGGAGGCCTTGACGGAGATCGAGCGCTTCATTGCGAGCTATCCGCAGAGCGACCTGCTGCCCGAGGCTCAGCAGCTCGCGCGCGATCTGCGCGACCGGCTGGGCGACTACGAGTACGCGATCGGCCTGCAGTACTTCCGGCAGAAGTGGTACACGGGCTCGATGATGCGGTTCCAGTACATCCTGGAGAGCTACCCGGAGTACTCGGGTCGGGACCAGGTCTACTTCCACGTCGGGGAGATGCTCTACCGGGCCGATCAGAAGACGGATGCGCTTGTCTGGTACGAACGGCTCGTCACCGAGTGCCCCGACAGCGAACGGCTGGAAGACGCGAAGCGGCGGATCGCCGAAATCAAGCGCTGACGTGCTTGCGGGCCCGCGCCGGGTCGGCCCGGCCGGGTTCCGGCTCGGGCGGCACGCGGCCGGCGAGGATGTCGTTGAACCGGCGCGAGTACCCCACCCCGGAGATCACGGCCGTCACCGCGGCGACCCAGAGCGCGTAGTTGCCGATCACGACGAAGCCCTGCAGGTGGTCCTGGCCCAGGATGAGGACCAGAATCGCCGTCACCTCGGCAATGAGCTTGACCTTCCCCAGCGGCGACGCCGGCATCGTGTGGCCTCGCGCGTGCACGATGCTGCGCAGCACCGTCACCGCGAACTCACGCCCGAGGATCACGGCCACCAGCCAGGCCGGCGCCAGCCCCAGTTGCACGAGCGAGATGAGCGCCGCCGTGACGAGCAGCTTGTCGGCCAGCGGGTCCATCCACTGGCCGAGGCCCGTGACCTGATGCCGGCGGCGGGCGAGGAACCCATCCAGCCAGTCGGTGAACGACGCGATGCCGAAAATGGCCGCGCCCAGCAGCTGCCAGCTCACGCCGAAGAGCTGCCGCCCGTCCGGCTGCGTCATCAACACGACGACGAGCAGCGGGACCAGGAAGATCCGGCCGAGCGTGAGCGCGTTCGGAAGGTTCACGGCCTGTCACCGGGCATTCTACGGAACTCGTGCGGCAAAGGCCACCCGGCGCCGCGCGATCCCGCCGGTGCGCGGCCCTGCTAAGATTGGTCGGTTGACATGAAGGCGATCCTGCTCGCCGGGGGCAAGGGCACCCGGCTGCGCCCCCTGACGCTCCACACGCCGAAGCCCATCGTCCCGATCTTCGACCGGCCGTTCCTGCAGTTCCAGATCGACCTGCTGCGCCAGGTGCCCGAGGTCGACGAGGTGATCCTCAGCCTCAACTACCAGCCGAGGCGGATCGAGGAGGTGTTCGGCGACGGCGCTGACCTCGGCATCCAGCTCCGCTACGTCGTCGAGCCGACGCCGCTCGGCACCGGCGGCGCGATCAAGTTCGCGGCGGGCAGCCATCGCCGCGATCCGATCGTCGTCTTCAACGGCGACGTGTTCACGGACGTCGATCTGGCCGCCGTGCTCGCGCTCCATCGGGAGCGCCGGGCCAAGGCCACGATCGTGCTGACGCCGGTGGACAACCCGTCGGCGTACGGCCTCGTGGAAACCGACGCGCGGGGCAACGTCCTCCGGTTCCTGGAGAAACCGTCGCCCGAGCAGATCGTCTGCGACACGATCAACGCCGGCATCTACGTGCTGGAACCGGAGACGCTGGACCGCATTCCCGCCGATACGGTGTTCTCGATCGAGCGGGGCTTCTTCCCGGCTCTGATCGAGGACGGCGAGCCGTTCGTGGCGCACGTCTCTCGCGGCTACTGGCTCGACATCGGCACGCCCGACAAGTACCGGCAGGCCCACCGCGACATCATGGACGGCGGGTTCGCCATCGAGCCCTACGCCGGCCGCGCGGGCCAGGCCGTCGTCGCGCCCGAGGCGCGTATCGAAACGGGCGCCGTGCTGGAGGCCCCCTGCTTCGTCGGACCGGAGACGGTGATCAGACAGGGTGCGCGGATCGGCCCCTACACCGTCGTGGGCCGCAACTGCCACGTGGGCGAGGGCGCGGTGCTCGAGGGCACCATCCTCTGGCCGAACTGCTGGGTCGCGGCCGAGGCGCGTCTCGGCCGGTCGATCGCGGGGCGCCACTGTCATTTCGGCCGGAACGTCCAGGTCGGCGGTGACGCGCTGTTCGGGGACAAGTCGGTCGTCACGGACTACTCGACGATGTGAATCTGGAATCTGGCGTTCCGAGAACCGCGAACCGAGAACCGAGAACCGAGCACCGCGAACCGCGAACCGATGACCCCAGCCATCTTCAAAGCCTACGACGTCCGCGGCATCTACCCGGCCGAGCTCGACGAGCAGACGGCCCACCTGATTGGCCGCGCGTTCGTCGCCTACCTGGATGCGAGGCGGATCGCGGTGTCGCGCGACATGCGCGTGTCGTCGCCGACGCTGGCCGCGGCGTTCATCGACGGCGCGCTCGAGCAGGGCGTCGACGTCGTCGACTTCGGGCTGGCGGGCACCGACATGCTGTATTTCGCGGTCGTCCGCGACGGCCTCGATGGCGGCGCCCAGATCACCGCGTCGCACAACCCCAAGGACTACAACGGCATGAAGCTGGTCCGCCGCGAGGCGTTCCCGCTCTCCGGCG
>Ga0326597_10004847_pt1 | contig 18801 bp, 15 predicted proteins | sample RVTome_12_FD_203789 | JGI IMG/M metagenome (GOLD analysis project Ga0326597, IMG submission 203789) | Soil microbial communities from uranium-contaminated site in the Upper Colorado River Basin, Wyoming, United States - RVT100D185 | ecosystem: Environmental > Terrestrial > Soil > Contaminated >... | reverse complement strand
AAAACACTCGGTACGCTAAAACGGATCTTCGTCCTGCCGCTCCACCGGCGCGTCCAACAGCGACTCTGTGCCACCAATCCCCAGACTGTCTCATTCACCAATGCCGACTAACGCCGTAAACAATGACTTCGGAAGTAGCTTGGAGTAAGTCTCGCCGTGGGAGCGCGGCACGAAGTTGTCTTTTTCGCCCCAGATGACCAAGGCCGGCGAAGTGATGCGGTGCAGGCGGTTTCTGAGCGGGCGGTTGTAGAAGTAGGGCGGTCTAAAACCGATGCGTGAATTTGGGCTCAGAGAACTATTTTGCTAAGAAAGCCAAACAAGACAGCGTCGGGCGCACTGAAAATGTACTCTGACCTGCCTGCTAATGGGTGATGCCGGTTTCCACGCGTATCAATTCCTTTGGGCTATTTGCCAACGCCCTATGCACAAATAATGTAGACGCTGTTGAAACCTGGTTCCCTGGCCTGGGGCCAATCCCAGTTTCGCGTCGGCAAGCTATCGCCGTTATAGAGGCCATCGCACGCTCTGCTCTGCAAAAAAACGAGTTGCCACGAGGTCATAAGCAGACCCCCTCAGTTTCTTTCTTGTCTTGATTCGTCTTTGGCGTCGGTCCCTACCCTGCCATCCATTGTTTCTCCTTGACTCAAGCGAAGCGCGACCCTATGGATATCTTAGCGACGACTTTAAACGTCGATAACGATTCACGAGAGAGGAGGCTTTTATGAAAAACATTTTCGCTCGAATATTTTTGGTGCTCATTGCGTTGTGTGTCGGATACGCAACGGCAGCGGCGGAGGATTTTTACCGGGGAAAGACGGTTCGTCTCATGGTTTTTGGCGCGCCCGGCGGCGGTTACGACACCTACACGCGCATGATCGCTCGATATTTGGTCCGCTATATTCCGGGACATCCATCGGCCGTCGTTGAAAACATGGAAGGGGCGGGCGGTCTGGTGCTCGCCAATTATTTGTACAAGCGCGCCCAGCCGGATGGCTTGACTTTCGGCACCTTCAACAATTCGCTAATTGTGCAACATGCCTTGGGCGATCCGAAGATCCGCTTGGATTTCAGAAAATTCGGCTGGGTGGGAGCGCCCAGCGTCGGCGCGCCGGTGTGCATGGTGATGGGCTACACCAGACTCAAAACCCTCGAAGATGTTTTGAATTATAAAAAGCCGCTCAAAATTGGCGCCACACGCGCCGGCTCGGCAGGTTACGACTTGCCGATAATCATGAACAAAACCTTGGGAACCAAATTCGATGTCGTTTCCGGCTTCACCGGCACTTCGACCACCCGTATCGCGCTGCAAAAACGCGAGCTGCAGGCGTTCTGTTCGCAGTGGGAGTCGATGCGCGTGACGGCGCGCGCCATGCTCGACGCGCCCGGCGACGACAAGCTGATTCCGTTCATCATCCACGAGCGCAGTTGGGACGATCCGGAGGTGAAAAATCTCCCGACCTTCAAAGAAGCGATCAAAGACCCGAAGAAATACGCGATCTACGAGAGCTGGGCCTTTCAAATGGATTTCCAGCGAGCGTTCTCGACGCCGCCGGGTACGCCGAAGGACCGCTTGGAAATTCTTCGCAAAGCATTTCAGGAAACTCTGAAAGATCCCGAACTGCTCAAGGATGCGAAGAAAGCCAAGCTGGTGATCACGCCCGTGCCGGGAGAAAAAGTCGACAAGTTGGTCGACGCGATTCTCAATATGCCGGCGGACGTGAAAGAAAGCTTGTCGTTCCTGGTCCGTAAGCCGGGAAAAAATTAGGCAAGGTAAAAAGGGGATCGCGAACCTTTTTCTTGACGGAAGCAAAAAGGCCGATAGCGGTAAAGCGCAAAAGCGAGAGGCTACTCTTTAGGAAGAGGGCCAGGCCTTGCGATCACACATTGTCGCGATGCAAGCTGCGGCCCTATCGCCTAGGGCTACGGCACGGGTCTATGGCAAGCGAGCAGAAGAGCTTGGGAAGAAACGGCGCGGACGTGAGAATGAGGGGCGAGCGATGGCAAGGTAGCTGTGTCGAACCTTGGGAGGACATAAGTTAACCGACGCCGGCAAGGTGTTGGGATTGGAGAAGTGCTCTTCGGGGAGTTCGGCTTGTTTATCCATGAAGGGGAGGATAGAAAACGAGAAGAGGTTGGCGGGTCGGGCACGCAACGTGGAAAGGCTTCTAAAAAGCCAACAGCGGATTTGACACCTTTGTCAGGGCCTGTTGCTGCTGCGGGGGCAGTTGGATACTCATAGCCACCTGCTTCCGAAACATTGTGCTCACCTGGAAGGACACACCCAATCTGAAAGACCGGGACGTGTTCCAGGCCGGCCGCAAGATTGATTGTCTGGGCCGTTACTCCATCACTCCGACACTCCATTCCTCCAGAATCTTCTTCCCTTACGGCACATACATTGCGTCGATCAGGCCGGACGCTTGTTTCTCGAACATTCCCATCTCGACGCCCTCTCTGAGCCAAGTTTTCTGCGCTTTCAGCGTCGCGGCGTCGGGCCAGGTAAAGTCGGCGGGCAACAGGAAAACCTTGGTGCGCGGCCACGCGGCGGCTAGCTCCTCGGGTTTTTCGAGGCCGAAGAATTGCTTGGCGTACTTGCGGAAGTGAGCCTCATCCTGCTGCACGCCGCGATAGGCTTCTGTCCACGCCGCTCGCAGGCCGGCTACAAACGCCGGGTTCTCCTTCACCCACGGTTCAAGCGCCGCCAGCCAGATGACGGGCAGGACCTTGGTATTGAGCAGGCGCGACAGCTCATCGCGGAAGCCCAACAGCGTCCGGTATTTCCCGGTCGCCAGCAGGCGCGACACGTGCGCTTCCCAGAGCAGCGCGGCTTCGACCTCCCCTTTTTCCAACACAGCGATAATCACCGGCGCGCCCAGCTTCTTCAACTGAAAATCCTTTTCGATGTTCAAGCCGCGCTTGCGCATAATGAAATCGAACAGGTTGTAGAGCGTCGTCACTTCCGACGTTAACGCGACCGGTTTTCCTTTCAGATCTTCCACCGAATTGTACGGCGCGTCTTTGCGCACGAGCACATACATGTGGCTGGTCTGGTAGGGCTGGATGAACCGTATCGGGATATTCCTAAGGTTGGCGCGGAGTCCGGCCTCCGGCGTCATCAATCCAACGGAAATCGCCTTGATGCCGAGCAGTCGCTGAATCTCCGGCACGCCCGCCCAGCGCGGCTTCATGACAAAGCCGTTCTTTTTATCCAGCCCCTTATCGAGGATGTATTGCCCGCCCAAGCCGAACAGCCCATCCTGCGGCAGCCCGACCTCGACCGCCGGCAGCTCCGCCGCACAGGCTTCCTTGACTGGAATCGCCGGCGCAATCAACGCGGCGATCGCGCATGCGATGACGGCTGTGATTGTTGAGCGGGCGCGATGAATCGCGCTCCTACTGCCGGTCTTGAGCCCTGTCGAACGGCCTGTTGCCATCTGCCTGCCCTGAGCCGCGTCGAAGGGCCGGCGGCGCTTTGCGCCTTGCGCTTCACGCTCTGCTTTCTTCTTCATACTCCCTCCTGATCGACGAGTTTGAGCACGGTCTGTAACAACCTTTTCTTGAACCGGATGAAGGCAAGATCGTCGAGGTCCCGCTTCGTCGCGTCGAGCGGATTATCGACGACCTCTACAATATGCGCCGGCCGGGAAGAGAAAATAACGATGCGGTCCCCCATGTAGGCCGCCTCTTCCACGTCGTGCGTGACCAGCATGGTCGTCTGCCCCAGCCGGGCGCAGATATCCACCGTGTCCTGGCGCAGCTGGCGCGCCGTCAACTGGTCGAGCTTGCTGAACGGCTCGTCCATGAGAAGAATCTCCGGCTCGATCGCCAGGCCGCGGGCCAGCCCGACCCGCTGCCGCATGCCGCCCGAGAGATAGAGCGGGTATTGCTTGCGAAAGCTGAGCAAGCCGACGAGCGACAAATACTTTTCCAACAGCCCCTGCCAGCTCTCGCGCGGAATCTTCATTCCTTTGAACGCGAAGACGAGATTGTCCTCCACCCGCTTCCAATTGAGCAGGCGAGGGTCTTGGAAGACGTAGCCGAGCTTCGGGCTACGCGCCGGGAGATCCGGGATGTGGGATGTAGGATGCAGGGTTGAACCCGGAACCCGAAACTCAATTTCGCCTTGATCCAACTTCTCCAGGCCGGCGATCGCGTTTAACAGCGTGGACTTGCCGCAACCCGACGGCCCGAGCAGGCAGGTAATCCCGTGCTCCGTGGCTTCAAACGAAACGCCGTCGAGCACGAGCATCTGCGAACCGTCCTCTCGCGGAAAAAACTTCACGGCACGATCAACGCATACGTACGCCATCTTTCACTCGTCCGCCTGTTCCCATTCTTGCGCTCTTGATTCAATCCAAAATCGCTTGGCCTATCTTCTCCAGGCCTCGACTCTAGGACGCCACCGGGTGACGGAGCGCTCCAGCCAGCCGATCAGGCCGAATTCGATCACGATCATGACGACCAGAAATGTGATGGTCCAGGCGAGCACGGCCTTCATCGAAAAGACGTTGAAGCCGCGCACCACCTGGTAGCCGACGCCGTTGCTGAAGCCGAACATCTCCACGACGACCACCACTTTCCAGGCGAGCCCCAGGCCGTAGCGGATCGCCGCGAGGATGTGGGAGATAAGCTGGGGGAGGATCACGTCCACCACCTTCGACCAGGCGCCGGCGTGAAAGACCTTGCTCATGTCGATCAAGTCTTTGTCGATCGACTTGGTCCCCTGCCAGATGCTGATCGCCAACATGGGCGCGATCGTCACGGCCACGGCGGCGTAGGCGCTGGTTTCGTTCAGACCGAAAAACATGATCGCGAGCACGGCCCAGATGAGCCCCGGCATCGTGAGTCCCAGAATAACCGGCGGCTCGAAGAAGCTCTCCAGGCTTCTGAGCGTCCCCATGAAGATTCCCAGCGGAATGCTGACGATCATGGCCAAGCCGAAGCCGACCAGGACGCGCCGCAGCGTGGCGCCCATCTCGGTGAAAAAATTCCCCGACGTAACGATCACGCCGACCTCGGCAAACGTATCCCAGGGCTTCGGCACCAGCGACGGAGGAAAGAACAGGCTCAACAGCCACCAGATGGAAACCAGCGTGATAACCGACGCCACCCTGAGACCCATGTCTCTCAACGTCTGCCTCTTGGCGGCGGACCGCGCGCGGCGAAAAGAAACCTCCGTGGAGAGCGAAGCGCTGCCGGCCCCGGTTGGGACGGCTATCGCTTGATCCTGCCGCGCAGGTTCGGCGGGCGTGATGCTATCGAGGGACGACATGAGAGTCTCTCTCCGGAGGTTTTACCCCTATTGCGGCGGCCATCTTATGACGCCGCTCCGCCTCGGTCAACTAGAAGAGATTTCTCTGTTCTTTCGCTATCCGGCCTGCTCGACCGAAGCAGCCCTTCCGACGATCGCTTCTTTCAGCGCCTGTTTGTCGATCTTGTCTCCGCGCAGCGGCAGATCGGAAGCCAGTTCAAGCCGCTCCGGCCATTTGTACGGTGCGAGCTTTTTCTCCTTAAGGAAAGCGACCATCTCATCGAAAGAGAATGAGACGCTAGGGCGAAGGACCACGATGGCGCAGACCCGCTCTTCCATGCGCGGATCGGGCAGTCCGATCACGGCGACCTTGAGAATTTTTGGATGCGCCGAAAGAAGTTGCTCAAGCTCCGCCGGAACGATCGTTTGCGCGCCGCGACGGATGACCTCCTTCTTGCGTCCCACGATAACCAGGTTTCCAGCGGAATCCTTGCGCCCGATATCCCCCGTGCGAAACCACCCGTCGGCGGTCCATCGCTCGCGCGTGCCCTCGTCGTCCTTATAATAGCCCTGCGCACAGCAGGGGCCTCTCCCCCAGATCTCTCCTGCGCCATCCGGCCCGACATCGCGACTGTCCTCGTCGACCAACCGTATCTCCGTGCCGCCGCGCGGGCGGCCCACGGTGCGGTGACGGATCTCCAGTGGATCGTCCAGCGACGGCACTGTCCAGCCGCCAAAGTCCATCCCGCCGTAGCCGCTGAGGACTTTGCCCGAGGTTTCGCTTTCCAACCGTTCCGCCAGGTCATGTAGCATCGGCGCGCCGGTGGTGTACCAGAGGCGGACCCTGCGGCAGCGCGCGGACCGCCAGGTCGCGTGATGGACCAGGCCCTGAAGCTGCGCCGGCACGGCGCAGACGACCGAAACTTGCCCCCGCTCGATCAGCTCAAGGATCTCGCCGGCCTCAAGCCGCCCCATGAGAATCACGGCGCTGCCGGCAACCGGCGCCGCAAAGAGCGGCGGGATGCTCGGCCCGATTCCCTGCGCCATTGCGAGCATGACATCTTCCGGCGACAGCCGCATGATCTCCGCCTGCGCCGCGCCGCGCAACAGCCACGAGGCCGCAGAAAAATAGGCGAACTTAGGCGTGCCGGTCGAGCCGGTAGTCGGCAGGATAAGGGACCCGGGCTCAACGCCAGCGGCAACCGGATCGCTTTTTCGATCGAACAGGTCATTCCACGAAAGGAAATCCCTCTGCGCTTCCGCTCGCACGCCGATCAGATACTTGAGCGCCGGCAGCCGGGCGCATAGCTCGCGCCCGGCCGCCGCGAAGTTGGTTTGGCCCCACGGGCCGGCAACGAACAGCGCGCGGGGCTGCATGCGCTGGAGGATGTTTTCAACCTCATGTTCGCGCAGGCTGGCAGGGACCGGCACCCACGCCAGTCCCGCGCGCTCGCAGGCGACATGGATGATGTAGGACTCAACCCAGTTGGGGAGCCAGGAGGCCACGCCATCCTGCGGTCTCAATCCGATGGCAACGAGCGCTCTGCTGAGACGGAGCGCCGTCTCAGCGGCCTCGCGCCACGTAAGTCTCATCTCGCTATCGGCAAGCGCGAGTCGATCGGCTCCGGCGCGCGCGTGAAGCTCCCACCAGCCGCTAAAATCGGCGATCGCGGAGGCTTGCTCTATCTCACGCGCCATTCAAAAACCCATCTTGGCCGCGTTTTTGAGCGCTTCGTACACGTCGCGGTACGGCAAGCCGGGAAGCTCCAGGGGAAGTTCCCGCACGACTTTGATGGCCCACGGATGCTCCAGCCGCACGCCCACGGTCGTCCGCACCCACAGCGCGTTGCCGCCGGCGATCCCCTGCCACGCGGAGCTGATTCGCGCCACCACGTGGCGCATTCGATATTTCGTCCGTCCCGGAGTGAGATCGCGTATGATCAGCGGGATCTCGACGTCCTCTTTAAGCTGCTCCGGGCTGCGCACGAACGTCTCCCAAGTTTGTCCCGGCCCTGTCCCGCTCATGCGTCACCTCCCGGCAGGGATACTTTGCGGCGCAAATCTTCGGGAAAGATCGTGTCGAAGGTCGCTTTGACCGGCACTTCCCATTCGCGCGACCACTCGGGCGGCCAGGTGCAGTCGAAGGCGACGGTCGCCCCGGCTTGTTTGAGCCGCTCCTCCTGACTGTAACAGGGAGTGAGCGTGTTGGCGCGGCCTTCATAATGAACGACATGGATTCCTTTGCCCGGATGGCATTTGGTGGCAAAGGCGTGCAGGACTTTTCCGAGATCGAACGGATCGACGTCGCTGTCGACGACGAAGATTTTCGACAGCAAAGCGCGCCGCGAGGTGAGGATTTCCACCACTTGTCGCGCCACATCCTTTCCACCCCGGCTGACGGCGACGACGGCGGCATGAACCGCGCCCTCCGGCGGAACGTAGACGTCCAGCACGGGCACGCCGTGGCGCTCAAGCCGCCGCTTGATCGACAGCGCGCCGCTCATCGAAGTGATCGTGGCGCTGTCGTCCATATAGCCGGTCGCGTCCACGGTGAGAATGGGATTGCGGCGGTGCGTGACGGCGGTGACGCGGCAGAGGATGCCGTTTCCCATCTCGCCCGTGCGGTAGCCGGGATATTCACCGTACGGCCCCTCCAGGCCGACGCGGTCGGGCAGCAATTCGGCTTCGATAACGATCTCCGCCGTAGCGGGGACCAGCAGGTCGCTGGTTTCGCAGCGCACCAGCTCGACCGCTGCGCCGCGGAGCGCGCTCGCCAGCGAGGCCTCGTCTCCGCCGAGACGATAAGTCGCCGATGCCGCGAGATGGCAAAGCGGATCGGCGCCGATGACCACGGCGAGCGGCATCGGCCGCCCTGCCGGCGCGTATTGGTCCAGGAAGACTTTGCCCAGATGGCTCGTAGGCCGCGGGAAGCCCGTCATGTGGCGCGGGCCATAGACCATGAAGCGGTAGATTCCCCAGTTGACCCAGGTGGCTGCCGAATCGCGCGAGACGGCGAAGTCCCAGGTCCCGATGTAACGGCCGCCGTCGCCTTCGTGGAGCATGGGCGCGGGCAGAGCGAACAGGTCCACTTGAGCGCCGCGCTTCACCACCTCTTTGCATGGGCCGTCAGCCACGACCACCGGCGGGATGAGCCGGCCCTCTCTGGCTTCGTACTCGTCGTAGATCCGCTTGATCGAGCTCTCCGGCGGGAGGCCGAGAGCGATGGCCACGCGCCGCCAGGTGGCGAGCGGATTCATGAAGACCGTGGCGTCCGGATAATCCGTGATCCGCTTGAGCCACAAGGCCGGCGCCTGCTTCTCGCATCCCAGGCGTCCCATCGCGCCCAACTCGAGATCCCAGTGGACTTCCCTTTCCACCACCGTTAAATCTCCCGCGCGAGCGAGCGCATCCATGAACTGGCGGGTGTCTTTCCATTCCACGCGAATTACCTCCCGGCGATATTTCTCCTTCCTTTTAAGGCCGCTCCCGTTATATTACAATAAAAATCTTTTAAATGTTTTTCATAACGGAGGACAGAGAGGCTCTCTCTCGGTCGGCGCCAGCGCCACCCTGGGCGGCTACCTGCTGCCGCCGCTGTTGAGCCGTTTCTGCAAAAAGTTTCCCGAGGTTCAAGTCTTCCTGCAAAAAGCAAAAGGGGGTCACCCATTTTTCGGAAGGAGCGAAACATCATGGCACATCTACCGGTCAAAGAAATCATTTCACTGGTGCTGTCGCTCGCGTGGTTAGCGGCTGCGGGCCAAATCCCGAGCCACGCCGCGCCGGGCCCCGACCTCAAACCTGAAAAGAATGTTCTGGAAGTGGCCATTGCCGCCTACGGCAGTCTCTATCTGCCGTTGCTGGTGGCGCACGAGGCCGGATACTTTTCCAAGCGCGGAGTCAACCTGAACATCAGCCAAGTGAGCGCCACAGCCTCCGCGCAGGCACTCATTTCAGGCAAGGTGGATATCTACCAGGGCGGCGCCTCGCTTATCCACGCCAACGTGGGCGGTTCCGACCTGATCTATATCGCCGCGGCCGTTGATCGTAGCGCATTGATTTTGTTTGGCCAGAAGGGGTTGACAACCTTCGAAAGCCTGCGCGGCAAGTCCGTCGCGACAACGTCTGTCGGTGCCTTCGGGGAAGTCGCTATACGCAAAACAGCGAAGGAACGCGGCATGGAAGTAGGCAAGGACATCAAGCTTCTCTATCACCGCGGGCCGCCGGAGGCAGCCGGCGCCTTTTTGTCGGGAAACGCGGATGGGTTAATCGTTGGGCCGCCGGAGAGCGAACGGGCGCGCGGCAAAGGCTTCCCGGTCATCATCGACTATTACGAACGGGGACTTAGAATTGTCGGACCGGGCACCGGCGTCGCAAGGTTCTTCATGCAAAAAACTCCCAAAACGTTGAAGGTGTTCCTGATGAGCTATCTTGACGGTTTAAAACGCACCCTCGACGATCCCGGGTTTGCCAACAAGATTCAGGCCCAATACACCAAGATTTCCGACCTCAAGGTGCTGGAGGAAAGCCATCAAAGAGACCTCAAGGTCTGGAACAAAGACATGACCGTCGATCCCGAAGCCATCCGCGTCGTGCTCGAACAATCCACAGTTCCGAAAGCCAGCGAGATTGACCCAAAAAGATTCTACGACAACTCGCTCGTCCGCGAGGTGAATCGAGACTACGGATCTAAACTGTTTCCGGGAGAGGTGAAATAATTAGGGTTACAGAGAGGGGCAGGTCTTTGATCTTGGCATAAGCAAAATTCAAGATGCGACCCCAGATCCCGAGCAGAAGAGCTTGGGAGGAAACGGTGCGGGCGTCGCGAACAAGACAAGAATTGAAGTTGACATAGAGCAACTTTATCCGCTACTCTCCGATGCAAAACGGCATAGAGTTAACATTCGGCAATTGCCGGGAATTCGTTGCGGTCCCGGATTCGCTGCGTATCAAACTTCCGGAGGTGATCTTGAGCACTCAGAGGCTGGCTTTCAAAGTTACTTTGCGTCATTCGATCAGAGTTCTTGCTATTTTCTCTTTTCTCTGGCTCAACCGTGGGAACCTATACGCGGCGGACAAAATCGTTGCGGATTTTGGTGGGCTCGGCGCTTTTCAGAGTACTTCATGGGTCGCTAAAGATCTCAAAATCTTTGATAAGTACGGACTCGATGTTGATCTGGTGATGATTACAGGTGGCGCCCGGTCTGTGGCGGCTCTCTTGGGTGGGAGCACTCAGTTTTCAACCGGCTCGGCAACAACGCCGATTCTGGCGTCGGCCCGAAGCTCGGAAGTCGCGATCATCGCGGCCGCCTACAATCATTTTCCGTTTTCTTTTGTTTCCAAACCTGAGATCAAGTCCCCGAAGGAACTGCGAGGGAAAAAACTGGCAATACTGAACTTCGGCGGCTCTCATGATCTTGCCTATCAGTTAGCTTTTAGGGAGTGGGGTCTTAAACGCCAGGAAGTCAATATCATTCCATTGGGAGACCAGCCAACGCGCTTGTCAGCTCTCCTTGCAGGGCATGTCGATGCAACGATCATGTCGATGCCGCATCTCATGGTGGCCGTGAAGGCGGGGTATCGAGTGCTTGGAGATATGGGAGAAATGCGGGTCAACTTCTCCCAGTCAACGGTTTACCTGCGTCGCAGCTATCTCCGTGACAACCGCGACATCGCAAAACGGTTTGTCAAGGCCTACTCTGAAGCCACCTATGTTTTGAGGACCGACCGTCAAAGAAGCCTCAATGTTATGGCCAAAAGACTGCGCATCGAAAATCAGGAAATTCTCAATGCCACTTACGATGATGCGGCCCGTCGCTTCACCTTCCCACCCCGGGTCAACATGGCGGGGATGAAGGATACGTTGGACTTCTTCGGTGAAAAAAATCCTGAGCTAAAAGGGCGTCGTCCTGAAGAATTCGTGGACGAAACATTGCTCGACGAATTGGAAAAGGAAGGATTCTTTAAAAATCTGGCTAAACATTAAGGGCCGCGTCACGGCGCTCGGATGCGTGTCTGTGCAAGCCACGCGGACGGGCTTCTCTTCTCGAACGTGAGCGAAGAGGCGCCTTACGGATCGAGATCTGGCGGTAATCCTTCTTTCGGCTCAACTCCTCGATCAAACGGACAAGAGGCTGCGTGCCGTTCAGATACTCCCTCGGCGACCCGGCTTAAACCATCGTCTTCACCGCTTCCTCTCCCGCATAGACCCGAAGCAGCAACTCCTCGTCGGAAACCGATGCTCCACGAGCCTGCCGAAGGGGCGAAATGACATCGCGGGCCCTTTGCGCGAGTTGCCTCGATTGGGTTGAGCTGTAGCCGCGCTTTATCCTTTGTGGTTTACTGGCGACATCGCTTGCTAAAGAAGTTGCCATGAAGAAGTATCTTGTTCTCTGCGCGCTCGCAGCGGCCCTCACCTCCTGCGTCGGCCACGAAGACGAATTCACCCGCTCTCTCGCCGTCAAGGGATTCGCCGATCTGGTTTTGATGAACGGCAAGATCGTCACCGTCGACGAGAACTTTTCCATCAAAGAGGCGGTGGCAGTCAAAGATGGAAAGATCGCCGCCGTGGGCGGCGATGGCGAAATGCGCCGCTGGACCGGACCGCGCACACGGGTGATCAATCTCAACGGCCGGGCGGTGATCCCAGGGTTGAACGATTCCCATATTCACGCGACGGCAGGCTGTATGAATTGGGACACTGAGCTGCATTGGGAATTTACCAGATCGCTGGCGGACGGTCTCAAGCAGATAGCTGCCCAGGCAAAAGCGACACCGGCCGGCGGTTGGATCGTGGTGGGCGGTGGCTGGGTGCCGACGCAGTTCGCGGAACGGCGCTTTCCTACCCGCGCCGACCTGGATGCCGTGGCGCCCAAACATCCGGTGTACGTGCAGTACCTGCGGGAGGGAGCGCTGCTCAACAACGCGGCGCTGACCGCCGCGGGCATAACCCGCCAAACGCCAGATCCGCCCGGCGGAAAATTCGAACGAAACCCCGCGACCGGAGAACTGACCGGAATGTTACAAGGGGAAGCGGCGTGGGAATTCGTCTACGGCAAGATTCCTCCTCCGACCCTGGACCGAGCGCAACAAAGCCTGCGCCGTTGTTTTCGCGAGCTCAACCGGCTTGGCCTCACCTCGGTCGGAGATTTTCAAACCCACGGGGTCACGTTTGCCCATCGCAGGCTGCTCGGCGAGATGGCGCGCAGGGGCGAGCTTACCCTGCGCATAAACTATTATATCGCGCCCAACGAGGCGGGCGACGAACTGGAAGAGCTGCGCACGACGGCTGAGGAAGTGAAGAAACTCTCGAAGAACGATCTGTTTCGTTTCGCCGGTTTCGGAGAGGTGTTGATTCGGGGCACCGGGGATGGCGACCTGCCTTCCAACCCCGACGGATTCACCGTCGATCCGCAAGCCCGGGAAAAGTTTCGCCGTCTCATCCGTTTTCTCGCCGAGGCCGGTCACAATTTTCATCTGCACGCCACGCAAGACCATACGGCGCGACAACTTCTCGACATTATCGAGGAGGTCGAGGGGGAAGGGCTGTTTTTGCGCCAGCGCATAACCTTCGCCCACCTCGAGGATGCGTCGCCTGAGACCCTCTTGCGCATTGTCAAGCTCGGTGGTGGAATCTCGGTGCAAGACCGTATGGCGTTAACGGGGGAGCGGAACGTTCAACTTTGGGGCGTCGCCAAAGGGCGCAACGCTCCACCGCTGCGGACGATGATCCAATCCCGTGTGCCACTGGGCGCCGGCACGGACGCTTTTCGCTCCGGCAGTTATTCGCCAATGCTTTCGTTGTGGTGGCTGATTACCGGGGAGACCGTCGCCGGAACCGCGATCCGCGACCCAAAACAGAACGTGACGCGCGAAGAGGCGCTGCGCATGTATACCCTCGGCAGCGCGTGGTTAACTTTCGATGAAGCGAACAAGGGCTCCATCGAGGTCGGCAAATTCGCCGATCTGGCGGCGCTGAACGGGGACTACCTGACCGTGCCGGAGGATCAAATCCGCTCGCTTGAATCTTTGTTGACCGTAGTCGGCGGCCGGATTGTTTACGCCGCCGGCCCATTCGCGCGGTTGGAACGCAAGTAGCTTCATATGATAATTTCAAACCACGGAGGGCGGATGACAAGTCAACGATTGCTCGCTCATGTTCTCTGGGTGTTGATTCTTGTAAGCGCCGGACGGGGAATCGCGGCCGAACGCTTCAATATCAGCATTGCCGGCCCGACGCTGAGCTACGTGCCGCTTTACTATGCCCAGGAGAAAGGGTTCTTCGCTCAGGAAGGATTGGACCTGCAGGTGCTGGTCGTACGGGGGGTCATCGGCGTGAGCAGCCTCATGTCGGGTGAGATCGACGTGACCTGCCACGCGGGCAGCGGTTTTTCGGCGGCCTTGCGCGGCGTGCCGATCAAGATTATTTCGGTGACCCGCGACCGTCCGATTCACGAGCTGATCGTCGCTCCGAACATCAATTCTCCCGCCGAATTGAAGGGAAAAGCGATCGCGGTGGGATCGTTGGACGGGACGGCGGCGGTGATGACCCGGCGCATTCTTCAGGCGAAAGGGCTCGATGGACAGAAGGACGTGAATCTCCTGAGCATGGACACACCGGCGCGGTTGCAGTCGCTGTTCTCCGGCAGGGTCGCCGGCGCGATGATGACGCCGCCGTCGGTCTATCTGGCGCAGGATCAAGGCTACAAAGTCTTCGGTCGCGGGCGGGGGATTACATGCGCTTTCTCCAAACCGGCGTGGTGACGACGGACACAAACATAAAACAGAAACGGGAAAAACTCGTGCGCTTTCTTAAGGTGTGGACCCGAGGTTTGAAAGTCTATCAGGACAGTCCCGAGATCATGATCCCCTACATTCAAAAAAGGCTCGGCGTAAAAGACGCTCAGATGGCGCGCCGAATGTACGACAACGATGCGCCGTTTATTCTCACCGGCGGCCGGCTAGGCGCCGTTGCGGCGAGAGAAATTGTGGACATCGGCAGGGAGGCTCTGCAAATCAAGGAGCCGATTCCGGCGGAAAGGATTTTCGACTTTTCGTTGGCAAGCGAAGCGGTCAGATAATTCTAGCCGGAATATGTCACCACGAAGGCCCCATTGCGGCTACACCGCAACCAAAGAAGAAAAGATAGTTTTTACCACGAAGGACACGAAGAGCACGAAGTTCAAGAATATAAATCTCTTGGGGTCATATTCCCCGCAGCTTGCTGCGATTGGGACTCCGAATCTCTGGAATTTCGATACCCCGCTGCTTGCGGAGGGGTAGTTCATTTAGCGAACCCTTCGTGGCCTTCGTGAACTTCGTGGTAAAAAAAGGGGTTCGGTTTACGGTCTATACACAGGACTAACCATCAGAAAATTTACGCAAGTTGCGCAAACTTTCAACTATTTGGATAAGATCGCTTGCCCTTCCTAGAGTTAGGAATTTGAGAAGATCTTCTACCGCAGACCAAGCAGGAGCGGGATCAGGTTGCATCGTTATCGGGCTGCTTTCGGTGGACGAGAAACCAACGCAGTCCGATCAAACCCACCCCGACAAATAATATGATATCGCGTTCGCCAATGGGGAGGTCTAAGGTAAACGAAGGAATTCTGGAAGGGATAGCGATCTGGAAATAGGCGTTGAGAATGACCAAAATGAACGCGCTGAGGAATCCGACAACGATCAAGGATGTTCTGGTCAACATAATTTTTCCAAAGAATTTTAGCGTTTCTTTTAGCAGCAGTCTCTTGCGAGTTCCCGAGTTTGTCCTGGATGAAGCGGCCAGGCTCCATTGAGCCTGGCCGCTTCCCACTGAACGGGGTGGCGTTCAGTGGAGCCGTCTTCCCGTGGGAGCGTTGCTGAAGGAGGCAGCGCGGGAAGCGGCTAATTCGTCATGCTTTTATCGGATGTTTGGTCGAATCGCATTTGCCGAAGGCGGCGCTGGAGAAAAGTATCCGCCGGCCAACTCCAGACGCTGCTTTCAAGATGTTCGCCTTGATAGGGCGCCCCGTTCACTTTACTTTGGGAAAACACGAGCTGCCAAAACGTAGGCTTTTCTGAAATGTCCTCGTTGGTTTTCATTATTCTGCTCCCCTTTTCTGTTGGCCGGCGAGGCGTGTGATGCTGACGCAGGTCTAACTCCCAGCCGGTATACCTTCGACTTTAGTTTCGGCCACTGCGCGACTAAGCGGGGCCTCAGGTTGCCGGTTTCACCATTTGCTCCCTGATACCCATGGTGACCAGTTGGGGCAATCAGTTCGTTGCATCAACCTGTTCGCGAAACTAGAGCAGGAGTTATGCCGCGTCGCGCTTTCTCGCGCTGACATCGTATGTCCATGAGATTCATAAATGGTGACTTGGCGGTCCCAGGCATCGCCGCCTCTTTCCACCGCCAGCGCGATGCGTCCCCGGTACAATTGCCTTAACGCGATTCCAGACCCATGCGAAGGATATCCTGAAGGTGCTCAATTCATTGATCGCTCGGTAAACTCCCGCAGGTCTCGGAACCGGTCGATTCGAGCAGCGCGGGCAATGGTCTCCGCGCGCGATTTGAAACGCCCGGCAGCCCAGGCTATATAGAGATGTCAAATTCGTGTGTGCTGAAAAAGGACAACGGTCAAAAGATTTTGGCGTTTTTTGCGGAGGTATAAATTGATGAAAGCGGTGGAGATCGGTGGCCTTAAAGTTGATGCGAAATTATATCATCTCGTGCGTAATGAAATCGCGCCGGGCACGGGCGTGAACGCGGAGCGTTTTTGGAAATCGCTCGGCGAGATCGTAAGAGATCTCGGGCCGAAAAATCGCGCGCTCTTGGATAAGCGCGATCGGCTGCAAGCGCAGATCGACCAGTGGCATACAGCGCGAAAGAATCAACCCTTCAACTCGGAAGAATATACGGCCTTTCTCAAAGAGATCGGCTACTTGGTTCCGGAAGGCAAGAAATTCAAGGTCACTACGGCCAACGTCGATCCTGAGATCACCGAGATCGCCGGCGCGCAGTTGGTGGTGCCGCTCGACAATGCCCGCTACGCCTTGAACGCGGCCAACGCCCGCTGGGGCAGCCTCTACGACGCGCTCTACGGCACCAATGTGATCCCGGAAGAGGGCGGCGCGGAGAAAGGCGAGTCGTACAATCCCCGGCGCGGCGCCAAGGTCATCGATTATGCGGAGGACCTCTTAGACAAGGTCATCGGCCTGAAGCGCGGAAGTTTTTCCGACGTCGCGCGGTTTTCTCTCCGGCGCGTCGGCCGCAAAAAGCAACTGGCCGCGACGCTAAAAGACGGCAGCGTTGTTGCGCTCGCTGATGGGCGCAAATTTCTCGGCTATCAGGAAAAAAACGGCGAGTTGACCAGTATTTTGCTCAGCAACAACGGCTCGCGCATCGAGATCCAAATCGATAGAAGCCATCCCATCGGCAAGACGCATCCGGCGGGCGTAAAGGATGTGGTGCTGGAAGCGGCGATCACGACGATTGAAGACTGCGAGGATGCCGTAGCCGCCGTCGACGCCGCCGACAAGGTCACGGTCTATCGCCACTGGTGCGGCATCATGAAAGGAACGCTGGAAGCGACTTTCGACAAAAACGGGCGTCCGCTTACCCGCCGGCTGAACCCGGATAAGACCTTCATCACGCCGACCGGCGGGAAACTCACCCTGCCGGGGAGAAGCCTGTTGCTGACCCGAAACGTGGGCATCCATATGTACACGGATGCCGTGACCACCACCGACGGGCAAGAAATTCCCGAGGGGTTTCTCGATGCGATGGTCACGGTGCTGGCGGCGATCCACGACCTCAAGGGAAAAGGGAAGTTCCGGAACAGCAAGAAGGGGAGCATCTATATCGTCAAGCCCAAGCAACATGGGCCGGAAGAAGTCGCGGCCACGGTGGAGCTGTTCCAACAGGTTGAAAAGGCTCTCGGTTTGAAGCGCAACACGCTCAAGATCGGCATCATGGACGAAGAGCGCCGCACCACCATCAACCTGAAAGAATGCATCCGAGCGGCCAAGGAGCGGATCGTCTTTATCAACACGGGATTTCTCGATCGGACTGGCGACGAGATCCATACAAGCATGGAACTGGGTGCCATGCTGCCGAAGGAAGAGATCAAAGTGCAAGCGTGGATCAAGGCTTACGAGGACTGGAACGTCGATATCGGTATCGAGACCGGACTCAGAGGGAAAGCGCAGATCGGCAAGGGGATGTGGACGGCGCCTGACGAGATGCGCGAGATGGTGCGCACCAAGATCGCTCATCCGCAGGCGGGTGCGAACACCGCCTGGGTGCCCTCACCCACCGCCGCCACGCTGCATGCGATTCACTATCTACAAGTCAATGTGGCCCAGCGGCAGAAGGAGCTGGCCAAGAGAGGCCGCGCCAGCCTCGACGCGATCCTGACGCCGCCGCTCTTGGATCGGCAATTGAAGCCGGAAGAGATTCAGCGCGAGCTGGATAATAACGCGCAAGGCATTCTGGGTTATGTCGTTCGATGGGTGGATCAAGGAGTCGGCTGCTCCAAGGTTCCCAACATCAGCGACGTCGCGTTGATGGAAGACCGGGCGACGCTGCGCATCTCGAGCCAACATATCGCCAACTGGTTAAAGTACGGTATCGTGACACGTGAGCAAGTGATCGAGACGTTCAAACGAATGGCGAGCGTGGTCGACCGGCAAAACCGCGGCGATCCCAACTACCGGGACATGGCGGCCAACTATGAAAAGAGTGTCGCGTTTAAGGCGGCACTGGATCTCGTTTTTAAAGGCCGTGAGGTGGCGAACGGTTACACCGAGCCGGTGCTGCACACGCGGCGGCGGGAGGTGAAGGCGGCGCGATAATCAGTTGCCTTCGGATTATTGGCCGTCTTGATTCAACTCCTGCCGAAACACGGTCTAGGGTTTGGAGTCTCGGGTTTAGCGTTAACACAAGACTCAAGACGCGAGACGATTGCACCTTCACGCGTAAGCGTCATAAATGCCGTCGAACTTAGCGATCTTGAAGCGCACCCTATGGCGCGCGGCTTCGCGCACGAGCTGTTGCTGGTAATCCGTAATGGCATGCTTGGCGATGACCTCGGCAGCCATCTTAGTGTGTTCCTGATCGGCGACGGCATGCACGGTGAAAAATTGCAGCGCTTTATCGTCGAGGCCATAGTGCTTGCGTAGGTCGATCAGGTGCTCCTCCGAGTAGCGGTAGACCATCGATTCGTTGACCAGCGCCGAGGCGCGATTGTCCGCCGCCGAGCCCATCAGCATCCCGTGAATCGTCGTGTTCGTGTGCGCCAGGCATTCGAGGCCGGGCGTCGCCCTCTGAAAATCCCCTTCCTGCAAGCCGCTGGCAAGGCCGAACTTCTTGGCCAGGTCCGGATGATACTGTTCCTCGTTAAGCTGATAGAGAAAATAATTTAATCGAGGGTAAACCCCCAGCAAAGCTCTGGCGGTATACCACACGTAAGACTGAGGGTCACGGGCCAGCCCTGATACCATGGACTTGCAGAGCCAAAAGATAGCCTTGGACCATTGTTGGCAGGCGCACCAGCCCTCGCCACATGCAGGTCGTG
>Ga0326597_10004846_pt1 | contig 18802 bp, 16 predicted proteins | sample RVTome_12_FD_203789 | JGI IMG/M metagenome (GOLD analysis project Ga0326597, IMG submission 203789) | Soil microbial communities from uranium-contaminated site in the Upper Colorado River Basin, Wyoming, United States - RVT100D185 | ecosystem: Environmental > Terrestrial > Soil > Contaminated >... | reverse complement strand
TGCGCAAGGTGCTGCCCCTTGCCGTCGGGCTTCCCGAACTGGCTCAATTCGAGACCATGGTGCTTCTCATCGAGCGCCGCTCCAGCGGCGTGCTGGATTTGATCCGGCAAAGGCTACATGAAGTGACGGGGGATCGCTTTGAACTCAACGCGCAGCACGTCGATGAGGAAACCACCGCGGCCATTGTGGTCTTTCCACGGGAACAGAGCGCGCAGGTCAATCAGCTATTCGGCCGCGAAAATATCAGCCAGCTGCGCCTGCCGGAGGAGCTGGCCAGGGTTTCCTTCAAGGAAGCGCTGGCAACCATGGCCAGGCGCCTCGGGGAGATCCCCGCCGAGGTCGAGCGCGTTCGTCGGGAGCTCAAGCTGCTGGGAGACCAGTGGGCACCGTCGCTCACCCTGCTGCGGGCTGTCTTGAGCGACCGGTTGCGCGAGATGGAAGCGGCGCGGTTGGTGGGAACCACTCGCTACACCTTCGCTCTTTTGGGCTGGACGCCGCGCCGCGATTTACCTGAGCTCAGAGAGACCCTTGCCCGCGAGGTCGGTTCCCAGGTCCTGGTGAACGAGCTGGAAGTCACCAGGGAAGAAATGAAACGGGCTCCGGTGGTCCTGGCCAATCTCGCGCCGGCGCGACCTTTCGAATTCCTGGTCTCCCTCATCGCGCTTCCGCGTTACGGCGCCCTCGACCCGACACCGCTCATGGCAATGTTTATGCCCGTCTTTTTCGGCATCATTCTCGGCGACGTGGCCTACGGCCTCGTGCTGCTCGCGTTGGCCGGGTCGGTGCTCAAATACGTCCGGCGGCCTCCTTTCCGGAGCCTGGCTCAAGTCATGGTTCTCTGCGGTTTCTGGACGGTTCTCTTTGGTATCCTTTTCGGTGAACTGCTCGGCGGGTTTGGTCATAAAGTCCTCGGCCTGGAGCCGCTGTGGATGGAGCGAAGCGGCGAGACGCTGATCCCACTGCTCATTTTCGCTGTGGCGGTGGGCGTCGCCCACGTGGTTCTGGGACTCATCCTGGGGATGTGGGAGGCAGTTCAGGCCAGAAACGCCAGGGAGCTTGGCGAGCGGGTGGGAAAATTCGTCGCCTTGATCGCCGTTTTTTGGCTCGTGGCCACTGTCGCCGGACACCTGCCACGGGATTTTTCCACACCGGGGATTGTAGCGCTCATCGTCGGCATTGTCCTGCTTAGCACGTCCATGGGTTACCTGGGCGGGATTCTGGGGCCTATCGAGGCGTTGTCGACATTGGGCAATGTGCTTTCCTATCTGCGCCTGGCCGCCATAGGACTCTCTTCCTTTTACCTGGCTGAAGTTGCCAACCAGCTTTACGGCCTTTCCGCCAATGCGGCCGTTGGAGCTATCGTAGCGGGCCTCTTGCACGCGCTCAATCTGGCCATCGGCATCGTGAGCTCTACCATCCAATCGCTCAGGCTTCATTACGTGGAGTTTTTCACCAAGTTTTATGAGAGCGGCGGGGAGCCGTTCAGGCCCTTCAGGCAGAGGGGGGTATAAACGAGAAGGAGGTCCTATGGATTTAGGCACTGGACTGCTGGCGATCGGCGCCGGGTTGGCCATCGGTTTGGCCGCTCTGGCTACGGGCTGGGCCCAAGCCCGCATCGGATCAGCGGGTGTGGGGGCGCTCACGGAGAAGCCGGAACTCTTTGGCACGATCCTCATCATGCTCGCGCTGCCGGAAACCCTGGTCATCTTGGGCTTCGCCGTGGCGGCAATGATTATTCTTTTGCTCCCGACGGGCGTTTAGGATCGAAGATGAGGGCTCGGCCCGTAACTTGATTTCGGGCTGAGACGGGATTGGCCATGGCGTTGAGCGAGATCTTACAGGCTATGGAGCAGGATGCCGGAGCCCAGCGGGATGAGGTCCGCAAGGCGGCCGAGGTGGAAGCTCAGAGCGTGATTGCTCAAGCCGAGACGGAGGCGAAGACGGTGAAGGATGGGCATCTCGCAAGCGCCCGAGAGCGTCTCCAGCGCGAGGGGGAACGGCTTTTCAGCGCCGCAAGGCTTGGGGCGCAACGGGAGATCCGGGCGGCCCGGGCCAACTGGATGGGTGAGGCCTTCAATGAGGCGCGGGAACACCTGGCCCGGATTCGTGGGGAGCCGCGCTACGCTGCATGTTTGGAAAAGCTGACCCGCGAAGCGGTCGCGGAGCTTGGCACGGAAATCAAGCTCGAAGTCGACCCCGTGGACGCGGCGCTCATGGCCCGGATCGTTGCCATGCTGGGCGTCAAGGCCGCCATCGATGGCTCTCTTGCCACCTTGGGCGGGGTGCGGGCGAGCACCCCCGACGGCCGGCTTATTGTCACCAATACCTTTGAGACGCGGCTTGAGCGGGCTCGAGATGAGCTGGGCCGGAAACTGGCCGCATTGTTAGAGTCGGAGGATGTTTCATGGGAGGAGACTACGGCTACGGCAACGCCCGCATCCGGGGCATGAAAGCCGACTTGCTCGATCGGCGTGCCTATGAAACGCTGCTGGCCGCGGCGAGCCTGGAGGCGCTGATCGAGGCTCTCGTTGCAACCGCCTACAAAGAAGAGATCGAGGCGGCGCTGGTGAAACACCCGGGAGTCGAGTGCGTGGCTGAGGGAGTGCGCAAAAATATCGCGCGTACGACGGGTTCGATGATCCGGTTTTTTGATGGCCGGCCGCAGCAACTCGTGGGACTCCTCGTTTCCCGTTGGGATCTCTTCAACCTGATCGCAATCCTCCGAGGTCAGGCGCGCGGCGTCGCGGCTGAGGAAATTCTCGCGACTCTCGTGCCGGCCGGCGCCCTAAAGGACCATGAGCTTCAGGAACTGGCCAAGCAGCCCACTGTCGGGGCGACCGCGCAGTTGATGTTGAGTTGGAGGCTTCCCTTTGCCGGAGCCCTGGCGAGATCGCTCAGGCTCGCCGGCGGCGATCTGGCCCTCGTCGAGACCGAGCTCCATAGAATCCGTTTTCGCGATGCCTTGGCCGCCTTGCGCGGCGACGAGAATGACATGCTGGTGCGCGACGTGATCGAGACCGAGATCGACACCCAGAACCTTTCGCTCTTGATTCGTCTCTCAAGCCTGGCCGATTGGCGCGCCGCCCTTCGGGCCCGATTTGGGCCGGCTGACCCGGCGGCTCTCCTGCTCGACGGAGGGCACCTGTCGCGGCGCCGGCTCGCCGAGCTCATGGCCGCGACGGACATCGAGGCGATGCTGAGAATCCTGGAAGGCACGGTCTACGGCCCGGCGTTGCAGGCTCGCCTGGGTGAATACCGGCAGGGAGCCGACGCCGCCGTGCTCGAGCGCGCCCTGGACAGCCATCTCCTGTTGAAAGGCGCCCGCATGTTTCACCGCGATCCTCTCGGCGTCGCCATGGCCGTGGGCTACCTTTGGGCCAAGTCGGCCGAAGTGGCCAACCTTCGCTTGATTGCCCAAGGGAAGGCTTTGGGTTGGTCACCGGACGCTGTGCGCCAGGAGATGATCTGGTGGGCGCAGGAGTAGGCGCGTGGCAAAGCTGGCCGTAATTACCGACCGGGCCCTCGCACCTGGCTTCGCCATGGCAGGCGTCGATGTCTATTCAGCGGACTCGGCGGCCGAGGCCCGGCGAATCCTTCTGACGCTTATGGGTGAGCCGGATGTGGGCGTCATTGCCGTTTATACGGCCTATCTAAGCGCCCTGGATGCGAAAACACGCCGGCGGGTCGACCAGAGTTGCAAGCCTGTCGTCGTCGCCATTCCCAGCGGTGTGCCGACGGAAGCCGGCGAGCGGCGGAGCGAGGAAATTGCCGAGATGATTCGACGCGCCATCGGCTTTCGTATCCGGTTCCGACAAGGAGAAAGGTAGCGATGGGGATTTTGGGCATGCCAGGCTCAGACCGGGAAAAGGGGGTGCTTTGTCGCGTTGCGGGGCCCGTAGTGGAGGCGGAAGGGTTGCGCGGCGCGCGTATCGGCGACCTCGCCCTGGCGGGTGAGAGCCGGTTGATAGCGGAGATCATTCGCCTCGATGGCGAGCGCGCCACTCTACAGGTCTACGAGGACACCGTGGGCCTTCGGGTTGGCGAGCCCGTGGTCTCCACGGGAGAGCCGCTGATGGCCGAGCTGGGACCGGGGCTCCTGGCCGGGATCTTCGACGGGCTCCAGCGCCCTCTGCCTCAGATCCAGAAGCTTTCCGGCCACTCCATATTCAAGGGCACCGGTGTTCCCGCCTTACCGCGCGATCTGCGTTGGACGTTCAACCCGACTGTCGAAGAAGGCGAGCGCGTCGAACCGGGCGACATGCTTGGTACCGTGCAGGAGACCACACGGCTGACACACAGGATTCTTGTTCCTCCGGGTGTGCTCGGCCGCGTGGCGGAGATACGTCAAGGGAGCTTTACGGTGGAGGATACGGTGGCTCTGGTTGAAGGGAACGGCTCCTCGTTGCCGGCCGAAGTACGGCTCATGCAGCGCTGGCCGGTGCGCCAGGGGCGGCCCTATGGAGAGAAGCTTTCGCCCGCCACGCCTCTCATCACCGGCCAGCGTGTGATCGACACCTTCTTCCCCGTGGCCAAGGGCGGCACGGCCGTCATTCCCGGCGGCTTCGGAACCGGCAAGACCGTCATGGAGCAGACCCTGGCGAAGCGAGCTGAAGCCCAGATCATGGTTTATGTGGGCTGCGGCGAGCGGGGTAACGAAATGACCGAGGTCCTGGCCGAGTTCCCCTGCCTCGTCGACCCCCACGCGGGCGTGACGCTCATGGAGCGAACCGTTTTAATCGCCAACACGTCGAATATGCCCGTGGCAGCCCGGGAGGCGTCCATCTACACGGGCCTGACCATCGCAGAGTATTATCGTGACATGGGTTACGACGTAGCCCTAATGGCCGATTCGACCTCTCGTTGGGGAGAGGCGCTGCGCGAGGTTTCCGGGCGCCTCGAAGAAATGCCCGGCGAGGAAGGTTATCCCGCCTACCTGGGTTCGCGGCTGGCCGGATTCTATGAACGCGCCGGCCGTGTCCGTTGTCTCGGTAGAGACCGTCGCGAGGGCTCGGTCACCATCGTCGGGGCCGTTTCCCCTCCGGGCGGCGACTTCTCAGAGCCCATGACCCAGTGCTCGCTGCGCGCGGCCGGCACCTTCTGGGGGCTGGATGTCAATCTAGCGCGTCGTCGCCACTTTCCCTCGATTCACTGGATGATGAGCTATTCTCTGTATGACCTGGGCGAGTGGTTTGCAAGGGAGGTCGCTCAGGACTGGCCGGAGCAGGTCCGGCTGGCCATGTCGCTGCTCCAGAAGGAAGAAGAATTGCTGGAAATCGTGCAGCTGGTCGGCAGTGAAGCTCTGCCGGACACGGAAAAAGCGATTCTTCAGGTAGGTCGCATTTTACGCGAAGATTTTTTGCAACAGTCGGCCTTCGAACCCGTAGACGAGTTTTGTGCGCCGAAAAAGCAGTACTGGATGCTGTTGGCAATCTTGACTTTTTACAACGGTCTTGTCGATGCCCTGGGCCGGGGCGTGGCGCCGGCGAAGGCCATGTCCGGCCCCGTTGTGGGCGAAATCGCACGCATGAAGGAGATCCCATCGGAGAGGGCAGAGCAAGAGGTTCGGGCGCTCGTGGAGCGGATTCATGAGACGATGGGAAGCTTGCGCGAAGAAAAGGTAAGGGAAAGCTGAGACCAAGCTACGATGGGCACCCCCCTACGACCCCTTTACATGAAGGAATACCGTACGCTCCTTAGCGTTTCGGGGCCAATAGTTGTCTTCAACCAGGTGCGCGACGCAGCCCTCGGGGAAATTGTGGAGGTGACCACCGGCGACGGCACGGCGCGCCGCGGACAGGTGCTGGAAGTGAATCGGGACCGCGCGGTCGTACAGGTCTTTACTGGAACACGGGGGATGGACATGGAAACGACACGGGGCCGCTTCACGGGCGAGGTGGCGCGGCTCGGCGTCGGGGTGGATCTATTGGGGCGTGTTTTCGATGGTTCCGGGCGGCCGCTGGACGGGGAGCCCGTGCTTCTGGGCGAGAAACAAGTGGACATCGGCGGGCTTCCCATCAATCCGTTTGCGCGGAATCATCCCGAAGATTTCATTCAGACCGGCTTCTCCGCCATCGACGGCCTTAACACGCTGGTGCGCGGGCAAAAGCTCCCCATCTTTTCCTGTTTCGGCTTACCTGCCGCGGAGATTGCGGCCCAGGTCGCCGTTCAAGCCAAAGTCACGGGCCAGGGTCAAAGCGCGGCTTCGGAACCCTTTGCCGTTGTATTTGCCGCCATTGGCATCACCCATCGCGAGGCCTCTTACTTTCGCACCCGATTCGAACAGAGCGGCGCTCGCGACCGCACGGTGTCCTTTTTGAATCTCGCCGACGATCCAACGGTCGAGCGCATCATGACACCGCGTCTGGCGTTGACTGCAGCCGAGTACCTGGCCTTCGAGCGCGACATGCACGTTTTGATCATCATGACCGACATGATCAATTATGCCGAAGCCCTGCGGGAGGTATCGACCGCATGCGAGGAGGTTCCGGGACGGCGTGGTTACCCCGGATACCTGTACAGCGATCTTGCCTCCCTTTACGAGCGTGCCGGGCGTATCAAGGGAAAGAAGGGCTCGCTCACGCAGCTTATCATTCTCACCATGCCGGATGACGATATTACCCATCCGGTTCCCGATCTGACCGGATACATTACGGAGGGGCAGCTCGTGTTGTCGCGGGAGTTGCATCGCAAGGGGATTTATCCTCCCATCGATGTTCTACCCAGCCTTTCACGTCTGATGAATGCGGGAATCGGCCCTGAAAAAACGCGAGAAGACCACCGCAACGTTGCAGACCAGCTGTACGCCCTTTACGCGCAGGGAAGAGACGTGCGGCGTCTGGTGGCGATTGTGGGTGAGGCGGCGCTTTCCGCCGAAGACCGCCTTTCCCTTGACTTTGCCAACCGGTTCGAAAGCGAGTTCCTGAATCAAGGGCGGGCGGCGCGCACCATCTATGAGACCATGGGGCGCGCATGGGAGCTCCTGTCAATGGTGCCAGATTCCTTGCTCAAGCGGGTGCGCGCGGATCACATTCAAAAATACTACCGAAAGCGGACGAACCATGACTGAAAGGTACTCTCCCACACGCACGGAACTTCTGGCCATAAACTCCCAAATTACGCTTGCGATTCAAGGCCGCGATCTCCTCAAGGAGAAACGCAATGTGCTCATGAAGGAGTTTATGAAGATCGCCGAAGATGTGCTCGATCGGAGCGACGCTCTAGAGCACAGTGCGGCAGCGGCGCGGCGAGCGCTGGCGCTGGCCGAGGCGCTGGAAGGAGGGGAGGCGGTGCGTTCGGCCTCCTTCGCGGCGCGAGCTGAGATTGCGATCCGTGTGGACGGGGGTGACGTTATGGGATTACTCGCGCCCCGGGTCGATCGAACCAACCTTTCTCGATCGCTTCTGGACCGGGGCTACAGCCTTCTCGGCTCTTCGGCCAAGATCGATCAGGTGGCGCGGCGGTTCGAGGAAGAATTAAACCTGGTGGCGGAGATCGCCTCCAGTGAGGCCAGGCTGCGCAGGCTGGCGGAGGAAATCCAACGGTCCAGCCGGCGCGTCAACGCATTGGAAAACGTCACCCTTCCCCGCCTTATTGCCCGGCGGGATTATATCCAGATGGTCTTGGAAGAGCGCGAGCGTGAGGATCTATTTCGCCTCAAGCGTGTTAAACGCAAAATCCACCGCAACCGTGTTGCGGGCTGAAACAGCAAGTTATTTGTAGACGCAAGGAATGGGTGAGGCTAGAATGCCTCCCGTTGGCAAAGGAGGGGGCCTTGCGCGTTCGAGTCATCATAATCACGGTAGCGGCGATTCTCGTAGTCGGTGTGGCAGTGGCCGGGTACCGCTTCTATGACTACGTCGAACACGACCCCAGGTTCTGCGCCTCCTGCCATATCATGGAGACGGCCTGGAAGACCTGGCAAGAGGGACCTCACAAGGCTGTGCCCTGCAAGACGTGCCACCAGCAGAACATTCAAGACCGGGCGCGCATCGTATGGCGGTGGGCGACCTCCGATATCGAGGGAATTCCGCCCCATACCCGGCTCAATCGGGCGGTTTGCGAGAATTGTCACCTCAACGAGACGACCGCGTGGGCCCAGATCCGCAACACGGCCGGGCACGACGTCCATGTGGTGCGCGCCGGGCTCGAGTGTCTCTCCTGTCATCTCCCGTCGCTGCACGCCACGGCGCCCAAGACGGAGGCGTGCACCACGTGCCACACCAGCGCGCGAACGAACATCGGCGGCATGAAGGCGTTTCATTGCACCGGTTGCCACGCCTTTCTTGCCGCAAAGGATCAAGGGCTGGAACCGAAAAAAGAACTTTGCTTAAGCTGCCACGCGGGGCTCAAGCTCAAGGGAGAGACCTTCCCGGCCAACGCCCCTATGCAGTTCGAATGCGCCGCCTGTCATAAGCCGCACGAGAAACCCATATTGAGTTTCAATGATTGTTTGGGTTGCCATGCCGAGATCGCGCAGAGCAAGATGCATTTTGATATGAAGGCTCTCACCCGCTGCGTTTCCTGCCATCGTCCTCATAGCTGGAAGTTCGGGAGCGGCACGTGACCCCGCGGCCGTTGGTCGATTGACCGCGTGGTCGTCCATGCCCGCCGTCGGGCCTGAAGCCCGCCGTCACGCGCTCTCTTTGGCCATCTCCGTATGGACGGCTTCCGCCAGGTCGGCGGCCTCTCTCCCCAACAGCCCCAATATGTCGTCCAGGGTTACGATCCCCATGAGATGCCTGTGCTCGTCCACCACGGGAAGCCTGCGAAGGCCGCGTTCTTTCATGATCCGGGTGGCATCCATCGGGTCGTAGTTTATATTGACCACGGCCGGATCGCGGGTCATGGCTTCATGGATACGAACTTCCCTTGGATCCTTTTCCTCGGCGACGGCCTTTACTACGATGTCCCGATCGGTCAAGATGCCGATGGGACGGTTTCCCTCCACCACGACGATGCTCCCCACGTGCCGCGAGCGCATCAATCGGGCGGCCTCGAGCAGGGTAAGCTCGGCTGAGCCTGTCACCACTTCCTTCTCGCATACTCGCTCCAGCGACATCGGTAGCCTCCTTTCCTTCGATTCGTTGCACTTTCTTCGGGAAGGATGCGACGCACGAATTGTGCCAGTGCAAAGTGGGCCGAATGGGGGATGAAACTCAAGATGGAAATGCCTCATTTTCGAGGCCAAGGGGGAAGCGCCGTTCCAACCGGTAAGAATCCCTGAGGCCCCCTCTCTTACTTCTGCAAAACGAATTCAGATGGAGGAGCCCGTAAAAATAATTGACACCGCTGCGGACCTCCGCTATTCTGCAAACGCAGACGTTCCGCTTCTCCCGCCTCCGCTTTCCCGATGATGAACGAATCCATCACCCACACTGTGACACGCCGCGATTTACTGGCTTCCGTTGCGATGGCCGCGGGACTCATTATTAGTTACGGGGTCCTGGGAATACAGGGGCTTATGTTTCTCCTGCCCGAGCGGCTCCGGCCGCGCACCCGTCGCCTTTTCGCCGGCCAGCTCGATGGGTATCGCGCGGGCGGCGTCCAGGTCTTTTTCGATTTGAGCGGCAACGAGATCCTGATCAGGCGGGCCCCCGCGGGGCTCACGGCCTTCGATTCCACCTGCCCCCACCTGGGGTGCCGGGTGCATTGGGAAGAAGACCAGCAGCGCTTCTTTTGCCCCTGTCATCGGGGCGTCTTCAACCCGGATGGCGTGGGGATCTCGGGACCGCCGGCCGCGGCGGGGCAGAGCCTGGCCGCCGTGCCGGTGGAAGTGGATGAAAAGAGCGGCGTGGTCTACATCGAGGTCAAAGATATCAGAAAGAGACGCGCATGAATCGAGACCCGGGGCTTCGCCAGCGCCTCCAGGAGATGGTTCCCTTCGACTGGAGCCTTCTCAGGCACATCGGGTCCGAGCCCGTACCCTATCACTTGAAGAAGTGGTGGTTCTGCCTCGGCGGCACGGTTCTCTATCTGTTCATCATCCAGGTCGTTACGGGCATCGCCTTGACTTTTTATTACGTGCCCTCGCCCGATGAGGCCTATGCCAGCGTGGCGGCCATTACCCGGGAGGTCCGCTTCGGCTGGTTTATCCGCTCGCTCCACAAATGGTCGGCCCAGTTCATGATCGTGGCGGTCATTCTTCACATGCTGAGGGTTTACTTTACGGGCGCCTATCGCAGGCCGCGGCAGCTCAACTGGTGCATCGGGTTCCTTCTGCTCGGAACCACCATGACCTTTGGATTCACCGGGTACTCCCTGGTCTACGAGCAGCTGAGCTTCTGGGGAGCCACCGTGGCCACCAATTTGGCCGAAGCCGTCCCCCTGGTGGGCCCCCTGCTGGCGTACTTTCTGCGCGGCGGCGCCGAAGTCGGGGAAAACACGCTCACGCGTTTTTACATCCTGCACATCGGGGTCTTGCCGACGGTGGCCGCCCTCCTGGTGGGGCTCCACATCCTTCTGGTCCGCCTCCACGGGGTGACGGAGCTTCATTTCGAGGGGGAGACGGTCCGCGAGGACGAACGGCACTTCGCCTTTTGGCCCGAACATGGCACCACGGAGCTCATGATCGGCGTCCTGCTCATGTATCTCTTGACCCTTACGGCCCTGATCTTCCCCGCGGGCTTGGGGGCTCCCGCCGATCCCACGGTGACTCCGCTGCACATCAAGCCGGAGTGGTATTTCTATTTCAATTTTCGGCTGCTCAAGTTGACTTCCCTTCGTTTGAGTGTGGTCTTGACGTTGGCCGCGGGGGCCGTGGCGTTTCTATGGCCGTTTATCGAAGAGTGGCTTTCCAGGCGCTTGAAATTCCCCGATGCGCTGTCAGTCCTGCTGGGGACCCTGGCCTTCCTGTCCTTTCTCGTTCTTACCGTCTGGGAGGCCTTCGCCGGGTGATCAAAGAAAGGGAGCTATGAGTCTAACGGTAAAGCGGTACGTTGTTGCGGCTCTCTCGTTCTTATTCTTGCTGGCGCTCCTCCTCGTCGCCTATCAGGAATCCAGGCGCTTCCGGCAGGAGGCGGGGCTGGAGCCTGTGGTCACCGTGGCCAATCGGGGTTGTGTGGACTGCCATCGGAAGGACGGGCCCGCGCTGGTCATGGAGTGGGAGTTCTCGCGCCACGCGCAGCTGGGAGTGGGGTGCGTCGACTGCCACACGGCGGAAAAAGGAGACCTGGATGGGTGGACCCACGAGGGCGTCCTGATCTCGGCCCTGGTCACCCCCAAGGACTGCGCCCGCTGCCATGCCCGCGAGCACGAGGAGTTTTCCGGGAGCCACCATGCCAGGGCCGGGGAGATCCTGGCCAGTTTGGACAACGTGCTGGCGGAGAAGGCCGCCGGCATGCCGGGCAATATCGCCGATGCCGTCAACGGGTGTTGGCAGTGCCATGGCAGCATCGTGCGCTTCAAGCGCGACCTCCAGGGACAGATACTGCGGGTGGGCAAAGAGGCGAAGCCCGTGATCGATCCGGACACCTGGCCCAACAGCGGCATGGGTCGGCTCAACCCCGACGGCTCCAAGGGGTCCTGTCACGCCTGCCATTCGCGCCACGCCTTCCAGGCCAGCCTGTCCAGGTCGCCGGAGAACTGCGGCAAGTGCCACATGGGTCCGGACCATCCCCAGATCGAGATCTACAACGAATCCAAGCACGGGATCGCGTTCTATGCGAACCGTGGCAGGATGAACCTGGACAAGGTAGGCGAATGGGTCCTCGGGCGGGACTACTCGGCGGCGCCGACCTGCGCCACCTGCCATATCAGCAGTTACATGACCCCCCAGGGGGTGTACACGGCCAACAGCCACGACGTCGGGGAACGGATCAGCTGGACGTTGCGTCCCGTGGTCAGCACCAAATTAAACATGGTGGTCTACGAAGACGGCTTTAAAGAGGATTTTCCCGATACGCGGCCCCTGCCCACGATCGGGGACCTGGTCGAGACTCTGGAGAAAGTGGTGGAGAACGAGCGTCTGGTCAGCAGAAAGGTGAGCCGCCGGGTGGCCCGAATCGTCTCCTGGGAGGACCGCCGCAAAGTCATGAAGGGGGCCTGTCTCAACTGCCACAACGACACCTACGTGGACAACTTCTACAAGCAGTTCGATGACCTGGTGGTCCTCTACAACGAAAAGTTCGCCAAGCCGGCGCAGGCGTTGATGGACGAGCTGGTCGCCGATGGGATCCTGAACTCCAACGCCCCCTTCGAGCACGACGTCCAGTGGACCTTTTACGAGCTATGGCACCATGAGGGCCGCAGGGCCAGGCATGGGGCCAGCATGATGGGACCCGACTACACTCACTGGCACGGCATGTACGAGGTGGCCAAGCACTTTTACGTGAAGTTCCTGCCCGAGGTCATCGAAGCCGCCGCCGCAAAAGGACCGGCAATGAAGCAAAAGTACGAGGATCGGGTAAAGCGGCTGCTGGGTAGGGACGAGCACGTCTGGCAAAAGGGACTGAGCCCCCAGGAGGCCGAGGCGCTGAGAAAGATGTACGAGGAACGCTACAACCAATAGGCCCGCGGAGCCATCGAAGGATCGCTCTTCGCGTCCCCTGGCCATCCATAGGTCCTAGCCGCCGCCCGGTGGGAGGGATTCCGGTTTGGTCTCGGCCGGCTCCTCCCGCGCACCGGCGCCCGGCGATTGTTTCTTCTCCCGGGATGCCTTGAGGGCATCGATGCTTCTTACTTTAAGGATGGATTGAATCTCAGGCCTTTCTACGACTTCTTTCTCCAAAAGCAGCTGGGCTAGCTTCTCCAGTGCCGTCCGGTGCGAGGCCAGGGTCTCTTTGACCTTGGCGTGGGCGCCGGAGAGGATCTTCTGAATTTCCTCGTCGATGAGCCGGGCGGTTTCCTCGCTGTATTCCTTGGGGCCCAGCGTGGGAACGGGCAGGAATAAAGGGGTCCGGGGTCCTTCGAGGGAGACCAGTCCCAACTTCTCGCTCATGCCGAACTGGGTGATCATGGTCCGGGCGATTTCGGTGGCTCGCTGGAGGTCGTTCTGGGCCCCCGTTGAAACGTCGGCGAAGACCATCTCCTCGGCGACCCGTCCACCTAATAGGACGTAAATGCGGGCAAACAGCTCGGAGCGCGTCATGAGGTAACGGTCTTCGGTGGGAAACTGCTGGGTATATCCCAGGGCGGCGATACCGCGCGGGATGATGGATACCTTGGTGACGGGATCGGCCTCCGGGATGAGCTCCGCCATCAGGGCATGGCCGGATTCGTGGTAGGCCACGATCTTTTTCTCCCGGGGGTTTATGACCCGGCTCTTTTTCTGAAGCCCCGCGACAACCCTTTCGATGGCCTCATCGAAGTCGCGCATTTCCACGGCGTCCTCGCCCCCGCGGGCGGCCAGCAAGGCGGCCTCGTTGACGATGTTGGCGAGGTCCGCGCCTACGAAGCCCGGGGTCTTGGCCGCGATGGCGCGGAGGTCAACGGAAGGGGAGAGCTGCACCTTCTTGGTATGCAGCCTGAGAATCTTCTCCCTGCCTTTGATGTCCGGACGGTCCACCAGGACGTGCCGGTCGAACCGTCCGGGGCGCAGCAGGGCCGGGTCCAGAATCTCCGGGCGGTTGGTCGCGGCCATGATAATGACCCCCTTGTTGGGGTCGAAGCCGTCCATTTCCGCCAGGAGCTGGTTGAGCGTCTGTTCCCTCTCGTCGTGGCCTGCCAGGGGATTCATCCCCCGTGCCTTGCCGAGCGCGTCGAGCTCGTCGATAAAGATGATGCTCGGGGCGTGTTCCACCGCCCGGGAGAAGAGGTCCCGCACCCGTGCCGCCCCAACGCCGACGAACATCTCGACGAATTCAGAGCCCGTGATACTGAAGAACGGGACGCCCGCCTCGCCGGCGACCGCCCGGGCCAGGAGGGTTTTGCCCGTCCCCGGCGGGCCCACCAGCAGCACCCCCTTGGGAATGTGCCCTCCCAGCCGCTGGTATTTCTGGGGCGTTTTAAGAAACTCCACCACCTCGACCAGCTCCTCCTCGGCCTCGTCGATGCCCTCCACGTCTTCAAAGGTTACCCCGGTCCTTGTTTCGATATAGGTCTTGGCCTTGCTCTTGCCGATCTGCATCAGGCCGCCCCCGCCCCCCGCGCCCATTTTGTTAAAGAGATAACTCCATGCGATCAAGAAAATGGCGACGGGAATGATCCAGGAGAGCAAGGTTGGCAGCCAAGTGCTGGATACTTCTCCGCGAAAGGCGATATCCGCCCGTTCGAGCTCGGCGATCAGGCCGGGGTCTTCCACCCGGACCACGGTGAAGGGAAAGGTTTCCCGGTCGTCGCGCCCCAGGATCGCGAGACTATCCGGCGGCAGGATCTTTCTCAATCCCTCCCTTTGGACCAGGCCGCGAATGGTTTGTTCGCCCACCACGAGGTCGGAAACCATCCGGGCCTTAACGAGAGACTTGAATTCGTTGTATCCGATGGTGCGGCTCGGGGCGACGACCATGACGCTCTGCGCCACGAGAAGCAGCAGGAGCGCTCCAACGACCCACCAGATGGGGAAGAGCTCCTTCCGCATGAAAATATCCTCCTTTGGGAACAAACAGGTGCAAGAAACATGCCTCGGGTTAACCCGGTGTAATGGAGACTCTTTGCCGGCGCGAAACCCCGCCGCTTCCTAGACCTGCATATGGCGCGGTGGAGGTTTCTCATTCCTGAGAATTGAAGTGAGCCGTGTATATGGTATTGGGTTTAAAAACCAAAGGCTTTTCCGCCCAGCAGGCGGATTTTTTCTGGTATGGAATGTGCAACGGCATGCACGGGAACAGGGGGAAGCTATGGCAGATGAAAAGGACCGCTACGGTGACAAGATGAAGCTTGTGGAAAGGGCCAAGGAGGACATCTACTTTGCCGAACGAGACCGCGAGATCATCGATAAGCTCAAGGAGCGATTGAAAAAGGTCGAGAAGCCTGAAGGGAAGAAGCGGCCGCTGCAATGTCCCAAATGCCAGGGAGAGCTTCATGGCTATCTGTTCATGGGAATTCAACTGGACCGTTGCCAGGGTTGCGGGGGCGTCTGGTTCGACCCGGGAGAGCTCGATGCGATACTTAAGAAAGTCAACCGGGGACCCCTGGCTTCGCTGGTGGACCGTCTCCTGGCCCGGGGACACGAGACACTTGAATAAAACGGGATTACGAGTTTCCCGATGACCAATGGGATGGGCTGATGAAAAGCCAGGGAATCGAACCCTCCAACGCTTGGAAAAACGTGTTTCGCTAAGCCGGCACACTTAGAGACGAGAAGCGTGACGGAAATCAAGTTCAAACCTCTGGGAGTGGTCAGGATCAACCGCCCGGAAGCCGACGTGCGCCTTGAGGCCGAAATCGAGGGCGAGCTGGAAATATATCCGGAGTACGAAGAAGGACTGGAAGGTATAGACGGCTTCTCCCACCTCTTCGTCCTTTGCTATTTTCATAAACTGCGGCCCGACCAGATCGGGCCTCTCAAGGTGAAGCCGAGACGGCTCGTCGACCGGGGGTTCAAGCTCGAAGAACTCCCCTCGTTGGGGGTCTTCGGATTGGACTCTCCCACCAGGCCCAACCTCATCGGTTTGACCCTCGTCCGCCTCGTGCGCCGGGAAGGGCGGCGCCTGTTTGTCAGGGGTCTGGACTACTTCGACGGGACGCCCATCCTGGACATCAAGGGCTACAAACCGGATTACAGGACCGACGAATACACTCTCCCCGGTTGGTACTTAAAATTGATGGACCGGAAGGGGCATATTTAGCCGGAGGTCGGAGGGCGGAGGTCAGAGATCAGAGGTCAGAGGTCAGAGGTCGGAGGTCGGAGGTCGGAGGTCGGAGATCAGAGGTCAGCAGCCAGAGGTCAGAGATGGGCAATCAGCGGTCAGAAATCTGGAGTTATAAATAGCGCTCAGCCCAAAGCTTTCACCCATCAGCGAAAACGGGATCAAGAAGATTCACGAGATGGCCAAACGCATGAAAGTCATCGATGAAATTAATCTAGCCCATAAGCGGGTTTTTATCCGGGTGGACTTTAACGTTCCGCTGAAGAATGGGAAAGTCGCAGATGCCACCCGGATCGAGGCCGCGCTCCCCACCATAAGGCACGCCCTGGAGCAGGGGGCCAAAGTCATTCTCGCCTCGCATCTGGGACGCCCCGGGGGGGAAAAGGACCCCGAGGCGAGCCTTAAACCCGTGGCGGAAGCGTTGTCGGAGCTGCTCAAGAAGCCGGTCAAGCTCGCGCCCGACTGCGTCGGTGCCCAGGTTGAAGAACAGGTGAACCGTCTGGAGGGCGGGGAGGTTCTCCTTCTGGAAAACCTCCGCTTTCACGCCGGGGAAGAGAAAAACGATCCCGAATTCTCCCGGGCCCTGGCCAGACTCGCTGATGTCTATATCAACGACGCCTTCGGGACGGCGCATCGCGCCCACGCCTCCACCGCGGGCATGGTCACCCTGGTCGCGGAGCGCGCGGCCGGGTTCCTGATGAAGAAGGAGTGCGAGTACCTTGGCAAGGTGCTTACCAAACCGGAGCGGCCCCTGGTCGCGATCCTCGGCGGGGCAAAGGTTTTAGACAAAATTCAGGTGATCCGGAGCCTCCTCGAGCGTGTCGATGCCCTTTTGATCGGGGGCGCCATGGCCTACACGTTTTTGCGGGCGGAAGGAATTCAGACGGGCAAGTCGCTGGTCGAGGAGGACTTCATCCCGCTGGCTAGCGAGCTTCTCCAGGTGGCCCGGAGGAGGAATCTGCCGCTGATTCTTCCCACGGATCACGTAGTCGCGGACGAGGCCAGGGAAGGTGCCGGCGCGGAAACCGTTGGGCGCGAGATACCCGCTGGGAAGGTGGGCCTGGACATCGGCCCGCGGACGGTTGCGGAATTCGAGGCGGAGATTTCCAAGGCGCGAACGATTTTCTGGAACGGTCCCCTGGGTCTCTTTGAGATCAAGCCCTTCGATGCCGGCACGATGGCCATCGCGGCCGCCCTGGCCGAGAGCAAGGCGGTTACGGTGGTCGGGGGCGGGGATTCCGTGGCCGCGATAGCGCGCTGCGGTCAGGCCCACAAGATAACCCATATCTCCACGGGCGGGGGGGCGTCCCTGGAGTTTCTTGAAGGCAAGGATTTGCCGGGGTTGGCAGCGCTGCAAGTATCCTAGCCCCGGCCGCCACGCAATGCCGGGAGGATGGTTTGAAGCCCGTGCCACGCATGAAGGCGCCGGCTGCCTGAGCCCCAAGTTTGACTTTTGCGCACCGTTCAAATAGACGCAAAAGGGTTTCGCCCGCAGTGGGCTATGGCCATTAAAGGATTCCGCTTTCCGGGCGTTTGAGAAGACACGACGAGTCCACCGATGAGCCCAGAGGAAGAAAAAAGGAACGGCGAAAAAAAACACCGGCCCGCCGAAATACGCCAGCGGGCGGAAAATGGCTACAAGGAAAGCCAAAGGGTGCTCTCGACCCTCCTGAGCAACCTGCCCGGTATGGTCTACCGCTGCCGAAACGACAAGGACTGGACCATGGAGTTTGTCAGTGAGGGCTGCTTCGACCTGACAGGATATCAACTCTCCGAATTCACCGACAAGAAAAAGAGCTTCGCTCAGATCATCCATCCGGACGACCAGGACCGTTTATTCAGCGAAGTGCAGGAAGCGGTTCTGGCGAAGCGAGCCTTTCGATTCGAGTATCGGATCCGAACCGCCGATGGGAAGGAGAAGTGGGTCTGGGAACAGGGGCGTCCCGTGAATCTCACCGGCGGACGCCTGGTCCTGGAAGGTTTTATCACCGACGTAACGGAGCGGACAAGGCTGCAAGAAGCAACGCGCCACAGTCAGGAAAGACTACGTATTCTAACGGACTCCCTCCCGGCATTGATCTCTTATATCGACTCGAAGCAACGGTTCCGGTTTGCCAACGCCCGGTACGAAGAATGGTTCGGCATAAAGACGTCGGACTTGAGGGGCCGGCGTCTTCGAGACGTTCTCGGCAAGGCAGCGTATGAGGCGGTCAAGCCTCACGTGCGGGCGGTTCTCAACGGACAGGCAAGGACCTTTGAGGATCTCCTCCGTTTCAAGGGAGAACCCGAGGCACGGTTCGTCCGCGTGGATTACGTGCCGGACCTCGCAGACAAGACGGTCCGGGGCTTTTTCACCCTGGTGACCGATATCACCCTCCAGAAGAAGCAGGAGGAAGAAACCAAAAATAACGAGCGGCGGTTTCGGTTGATGGTGGAGCGTTTGCCCGCCGGGGCGGTTTACGTGGAGGGCGATTCCGTCCGTTTCAACCGGGCGGCGGAGGAAATCACCGGTTATTCGCGGGCGGAATTATCGACGCTCGATGCCTGGTTCCGAACGCTATACGGGGAAAGAGAAAAATTCGTCCGCAGGCATTACGAGCGGGACAGGAAGGGTGGATTCCCGTTTCCCAGAATCGCGCCCCTGACCCGCAAGGATGGGGAGAAACGGGTTGTGCAGTTTGCGGGATATCGGGTGGATGCGGATAAGGACGTCTGGCTGCTTCACGATGTGACGGAACAGGCGCAGGCGGAGGAGGCGCAGCGCAAGGCCCGGGACCAGCTCGAAGAAAAGGTAGCGGAGCGGACCGCCGAATTGAGACGGGTCAACGACTCATTACAGGAAGAGGTCGCCGAGCGGGCTCGAAGCGAAGGGGAGGTGCGGCTGCTGTTGGCAGTTACGCAGGCTATCGCCAAAGCGGACGAGCTTTACTCGGCATTCACCGCGACACTAAAGATGATTTGCGAGGCAACGGGCTGGGATTACGGAGAGGCGTGGACGCCCAACGCCGAGAAAACACAGCTCCACTTGCTCGGAGCATGGTGCCCGAAGGGAAGTCCCG
>Ga0326597_10004845_pt1 | contig 18805 bp, 11 predicted proteins | sample RVTome_12_FD_203789 | JGI IMG/M metagenome (GOLD analysis project Ga0326597, IMG submission 203789) | Soil microbial communities from uranium-contaminated site in the Upper Colorado River Basin, Wyoming, United States - RVT100D185 | ecosystem: Environmental > Terrestrial > Soil > Contaminated >... | reverse complement strand
TGCCTGATGAATTTACCCCTAAACAGCATCCCCAGGGCTGGAGCAGGGGCGAGCAGGAAGCTTACGGACACGTTGTATCAAGAGAGAAAGATTCAAAAACCAAGAAGATTAAAAAGCTAAAAGTGCATTTTTACAGGCCGGAGTATTTAAGGTGCAAGACAAAAGAAGTTAAAATTGATAGCTCAATAAACGTTTCAGATTCAATAAACACATGTAAATGGATACAGTTTACTATGGTTACCGGCGGTCCCAAAGACCCTATCAATATGAAAGGAGACCCGGTAATTACTGAGGCGCCTTTAGAAAAAGTACTTGCACACGTCGAAGGCGGGAGCGTGAAAAAACTTAAAATACATATTATATCTCCTAAGTGGCTTTACTGCCGAATTGTAACCCTGCAGCCTGAAGAATCAGGGATAATTGATAAATCTTTAAAAGCTTGTAATTGGATAGAGGTAAAAATCAAAATTAAAAATCCGGATGACAAAGACAATGGCTTCTTTACATCAGATACAGTCAAGGCTAAAGAACAGACATTTAAATGTAAAGTTCATGTCACCAAGGTTGGAAAGGAGAAAGGAATCATTGAGTATCACATTCTTGCACCGCCATGGCTTAAATGCCAGAACAAAACTGTGACAGTTCCCGAGGGCGAAAGAGGAAAGTTAGAAGGAGTTGATAAATGCTCTAATCTCATCATGAACATTACATTCCATCCTGACGGCAGGGAGACAGTGAGTGATATTAAAAAACTTACCAATGTTGAGGGCCCTAAAAGATTTTCACTTGACGCAGCCCTGCAAAGACCCTCACCGCCTGTTATTGATGATTCATTAAGGACATACCACCCTTCAATTGGTGTTACCAATGTCGGGAGCAGTACAATTTCGTTTCCGGTTTATTCGGTAGTTTGTAAACTGAGTGAAATTCATTTAATTAATAACTGGTGGAGAACCGGAGAAGGATTGCCGCAGGGAGTCTGGTATAACGTTAAGCAGGTAAATAACCTTGAGGCTGCACAAACAAGGGTAATCGATTTTAATGACTACCAGATTCCTCCCGGCAGCGAAATTTTCTGGATAGGTTATAAATCTATTCTGCGCGGCGATGAAAATCCCTCAAGTGATACAGCAAGCATTATTCTTGAGATAAGCGGGCCTGTTAATCACCCGCCTGCGATTGAAAATGGAATTGTTATTCCCGATTCCGGAGGCATTTCGACTCAATTTAATTACAGAATTACTTATATTGATGAAGACAATGATTCACCTTCGGTTCATGACGTTTTAATTGATAACCTACCATATTCGATGACACCTTCAGGAAATAATTTTAACGAGGGTGTTGAATTTAACTATCAGATTAGTCTGTCTGAAGGTCCTCATAGTTATTCTTTCAGATTTGATGATGGCCACAGCCATCCGGTTACGACAGGAGTTTATCAGGGACCTTTTGTTTTCGGTCAGCCTACGAATCATCCTCCGGTACTTTCGGACGGTAATGTTCAGCCTGATTCCGGATTCAGCAACACAATGTTCGTATACAGGGTGATTTATCAGGACATGGATGGTGACCCGCCCTCGCAGTATCAGGTCTTCGTAGATAATAATCCTTTTAATATGACACCTTTAGGCAATAACTTTACAGAAGGTGTTGCGTTCATTTTCCAGCGTAATCTTACGCCGGGTTTGCATAACTTTTTTTTCAGGTTCAACGACGGACACGGACACATTGTAAATACTCAAAACTTTACAGGTCCGATTGTGCGGTAGATTTAAAAGCGGAATTTTAACTGAAATTTGTGCTTCGAATAGGAAAGTCGGAATTCCGAATCATTTTAGTAATAAGTCATGAAAAAATTTAAATACGAACTGATTATTTCAATATTATTAACAGTGTTTTCATTACAGGCACAGGTAAACGTCATGCTTCGCCAGCCGCCGCCCTATGCCTTTAAGCTGGAAAAAATGTGGCAGGTTACTTTAAACAACACAACACAGCAGACTTACAGGATTTATCTCCGCGGTGTAGCTACTGAATTGACTGAAGGATTTATCGCTGATGCCACTACGGGAACCTTCACCTTACCGCCAGGGGTGAAGGTTGTTACTGCCGTGGATATTAAACCCATTAAGGTAAACCAAACCAATAAAAAATACGAGGATGTCGTGAAGAACCTTGGCACAGTACCAAGCGGAAGCTATGAAATATGCGTATATGTCATCGATGCCCAAACCAATATGGAACTTGGCAGCGATTGTATTTCCACCGATGTATTGAATATATCTCAGGTTGAGCTTCTTTATCCGGAGAATTCCATGAGTTTAATTGGAGGGGTAAAGAAAAAAGACAAAGATAGGGATGAAGGAATGACACTCAACAACTCCGGATATATTCCCATAATTTTTTCGTGGCTGCCGCCAAACCCTATAAGCACCGGGCAAAGGGTAACGTATAGACTGAAAATCGCGCAAATATATGGAACGCAATCCGGATATGACGCAATGCAGTCAAACCCTCTATATTATAATGTGGGTAATCTAATTGGTACAATTTATCAGTATCCTGTTGCTGCTAGGTCGATTTCTCCAGGTAAATATGCGTGGCAGGTAGAGGCATCTGTAAACGGAGTGCTGATGTCAACAAGCGAAGTATGGGAGTTCCAAACAGGTGAGGGGGAACATTCCTCAACCGATGGGCGCAAGCTTAATACCATGAAACGCTATTGGGGGCTTAATGATAATAGTTTTAACTCTACAGGATCCGAAAGTCAGAAAAAGCGCAAGCCGCTTATGTTCGCATTTGATAGCAAGCTTTACGGTGAAAATGCAAACCGTTCAGGCACGGGCTCTGATAAGGAGCCCGAATATGGGTATTGGGAGATTAATCCATCTCTCAGCATGTACGGATTGCCTTTTTCTATGCCAATATTGCTTTCATCTGAAAACTTAGGGTCTAGGCAGAATATTAACACAGTTGGATTGAATCTCGATGTATCCGTGATTAAAGATTTCATAATGGACCGTGTAGAAAGGGAAAAAAACAAGCTGCTGGAAAAAGGAAAAAAAGACCTTTCAAAGTTAACCGATAGGCAAAAAGATAAGCTGGAATCAGATGCCAAAGGAAAGGTTATGTCCCGCCTAAATCCGTTATTAAAGGTCATGTCATCGTTCAGAACATTAGGCTTCGGGACAACATACCCTGATTACACGCCGCTTACTGTGAGGGGAGTGCCGCTTACGGGCGTGAATGTTGAATTTAACCCTGGCTTATTATACATAGCGATAGGAGGGTTCAAAAATCAGAAGCCGATTGATAATGAGGCTTATAAAAGGAGCATATACACCGGCAGGCTGGGAGTTGGACAAAAAGACGGGAGCCATTTTTACTTCACGGGACTTTATGCAAAGGATGAAGTGAATTCTATTTCAATCGATTCTTCAAACCAAACATTAACACCAAAGGCGAATTACCTGTTTGGGATTGAAGGCAAGCTTAATTTATTCAGGAAAAAGCTTTCTCTTGAAGGAGAAATATCAGGAGAAATGCTGACGCGTGATACGCGCGATGCCGATTTGGAGAATAAAGCTATACCAGACTGGGTTAAAAATATAGTTCATCCTAAAATCTCAAGCTCAGTTGATTATTCCTACACTATAAAAGGAATGTTTAATAATGAAAAATCAGCCACAAAGATAACAGCCGGAGTAAGAATGCTTGGACCGGGCTATACATCGCTTGGCGTTCCGAACCTTTCAACCGATAAGCTCGAAGTAAAATCAAAGGTTGAACAGAAGCTGTCAAATAAACATATCGGCTTGACAGGTGAATTATTATGGTACCGCGATAATCTTATCGATTGGAAACGATACACAACAAGCGTAACCCGTTTCAGTATCGGAGCTAACCTCAGGTTTAAAGGTTTGCCGCATTTGAATGTTGTGTTCGCGCCGACATTTATGACTAACAATGCTTCATCTTTAAACGATAAGCTTGACAACAAATTTTATATTGCAAGTGTATTTACAGGACATAGTTACAGGAAATGGGATGTAAATTTCTTTTCGGCGATTTCGTATTTTATGAATTCATCGAGCAATCTTGATTCCATAATAACCGAAAACGTAAGCATTCATAATCTTGTATTCAGCCAGTCACTCGGGTTCAGCTTCCCGCTTAATTTATCTGGTTCATTCTCTATGAGTTTTGCGAAGTACCCGGGGATGAGCTCAAGGATATTATCCGGTGATATCAGCGTGGATTATACATTATTTGACATTGTAAATGGTTTTATAGGCTTCACTACTGCTTATGAAAAGGATTTAAATAAAAAGAACATGCTCTACATTGGCACAAAATTAGGATATCAACGGTATATAAACTTAGAAGTACGCGCTGAGAAAAACCTATATCACGATTGGTTTGACCTGAGAAATAATTTCGATGAGTTTCTTATAAGAGGGATTGTTACGACGAGGTTTTAGGAAGTAAGAACAGGGCATAAAGAGGTATTTTTTTATTAAGTTTCATCCACGATAGCAACAAGATTAATTTTTTACCATCATAATGCTGCCATATTTGTTTCTTTTTGATAACATGTCATATATGCACTAAGGCACCTGCCGGAATTATTACAGCAAGCGGTACCACGACAAGCCTATTTAATAACAACCCTAACAGTGACTTTTTAACATTCAAATTTGAGGGTAACTTAACAGGGTTATCAAATTCAAATCAAAATGCTCCGGAAGGTTTTTCTCTTGAACAAAACTATCCAAATCCGTTCAATCCTTCGACAACCATTAAGTTCAGCTTGCATGCACTGTCAAAAGTCAAGCTTGCGGTGTTTAACTCAGCCGGTCAGGAAGTTGCAAGTCTGGTTAACGAAGAACTGAATGCCCGGAACCTATGAATACAAGTTTGACGCTGAAGAACTTTCAAGCGGAGTTTATTTCTACAGGTTAATAACGGAAAACTACACCGATACTAAAAAGATGATATTAGTTAAATAACTCATAAAAAAACTAATCGATTAGGGCATGGGATTCTCACCTTGCCCTTTTCTTGCTTGCTCATTTTACTATTATTTTTTAACCCTTTCTCGTTTAAACTTTTAATGATAATTTACAGATATTATGACTTCGGGGTTAACCAAAAAAACATTGCGTATTAAGGTATCAAAAAGTGTGGGAGACATCAGCGCTTTATTTTATTCTCCGCAAAAAGCTGAGTTTATAATAATTTTTGCTCACGGTGCAGGCGCGGGGATGCAAAACAAGTTCATGGAGCTAGCCTCACTCTCACTTGCGGAGCAGGGGATTGCTACGCTAAGATTTAATTTCCCTTATATGGAAAAAGGCAAAAAAGTCCCTGACCTCAAACCCGTTTGTTTTGCTGCCATCAGCGCCGCTAGTGAAAAGGCATCAATTCTCTGTCCTAAGCTCCCAATATTTGCAGGGGGTAAATCCTTTGGAGGCAGGATGACCTCTGCATGTGTGTCGCAAGGACTTCTTGAAAATGTAAAAGGCATTGTTTTCTTCGGATTTCCTCTACATCCTCCAGGGAAACCGTCGAATGAAAGAGCTGAACATCTTTTTAATGTAAATATTCCTATGTTATTCCTGCAGGGGACAAGAGACTCGCTCGCCTCTTTGGAGCTGCTTAAGCCAGTCTGCAAAAAACTTGGAAAGAAAGCGGAGCTATTCGTAATAGATGGAGCTGACCACTCATTTCATGTGCCTAAAGGTAACAAACTTAAGGATGGTGATGTAATTGATTTAATGTGTAAGGAAATAAAAAGATGGATAGAAGCGAAGAAGGTTTAAATTAGGTATCAATACCAAGTTGTTTCTTTATTAATTTGCATAATGTATCTCTTATTTCTGTATGACGGGGTACTGGTGTTTTCTTTCCATTGCGAGGATTGATATAAATATCGTGATTTGCCCCGTGACGTTTCAGATAACAGCCTGCTTTGACAAGTTCTCTGACAAATTCTTTACTTCACATTTCCACTTCAAGTTCGACTTCACTAACAGTCATTTCGGGAGTAAATGACTCTTCTTCCTCCATCATTAATTGATATGCTTCCTTAATATCATTCTTCAATTCTTCCAGAGTTTCACCTTGGCTGAAAACACCGGGGACCTCTTTTAATCTTCCTACGTACCAACCGTCATCAAGCCAATGTTCTAAAGTGAATTTAACCTTCATAATTTTATTATGTTATTGTCTATTTTTATTAAAGCTCAACCCGTTAATTTCCTGATACTTTCGATAAGCTTATCCGCATTTTCACTTTCCTCAGGGGTTACCATTTCTTTATATTCTGACAGGATTTTTAGAGCCGATTCAAAATCTCTTGTCATAGCGTAAACAAGCCCTAGATTGAAGCATATATCTGGGAAATCAGGCTGAAGCTCCCTTGCAAATTCATAGTGGGTTTTAGCTAGAGGCAGGTTACCCAGTTCGGAGTAAAGATTTGCCAGGTTGAAATGCGATTCAAAATGCCTCGGTTCGGTTTTAAGCGATTTAGTGAAACAATCGATTGCCTTTATTGTGTTACCCGACTCATATTCAAGTATTCCCAGGTTGCAGTAAGCATCGGCAGCGCAGTCTTCTAAGTTCACCGCATTCTGGTAAGCTTCTTTTGCTTTCGAGTCGCCTTTTTCATCAAGCATTAATGCTTCCTCAAAAGGACTAAGGCTTGAGGGCATGACAAAAATATTTGTCTCAGGGGATTTCTGAGAAAATAAATCAAGCTGGTTTGAATGCTTAAGCTGAACCCTGGAGCTTTTGAGTACACGCTTAAGCCCTGACTGCGGTTTCTGTATGGGAAATTCGATTATATTTGCCATTTCTTAATTTATGATGCTTTTCTTTTCTTAGCTTTAACCGGTTTAACAACTTCTGCCGCCTTGCTGCCTGTCGCTTTCTTCATCGGCTTCTTCTGCTTGCTTGCATTATCTATGCTTCGCTTCAATGCGGTCATAATATCAACAACAGGTTTTTCTTCTTCTTCGACCGTTACAATTTCCTTCCCTTCGATTTTGGCTTTAATTAACTGTTTAACTGCATCCTTATACGTATCCTTGAGCTTGATTTCCGAAAAAGGTTTTACCATTGAATCGACAAGTGTTCTGGCAAGCTTGAGCTGTTGCTTATCGGCAGCAAGTCCGTTCAGTTTCGGGACTTCGGAAATTTTTCTTACTTCATTTGGGTATCTTAATTTGTATAACAACAGACCATTTTTCTGAGGAGACAAAAGCACAACACTTTCCCTGTCGCGTATTACAACCTTTCCGATTCCAAGCTTGCCGCTGTCTTCAAGAGTAGCGCATAGAAGTGCGAATGTTTTAGCTGCAACATCTCCGTCGGGTCCCGCATAATAAGGCGTGTCATACAGTGTCGGATGAACCTCTGAAGAATCGACAAAGCCTTCAATTTCGATCACCTTTGTGCTTTTTAATTTAAGCTTGGCAAGGTCTTCTGGCTCAATTATTGCAAACTGGTCCGGTTCATACTGGTAGCCCTTTACAATGTCCTCGTTTTTGACAATCTTGTTGCATTTCTTGCAGCGCTTATCGTAACCTATTGGACCGTTATCATCCTTATGCAGCTGTTTAAAGCTTATTGTTTCGGACGTTTCAATTGCATTGTAAATGCAAATTGGAATTGTAACCAGTGAAAACCTTATATGTCCCTTCCATATTGGACGCATTGTAACCCTCCTTTTTTTAACTATACTAAATTAACTAATAATCTATAAATTTTCAACAGGGTTAGAAGATAGTTTTTAAGCATTACTTTAATCTGGTATTTTGAGAAAATATGCTATTTTAATATAAATCAGGTCTTAATCTGACAAATACTGCTTCACGGTAAGCGCCGTCTTTGGTCATTGATGAATACTCGATTTCACAAACTAATTTCGGCTCAACCCAGATGGTCTGCTTTTCATCCAGTACTTTTTCACTAATGGGCTTCTTAATTTCCTGCAGTTTTTTCAATTCTGTGTAGACTTCCTTAATAATCTTGGTATCAAAACCGCTGCCGACTTTTCCTCTGTATTCCAGCTCACCGTCTGTATAATCAGCAAGATGCAATGCGCCAAATTGTTCTCCGCGGGCCCCCTTACCTTTAGTGTAGCCTATTATATGGCTTTCGGTTGTCTGTCTCACTTTTATCTTGAACCATGTATCACTTCGTTTACCCGGAAAGTATTTGCTGTTTTTTTCCTTAGCCATTATGCCTTCAAGTCCAAGTTCCCCTGCTGCGGCAAATAAAGCTTTGCCGTCTTCAACAATTTCACTTAACCGGTAAGCTGAGTCTTTTTTAACAGCATCTTTAAGCCAATCCCGGCGTCTTACAAGAGGTTCATTAACAACCGCTCTTCCGTCAAGATACAGCACGTCAAACAGATAACAGTAAGCGGGATTTTTTTTCATTGCTCTTTGTATGTCTCCTTCATGGGAACGCTGCATTCGGTGAATAACATCTTTAAAATCCGGCTTCCCTTTTTCGTCCAGACAAACTATTTCACCGTCAAAGAGTCCGCATGTTGCCCTGAACGATTTTTCCGCATTCAAAAGCTCAGGAAATTTAGCTGTTAAATCGAGATTGTTTCTGCTTCGCAGGGTTATTTTATCATCCTCAAGAGATACCATAACTCTGATTCCATCCCATTTCACCTCGTAAATGAATGAATCTGAAACCGGAATATCCTTTCTTGATTGTGCGAGCATCGGCTCAATCATGTCATGAAGCCAGTCCACCTGCGGTCTATCTACTCGCTCCAAAAGCCAGTCCTTTTCCTTGATTTTATATATTCTGTATTCACCGCTAACAGCGGGACTGTGCAGTCTGAAATAAAACCCGTCTTTTTTATCCTTTGTGATTTCATATTTGCCGCTTGCATATACCCACATATCACCGCCGCCGTATTGTCCTTTTGGGATAGTCCCTTCGAATTTGAGATATTCCATCGGGTGGTCTTCGGTCTGAACTGCAAGTCTTTTAATTCCGGGGGCGGGGGGAAACCCTTTAGGCACAGCCCATGATTTTAATACCCCGTCTTTTTCAAGCCTCAGGTCATAATGCAGGCGTGATGCATGGTGGCGGTGAATAACAAAATGGTTGCCTTTCCCCTCAATTGATTCAGCTCCCGGTTCGGGGGTCTTTGCGAAATCCCTCTTTTTTGAATATTTCTCAAGCTGCTCGGGTGTCTTATATTTTTTTGACGGCTTCAGAGCTTTCTTTGATGATTTTGCTTTTAACTTTCGCTCTGTATGAAGCTCAACCGAATAGACTGAGATTCCTTCCCATGCGTCTCCTTCGGAATTCATTAATTCGGGGACATTCGTTAAATTGTATTCATTCGGGTGCTTTAGTTTCTCAAGCTGTTCCCATTTAAGCGGCATGGAAACAGGCGCGCCTTTTCTTCCCCTGAGACTGTAGGGAGAAATTATCGATTGTCCCTGTCTTATCCTGTAAATATCAACCAGCACTCTTCCTTTTCTTGCATCTTTCTTGATATTAAGAGTTAAGCTTTTTGAGCGCTCGTCCACAAACGGCTTCGCAATTATTTGTGCTGTTTCAAAGACTTTATGAAAATCCCATTTTTGCTCGATTGGCACAACCACGTGTATTCCTTTCCCACCAGTTGTTTTAGCAAACGGATGATAGCCGAAATTTTCCAAATGCGGTTTAAGCTCAAGGGCAATTTCTGCGATATTTTCAAATTTAAATCCTTCCGGAGGGTCAAGGTCAAACACCATATAATCCGGTTTGTCATAATTCGGCTTTTTAGAATGCATCTGGTGAAGCTCCAGGCATGCCAAATTCGCAAGCCATACAAGCGATGCTTCTTCGGTTGCAAGTATATAGTCTTTTTTGTCTTCGCTGCCAAGAGCAACATATTCAATCCATTCAGGTGCCCAGTCAGGTCTGTTTTTCTGAAAGAACTGTTCACCGTAAATTCCGTCGGGGAATCGCACCAGCGATAGCGGTCTGCCTTTTACATGATTCAAAATCGTAGGAGCAATTTTGAGGTAATACTCAATTACCTGCGCTTTAACAATATTATCATCCGGGTATAGAACTTTACTGAGGTTTGAAAGCTCAACCTTTCTTTTTCCGACTTTTGCTATTTGTGTATCTTTAGCCAAAAAATTAATACAAAAATCTCAATAGTTGGTTTAATAAACAATTGAATTTTGGGTTAGGTGGTATTTCATTGAAAGACGTGCAGCAAGTCCTATTTCTTGAAAGTAATAGATAGGTCTTTACATATTTTTTTACATAAAAAGTTCCCTATCTCTCTATGTCTGGGTATTGCAGAAGTTTTGTTTCCTGTAGGGTTATAATAAATTGTATGATTCCCGCCCTCTCTTAAAAATTTACATCCTTGTTTTTCGATAAGCTTTATCAATTCTTTTCGTTTCAAAGACTAACTAATATTTTCTCACGCAAAAGTTTTCTTCTGCTAAAGGATTTTCTGGAAAGCTCTTTGTTAGCTTCAATAATTAAACTAATAGCTTCTTTAAGGTTTTCTCTGGCTTCATCTATAGTTTTGCCTTGGGTATTAGCACCCGGGAGCTCTTCTGCATAAGCAGCATACATATCGCCATCTTTAACAAAAACGGCTGTATAAGTATTTAAAATTTTTTGTTTCATTCGTGGACAGGGCCGGAATCGAACCGGCGACACACGGCTTTTCAGGCCGTTGCTCTACCAACTGAGCTACCTGTCCTTGGTTTTAAAGTATTTTTAATTAGAACCGGCGACACATCCCGCCTTGCGGGATTGCTCTACCAACTGAGCTACCTGTCCTGTAAAAAAATCTAATATCTACAAATTTAACATTTTTTTACTTTTTTAAAAAGATTAAAAAATGCACTCAACTTTATTCACATGACCAAAATTGGTACGTGCCATATTGAATATGAATTTAGATCTTATTTAGATAATTCTTGCCCCTGTCCACAAAAAAAGGAGCATTTGCGCTCCTTTTCGTTTAACTTTTTTTATGTTTGGTTAAAAATCAGCACCCAGTGATATGTAATAAGTCGGCTTAGAAAATGTTTTAAAATTATACGACCATGCTACATCAAATTTCAAGGGGAAGTACAGCAGGAAGATTCTGGTTCCTACACCAATACCCATTAACAAATCTTTTGTCTGAACCCCCTGGCTTGTTCTCTGGAAAAGCTGCAGCCTTTTATTATCCGTCCATACCGTTCCAAGGTCCATAAATGCCACTCCCTGAATATTCTGGAAGGCAAACGGCAGCGCCCCGAATACCAAATATCTGAAAAGCGGGAAACGAAACTCATTATTCATTAATAAAAACTTGGAACCGGAACGAACGTTATAGTTATACCCTCTTAGAGGAAGTACCGGAGTTGAAAAAGCGAAATCCCTGATTTCTTCTATCGGCAGGTCGTCATTTTCTATTGAGTAATTAATCCAGTTCTCGGTTCCGCCGAGATAAAAGCGCTGGGGATTTTTCCCGACACTAAAACCGCCGTTAAGACGCCATACAAAATTGTAATCCTCAACTAATTTAAAATAGGTTCTGTAGTCTAAAATGGTGCTGAAAAACTCAACTCCGCTGCTTCCGATTTTCGGAGTTCCGAGCATTGTAATGTTGTATCGCGTTCCCCTTACAGGCGCTGTGTAGCCGAATAAAGTGTTGTCATGAACGTAGCTTGCGATTGGCAGGACAAAATCAAGTTTTTCGGTAGGCTCAAGCGGATTGTCGAGGTTTTCCTTCGATAATCTGCTGAATGCCAGCGCTCCGTCAATTCGGTTAAACCTGCTCAGCGGGTATGACATATTAACGTTAAGGCCGAACTGCCTGTATCTGTAAAGCTGGGCGGTAGAAAATGAGCTGCCAAGCAAAAGGAATCTTGCTGAGTGATATGCCTCAATTCCGTAGTCAATTCGTTTTGGCAGGTAGTAGTATGCGAATGCGTAGTCGCTGTTTTTAAGGTCAAGCACAAGACTTGTTGCAACGTAAATCCGGTGGTTGCCAAGAACATCGCTGAATGCCATTTGAGCTATACCCTGCACGCCGTAAAAACTGCTGTAATTAACGTTACTGTAAATTATATCAGGAGAAAACTTAATTTTGTATTTGTTGACTTTGAAGCTCCCGTCTTCGTTTATATTATCCGTTAGCTGAAACTTCGATTTAACTTTCTTCTCTTTCAGCTTAATATTGTTAGAAGCAAGTTTTTTAGAAGTATCCTGCGAGCCGGGTTTTAAATCAATACCTATGTTTTCCCCGTATACGGAATAGTTTTTATCGTCCTTATTATCGTCAAAAATCAAGCTTTGGGTGCTGTCAACATTTTTTTCAAAAAAATCAATATTTTCTGCTGATTTTAAACTATCATCTTTAATTTCACTTTTATCGGCTTTTTCGATTGAAGTTGAATTTGCTGTATTTTCTTTTGATTTCTCATCAAGCATTCTTTGAACAAATTCAGTATTTGGAAGTTCTTTGAGCTTCAGGTCGATTTCAAACGGGTTTTCAAGATAAAAAATATCGTACCCGCCCTTATTTAACGACGTAAATGCTAATCTTTTTCCGTCTCCGGAGAGTGAAATTTGGCTTATCGGGTCAATTGAGTTTGTTATAGGTCTTTCTTCGCTTGTCTCCAGGTCCCGAAACCATATATTATTTATTCCGTTTTTATCTGAGATATATAAAACTTTTTTCCCGTCAGGCGAAGTTAGAACACTTGATTCGTTTGAATATTTTTCATCAGTGAATTTATTTAAGGTTTTAGTATCCATATCATAAACATACAAGTCTTTTTCGGAGTAGTCATAATCTGCCATTTCAAATTCATGAGGTATATTGTTTAAGTTCGTATAATCACCTCTGTCGGAGGTAAAGTATATTTTTTTACCGTCATTAGACCATGTTGGCTCTAAATCAGAAAATAAATCGTTGGTAATCTGTTCGAGTTTTTTAGTTTTTAAATCATAAACCCAAATGTCCGACTGTTTTGAATTATCTCCTCTGAGCACCAATGAGTTGTTATTTGGATTCCAATTGACGGAGAAAATTCCGTCGAATTTTATAGGAAGTTCTTTCTCATCATCACTTTCAACGTCGATAATGTAAACGGCATCCTTGTCTCCGCTTTTAACAGAGATAGCGATTTTCTTTCCGTTTGGAGACCAGCACAAACCTGGAGCCAAAAGGTGAAGCTCTTCAAAATCAGCCGTTGCGTTTCCGCTGATTAGTTTTTTTATAATCCTTTTTGTTTTTATGTTAGCTATGTACACATCGAAGTAATCGTCTCTGTTAGAAATATAGACTATTTTATCGCCTTTTGGAGAGATTGACGGAGCAACGTTATAAAATCCATCTCCTTTTCTTGAGTTGGTTAAACGGATTGCAAAGTCACTCAGCTCCTGCCTTGTATTTATATCGGGCCAATAAGCCTGCTTTAATGATTTATGCCATTTTTCGCTAAGCTCATCCAAATCCTTTTTATATACATCATAAAATCCGTCATATACATCGCCGACGGCTTTTATTTGCTGCATCAGGTCGCCGATTTTCTCTTCACCATATTCATCCGCAAGCCAGGCAAAGAAGCTTTGTCCGCCCCGGTAAGACAAATAACCGTTTACATATTCTATCGGTGGAAGATAATCATAAATCACCGCATCTCTGATGAACATGTCATTATCCTTATCATTTCCGTTTAGTGACTGATATTCAGCCATACCCTCGCTGAACCACGTTGGAAACTGAAGCCGTATGTTTTGTGATATGATGTTCTGCAATGAGCCGCCGTAATACATGTCATTCATATATGCATGAAGCATTTCATGGTGTATAACGTGTCTGAATTTTGAGTAATCCCCCTCAAAAGGTATGACTATTCTGTTTTTAAAAAGTTCGGTCACACCGCCGACGCCTTCGGGAAGATATTCATCCACAGCGTTATTTTGCTGAAACTCATTATGTGAATTGAAAACAATTATGGGTATTCTGTTTTTTATATCATAACCTATATTGTTCTGGAGGCTTACGAGGGAGCTTTCTGCTGCTACAGCTGTGAACTGTGCTATATATTCTCCTCCCTGGGTGAAGTAAACATCAAAATGTTTTGACTGGATAAACTTCCAGTCAAAAACCTTGTATTGGACTTTATTCTGTCCAAACTGAGAATATGAATTCGAACTTAATATTAAAATAAAAATGGCTAATAAAAGGCTGAAAAGCTGATTTTTAGACTTCATGTTATTTTTTGATAATGCCATTTTTTTGGAATGAATTTCAGATAATATTATTAAATATTAACTTAAAATATATAACATTTTTAAGGTATAGAAGTGCCTCTAAAATCACTTCTTTTTATAATTTTTATTTTTATCATTAGCTTTGCTTAAAACATTATACAATAAAATTAATTAAAATTGCTAAATCAAAGTGTAAATTTTTGTAATTGCCAGCATTAAATAATTAAATTGATTCAATCTGCGACTTTTTTAAAAACTCAATTGTTCAATGATAAAAATAGTATATGTATTTTAACCTTTGCGCGATATATTTTGCGCTTTTGGGGATTTACTAATTGACCTTCCACAGACAAGAAACCAAATTTACGTGCGGTCCAGCGTCCGTTCGAAACTCCCTGCTGGCGATGGGATATGTATTTTCCGAAAGGAGAATAAGGGAGCTCGCAGGCTCACACAGAGAAAAAGGGACAAGCGAAAAGAAGATTAAAAAGGCGCTAAGGAACCTTGGGTTCCGTTTTAAAGAATTCTACAATAAATCAGAGGCTGCATTTAAGCAAAGGGTAACATATAATCTAAAGAAAGGCAACAAGCTTATAATTCTAACCGACCACGAAGACCACTGGGTTAGTGCAATTGACTATGAGAATAAGCATGTGACAGTAATTGACCCGGAGCAGAAAAGAGTGAAGATTCACTTAACTCCGAAAGCACTATCAAAATGGTGCCTGAATTTTAATAAAAGAACAAAACAAACTTATTATTACGGCATTATTATTCTAAAGCCGGAGGACTGATTGTATTTGGTTCAAGGTTTCTGTTTGGGACTCCTAAGCCGCCTTAACCTCCTTTGTCGGGTAGCTTTCTGGATATAAAATACATTTAACCATGTGCGAGGTTTGGTTCAGCGAAGCAAGCACTGGGCGTATGTGCTCGCACTCACCCTTTTTGATTTTAGGACATCGGGGATGGAAATAACATCCTGTCGGTACGTTTGCAGGAGAAGGAACATCACCTGTCAGGATAATCCTGCTTCTTTTTTTCTTTGGGTCGGGGATTGGAACCGCAGAAAGCAATGCTTCCGAATACGGGTGTTTTGTATTTGCATACAGTTCTTTGCAGTCGGCGATTTCAACAATTTGCCCTAAATACATAACAGAAACCCTGTCGCTTATATGCTCTACGACCGATAAATCGTGCGAAATGAATAAATATGTAAGGTGCAGCTCTTTCTGTAAATCCTGCAGTAAGTTTATAATTTGTGACTGGATAGATACATCAAGTGCGGAAACAGGCTCATCGCAAACGATAAACTTCGGCTCAACCGATAACGCTCTTGCGACACCAATTCTTTGCCTCTGTCCGCCAGAAAACTCATGAGGGTATCTTCTTGCATGAAGCTTTGATAATCCGACTTTCTCAAGCAGTTCGTTTACTCTTTTTTCAGCCGCCTCGCCTTCTGCAATTTCGTGGAATTTTAGAATCTCGGTAATCATACCGCCGACTGTCATCCTTGGATTGAGTGATGAGTAAGGGTCCTGAAATATTATCTGCATGTCTTTACGTACTTTTTTAAGCTCCTTCTGATCCATTTGTGTGACATCTTTGCCTTCAAAAAAAACGCTTCCTGCTGTAGGTTCGATAAGCCTTAAAATTGACCTGCCTATAGTAGTCTTTCCGCAGCCAGATTCTCCAACTAATCCAAGGGTTTCTCCTCTTTTAATCTGGAAAGAAACATCATCTACAGCTTTTACATAACCGACGGTTTTTGAGAAAAGTCCTCTTTTTATGGGAAAGAATTTCTTGAGATTTTGAACCTCCAGCAGGATTTCCGACATATTTTAATTACTAAGTTTATATTAGTTTAATATTGCAGAAGCGTTAACAAATATATGTTTTAGGTTAAAGAATTTCAATGTTAATTGAAACTTTTATTTAATTTATAGCTTATAAAGTTTAATTAGATAGGTCATTTGGCTACCATATAACAGTTAGTCTTGACCATTTCTAAAAATTTAGATAATTTGAGTATAAATCTTTAGAAATTTAAGCAGCTATTCAATATAGAGTTATAAATCTTACCCGTTTCATTTTGTATCCGAAAATAGTTGGTAAGTACTTTAATTTTTTTTCCTTTATATTGGTATGGCTCCTGCTCTCACAATTTACTTACTCACAAAAAATACAGGTAGATGCGGGTGAAGAACCTGAATATTATTCTAATATTGTAAAGCTGTACGCACCAAGCGAAGATGCATTTATAGCATTGCAGTATCTCGCCGCTCCTTACATAAATAAACACAGCTGGAAAAAAGCAATCAAGTTTTATGAAGACAATAAATTCAAGTTTCCCAACCATACTGAAACTATTGATAAAATTATTGAGCTGCTCAAGGCACCTGAAAAGGGTATAAAAATATACAACATGGGCGGAAATATAAACTCTCTTGGAAGGGAATACGGGCCGGTACTTTCTCCCGATATGAAGAAAATCTATTTTACGGGGCGGGAAAGAGAAGATAACTTAGGCGGTGAAGATGTTTTTATTTCTTATTATGTAAATTACAGATGGACAATCTCAAAACCGCTTCCTTCCAAGATTAATACTGAAAGCAATGAATATATAAACAGCATTTCTGCCGACGGTAATACTCTGGTATTATTCGGAAACTACATAAACGCACTTGGAAGAGGCGATAATTTTTATATCGAGAAAACTAAAAACGGATTTTCCGATATTATGCAGTACCCTGAGCCTATTAATTCAAAATGGTGGGATGCAGATGCTTTTTTAACTGCTGACGGAAAGGCGATAATATTCTCTTCCGAACGTCCCGGCGGAGTGGGGCAATATAAACCTAAAGGTGACTATCACCACGGAATGTATTGGGGCAATACTGATTTATATGTAGTGTTGAGAGAACCCGACGGAAGCTGGAGCAAGACAACGATAAATCTTGGCCCTGTAATTAATACATCTTACACGGAACGCACTCCTTTTTTACACCCAGACGGGAAGACTTTATATTTCTCTTCTGACGGACATCCCGGCTTAGGGAAATCCGATGTGTTTAAAACTGTTAGGCTGAGTGATACATCCTGGACTGAGTGGAGCGAACCCGTAAATCTAGGAAAGCAAATAAACACAGCGGAGGAGGACTGGGGATATAAGATTTCAACGGACGGAAAGCACGCTTATTTTTCTACAGTAAATGATATGGGTTTCGGTGAAGAAGATATTTATTATGTTGAGCTTCCGGAGGAAATACAGCCCGTGAGTGATGTTGTCACGGTCACAGGCAAAGTTCTCGATGAAAAGGGTAATCCCGTTGATGCAACTATAAGATGGGAAGATGTTGAAGCCCTAAAGGAAGTGGGTGTTGCTAAAACCGACCCTGAAACCGGTGAATATTTCATTGCTCTGCCGATTGGTAAATATTATGCTTATTATGCCGATGTCAAGGGATATTACTCAACTATTAATTATATGGATTTAACTGCCGCCAAAGCTTACGAAGAGGCTACAATTGATGTGAGTCTAATATCAATTGATGAGCTTAAAAACACAGGTAAAGCCATAAAAATAGAGAATATTTTCTTTGATTTTGGAAAATTCGATTTAAAGCCCGAGTCTTACGAGGCATTGAATCTTTTATTTAAATTTATGACCGTTAATGATGAGCTTCACGTTGAAATAAATGCTCACACTGATAATGTAGGCAGCGACCATTTTAACCAAACGTTATCAGAACAAAGGGCAAATTCTGTTGTACAGTATCTTATTCAGAAGGGGATAGGTCCCTTAAGATTGGAACCGCACGGATACGGCGAATCGACACCGGTTGCAGATAACGATACCGAAGAAGGAAGAGCTCTCAACAGAAGAGTTGAGTTTCGTCTGAAAAAGTAACATACTTAGAAATTCTATTTCTTCCCCGATTGTTCTTAAATGTATATGATTAAGTTAATTACATTTACTTTTCTCTTGTTATTTAACACCTTATCTTTTGCTCAGCGTGATTTGGAAACAATTACATCAGAAGAAGAGCTAAAGCAGTTTATTTATCTTACCGCACCTCAGGAAGACGCATTTGTAGCTGTTCAAAGGCTTGCTAAACCTTACATAGATAAAAAAGATTGGGAGGCGGCAGCTAAAATATTTTCAGCCTACCGGGAGTGGTTCATAGAAAATGTTGATAGAACTGACTTGATAATCGACCTTCTTAAATCCACACCTCAGAATCTTGAAGTTACGAACATAGAAACAATTAATACTTCCAAAAGCGAGTATTTCCCCGTGCTGACAATTGACGGGCAAAGAATGTATTTTACTTTTGCTGAGGGGAAAAAAGGAGGCGAGGATATTTATTATTCACAGCGTATTGCAAATACTTGGATTAAGCCAAAGAATATGGGGGCACCTTTCAGCACAAGTGAAAATGATGCTGTAAACAGTGTGTCTGCTGACGGGAATATTCTGGTGTTGTTTGGGAGCTATAAAGGCTTCGTTGGCGGAGGAGATAATTTCTATGTTGAAAGAACC
>Ga0326597_10004844_pt1 | contig 18808 bp, 14 predicted proteins | sample RVTome_12_FD_203789 | JGI IMG/M metagenome (GOLD analysis project Ga0326597, IMG submission 203789) | Soil microbial communities from uranium-contaminated site in the Upper Colorado River Basin, Wyoming, United States - RVT100D185 | ecosystem: Environmental > Terrestrial > Soil > Contaminated >... | reverse complement strand
GAACGATTTGGTAAAAAAAGAGAGGTAATCCTTCCTCGATATCGTAATCGCATGATGTTCTGATCCAATAAGGTGTGACGTTTTCTTCGCATCTTCCAGCTCATTAAATTCACCGTTTCCTTCGAAGCCGATGCTAAATGATTTCACAGGTAAGTTGGACTGAGCTTTCATCAGGCTTCCAATCACCGCCGAATCGATTCCACCACTTAGTAATAAGCCAACAGGAACATCACTCACCATCTGCCGTCGGACTGCATTCTCAAGGAGAAGTTGATACTTGCGGATGGCGTCTTCTTCAGAAATGACCGTGTCGGTCTGCGGAGAATAATCGGAATAGGCTGCAGTTGATACGCTTCCATCAGAAGCGACCTTCAGGTAATGGCCGGCAACGAGCTTGCAGACACCCTTAAACAAAGTTTGAGGAGCCGGGTTGTAACGGAAGGTGAGAAACGAATTCAGGGCCTCGTAATCTATCTCAGCCTTAATTGAATTGTCTTCGAGAATGGCCTTGATCTCAGAACCGAACACCAGAGAACCATTTTGTAAGTGATAATAGAGAGGTTTGACCCCAAACTGATCCCTTGCCAGTATGAGTTCTCGTGACTCTAAACGAAACATTGCCAACGCAAAAATGCCATTCAATCTGGCGAAGGCTTTGTCCCCATCAGCTTTGTAGAGTTCGAGGACTACTTCCGTATCCGAAGAAGTTTGGAACGTATGCCCCTTCGTCTCCAGGTCTTGCCGGAGTTCGCGAAAATTATAGATCTCACCATTAAAAACAATGCAGTACTTACCGGTCTGATCGAACATGGGCTGGTGACCGGTGGAGAGATCGATGATGCTAAGCCTCCTATGCACAAACCCAACCCCGGCTCGGTCAAGTCGGAACGCACCCTCATCATCAGGTCCGCGGTAAGCAATACATGCAGACATCCGTTCAAGCAACCCTGGGTCTACAGGTTGGTAAGTTTGATAATTGAACTTTCCTGCAATGCCACACATCTATTTTTCCGACATTCTCTTAAACAATGATGTAAGGGCAAGGAACATTGGTGCTTGTGGCCACCGGAGATACGGCACTGAATTGCGCCCACCCCAGACGTAAACTCGATTCGTGAAATTTCCTTCCGGCATTTGAAAGGAATCGCAAGCAATGTGGGCAAGGCGCATGGCAAATTCTAATGCTCCAGGAATAGCATCATTTAACACAACTCCCAGGTATATCCCTTCAGCGAAATCGTAACACTCAGTCTTCACTAGGCTGATTCGTCGCACATGTGCATAGGGCTTTGGCATGTCATGAGTATCAAACAAATTCTCACGATAAAACCCGTACCCTTTTTGAATCGCTCTCCCGATATCGGGAGCTCTCATGTGCTCATTTATCTTGCAAAGATTCTTCAACACGAAGGAGGTGTGAATGTTATCTACGAATTCGTTGTGTTGGCGCCCTGGTTCATAAAACCATGAACCATCCTGATGTTGTTTGCCCAGAACAAACTGTAAATTTCTGATTGCTTTTTTCTTCCATCGTTCATCACCAAACCGTTCAAAAGCATCGAGAAGCAACGCTGACCTGTAGGCATTTGCATTGACCACCATACTCTTATCAAGAGGAGTATAACTACACGCTGATGCAGTGCCGGAGAGATAAGTATCATGAAGATCATTCGCGACAAAATTTGCAATTGAGTGAAGGATATCAAGCAGTTTTTTGTCGTTCGTAACACCGTGCAGTCTGGCGAATGCCTCGTAACAATATGGAATAGTTGTAATGAGCGGAGTGTCCTTCGGAATCGCACCAATCACACTCTGCCAATCGAATGGATAGCCCCAAGCATTGCCCGAGTAACCAGAAATGCTACTTTTCTCAAGTTCTGCTGCGAGATTCTTTGCCAAGACTAGGTATTCCTCATTAGCAGTTGTCTCATAGAGATTAATATACCCGATGATAAGCTGCGCGTTAGCGATTGGATAAATCTTCTTCTTGAGAAACAATCGTGCTGCTCGAGGGAAGAGCAAATCAATCCCAAGAATAGGGACGACTAATAGGACCCCCAGGATGCGGTTGCGATAATACAAACGCCTTACAAACTTCCCGTACGTAGTGCTCCAAAGATCGTACGGATCATGACTAGCAATGCCATGATGATGAAGCCATCGCAAGAAAGAACTAATAGAAACATTCAAAGTATCCATCAAGCCCGTGCTGTCCTCAACGGACTGACCAATCATATTCTTGCTTTCGAACATGCCTCTCCTGAACCACTAGTTCATTGATGCCGTTCGTTCGTCACGAACCCACTCGCAGAAACGGTGAATGCCATCCTCTATTTCAAACTGAGGAGAGTAGCCGAGAATTGATCGCGCCTTGCTTATGTCAGCAAATGTGACCTCAACATCCCCCTTCTGCATTGGCTGCCTCTGGATATTAGCCTTAATACCCAGCTCTTTTTCGATAACGTGAATGAGATCGATGAGCCTGATCGTAGAGGATTCTCCTAGATTGATTACTTCGTATCCGGTAACCTTTGTTGTCGCCATTTCGAGACCGTGTACGATATCGTCAATGAATGTGTAATCCCGACATGAACTTCCATCACCGAATAAAGTGATCGGGAGACCGTCCAGTACTTTCTGAACAAACAGATAAATGGCCATGTCGGGACGCTGCCGAGGACCGTACACGGTAAAGAACCGAAGACAAAAGATATCAAATCCATATAGATGACAATATGTGTGACAAACGAGTTCCGCCGCTTTCTTTGAAGCTGCATAAGGAGAGATCGGTTCGTCAACAGAATCGAGTTCCGAGAAAGGAACCTTCCTCGAATTACCATAAACGGACGAAGAAGAGCCAAATATTAGTTTTGTTGTTCCAGCGAGCTTCATGGCTTCTAGAAGCCGTAGAGTGCCGGTTACATTCACATCATAATAAAGCGCAGGTTGCTCGATCGAAGGACGCACACCAGCTCTAGCAGCGAGGTGAACAACAACATCAATTTTCTGGTGAGAGAAGGCTCGCTCCAATGCCTTTTCATCGCGGACATCCCCTTCGAGAAGTGTGAACTTTGGATGCTGGACCAGGCCGAGAATATTCTTCCGCTTGATAGTAGGAGAGTAATAGGAGTCAAAACTGTCATAACAAACAACGCTATGGCCTCGCGAAATAAAATGCCCACTAAGATTCGAGCCAATGAACCCCGCACCACCCGTAATAAGTATTACCATAAATGTGTAATTCCTTGCCTAAAACATCTGATTGCAATACATTGCTTACATAGTAAAGAAAGGCATACTATCTCTTCTTAAGCACAAAACCGACTGAAGTGAGACGATGGAATTTCCCGAAATCCTCAAATCCTGAACCATATCCAAAGGCAAAATAAAAATCAGGTGGGACAAAGAAGGTTTCTTGATCGCACAGTATATCATCACGAGACGGGATAATCCCCGGACTTTGCATTTCCATGCCATGAGCTATTAGGTATTCGATGTCGTCCTTATAGTACCAGCCCTCTTTTCCCCAATCATATTTGCCGCCGTAAACAACATTTGCATCGAGGATCGTATCATAGGTACAAATCATCAGTCCACCCGGCCTGAGCACTCTAGCCATCTCGTCTAGGCATTTGATATGAAATGAGGGGTTCTCCTTGTGCTCAATAACGACATGCTCCATAACCGAGATACATGTCACTGCATCAAATGATCCAGCCTCTGACGCTATTTTCTCCATTCCACCATTGAGGAAGTTCATCTGCTTTGCGTGTTTCTTGATATAGGAATCTGGAATGCCATAGCCTACTCGTTGTGGGTTCTTCCCAACAAAGTAGTCCAACCCGTAGGCTGCAAAGCCCATTTTCTTGATTTCCAGCGGAAAACCGTTTACACCACAACCACAATCGAGCACCTTCGCTCCCGAAGGGAGCGCGATCTGTAGGTTTTCCGCAACCCATGGATACTCCCACCCACGTGTTCCCATCCGAAAAACTTCTGTGGGAAGAGGTACTACCTGTTTCATATGCGTAGATTTGATGGGACCCTTTCGAAGAATAATTCGCGCTGTGTCTTCAACAACTGTCCGGACTCGATTGGTCGCGGACGGCGAGAACTTTCCCAATGGCCAAAGCCCCTTTTTCTGGTATTCAATCATTTGAGAAGTTTTCGCGTAGTCTATCATAAAATGATCTATGCTCGTCCAAGGAGTGAGCCATAAAATGAGTCCAGCTTTTGAGCCTGGATCTCCCAGGATATCAGTTCTTCTGCTAATCGCCTGGCATTGGCTCTTCCATTTTTCAATTTGCTTCGATCCTGAGCTAAAGCGATAAACTCTTTCTGAATTGATTGAGGCGACCACTCGACGTTAATGAAGGCGTCCGGGGATGCTCGCATATAGAATTCTATCTCGCCGAATGGATTTGCAACGACAGGCCGTCCAGCCGCGAAGTAGTCACCCACTTTATTTGGCCATCTTGCTTTATTCACCAGAGTGTCCTTTGAAAGCAAAACAAAAGCATCGGCACAACTCAGAAGGTCGGAGTACTGTTCATAGTCTATCCAGCCGAATTCAAAATACTCAGACCCAAGCGAGTATTTTGTTCGGGCTTCAAGGCTTAGTCTTCTCCCTGTACTAAACCAGCAAATTGATTTCGATTCCTTTAGCACTCGAACAGCATGGAGAAACGGTTCAAGATCGAGAAGCTCGTGGTCGTTGATTCCAACAAAGCCAAACACAAGGGAATCTTCGGGAATACCAAACTTCTTTCTGTTCCTTCGATCAGGAACATATTGAATAGTCCTTGTGTCAGCCCCGCCATGGAGTATGAGTATTCGTTCTTCAGGGACACCGATATCCTGTGCTCGCCCTTTCGTAAATTCAGATAATGCAATAACTCCATCAGCGATTTTTTTGTTATGTACCTCCGCCCAAGAGTCGTAGATTCCGAGAATGGCGCGATACCACCACTGTTGATCATCCTGTATTCCTCCTTTGCCAAAGTAATCCCACCATTCTGAGATATAGGTCGAATGTCTAAAGAAGCGGTGAACCGTGCATGGGATACCAGACGATGGCCTGTGACCGCTGTCTGACTGTACAATGTCATATTTATGAAAGAGAACGTAGGCAGACTTTAGCAGTATATTTAGAGGGCCGATGCCGCCTTTGCGAATGGACCTAGGGACAACATCCGGAAACGAAACAATCTCAACACCGTCCCTTTCCTCACGTCTCAGAGGAAACGTAAACTCTCCTCGCTGACTGGTGAGGAGAGTAACATCATGGCCAAGAGCTGCTAGTTCTCTCGCCAGCATGAATGTCCTGCCAAAGCCATCACCATCTTTGATGCCATAGTGTGAAAACAAGATTCGCAGGCTACCCCTGTTGAATAGCATCATAGTTTAACGGAAAACAAATCTCCTAACAAACCCAAGGATAATCTTTGCCAGGTGTAACAAAAGGTAGCGTCTGTAAGATTTCCCATAGAGAAGCTTGCAGTAGTTCTTCAGCGACTTGTAATGATTAGCCGACTTCAGCGACGAAAAGCTTCTAACAAATCCCCTTACAGTTGGCTTTGATGTCACTGTACCTAGACCGGAAAGTTCCTGGTGCGAGAGCACCTTTGCTTTATAGTCAAGATATACTCTGTAGCCTTTTCTCTGCGCCCGAAATACCAGTTCGGTATCTGCGTGATAATGCGGGAGCTTCCCAGCATTGTATAGTCCAACATCCCGGAATACCGATACTGGAAAAAGCACACCCTTGCCCGAAAGTGAATCTACTTCCACTACATCCAGATCGTCCTGCAGCTTTTCTCCCCATTCGTTGATTCTGTGGTGCATCCGTCTGAAGAATATACCTCCTTTGACTTTATAAGCCGAAGGCTCAATGCGTTCAGGTTCCGAGAAGAACACATTCAAGGCGCCAATAATGGCATGCGGGTATTTTTCCGCGGTCTGCGCCAAACGCTGCAACGTGTCCGGCAACAGTTCCGTGTCGTTGTTGAGTGTGAATATGAAGTCATTATTTCCTGCGTGCGAAAGAGAATAACTCACAGTCAGATTGGTTCCACCTGTCCACCAGAGATTGCCATCTCCCGAAAGAACAACCACGTCGGGAAATCGCTTTGTGATAATCCCCTGGGTATTATCAGTGGAACCATCATTACAGATCACAACACAAACATTTTTGTATGCCTGCTTCTTGATGCTCTCAATACAACTGATGGTTTTGTCAACTCGGTTGTGAACCGGAATGCAAATATTAATCATCTATCCATGTATAATTGGAGATACCGATCTGCCATCATTTTAATGGTAAATTCTCGCCTCACCTTTTCTACAGACAGTTCTGACATCTCGCGGAGCAGGGGCATATCTGTGGTGAGCTGCTTCACGCGGTGCTGGAATGCGCTGCAATCCCTGTTCTCCACAATAAACCCATTCTTATTATGGTCTACTATCTCAGAAACACCCCCAACATTGAAGGAAATTACTGGCGTTCCGCATGCCATACTTTCGATCAGGACGTTAGGGAGATTTTCTGCCGTGGAAGTAAAGGACAAGAAGTCCGCGGCTGAATAAGCATCAACCATCTTGGCTACATTGTTGATGTCTCCTATATGCTCGAACTTCACGTGCCGGAATCCTGTTGGTGGCCGCAACCTGCCTTTGCCAACTAGTAGCACTGTTATCTCTACTCCATCCGATTCAAGTCCCTCTAAGATCCTGATGAACTCAGCAGTTCCCTTTCTCGGATCTTCCAAAGAGTTTGATACAAATATGGTAAACGGGCCTGAATGCTGAAGTCCCAGCTTTTTTCTCGCCAACTCTTTCGGCCCGGGGGAGAACACCGTTTCGTCGATTCCATTCGGGATATGATGCTTTTGAAAATTCCTAAACAAAGGACTTCTCACAGCCTTCTCATAGAGCCATCGCGAGGGGCAAACAATCGATATGTTCAAATCATTATAGATGCGCTTCTTGTGTTTCCAAAGAAACCTGGTTGTATCGAATTGCAATTTTGGATAATCGTCAAGATATGGGCACTTTCCACATCCAGATAACCAGCGTTGACAATCTTTCGAATGGGAACAATTTCCCGTAAATGCCCACATATCGTGAAGAGTCCAGACGATTCGCTTGGCGCTTAGAGATTTCAACCCTCTAAGAGAAAAGTAACCTCCGTGTAGGTTATGAAGATGGATGACTTCAGCGTTGGCAATTCGCTCGTCATAGCCAAGGAATGATGAACTAGCATACCCAAGGTAGGGATAAGATAATGCATCGACGGCCCTCCCAATGCTAGTGTCCATTGTCCAAAGAAATTTATTCTCAATTATCTGGCCCACGTTCCGCTCATTGCCTACTTTTCTCCAGCAGAGGAATCTTGCGTCGACGCCATTCGCGATGAAATGTTGATGCAACCGGAGAGCCGCCAATGCTGCCCCTCCAATTTCATCAAAGGTATTGATTTGCGTAACTCTCACGCGTTTGATCATGAACCGGCACCACTTGGCAAAGAATTCACTGGTCAAGCCTTACTTGCAACAAGAAAAATATTGTTTGCCCCTACGCCTAAGAACTGTAGAACGAAGTTAGCAATCTCGATCGCAATTGATACAGGCAACAGTATCATGTTAATTGGAAATCTCTTCTTCATCACATATCCAAGCCGCCCACCATTAAGAAGTGGAATTGGTTTGATTGAGTAGAACTTCTTCATTCGTTTTGTTTCCAACCCATGTAATGCCAATAGCCGTTTGAGTTGGCGTACATGAAACCCGTGAAAGTGACCCCCAAGAGGTTCAAAGCACCAAGTTCGAACAAAACGCTCTTGTTCTTTCTTGCTCACAAATCCTAGCATGTAACGCAATAACTCATGCAGTCTCTTACCAATAGAATGATATCCGAGTTTGCTTTGGCCCCAATACGTCCAAATAGAACCCGAGTAAAGTGTTGTCGTTAACACAAATATTCCGTTTGTGCTAAGAACCCGGGTTACCTCCCTTATCGCCGATGACACATTTTCGATGTGTTCAAGAACCTCTGTCGAAAAAACAATATCAAAGTAGTTATCGTCGAATGGAAGCCGGTCGGCAGGGCTCACAGAAACGGAGTCGTATATGCCAAGAACCCGGCATCTTTCCACCGAGTCCTCAGAAATATCTACTCCATGCACTCGTCTATCAAGTTCGGAGAGAATTGAGCCATACACGCCATTTCCACATCCAAGGTCCAACACGTTCGCAGCGCGCACATTCTTAATACTCCCGCGAAGAAGCGGCGAGATACATGGAAACGAGACTTTTGTCCAATAGCCTTTGAGAGTATCAAAGTAATCTGTCGAGTAGTCAAAGTTCATCGGCGGTGGAAAATATGATTCACGCTGATTGATTTCAACCGGTCTGAGAGGTTGTGTCAGGAACCAATGGTTCTTTTCTTGTTCGTCGTGCTGTTTTTAACACGCTTGCCGCAAATCCGATGTAGAACCAAATCAGGTGTTGGTATTGCACTTGTCTCAATATGTCAATCTTGTATTGATCGATTAGAAAGGCTACGAAAAATAGAAACAAGCCCACAGATGCAAAACGAAGGTGCGACGCGACAGATTTCCTAACCCCTGCCGAGAAGAGGCGAAATGTTGTAACCACGATGAGAGAGACGAATAGGATACCTCCAATCCAACCATAGTAAAATGGGAGCGCAAGATATAAAGAGTGAGGTGCAACGCCAATGAAATTTTGTTCCATGAAATAGCCCGGGCGCATGCCAAGGCCTGTCAGCGGAATCTCTGATAGTTTTGGGATCACCTGGTCCCAAATACCGATGCGGGTACCTGGCACGCCGCCTACAAAAGCATCGCCTCCGGTTAACCTCTGATACACCCCTGTAAGCTCTACAAACTCCGGAAAGAGAACCAATGGCATGAGAAACAACAACGGAACAAAGAATACTTGCAGCTTCATTTTTGTATGATCAAGGAATCTTGTGAGCAACAAACCACCAAGATAGGCGAATGGAAGAAGCAGAATGGGGCCACGATTCAACGTGTTAAAGACAATGAACAAGGAGCAGAAAGCAACCACCGCTATAGTCCTTGCTCGCATAATCCGATCGCGATAAAAGAAGAATGGGAGGAGAAAGAGGAAGAACAGCAATCCATATTCGCCCGTTAGCTCAAAATGATAGAAAGTACCAAGGGGGCGCACAAGGGCAGAGAGCAAAGCGCCGGCATCATCTGACTGCGCCGGCAATAATTCTCCCATCGGTCCGAGATCCCGATTGCTCGGCGGAAGGAATGCCACATAGGAACTTGGGGCAATAAAGGAGAACCGTTGGTTGATCGTGACAAGAGCCATATATACAATCATGATGCTTCCAACAACAGCGATGTCCTTTAGTCGCTCCTCACTCAATTCAAATCCCGACACCATTTTGAACGTCACGAATGTTGAGAATAGAATTACCAGCCCATAGAACACCTGGTCGATGTAGGCAAATCCCGTGTGTATATATCCTGCGATCACGTTTATCGCGATGACGAATAGAACAAGTTTGAGCACAGGCCCATCCGGAAATCTTTTCAAAATCCCTGCCCTCAATATATATACAACTCCTGCCAACAGAACTATGTACGAAAGCGTCCCTCCCCTGTTCTCCCCGAGCCAGAAGTGATGACACACAAACAGAATGAGAACAAGATCCCAAACGGAATCCTCATTCTTGAACTGGCGGAACACAATTGCAACGATTGCGATGAACGCTATGGGAGTCAACCAACCGAGATATTCGATCAAAAAGAAATGGGCCAGGCCGACGATAGTGAAGCCTATCACAATAATACGGAGGTACCGCTTCAAATCTTCTCCAGTGAATTATGTGTGTCTTTCGGCGTTCCTCGATAGGGCCAAGACATACTTGTTTACCATGTTCGTTAGGGAGAACGATTGCGTGATGAGGCGATATGACTGTTCGCCCATGCGACGGGTTTGCTCTGGATCTGATAAGAGTGTAATGATCTTGTTTGTCATTGTATCTTCGTCCTCCCACGGAATCAAGTAGCCGTTCTCACCATCGCGAACAAGATGCTTCTCCGTACCGTCGCCCCGGCTACATACGATCGCCAATCCAGCAGCCATCGCTTCGTTGATCGCCAGCCCCCCATAACCCGGAAGAACAAAGCAGCCTGAACTAGCGAGTAACTTCGCAAGTGGTTTCTTTTCACCCACATTTCCTCTAAACTCCACACTCCCAGCCAGAGAAAGCGATTCGCTAAGAGCCTCTAACGAAGAGCGAGCCGGTCCATCGCCTACGATGAGAAGATGTGCGTCGGTGGCTTTGAGACGTGCTCGGGCAAAGGCGCGCAACAGTATGTGTACTCTCTTGCTTTCGATGAGTCTCCCGACAAAGATCACTTGGCCTAGATGTTTCTTTGTTTGGCCGGACTGAACATTCTTGTATTCGTTTTCCATGGTTGATGTATCGACTGCATTTTCCGCAACCGATATCCGCTCATCAGGAATCTGAAACGCGGATTTCCAGAAGTCAGCTGTATGTTGCGAGTACCCAATGAATCCGTCCACGCGAACTTTGTATTGAGTGCCGAGATACCAATGGTGGAGTTTTCTCCGTAGCGTCTTCGATCGGAAACGGTCCCAATCTCCTGTTTGTCGGAACTCATATCCATCACACCCCCACGTAAATAGCCTCACTCCCATCTGTCTCAGCTTAGCAAGAGTCAGGAGATGCCAGAAGTAATACGACAGATAGCTAGATCCTGCAACAAGAACATCGGGTCTTATGGTTAAGATGTACTCCATCAAACCTTTCTGATGTATTCTTCCAAGAAATTTGCTCTGTTCAAACCACTTCACCGTAAATGTTTCACCTTGGAACGTCGGCAGCACCGTGCTGGCCCCATGTATTTCTACATTTGGCGCAATCGCAACAGTAAGGTCAACTTTTCTTCCAAGTTCCGTAAAGAACGGAATACGATATGGAGGGAGCAGCTGTTGCTGCACAACAACCTTAAGTCTTTGTCTGGAACCCAGTTGATCTATGGCGAAATCCTCATGGTGAACAGTTGGTACTGCTTAGCCAAAACTATCTTTGTGGCATGGGTATGTTGTTCTGCTGCCATAGTTCAGTGCAAAAAATCTTCCACGGTGCAGTTGTAAAGGGTTTTGTTCCTTCAACGAATCTGGCAAATCCAGCCAGCGCTGCTTCGCGTTTGAACGGCCCTGTCGTCGCGATGTTCTCAAATCGTTCTTCAAACGCCTGTCGCATCGGCCCCTTGATCCAATTTGGCTCAGCGGTGACAAATCCAAGTTTCGATACGCGGTCACGGATAAGATTAGGGAGGACTCCGCTCAATGCGCGCCGATAAACTTGTTTCGCCACTCCGGCTGAAAGGCGTTGCTCAGGAGGAAGTGAAAATGTATACTCAACGAGCCGGTAGTCAAGGAAGGGAAGTCTTGCTTCAATTGAGAAAGCCATCGCGTTTCTGTCCACCTGACGAAGTATGCCGGGGAGTGAGTCCCTTGTTGTCAGTCTATACAAATGGCGATCAAAACGCGACCCCCCTACTTCGGATTTCCATTCAGGAAGCGATGATAACTCACGAAGAAAAACAGAGTTCATTCGACCTTCCTCATAAAAGTCCTTGTTGAAAATACTTCTTGCCCTCTTCATCGAAGGCATCAGCATCTCAGGAAGCTTGCCATGCAGGAGCTCATGGAGTAGCCCCATCGCTATTTGCCTGTACCCAAGCCCGAAGTTTTCCGAAAGGCCACGGGCTTCGCGCATGACTCCTCCGAAATCAGCGTGCGCAAGAGCATCAGCGAGCAACGATTTGTAGGAAAAAGGGATGTACCCGCCGAGCATCTCATCAGGGCCTTGGCCATCCAATGTGACTGTTACTCCATGTTTCCGTGCCAGACCGTAAACGCACCATCCGGCAAAAATGCTTGTGCTCAAGAATGGCTCGTCCTGATGCCAAATAAGTCGGGTGAGGTCCTCGAGAAGTTGCTTGGGTGTTGGGAGCACGAAGGACGGATCAACATGAGTCTCTTTGATTACAGCTTTTGCATAAGAGGTTTCGTCAAACCTCTCGACATCTGAACTTGCAGTGAATGTCTTTTGCAGGCCAGTAGCGCCCGCGTTCTGAAGCACCTTGTCTACCATGCAGACGATACCACTCGAATCGAGTCCACCTGAAAGACACGAGCCGACTGGCACGTCACTCCTGAGCCTGAGCTTGACTGCATCTTCAAACAACTCTAAGTATCGACGAGCATATTCACCATCGGACCAACCAAACGTCTTTTTTCTGAGATCGATATCCCACCACTTTATCGGGCGCGGCCGCCACGCTGGTGATTGATTTCCCAAAGGTACCAACATATAGTGTCCGCCACGCATATCCATTACTTCGCGCCGGAATGTATGCTCGGAATTGCATCCATAGGTGTCGAATGCAATGAAGTCAAACAGGACCCCCGGGTGCGTTTCCATGTTTACCCATGGGAGTGCCACGATCTGTTTGATCTCCGAGCCGAAAGAAAACCTCTTCTGATCAAAGTGGTAGTAGAAGGGTTTTACACCAAGCCTATCCCTTGCGCAAAACAGAACCGATTGCCTCGTATCCAGCACTGCAAACGCCCACATACCATTGAAGTGGTCTAAGCATTCAACACCCCAACAGTCGTACGCTGCGAGGATAACTTCAGTATCTGTCCTTGTCGAGAAACCATACCCCTTTTGTTCAAGTTCATATCGCAACTCAACGTAGTTGTAAACCTCTCCGTTATAGGTGATCCAGTAAATGCCATCCTTCCATGACATTGGGCAGCGACCGTTTTCAGAGAGATCGATTATCGAGAGTCTACGGTGACCTAGCAGCACGTCATGTTGTCGCTCATCAGACTGCAGTTGCTCCGCTGCCATGAAGAAATTAGCTGACTTGTGAGTCGACTGATATCCAAGGTAGCCATGGTCATCTGGTCCACGGTACTTGACTAGATGAGTCATACCAACGATGAGCGACGCGTCAATAGAACCACTAAAGGAAACTATTCCCGCTATCCCACACATCAATTGACCCGAAGTGTTAACTTGGATAAATATGTCCTTAGCTCTTCAGTGCTCACAATTCTCAAGGCAACAAGGCATGCGGAGCATGCCGCAAGGATTATTGTCTTCATCAACAAAGACATCAGCAGACCAAAACCGTTCAGACTGAATCCAGCAGTTCCGAGGATGATCACTACAAGCATCCCGCCAAGCAGGCGTCTAAAGTCATGAGGTACTGGAAATAGCCTTTGTGAGAACATCATGAAGCTGCCGAACACACAGCACGACGATACCAATGTCGCAGTCGCAGCGCCGAGAATGCCAAGTTTTGGAACAAGAAGGATGTTCAACGTAACATTCAATAAAGCCCCTATGATATTGATGACTGCAATGTGTTTGGTCTTCTTGGCAATTCCAAGTCCCGGAGCAAAGACGTGCATTCCTGAAACAAATGCAGCGAGGACTAGAAATGGAATTACGGTCACCGCCCCATAATAAGCGGGGGTTGTCAGAATGATGAGTATCTCTTTTCCAAACATCGAGAGTCCAGTCGCTCCCAAAAGAGCAACGAACGCGAAATTCCTGAATACACGGGCCAGTTCAGCAGGAGCACTGGCTTCCGCGTATCGGTAGTATACTATCGGCGTAATAGCACTCTGGAAGCCCATCATGAGAAGACCTACTCCGCTTGCTACTCTGTACCCAATTCCAAACACTCCGAGGTCGGTCATTGTCAGATAATTTGTAATCGTTACTCTGTCTGCATATCCCAGTGCGAGTATTCCCAGACTTGATGGAATGATAGGGGCGCTGAATGAAAGCATCTCTTTGAGTCTTGTACTATCAAAACTGAGTTCATAGCTCTTCCGTCCATATTTGAACCCCATAAGGAATCCAACAGTGGAGCCAATGATTTGAGCCCAGAAGACACCAACGACGCCTGCCTTGAATCCGAGAACGAATAACACGGTGAAGAGCAGGGTGGTTACAGAGAATACAAGCGATACGATTGCATGCTTCTTGGGCAACAGCATCCAACGAAGTTGATTCTGGACAAAATAAAAAAGTCCGGTGGCTGCCATCCCTCCAGCAGCTACCCGAAACACGACAGGGCTGACACTCCCAGCTGCGATCAGTTGCGTGATCGGGACGGCAAACGCGAGGGCTACTGCAAGAAAAATCGAAAACATCCCGAGCGTAAACAGAAACGCAGTGGATGTAAGGCTTCTTGCAATAGATTCCTCTTTACAATCGGGATAAAATCGAGCAATGGCTTGTGTGATCTCGAATGGAACGAACGCAGCCACAACTGCACCGACAATCCCAATAAAGTCAATCACGCCGTAATCGTTCGGAGTGAATACTCGTGTATAGAATGGCACAAGCAACACAGAGATAGCACGCGTCAATACTCCACTGGAGCCATAAATCATACTGTCTTTGACGAACTGCTTCAGCATCAAGTCACTTTCTGAGAAACAAGGCTTCCGAGCCTCGCGACCTTACGAAGCATGAAATCCAATAGTAATTCCAGCAATAGCAATAGCGGAAATCTATGCCTGCGTGACCTGTCAAGCTGTTCAAGATGTTGCACGAATCGCTCACTATTTCTTCCGATGTCGGCGGACTCCGTGGAAACAAAGTAACCTGCTTCAACCATTCTAGTGATCTCGTCAGCGTTTACCGAATCAAGCATCCACCTCAGCCGCCCAGCGATCCCATCGACCGAGATGTTGCACAGGTTTGCGCTCTTTCCATCAACCAGAAGTTCCTCGATTTGTGGAATCCGACCAACAATGACCGGAGTCTTGCAGGCAAGCAATTCCAACACAGAGTTTGGAAAGCCCTCAGCGCTTGCTACCGATATGGCAACATCGGCCGCTCGATAGTATGTGATAACGTCATGTATTCCCACCCCAAATATGAAATGTGCACGTGAGGAAAGACCGGCGTCTCGGATAATGCCTTGCACAGTCTCTGCATAGGTGGGAAAGCTTGGCGTCCCAATGAAGACAATATGTAGATCTGGAGTCTGCTGGGCAACGGCAGCGAAAGCTTTTGCCACAAGATGAACGTTACATCTTGGTTCAAAGGCCCTCATGCTCAACACAATGCGCGCGTTAAGAGGAAGGTTAAGTGCCTGGCGTGATTCAAATTTATTTGCACGTGTGAAAACAGTATGGTCCACACCCCAATAGTTGACATCAATTGGACAACTCACGCCCCATTTCCTTAGTCGCTGCTTCAACAAAAGAGATTTCGCACTGATGAAGTCCACTTCTTTTATGGCCGTTCTGATAATCCTTTTTGCCAAAGGAGAAACAGGCTTATCGCCCTCATCATAGAGCACATCGTTTCCCATCGCAACCAGAGCTAACGGCCTTCGACCAGCAATCAGCGCAGCATAAACGTGGCTCCCTGCCGCATAATGACAAACGTAGGCATCAGCGTGCTCGCGCCTCAAGAGTGAAACGAGATGGAACATATCCCTGTTTCCGGTTGAGAGAACGAACTCAACCGGAACTCCAGCGTTCTCAAGGAATGCATGGTTGTTCGATTTTGTCCCCGTCTCAATGAACTTCAAAACATTGCAAAACCTGGAAATGGCGAGTGTGCGCAACACAGGTTGGGGCGAGCCAGAATTCAGCACTACAATGTCCATGTCATCAGTCCAAAGCGTTCATTGTAAATTCAGCTTCAAAACGCAAGTCGAAATCCCGGAATTCTGGTTGAATAAGCATGAAACCATCGCTCGAAAATTGTCAGGTTCGCTATTAATTGAGCATGGTCACCACTACCAGTTTGAAATTGCGCCAACACTCTTGAAAGCCGATCAGGGTCGAGGATATGTTCCCGCACTAGTATCCCATTCATGAGGAATTCCTTTATCTCGCTCAACATGCCTTCCATAAGCCACTGGTGAAAAGGGATGTCGAACCCGTGCTTTTCACGGTAAATTAGCGCTCTTGGGATCACAGCTTCCGCTGCTCGTTTGAGGATGTACTTCCCTTCAGACTTTGTATCGGGGATGTATCTCAATTTAAGATTGTCTTGAAGCCCGATGGTATGCTCGACAAGAACGTGATCAAGAAGCGGCACTCTCCCCTCCAACGAATGCGCCATTGTCATGCGATCGACTTTGGTTAGCATTTCATCGACCAGTCGTGATTTCAAGGAACTATACAGCTTCCGACGCAATTCAGTATCTCCGGAAAGAGCATCGAAATACAAAGCCCCTGTGTTCCGCCTCCAGGTTTTCCACGCTTCAGCAACATACTCGTCGTTGAGCAGCGAATAGTCCAATGCACTTGAATAGGCACTTTGTTCGGAAAACCTAAATCCATCAGTCCCCGTCTTCCGCAGTGCCTTAATCCAAGCTGTGGTCAATTCTTGACGAAGCAGCGGAGCAGAACAAGCCACAAGCCGCAAGAATTCTCCACCAAAGTTCAACATGGTACGAATCGGAGTCGGGTAGCCTCTCGTGCTCTTGAGGTAGCCTTGATAGCCTGCGAGCAATTCATCTCCACCATCACCCGTCATCACGACTTTTGTATTCTTTCTCGCCTCCTTCGATAGAGAATAAAGCGCGTATGATGCAAGGATCCCGAAAGGCTCATCACAGGACCAGGCAAGGTCATCAATGTCTCGTAGGAAGTTCGAATTAAACTCTATTGCCCTATGAGTTGTTCGGAGATGCCGGCTTGCCGCCGTTGCGTAATCTTGCTCATTGAAACCGGGAGATTGCGGAAACACGATACTGAAGGTCTTGATGTCCGTTTCGGGCGCCACACGGCGCATGCATCCCACGACCGTACTCGAATCAAGTCCTCCGCTTAAGAAGCCACCCACAGGAACATCAGCTACCATGTGAAATTTCACGGACTCAGTCAGCACTTCCTGAAACTCTGCGATCGCTTTGTCTTCATTCCCGATTTTCCGAATTGGTCTCTCGAAATGTGAGCGTAAATCCCAGTAGCATTCTGAATCAATGCTGTTTCGGGAGAACTTGAGAATGGTACCTGGCCCCAGGCGTTTCACTTCGGTGAAGATAGTATCGCTTCCTTGGCTTGTTGAGGTCCGGAGGAAACGCCAGAACGATTTCTTATCAAATGTAAGTTGCGGACGGACTGTTGCTATAGCCTTGATCTCTGATGCAAATAACAAACTCTTGTTGTCGAAAGAGTAGTACAGTGGTTTTATCCCAAGTCTGTCACGGACAAGCAGTAGTTCCTCCTTCGTACTGTCCCACAATCCAATTGCAAACATTCCTCGTAGTTTTTCAAAAGCCCCCGATCCGTTCATGGCATACAAATGGAGGATAACTTCAGTGTCAGAATGTGTCCGCATTTGGCAGCCCGCGTCAGTGACTTCCTGAGCAAGTTCTTGGTAGTTATAAATTTCACCGTTGAATACGATGTGAAGAGTTCCATCAACTGAATGCATCGGCTGTGCCGCTTCTTCGGACAGATCAATAATGGATAACCGCCGATGTCCCAGCCCAATGTTGGATGACATCCAGACTCCACTCCCATCCGGGCCGCGGTGCGCAAGTGAACCAGTCATTCGCTCGACAGTCTTCCGATCAACTGTATTCGATGCAAACGATGCAATTCCAGTTATTCCACACATTCTATTTTATGGAGTTTCTTGTATTTTTCATCGCGCCCTATGTTTTCCTTTTGATTCGAAGTAATAGACAAGTCACCTTCCAACGAAATGGTTTCAGAAACCATCGCCAAGCCTGGCGATAACCAAAAAATGGAATATTGTGAAGGAGTTTTCTAGGATAGACGGGCATCATGTAGTATTGCCTATCAGAAATTGTCAGTATGGCTCCAATGACTATTTCACTTTTTGCTTGCTGTTCAATCAGATTGTGAAGGTCATGAGGCGTTGGCCGATACATCGTATCTATTGGATCTTCATGATAGAGATATTCCCGAGGAACTGTGACCATTAAGAAGCCACCCGATTTAATCATTGACAGCAAATTTCGTATTGCTACTTGACGATTTTCAACGTGCTCCAGCATGTTTGCGCACAAGACCAAATCGAACAATTTGCCAATTGTGTCGTGCGGAGTTCGTCTCTCATCGCACAAGTCGATTATGCGATCAACACCCAGCTCCTGTTTTGAATCAAAAGACGTGATGTGAAACCCCCGACTTTCTAATGGAGAGTAAATGTTCTGTGCGATGTGAGGTTGGATACGTGTGCGGAAAAAAAGGTCAGATGAGCCTACGTCAGCGATCTCTGCACGGTCGGGTAAAGGAAGGTCATGTATTGCTTGGCGGATCCAGAGTGACTCTTCGATAAACATCGGATGTCAGTTCCTGTTGCCATTCTCGGTCTTCATAAAAGCCGTCAATCGGCGAACCTTGTCCCAATAAAATGTCCGTACTACGACGAACCCGGAGGAACAGGCAAGGGCAAGAACAAATGCAATCGCTGAGTTTGTCTTTCGACGAGGACCTATCTTGATTGCGGGAGGACGACCAGGGTCGAGCACGTTCACGATCTGCATGTTCTTGATCTCCTCCAACTTGGCGAGTTCATATTGTTTCTTCAACTCAATAAATACAGCAGAATTGACCTGAACATCCCGATTAAGTCTTTCTTGCTTCAGGAGCAATTCAGGCGAATCCGAGACCCTTCGATTTTTCTCTCTGAAGTTTTTCAGCACCTCCTCCGCTCTGCGGAGCGAGTCCTGTACTTGTGTCAAGCGCACTTCCAA